>Ga0065165_1003012_pt1 | contig 12725 bp, 13 predicted proteins | sample AraplaMF_Cvi_mMF_FD_63813 | JGI IMG/M metagenome (GOLD analysis project Ga0065165, IMG submission 63813) | Arabidopsis root microbial communities from the University of North Carolina, USA - plate scrape MF_Cvi_mMF (version 2) (version 3) | ecosystem: Host-associated > Plants > Roots >... | reverse complement strand
GGTGCAAGGCGCGGTGCAGACCTCGGCGAAGGTGGTGCCCGAGCCCTCCCTGGTCGGCGTGCACGGCGACGTGGCCACCTCGGGCCATGCGCTGCCGCCGGCGTCCGCGGCGGCCAAGGGCGAGCCGGGGCAGTGGACGTACAGCGAATCGAAGACTGCCGGCGACACGGTGGCGGCGGCCGCGCCGGCGGCCCCCGAAGGCGACCGCGTGCTGCGCGGCGCGGTGTACCGCGTGACGCGCCCGGACGGCACCGTCGAATACACCAATATGAAGCCGGCCGGCCCTGGCACGCACGCCGTGACCATGCTGTTCACCTATATCTCCACCTGCGTGGCCTGCAACCTGCACTCGCCGATCCGCTGGAACAGCGTGGAGCTCAACCTCACCGCCTATGCGGACACCATCCGCCTGGCCAGCAGCGAGTTCGGCCTGGACGAGGCTTTCCTGCGCGCGATCATCCACGCCGAAAGCGCCTACAACCCGCGCGCGCTGTCGCTCAAGGGCGCGCAGGGCCTGATGCAGCTGATGCCGGCCACGGCCAGCGACATGGGCGTGCGCGACGCCTTCGACGCGGACCAGAACATCCGCGGCGGCGCGCGCTATCTCTCCCTGCTGCTGAAGAACTTCAACGGCGACGAACGCCTTGCCGCCGCCGCGTACAACGCCGGCCCCGGCGCGGTGCAGCGCTACAGCGGCGTGCCGCCGTACGCGGAAACGCAGGTCTACGTGGAACGCGTGGGCACCTTGCGCAAGCGCTACGGCGCGGTGGTGCGTCCGCCGGTGGCCACGGCGCAGGCCACGGGGCCGGGACGCGGCTGAGCGCTCAGCTGTCGAGCGAGGCGGTGGCCGTCAGCGGCGGCCGCTGCGCCGGCGTCACTTCGGTATGGAACGGCGTGCCGTTGCGCAATCCCGACACCTCCACTTTGCTGCCCGGCGGCAGCGCCGCCTCGCGCCGGCGCAGGTCGGCCGGGTCGACGATGTCGTCCTTGCCGATGCGCAGCAGGATGTCGTGCGGCTGGATGCCGGCCTGCGCGGCGGGGCCGCCGGGATAGACGTCGCTCACCTGCGCGCCGCGCGCCGCGGCGGGCAGGCCGCTGTCGGCGGCCACCGGCACGAAGCTGTAGTCGGCGCCGAGCCAGCCGCGCACCACATGGCCGGTGTCGATGATCTGCTCCAGCACCTTGCGCGCGCTGCTGGCGGGGATGGCGAAGCTGATGCCTTCGGCATTGGCGGCCTTGCCGATCAGCAGCGTATTGATGCCGACCAGCTCGCCGTCGGTATTGACCAGCGCGCCGCCGGAGTTGCCCAGGTTGATCGCCGCGTCGGTCTGGATGAAGTCTTCCGGACTGGAGCTGCTCAGCTGGCGGCCGATCGCGCTGATGATGCCCATGGTCACGGTCTGGTTGAGGCCGAGCGGGTTGCCGATGGCCAGCACCACGTCGCCGGTGCGCGCGGGGTGCTCGTCGGCGAAGGGGATGACGGGCGGGTTCGATACGTCGATCTTCAGCACGGCAAGGTCGGTCTCGGCATCCGCGCCGACCAGTTGGGCCTTGGCCACGCGGCCGTCGTAGAGCAGCACCTGGATGTCGTCGGCCTTGGCGATCACATGATTGTTGGTGAGCACATAGCCCTGGCCGCTGACGATCACGCCCGAGCCCAGGCTCTGCTCGCGCCGCTTGTAGATGGCGGGGCGGCCGCCGAACAGGCGCTGCAGCACCGGGTCGGAGTACATCTGCACGCCCTGCTCGGTGACCATCTTGTTTGCGTAGATATTGACCACCGAGGGCGCGGCCCTGGCCACCGCGTCGGCGTAGGAGACCGGTCCGCGCGAACGCCCGCGAATGGTCGGGGCCGACGCGCCGGAACTCGGCGCCTGCGCGCTGTGCAGGCCCACGCCGGCACGCAGCCGGTCGCCCACGCCGGGCCACACCAGGCCGATGACGAAGGCGACCGCCAGCCCCAGGACGACGAATCGGGCGATGAAGGCTAGCGTGCCGACGGCTTGTTTCATGCGGGAGGAGGGCCTTGGCGAAACGCTGGACGGTGGACGGGAGGAGGGGACGGAAAGCGCGCCCGGATCGACGCCGACGCCAGTCCGGTTTTATTGTACGTGGCAGGGGCTGACGCTACACTAACGCGATTTTTGCGACCCCCAAAGTCGCACCTCAATGGCATAAGTACCGGAGAGCCTGATGGCGAACGAAGTCGTCGATCATGGCCGCCGACGGTTCCTCACTGCGACCACGGCTGTGGTCGGTGGTGTAGGAGTCATCGCGGCAGCCGTGCCCTTCATCAAGTCGTGGGAACCGAGCGCTCGCGCCAAATCCGCCGGTGCCCCCGTCACGGTCGACATCAGCAAGATCGAGGCGGGCCAGAAGGTCACTTATCCGTGGCGCGGCCTTCCGGTCTTCGTGGTCAATCGCACCAAGGAGCAGCTGGACGCCCTGCCCAGGCAGGACGGCCGCCTGGTGGACGCCAAGTCCGACGGCAGCTCCGCCGAGCAGCAGCCCAAGTACGCGCAGAACGGCACCCGCTCGATCAAGCCCGAGTGGCTGGTGATGGTGGCGCTGTGCACCCACCTCGGCTGCGTGCCCGACTTCGTCCCGGTGATGAAGCCCGAGCCGTTCGATCCGGAGTGGAAGGGCGGCTTCTACTGCCCCTGCCACAAGTCGCGCTACGACCTGGCCGGCCGCGTCTACGCCGGCGTGCCGGCGCCGAAGAACATGCTGATTCCCCCGTACCACTTCGTGGATGACACGCACATCCAGATCGGCGTGGACCCGAAGGAGGCCGGCTGATGGCTACTGTGTTCTCGCGCATCGGCGATTGGGTCAATGAGCGCGCGCCGAATCTGGCGCCGACCTATCGCAAGCACATGACCGAGTACTACGCGCCGAAGAATTTCAATCTTTGGTACTACTTCGGTTCGCTCGCCCTGCTGGTGCTGGTCAACCAGATCGTCACCGGCATCTTCCTCACCATGAACTACAAGACCAGCGCGGCGGAAGCCTTCGCCTCGGTCGAGTACATCATGCGCGACGTGGAATGGGGCTGGCTGATCCGCTACATGCACTCCACCGGCGCCTCGCTGTTCTTCGTGGTGGTGTTCCTGCACATGTTCCGCGGCCTGATGTACGGCTCGTACCAGAAGCCGCGCGAGCTGGTGTGGCTGCTGGGCATGCTGATCTTCCTGGTGCTGATGGCCGAGGCCTTCATGGGCTACGTGCTGCCGTGGGGCAACATGTCGTTCTGGGGCGCCAAGGTGATCATCTCGCTGTTCGGCACCATCCCCGTGGTCGGCAACTCCCTGGTGGAGTGGATCATGGGCGACTACCTGCCGGCGGACGCCACGCTCAACCGCTTCTTCGCGCTGCACGTGATCGCGCTGCCGCTGGTGCTGCTGCTGCTGGTGGTGCTGCATTTGGCCGCGCTGCACGAGGTGGGCTCCAACAATCCGGACGGCGTCGACGTCAAGCATGGCCCGAAGGGCAACCGCTGGGACGCCAACAAGCCGGCCGACGCCATTCCCTTCCATCCGTACTACACGGTGAAGGACCTGGTCGGCGTGGGCTTCTTCCTGATCATCGCGGCCTTCATCATCTTCTTCGCGCCGACCTTCGGCGGCTGGTTCCTCGAGCACGACAACTTCGTGCCGGCGAACAACCTGGTGACGCCGACCCACATCAAGCCGGTGTGGTACTTCACGCCCTTCTACGCGATCCTGCGCATGATCCCGTCGCTGTTCAGCACCGCCATCTGGGGCGTGCTGGGCATGTTCGGCGCGATCGTGCTGCTGTTCCTGCTGCCGTGGATCGATGCCGGCAAGGTGCGCTCGATCCGCTACCGCGGCACCGGCTTCAAGGTGGCGCTGGGCCTGTTCGTGCTGTCCTTCATCGCGCTGGGCGCGGTGGGCGCGGGCGTGGTGGCCGAGGTGATCCCGGCCTGGTTCGGCAATGTCGACGTGACGTTCTGGGAGAACTCGTTCGGCCGCCTGTGGACCATCGTCTACTTCGGCTTCTTCGTGTTCATGTGGGTCTACACGCGCGGCGGCCGCGAGAAGACCAAGCCGGTCCCGGAGCGGGTGGTGTATGACCATGACTAAGCGGCAATCCCTGATGATGCGCACTCTCTCGTCGATCGCCCTTGCCGCCGGCCTCCTGCTGGGCAGCACCACCTCGGCCGTGGCCTCGGAAGAGGGCGGCCTGCCCTCGGCCGGCACCAACGTGCACGACCAGGCGGCGCTGCAGCGCGGCGCCAAGCTGTTCTTCAACTACTGCGTCGGCTGCCACTCGCTGAAGTTCGTGCGCTACTCGCGCATCGCCCAGGACCTGGGCCTGAGCGAGCAGGACGTGATGGGCAACCTCAACATGACCGGCGCGAAGTTCGGCGATCCGGTGATCTCGCACATGCCCGAGGATTCGGCCGCCACCTTCTTCGGCAAGGCGCCGCCGGATCTCTCGCTGGAAGTGCGCGCCAAGGGCGCCGACTGGGTGTACGGCTACCTCAACTCCTTCTACCTGGACCCGACCCGTCCGGTGGGCTGGAACAACACGGTGTTCCCGAACGCCTCCATGCCCAATCCGCTGTGGGAACTGCAGGGCCTGCAGACCGCGGTGATGCACAAGGTCGACGGTGAGGAAGCGGTCGAGAAGCTGGAGCTCTCGCGCCCGGGCAAGCTGAGCCCGGCCGAATACCAGCAGGCCACGCGCGACCTCACCACCTTCCTGGAATACGCCGCGGAGCCGGCGGCCCTGCAGCGCCAGCACTACGGCATCTGGGTGCTGCTGTTCCTGGCCGGGTTCACCCTGCTGGCGTATGCGCTGAAGAAGGAATACTGGAAGGACGTCCACTGAGACGTCGCTCCTTGGCCCAGCATGCGGCGGCCTAGGCCGCCGCATGCGCTTAGTCGATGGGGAGACCGCGCATGGTTCAAAGCGCACGTTCGCGATCCGTACTGGCCTTGTACTCGACCGCGGATGACATCCAGTGCCACCGCACCCGCCTGGTGCTCGCGGCCAAGGGCGTCAGCTACGAAAGAGTGATCGTCGATCCCGGCAAGCCGCCGGAGGATCTGCTCGACCTCAACCCCTACGCTTCCACGCCCACCCTGGTCGACCGCGACCTCACGCTCTATGGCACCTCGGTCATCTGCGAGTACCTGGACGAGCGCTATCCCCATCCGCCCTTGATGCCGATCGATCCGCTGTCGCGCGCGCGCCTGCGCCTGGCTTCGCTGCGCATCGAGCTGGACTGGCTGCCCGAAGTGGACACCATCCGCGCCGGCGGCCGCCCTGCCGACGCCGCGCGCAAGCGGCTGCGCGAACACCTGCTGGCCTCGCTGCCGCTGTTCAAGGCATCCAAGTTCTTCCTCAACCCGGAAATGAGCCTGGCCGATTGCCTGGTGGCGCCGGTGGTGTGGCGGCTGCCCTGGCTGGGCGTGGACCTGGGCCGCGAAGGCAAGCCGATCCTGGACTACGGCGAACGCCTATTCCATAGCCAGGGCTTTGCGCGCAGTATGACCACCGACGAAAAGGCCATGCGGCCTTGAAGATCAAAGAAGAGCAGTAAAGATCGATGAGCAGTAACGATCCGCATGTACCGATGAGTTCCAATCGCCCGTACCTGTTGCGGGCGATCTACGATTGGATCACCGACAACAACCTCACCCCCTACATCCTCGTCGACGCCGCGCGCGAAGGCGTGCGCGTGCCGCCGCAGGTGGTCAAGAACGGGCAGGTGGTGCTGAACCTGGCGATGCGCGCCGTCGCCAACCTGGATCTCGGCAACGAGTGGATCAGTTTCCAGGCGCGCTTCTCCGGCGTGAGCCATTCCATCCTGATCCCGGTGCACGCCGTGCTGGCGCTGTACGCGCAGGAGAACGGGCAGGGCATGATGTTTCCCGCCGACGAAGGCGGCGACCAGCCGCCGCCGGAACCGCCGTCGGACGACACGCCGCCGCCGGATAGCGGTCCGGATACTGGCGAGAAACCCCGCAAGGGTGCGCCGTTCCTGCGTGTCGTGAAATGAGCCGCTGACGTGAGCCGTGGCGGCGACAGCCGCCGCCACGCCCGATCGATCAATGCAGCCGGGTATCGCCTGACTTCCTGCCGTCCAGGCGTGGACGCAGAGGCACGACGTTGTCCGTCTCCGGCGCGTCGCCGTCATGCTCGGGGATGCGCGTCTCGATGGTCGGCAGGCTCAGGCCGGTCAGCCGGCCCAGCGCCATCCACAGGCGGCCGGGTTCGCGGTCGTCGCCGTCGATGCTCACCTCGAACGCATAGCAGCGTTCGAACACGCGCATGCCATTGAGCTTGCGCAGGCGGACGCTGCGCAGCCCCACGGTTTCGTCCAGCAGCTGCAGCCCGTGGCGCTCGCACTGGCGGCGCGCTTCGGCCGTGGCGATCTCGCGCAGGCGGCTGAGTTTCAGCCATGCCACGATGATGCTTGCCAGGAGCAGCAGCAGGAACATGTCGTCGAATCGGCCCATGCACGCCAGTGTGTGGTCGGCTGGGGCCGCCCGCAAGGTCCACTTGGGTGGGAAAGCGTGGCGCCTGGCGCGCCACGCCTGCAGGCTTAGTCCAGCTGCAGGCGCAGCGACAGGTCGACGGCGCGCACGTGCTTGGTCAGCGCACCCACCGAAATGAAATCCACGCCGGTTTCCGCATAGGTGCGGATGGTGGCGAGGTCCACGTTGCCGGAGATCTCCAGCGGCACACGGCCGGCGGCGATGGCCACGGCTTCGCGCATCAGCGGCGGGGTGAAGTTGTCGATCATGATGCGGTCGACGCCGGCGTCGATCGCCTGCTGCAGTTCGTCCAGGTTCTCCACTTCCACTTCGAGCAGCAGCTTAGGATGCAGCCGCCGCGCCGCTTCCACCGCCTGGGCGATGCCGCCCGCGGCGATGATGTGGTTTTCCTTGACCAGGATCGCGTCGTACAGCCCCACGCGATGGTTATGGCCGCCGCCGCAGCGCACCGCATATTTCTGCGCGATGCGCAGGCCGGGCACGGTCTTGCGCGTATCCAGCACGCGCACCCGGGTGCCGGCGACCGCTTGCACGTAGGTGGCGGTGGCCGTGGCCGTGCCGGAAAGCAGCTGCAGGAAGTTGAGCGCCGAGCGCTCCGCGCTCACCAGCGCGCGCGCCTTGCCTTCGAGCCGGCAGATCACCGAGCCCGGCGCCACGCGCGTGCCGTCGCTGGCTTGCCAGTCGATGCGCACGGACGGGTCGAGGTGCCTGAAGCAGGCGTCGAACCATGCGGTGCCGGCGATCACCGCGTCTTCGCGGCAGGTGAGCGTGGCCTTCGCGTTCGCGTCGGCGGGCAGCAGTTGCGCGGTGGCGTCGCCGCTGCCGATGTCTTCGGCAAAGGCGCGTTCGACATCGGCCAGCACGAGTTCGGCCGGCGGCGGGACTAGCGAAGGGGATGAGGGCATGCCGATATCATCAGGCTGATGTGATCAGCCCGATGTTATCAGGGCGCCGCGGTGGCCGGTTGGCTGAGGCGGCCCACGATGGCGTCGAGCGCGCGATCGAACAGCGCGGTGGATTCGAGCACGCGCGCACGGCCGGCGATGATCTCGCGGGCCAGTTCGTACGGTGCGTAGTCGGCCACTTTCAGGCCGCGCCGGTTGACGAACAGATAGCGGCCGCTCATCGGGCTGACCCAGGACAGCTTGGCGCGCTCGATGGTGTCGCCTTCGGTGGCGAACTCCAGCCAGATGCCCGGCTTCAGCTCGTGCACCATGCGCAGTTCCGGCGTGTCTTCTTCCGCTTCGGGCACGGTTTCCTCGGCCTGCAGCGCGGCTTCGGTCTCGGTGATCGGCTGGATGTTGTCCGGGATCGGCAGCGCCGCGGATTCTTCCGCCGCCTGCACCTCGGCCGCCGGGATCGACTCGCCGAGCTGGTGGCGGTAGTAGGTGTGCAACTGGGCCAGCAGGCGCTCGATGTCGCTTTCCTGGAAGGCCACGTTGGCCAGGCCGCGGCGCAGCGAACGCTCGATGCCGGGCAGCATCTGGCGCAGGATGCGGCGGTCGTCCAGCGAACGCGCGGGGCGCGTGCTGGCGATGAAGTCGTTGACGAAACGCAGCGAGTCGCGGAACTCCGAGGATTCCTCGCCCTGGCGCAGGATCGTCAGCACCATGTAGTTGGCCCAGGCGCGCGACAGGATGCCGTGGATCAGCGGCGGCAGCGAATGGTCGCCGATGCGCGTGAGGATTTCCTTGGCGGCGCGGCGGCGCGCCTGCTCCAGCTTCTCGCGGCCGCGGGTGGACTCGGCCACGCGCTGCTCGGCCAGTTCGGAGCGGCGGCGGCTCTGGTCCTGGAAATCCTGCAGGTCGAGGTTGAGCCGGTCGAAGATGGTCAGGTCGTCGTCGAACTCCTGCAGCAGGGCATCGACGATGGTCTTGACCTTGTCGTGCAGGCGGTGGTCGCGATCGGACTCGGGCGACCAGCCCTTGGCGACGTCGGCCAGGCTGTCCAGCAGGCGGCGGGCCGGATGCTGGCGATGGGCGAACAGCCGGCGGTCGAGGATCGCGGCCTTCAGGTACGGGATCTGCAGGCGCGCCAGCAGCACCTGCATCTCGGCGGGCAGGTTGCGGTCCTCGAGGATGAACTCGAACAGCATGCCGACGAGGTCGATGGTGTCCTCGTCCATGGTGGCGACCTGGCCGGGACGCTCGCCGCGCAAGGAGCCGATCTGCGTGAGCAGCTGTTCCTTGAGGTGGGCGACTTCCTGCATCACCGCCGTGGTGGACGTACCGCCGCGCAGCGGCAGCGGGCTGCCCACGGTGGCGGCCTGGCTCTGCAGCACGCTGAGCGCGCCGATCAGTTCATTGACCGTGGGCACCTGCAGCGGGCCGCCGACCGGGAGGTTTTCCGGCATGCCGCCGCGGCGGGCGCTGAACAGCGTGCGCAGGGTCTGCAGCAACTCGGTGGAGGTGGCGTCGTCGGCCAGCGGCACGTCGCCGATCTGCGCGGCGCCCTGGGCAGCCGCGGCCGCGGCGACGCCGGACGGAGCCGCCGCACCGCCGCTGCGCTGCACTTCGTGGCGCAGCTGCGGCAGCACGCCGGCGCGCACCAGCTCGGTGTTGATTTCCTGGTAAAGCTCGTCGAGCGCGGCCAGCACGTAGCGGTCGAACAGCTTGAAGATGATCAGCTTGACGCGCATTTCCGCCGACAGCTCGCGCATCGCCAGGCGGAAGGCCTGGGTGAGCGAGGCCGGGGCGACCGGGTTGTTCGCATCCTCGACGCGGATGCCGCCGTAGATGACCGACAGGCGCTGGTTCACCGCGTACAGGTCGCGGGTCAGGCGCGTCTCGTTCTTGCCGATCATGCTGGTAATGGCGAGCGATTCTTCCAGTTCGTTGTCGGCGACCAGGGTCAGCTCGACCGAGCCGATCGGCAGCGGCACGCCGGCGGCGGGGTTGGCGTTGGCGCGCTGCTGGGTGGCGAAATCGGCGATGGCGCGGGTGACCGCGGCCAGGAAGGCGCGCTCCACCGCGGGACGGCGCTTGCGCACTTCGCGCATGCCGTCGAAGTAGTGCATCTGGGCGGCGTTGTTCTCGGCTTTCTCGGCCAGGTCGAACAGGGCGTCGTCGACATGCTCGAACATGCCGTTGACCAGCAGCTGCAGGCGGCGCGAGGCGATGTCGCGGACCGTATTCAACAGGGCACCGCCGCGCTCGCTGGAAGGATCCAGGCGCTGACTGAGACTGACGATGTTCGATGGCTCACTGGCGTTGTTCATCGCCACACCCCTGTGTGATGTGCTGCCGTCGTTCCGAGGCGGCTACGCCGACCGCATGACCGGAAACGATACGCGAAAGATCACTGTCATGTCATGCTCAGGTTCGCATCTGGGGACATTGCCGCCGTCCCGCAACCCACCATCCGGCCTGGCTCAGGCCGCCGCGGGGAAATCCCGCAGCTGGGTGGTGCCGATGCCCTCTTCGGGCAGCATCACGGGGATGCCTTCGTCGATGCGGTAGATGACCTTGCGGTCGACCGTGATCAGGCCTTCCTGCAGGGAGGCCTCCACCCGGGCGCCGGCCACGTTGTCGACCTGGCCCTGGGCGATGGCGGCGTTGAGGGCGTCCAGCTCGCTTTTGCCGAGCGGCCGCACCGGGGTCTTGCTGACCGGACAGCAGAGGATGTCGAGCAGGCGCTTGTCCATGTAGGGAGTCGTGTGGTGACGCGGAAAGGTCCGTACAATAGCCCCTTTTGGATGGCCGGACCATGACTTCGACAGGCAAGGCGCCGCTGGTGGGCGTAGTGATGGGCTCCCGTTCCGACTGGGAAACCATGGAGCATGCGGCCAGCGTGCTGACCGAGCTGGGCGTGCCGCACGAAGTGCGCGTGGTCTCCGCGCACCGCACGCCGGACCTGCTGTTCCAGTACGCCGAAGAGGCCCCGGGCCGCGGCATCCAGGTGATCATCGCCGGCGCCGGCGGCGCCGCCCATCTGCCGGGCATGCTCGCGGCCAAGACGCGGCTGCCGGTGCTGGGCGTGCCGGTGCAGTCCAAGGCCTTGAACGGCATGGACTCCCTGCTTTCCATCGCGCAGATGCCGGCCGGCATCCCGGTCGGCACCCTGGCCATCGGCCGCGCCGGCGCCACCAATGCCGGGCTGCTCGCCGCATCCGTGCTGGCGCTGCACGACGCGGAACTCGCCGCCGCGCTGGACGCCTTCCGCGCCCGCCAGACGCAGACCGTGCTGGACAACCCGGACCCCCGCCAATGAGCGCGCGCCGCCAACCCGTGCTGGGCATCCTCGGCGGCGGCCAGCTGGCGCGCATGCTGGCCCTGGCGGCGGCGCCGCTGGGCGTGAAGACCCTGGTGGTGGACAGCGCGCCCGACGCCTGCGCCGCCCAGGTCGCGCCGCTGCTGGCGGCGGACTGGACCGACTACGCCGCGCTGGAAGGCTTCGCGCGCCAGGTCGACGTGGTCACCTTCGATTTCGAGAACGTGCCGGCCGAAACCGCGCACTGGCTGGCCGAGCGCGTGGCGGTGTTTCCCGCTCCGCGCGCGCTGGCGGTGGCGCAGGACCGGCTGGCCGAGAAGACCCTGTTCCGCGAGTGCGGCCTGGACACGCCGGCCTTCATGGCGGTCGACACCCGCGCCGATCTCGATCGCGCCCTGGCCACGGTCGGCGCGCCGGCCATCCTCAAGACGCGCCGCCTCGGCTACGACGGCAAGGGCCAGTTCCGCCTGCGCAGCACGGCCGACGCCGACGCGGCCTGGGCCGCGCTGGGCGCGCAGGCCGCCGCGCATGGCCTGATCCTGGAAGCCTTCGTGCCGTTCGAGCGCGAGCTCTCGGTGGTGGCGGTGCGTGGCCGCGACGGCGATTTCCGCACCTGGCCGCTGACCCAGAACTGGCACACCGACGGCGTGCTCTCGCTCAGCCTGGCCCCGGCGCCCGCCGTCGGCGGCCTGCAGCAGCGTGCCACCGCGCTGGCCCGCACGCTGGCCGAGCGGCTGGAATACGTGGGCGTGTTCGCGCTGGAACTGTTCGTCAAGGACGGCCAGCTGCTCGGCAACGAGATGGCGCCGCGCGTGCACAACTCCGGCCACTGGACCATCGAGGGCGCCATCACCAGCCAGTTCGAGAACCACGTGCGGGCCGTGCTCGGCCTGCCGCTGGGCGACACCGGCGCGCGCGGCCTGTCGGCGATGTTCAACTGGATCGGCGAGCTGCCCGACGCCGCGCCGGTGCTGCGCGCGGTCGATGGCCACTGGCACGACTACGGCAAGCAGCCGCGCCCGGGCCGCAAGGTGGGGCATGCAACGGTGTGCGCGACGGATGCGCAGTCGATGGCGCAGCGGCTGGCCGACCTGGCCGGCGCGCTGGAGCGCGACGCGCAGGCGGAGCCCGCGGTGCGCGTGCTGGGCTGACCGGCCGCGCGGCAGGCACCACAAAAAACGGAGCCGTCGCCGGCTCCGTTTTTTTATGCGAACCCTGGAAGGATCAGGCCAGGTTCTTGGCCGCGAAGTCCCAGTTCACCAGGTTCCAGAACGCTTCCACGTACTTCGGGCGGGCGTTGCGGTAGTCCACGTAGTAGGCGTGTTCCCACACGTCGCAGGTCAGCAGCGGCTTGTCGCTGCCGGTGATCGGCGTGGCGGCATTGGAGGTGTTGACGATGCCGAGCGAGCCGTCCGGACGCTGCACCAGCCAGGTCCAGCCGGAACCGAAGTTGCCGACCGCCGACTTGGAGAACTCCTCCTTGAACTTCTCGAACGAGCCGAAGGCCTTGTTGATGGCGTCGGCCAGCTTGCCGCTGGGCTCGTTGCCGCCCTTGGGGCTGAGGCTGTTCCAGTAGAAGGTGTGGTTCCACACCTGGGCGGCATTGTTGAATACGCCGCCGGACGACTTCTTGATGATGTCTTCCAGCGAGGCGTTCTCGAACTCCGTGCCCTTGATCAGGTTGTTGAGGTTGGTCACGTAGGCCTGGTGGTGCTTGCCGTAGTGGTACTCCAGCGTCTCGGCGGAGATGTGCGGCTCGAGCGCATTCTTTTCGTAGGGCAGGGGGGGGAGTTCGAACGCCATGGGAGGCTCCTGGGCGGTTGGCTAAGGAAAGTCGCGGCGGGCGCCGCGGGACGGCGGGCCGGTGCGCGACTGATACACTACCGATCTTGCCGCATTGTAATGATGAATCCCCGAGCTATGGACGTTAACGAGCGAATCAAGGCCGTGCTCGCCGAGCACCCCATCGTGCTCTTCATGAAGGGCACG
>Ga0065165_1003010_pt1 | contig 12737 bp, 13 predicted proteins | sample AraplaMF_Cvi_mMF_FD_63813 | JGI IMG/M metagenome (GOLD analysis project Ga0065165, IMG submission 63813) | Arabidopsis root microbial communities from the University of North Carolina, USA - plate scrape MF_Cvi_mMF (version 2) (version 3) | ecosystem: Host-associated > Plants > Roots >... | reverse complement strand
ATTCGATCTGGATGCTGCGCGCCTGCCGCCACAGCATGGCGGCGGCCAGCGTCGTCACAAGCGTCACAATGAGCAGGGCGGTCAGCAGCGCGGCGCCGCGCGACACCTGATGCCGATTCATCGTGTTCCCCCTGCGGGCACAACCACCTCCCGGATGAGTTCGCCGTTGTAGCCCCCGCCTGAAAACTGCACTTTCATGCGCACGCCGGCAGGCACGGTCTTGGTAACTGCGTCGTCCTGGTCGCCGCTGGATTGGGCATTGCTCCAGGCACTGCCTCTGAAGAAATACATCTGCCAGCCCACCGCGCCGGGCACGCCCGGGCTGTCGCGCAATTCCTGAGCGCTCAGCTGCTGGCTGCGGAACCAGGCGTCCTGCAGTTCGCTCAAGGTGGTGGCGGGGCGGGAAGCCCAGCGGCTCAGCCGGCCGTCGCGGATCTGCCAGGTGACCAGTTGCAGCCCCTTGGCGCTTCGACGGGTCAGCCGCAGGGTGGCTCCGTCGAAGGTGAGGGCACTCACCTGCTTGCTGTCCTGCACCTCGCGCATGTCCAGCTCCCACTGGCGCACCAGCGTGGCGATGGTCTCGGCGCTGTCCATATGCGCTTCAGTGACATCGCGCGTCGTCGTCAGTGCGGACACGGCGCGCCAGGCCATGACACTCATCATGGCCATGATGACCAGCGCGACCAGCACTTCGATCAGCGTGAATCCACGCATGGCGGCGCGGCGCGGCATCAGTTCTTCCCCACCACGGTCGTGATACTCAGCAGCGCCTGTCCGTCGGTGTCGAACACTCTCAGTTCCACCCGCCGGAAATTCGGATTGGCGGTGGTCGCCACTTCGGTCTTGCCCGTGAAGCTGCGCCCCAACTGCGTGCAGGTGAACTCAGTGGTGCCGGTGCCGGGGAATGCGGACGTGAGGCGCATCTCCGTCAGCTCGTTTTCGGCGCACCACTGCGCCATGCTGTTGAGGGACAGGCGTTGGGCGTTGCTTGTCATGGTGCCGGCAGCACGCATGCCGGCTGCCAGACACAGGCCGACGATGGTCAGGGCGACCAGCACCTCGATCAGCGTGAACCCGCCAGCCGCTCTCGCGCCCGGGCGGTTCATCGCGCGACCTCGCGCTCAATGGCGAACGGCCGCAAACCGTCAGTGCCAAGCACGATGTGAGCTTCGCCGCGCGTGAGCTCTATGCGCTGCGCGCCAATGATGGGTTCGGGCCCCAGGCGGACCGCGCCATTGTTGTCTTTCGGGCCCTGGATGGAGACCGACGGTTCCGGCCCCAGCCAGCCGCGGTTGAGCTTGAGCCGGTCCACCAGGTCGCTGGGCAGTCCGGTGAACCGGAAGCGGCCCTGGTCGGGTTGCCAGGTCACGTCCAGCGAGGCCGCGCGCGCCTCGGCCCGCGCTGTTTCGAGCACGCTGGCCAGGTGCAAGGCTTCGCGCTCCAGATCGGCACCGCCGGTGTTGCGCAGGGCCACCACCACGGTGGCACTGGCCACCGCGATGATGGTGATGGCGACCAGCAGTTCGATCAGCGTGAAGCCGCGGCTGCGGCGAAAGGTCATAAGCGCCTGGATGGATGAGGGACGGGGAGCCGCTTACTCCCAGGAACCGATGTCGGCGTCGTTGCCTTCGCCGCCAGGCTTGCCGTCCGCGCCCAGGCTGTAGACATCGATCTCGCCCTTCAGGCCGGGGTTGTCATACTGATAAGGATTGCCCCAGGGGTCCTTGGGCAGCTTTTCGATATAGACCTTCCAATTGCCGGGAACCGTGCCGCTGGTGGGCTTGCTGACCAGTGCGTTGAGGCCCTGGTCGCCGCTGGGGTAGCGGCCGTTGTCCATCTTGTAGAGCTTGAGCGCCTGCACCAGCGTGGTGACATCCTGGCGTGCGGCCGTGCGGCGGGCGTCGGCCACGTGGTTCATCACGGCAGGCACCACCACGGCGCCCATGACGGCCACGATGGTGATGGCCACGATCAGTTCGATCAAGGTAAAGCCGCGGCTGGCGCGGCGGGGAGAAATCTTGCGTTGCATGGTTTTGCAATCCTGGCGCTGGGCTGCCCGTCTGCGGCCCTTGGCGTTCAATCATAATCGGCACATGCACGCACGTTGGTTAAGCTTCGTGATCTGGGCGCTTCTGGCGGCCAGCCTGGCCTATTGGTCGCTGATGCTCATGGCTCGCGGCCCGGCAGCGCCTGGACAGGTCTTGCCGGCCGTCTCCTCGGGCTCCGCCGGCGACTGGACCCGTGTCTTCACCCAGGAGTCTCCCTCCGCCGCTCCGGTGGAGGCGGCCTCGTCGCGCTATCAGTTGCTCGGCGTGGTGGCACCTTCCTCAGGGCAGGCCACCGGTGAGGGCGTGGCGCTGATCTCGGTCGGGGGCGGTTTTGCGCGGCCATTTCGCGTCGGGCAGGCGGTGGATGGCGATCTCCTGCTGCTGGAGGTGAGCCGGCGCGAGGTCGGGCTGGGCCGGGGCAACAGCGTGTCGGTGCGTCTGGCCTTGACCCCGCTCCCCGGGGCGCCTGCGCCCGCCCCCATGAACCTCCAGACGCCCATCAACGTGCCGCAGCCCGGCATGGGCATGATGCCGCCCGGCACCCTGCCACCCAATCAGCAGGGCATTCAACTCAATGCGCCGCCCGGTGGTGCACCCATGAATCCGGCTGGCATCCCCAGCCAGGCAGGGTCGCCTCTGGCAATCGGTGGCGCGTTGCCTCAGGGCGGGCCGCAGCAACCGCCGGACAACGCCGTCACGCACTGACTTGCGGATGGCCAAGGCGCGCGGGCGCCGCTGAGGCAACTGTCACCAGCGGTTGCAAATCTGCTGAGGCTTAGCGTCTCGCTGGCAGACCGGCAGACCGGCTCAAAGGTGCCGTCTCCGTGCCGAGGGGCGCGCGGCCGGTGGAACTGCCAGCCTCATCGCCCCGCTGGAGGTCTGTCGGGCGGCTATGGATGGGTCCCTCGGGAACGTCCTGCACTTCCGTCAGCAGTGCAGCCGCGCAGCGCACCAGCGGCCATGCCAGGGGCGCGCCCGTGCCGTCGCTGCAGTCCATGCCCAGTTCCAGCAAGGCGGCGGCATGGAACAGGGCCAGCGCCTCATCCAGCCCCCGATGGGTGGTGCTGCGGCAAAACACCGCATAGTCGGTGACCGGCGGTGCTATCAGCGACGCCACTTTCAGCGCGGCGCAGGCGGGCATGCCATCCACCAAAATGAGCTGGCGTTTGCTGGCCGCCACCAGCATGGCGCCCACCATCACCGCGAGCTCGAAGCCGCCAAACGCGGCCAGCACCGCCATGGGCTCCTGCACGTCCCGATGCCGCGCCTGGGCGCTTTGCAGGACCACCAGCACATGGGCCAGGTCTTCATGCGGCATGTCGGGGCCGGAAATCAGGAAGTCCCGCACCGGCATGTCCATGAGCCGCGACAGCACCAGCGCCGCGGCCTCCAGGGACCCCTGGCCCAGGCCGGCGCAGGCCAGGACGTTGCTGCCCAGGGTGTCGGAGATTTCCATGCCGACACGCACGCCGGCATGGGCCTGCTCCAGCGTCATGGCGGGCCCGACCCGCGAATTGCGCGTGCCGTGGGCGATCTTGCGGGCCAGCAGGCCGGGCTGCGGGCTCAGCGGCTCCGCAATGCCGCAGTCCACCACGGTGACATGCATGCCCTGGTTGTTGGCAAAGACGGTGGAAGGCAGGCGATGCTGCAGGGCGAGCAACGCCTGCTCGCGCGTGCTGCGGCCGTTGGGCAGCCGCACGCCATCGACCGCCAGGCCATGGTCCCCGGCAAAGATCATCAAGGTGGGCACGTCCAGTTCGGGCGTGAGCGTGTTCTGGATCAGGCCCAGACGCACCGCCAGGGGCTCCAGCTGTCCGAGCCGGCCGGCAATGGCGCTGCGCTGGTCCAGGCGAGCACGCAGCGCACGCTCAAGCGCCGGGTTGAGAGTGGGCGAGATCAGCGACTGATGGATGGACATGGTCTGGGCAGGCAGCGGCGAGGCGCGTGCCAGCCGCCCTCCCCGAGGGCAGCGTCGCCCCTGGTGCCATTGTGCGGTTGCGCACAATGGGGCGCTGCAGACAAACCTTGACCGCCCCCAACTGAAGGGGCAGTGGGTGCGTTAATCGCCCACTTAAGTGGCGGCCATCAGACGGTGCCCGGCTCGTCTGGCGCGGTACGACGCCGGCCAAGGCTGGCCGCGCGGCGTCCAGCCCCCCCCTAGCGCAGGAACAGCCGGTACACCGGGTTGTCGGTTTCTTCCGTCCACGGGTAGTTGAGCTGTTCCAGGAAGGCCTTGAAGGCCTTCGCATCGCTCTTGGGCACCTGCAGGCCCACGAGGATGCGGCCATAGTCGGCGCCCTGGTTGCGGTAGTGGAAGAGGCTGATGTTCCAGTCCGGATGCAAGGTGGACAGGAAGCGCATCAGCGCGCCGGGACGCTCGGGAAAGATGAAGCGGAACAAGCGTTCCTGCTCCGCCAGTTCGGTGCGCCCGCCCACCATGTGGCGCACATGCTGCTTGGCCAGCTCGTCATCCGTGAGATCGACCGTGGGGAAGCGGTGCTTCTCGAATTGACGGGCCAGCTTGTCGGCCTCTTCGCGTCGGCTGATGGTCAGGCCTACGAAGACATGCGCCACCTGGGTGTCGGAGATCCGGTAGTTGAATTCAGTCACGCTGCGCGGACCGATCAGCTCGCAGAAGCGGCGAAAGCTGCCGCGCTCCTCCGGAATGGTCACGGCGAACAATGCCTCGCGCTCCTCGCCCACCTCGGCCCGTTCCGCGACGAAGCGCAGCCGGTCGAAATTCATGTTGGCGCCGCAGGTGATGGCAATGAAGGTCTGACCCTTGAGCCCGTGCTGCGCCGCATATTGCTTGATCGCAGCCACGCCCAGGCCGCCCGCGGGCTCCAGGATGCTGCGGGTGTCCACGAACACGTCCTTGATCGCGGCGCAGACGGCATCGGTGTCGACCACGACATAGTCATCCACCAGCTCGCGGCAGATGCGGAAAGTTTCCTCGCCCACCAGCTTCACCGCCGTGCCGTCGGAAAACAGCCCGACGTCGCTGAGCGTCACGCGCTTGCCCGCCTGGATCGACCGCACCATGGCGTCCGAGTCGCGAGTCTGCACGCCAATGATCTTGATCTCGGGACGCACCGCCTTGATGTAGGCCGCCACGCCGGAAATCAATCCACCGCCCCCGATGGCGCAGAAGATGGCGTCGATCGGGCCCGGATGCTGACGCAGCAGCTCCATCGCGATGGTGCCCTGGCCGGCGATGACGTCTGGGTCGTCGAAGGGATGGACGAAGGTCAGGCCCTGCTCGCGCTCCAGCTCCAGGGCGTGCTGGTAGGCGTCGGTGAAGGACTCGCCTTGCTGCACGACTTCGCCGCCCAGTGCCGCCACCGCGTCCACTTTCAGACGAGGTGTCGTCACCGGCATCACGATCACGGCCCGGCAACCGAGTTTCTTCGCCGATAAGGCAACACCCTGAGCATGGTTTCCTGCCGACGCGCAAATCACCCCACGCCGAAGTTGCTCCGCTGTCAATTGCGCCATCTTGTTATAAGCGCCACGCAGCTTGAAGCTGAATACCGGTTGCTGGTCCTCTCGTTTCAGCCAGACCTTATTGCTAATTCGTTTGGAGAGATCCTTGGCCAGGTCCAACGAAGTTTCTTGGGCAACTTCATATACCCGCGCGTTCAGAATTCGCTGCAGATAGCTCTGGTCTGCGGGTAATAGCGCCGGGTGGCGCGTGGAAGTGGACTTGCGCGGGGCGCGCCGTGGGCCGGCCATTGAATACCCTCCATGCCGCAACAGGCGGCAATTGATGATAAGCGAGGGTTTGTCCGCGCCTGGCGCGGGCTGCGGCCTGCGGCTGCGCCAGGTTTCGCGGTTGGAGGAGGGCGGGTTGCCTCGGGGGCGCCGCCGCTGGGGTGAGGCCGACACTGCGTGCCAGAGGCCAGGCGCAATGCGCCGGCAGTCAACGCCCAGCAAAAAAAAGCCCAAGGCCTTGGGGGCCTTGGGCTGAATCCACCATGGAGGCGGTGGAGGAGACAAACGGTGCGGACGCTGCGACCGGGAAGGCTTCAGGGAGAAGCTCGCATCCGGTTCGGGTAGCGCTATCGCATGTCTAGAATTCTAGGGCGGAGCATGTTGCGCCGCAATATTTTTTCTATGACTTCTCGTTGGGGACGCGCCTCTAATGAGCAATATCACCGCTCTACGGGCGGTCTGCGACGCAGCGAGAACCAAAGGGCGAAGGACGCGACGGATGGAATGCACGATCGACTGGATGGGCAAGGACGGCATGAGCTTTGCGGCCACGACCGGCAGCGGGCACCTGGTGACCATGGACGGTGCACCCGATGGCGGCGGGCGCAACCTCGCGCCGCGGCCCATGGAAATGGTGCTGCTCGGGACCGGCGGCTGCACGGCCTATGACGTGGTCCTCATCCTCAAGCGGGGCCGCCACGATGTGCGCAATTGCCGGGTGCAGTTGAAGGCGGACCGCGCCGACGCCGACCCCAAGGTGTTCACCAAGATCCACATGCACTTCATCGTGGAAGGACGTGAGCTGGCGCTGCCGGTGGTCGAGCGAGCGGTAAAGCTCTCGCACGAGAAGTACTGCTCGGCCAGCATCATGCTGGCCAAGACGGCGGAGATCACCACCTCGGTGGAACTGGTCGAGGTCTGAAGCGGGTCGGAGCCGCAGTGCTCGAAGCTACGCTGCCGTTGGCCCGGGCCGCCGGCTTTCGGCCGCGTCGCATCGCTTCTGGCAGTTTCCAGCGACTTCCTGCGGCGTTTGTCCGTGCGGATCGTTGCTTCGCTGAGGCGGGGGCGGCCTCGCCCTCTATATCTATATAGAGGAACGCTCTCGGCACGCGCACTCCGGTCTCAGCGGCAAGGGGCTCAGGCCCCGGGCTTGGAAGCGGCCAACCGCCAACGCGCCGTTCAGATCCGGTGCGCCGTCGTTGTCATCACCTTGGCAGCCAGTCGCATCAACCCCTTGACCGGTGCGGGCAAGTCCACGGCGCCGCGGGCGCGCGCGGCATCCGCATGAGCGACTTCCTCGTCCTTCATTTGGGCGACAATCGCCCGAGAGCTGTGGTCGCCCGCCGGCAGTCGGCCCAGGTGCCCGTCCAGGTGGGCTTCCACCTGGCGCTCGGTCTCGACCACGAAACCCAGGCTGACCTTGTCGCTCAGCACGCCGGCGACCGTCCCAATGGCAAACGCGCCGGCGTACCACAGGGGATTGAGCAGGCTGGGGCGGTCGTTGAGCTCGCGCAGCCGCTGGGCAGTCCAGGCCAGGTGGTCCAGCTCTTCCTGGGCGGCATGCTCCAGGTGCTCGCGCAGTTCATCGTCCCGGGTGGTCATGGCCTGGGCCCGATAAAGCGCCTGGGCGCAGATCTCACCAACATGGTTGACCCGCATCAGCGCCGCCGCTTCCCGGCGCTCATGCTCGTCCAGCGGCCCGTCGGGCAACTGCGCCTGTGGAGCGGGGCGCGACATCGGCGCAACCCCGGCCAGCGTCTTCAGGCTGTGGTCGAGGGTGGAGATCCAGGCGTCGAGCCGGGTGAAATGGCGGGAGGGTCGCGTCGTCGCGCCAGCCGCCGGCCGGGCGTGCAGTCCGCTCTCTCTCCCCGGACCGCCGGGCGGAGTGCTGCCGAGATTACCGGCCGCATCGCCTGCAGGATTGTCCTTTTTACCTTCAGTACCTTGCGGGCCGGTGTCAGTGTGCGCAAAAGCGGTCATGGAAAGGACGATGTCTGGCGATGAGGGGCAGTTTAGGGGCACGTGACATACCCGCCCCCGCAGGGGCGCCCTCGCATTTGTGCGAATGGGTGATGACACATTTTTTAATCACATACGCGTTGCTTGCATCCAACGAAATCAGGACTTTTACGGGGAGGCTGCTGGTCAGGTCGGAGCGGAACTGTTGCAATACGGCACAGCTTCATTGCAGGAGCTTGGTTTGTGGAGACCCCGGTGGGCCCGCAACCTCATTGAAGATCTAGGAGTCTCTAATGAAGAAATCTCTCGTTGCGCTGGCTGTGCTGGCTGGTTTCGCCGGTGCCGCTGCCGCTCAATCGTCGGTGACCCTGTTCGGCGTGATCGACGTCGCCGCCCGCTACACCAAGGCCAACGGCCAGAACGTCAAGCAGCTGACGAACGACGGCAGCAGCTCCAGCCGTTTCGGCGTCCGCGGCGTTGAAGATCTGGGTGGCGGCCTGAAGGCTGGCTTCTGGCTGGAAAGCGCCCTGTCGGCTGACACCGGCACCGCTGGTGACACCACCACCAACAAGTTCTGGAACCGTCGCGCTTCCGTGAGCCTGATGGGCGACTTCGGTGAAGTCCGTCTGGGCCGTGGCAAGACCTCGACCCGTCTGGTCGTGGACGATTTCGACGTCTACAGCACCACTGGTCTGGGCGACGTGACCCGCGTGTACACCACGCTGGCCAGCAGCACCCAAACCATCAACCGTGCTGACAACCTGGCTCAGTACTTCCTGCCGGGCGACCTGGGCGGCGCCTATGGTTCGTTCGACGTCGCCGCTGGCGAAAACACCGTGGGCGGCAAGTCCTTCGGTGGCCGTCTGGGCTGGAAGGACAGCGCCATCAACGTGGCCGCTGGTTATCAGTCCACCGAGTCCCTGGGCAACGCCAAGTTCAAGCAACTGTCCCTGGGCGCCAGCTACGACTTCGGCATGGCCAAGGTCAGCGGCCTGTGGACTCAGCTGAAGTTCAACTCGCTGAAGCAGAACATCTACACGATCGGCGCCGTGGTCCCCGTGACCGCTTCCGGCTCGGTCCTGGCTCAGTTCAGCGATGCTGAAACCAACAGCGCTGCCGACGCCCGTGCGACGACCGCTGGCGACGCCAAGATGTACACCGTGGGCTACCTGCACAACCTGTCCAAGCGTACGTCGGTGTACACCACCGCTTCGCTGATCGACAACAGCGGCCGTTCCGCCTTCCGCGTGCAGACCAATGCCGTGGCACCGTTCGCCGGTGGTGGCGGCAAGTCTGGCGGCTTCGACGTCGGTATCAAGCACAGCTTCTAATCCCTCGCGGATCAGCACTTGTGCAAAAACCGCCCCTTCGGGGGCGGTTTTTTTTCGTCTGAAGTTGGTGCCCGGCTGCACCAAAGCGGCTCACAAATGTCCCCAATTTGACAGGGTAAGTTCCCGTGGGCGATCTGCAACGCGCGCGGTCCGTGAATCGACCGTTCCCTCAGAATCGATCACGGCGAACGACCACATCAAACAAAGGAGACATCGCATGAAAAAAGCCGCCATGGCAGTCGGCCTGCTGGCCGCGTCGATCGGGTCCGCCTGGGCACAGTCCAGTGTCCAGCTCTACGGCATCGTGGACGTGGGTCTGCGCTGGACCAGCAATGCCAACGCAGGCACCTCGGAGAAGCAGGTCATCCCGGGCGGCATGTCGCAGAGCCGGCTGGGTGTGAATGTGAGCGAAGACCTCGGCGGCGGCCTCAAGGCCCTGGCCAACCTCGAACACCGGCTCAACTCCGACACCGGCACACAGGCCGCAGCGGACTTCTGGCGGCAATCCTGGGTGGGTATCCAGTCGGCGGATTTCGGCCGCATCATGCTGGGCCGTCAGTACAACATCCTCTTCGACATCTACACCTCCACCTACGCGTCGTTCAAGTATTCGCCCTACATCGAGGCCTACAAGCCTGAGATCGGCCTGTCCATGGGCGCGCGCCAGGACAACATGGTGAAGTACCTGGTCGAGAAGGGCCCGGTGCGGGCCGAGATCCAGGTGTCCGCAGGCGAGGGCAACTCGCAGAACAAGTCGTATGGCGGCCTGCTGCGCTATGCCGAAGGGGAGATCGCCCTGGGCGGCGCGTTCCTGACGGTGGAAGACACGCTGGGCAAAAAAGTGCGCGGCTACACCGCCGGTGCGGCCTACACCAGCGGCCCCTGGTATGCCAACGTGTCCTGGGCGAGCAACAAGTTCGACCAGGGCGGCCTGCTCGGAGCGGCCTACACCTCCGGGCTGCTGGGCAACGTGCTCAATGCCGCGGCCAATGACGTGCGCAAGCGCGACATGATCTCCGCTGGCGCCACCTACCAGCTGACGCCTCAGCTGAACCTTGGGGGTCACTACTGGTACGCGCAGCAGACGCACTACTCGCCCCTGCTGTCCGGCACCAAGAGCAAGGGTCATTACCTGGCCTTCGTTGCAGACTACGCCTTCTCCAAGCGCACGGACGCCTATCTGGAACTGGACTACACCAAGCACAACGGTGCGGTGCTGTTTGCCAACGGCGCGGAAAAACGCGGCGGCGCGATCGTCGGCCTGCGTCACCGGTTCTAAGCCCACGCGGGCTTCGAAAAACAGCCGCCCTTCGGGGCGGTTTTTCATGGGCTGTCGCGCCACGCGCACGTTCTGGACTTTCCCACTTGCCCGTGAGGGCAAGGCTCCAGGATGATGAGCCCTTTACAAGCGAGCCCGCAGGGCCAGGTCATGCCGCAGGCCAAAAGCCGCACGGCAGTCCGCCGGGCCACACGACATGCTGGTTTTCATACTCCGCCGACTGGTGCAGGCCGTGGCCGTCATGCTGACGGTGGCCTTCGTTGCCTTCATGCTGTTCCAGTTCGTGGGCGACCCTGTCGCCAGCCTGGCGGGACAGGACGCCACGCCGGAGCAGCGCGAGCAGATCCGCCGGGAACTGGGCCTGGACCGTTCCTTCATGGCCCAGTTCGCCACCTTCGTCGGCAATGCAGCGCAGGGCGAATTCGGCATCAGCCTTCAGCAGCGCCGCAAGGTGTCTGCCCTGCTGGCTGAGCGCGTGCCTGCAACGCTGGAGCTTTCCGCCGTGGCCGCGGTCATTGCCTTGCTGGTGGCCATCCCGCTGGGGGTGTATGCCGCCCTGCGCCGGGGGAGTGTCGGCACGCAGATCGCCATGGCGGTGTCCCTGGTCGGTGTGTCGCTGCCGACCTTCCTGATCGGCGTGCTGCTGATCCTGGTCTTTGCCGTGCAACTGCAGTGGCTGCCGAGCAATGGCCGCGGGGATGTCGTGGCACTGGGCGGCTGGACCACCGGCTTGTTGACCCTGGACGGCCTGCGACACGTGCTGCTGCCCGCCATTACGCTGGCCGTCTATCAGCTCACCCTGATCATGCGGCTGGTGCGCTCCGAAATGCTGGAAGTCCTGCGCGCCGACTACATCAAGTTCGCCAAGGCCCGAGGCCTGAGCAACCGCGTCATCTACTTCGGGCATGCGCTGAAGAACACGCTGGTGCCGGTGATCACGGTGACCGGCCTGCAGGTGGGATCGCTGATTGCCTTCTCCATCATTACCGAGACCGTCTTCAACTGGCCAGGCATGGGCCTGCTCTTCATTCAGGCCGTCCAGTTCCCGGACATCCCGGTCATGGCCGCCTACCTGTGCCTGATCTCGATGATCTTCGTGGTGATCAACCTGGTGGTGGATCTGCTTTATTTCGTCGTTGACCCGCGCCTGCGCGTGGGCGGCGGTAGCCACTGACATGAATGCATTGACGAGCGCTGCGGCTGGCACCTATCAACGCCTGTATGAAGGGCGCGGTGAGCTGGTGGCCCTTCGTCGAGAACTGCACGCCATGCCGGAGCTTGGCTTCGAGGAGCGCCGCACCGGCGCCCGCATCGTGCAGGCGCTGCGTGCCTGCGGCGTGGACGAGATCCACGAGGGGATCGGCCGCACCGGCCTCGTCGCCGTGATCCATGGCCAGCCTTCGCCTGAGGCGGGCGCGCCCCGCCTGCTGGGCCTGCGCGCCGACATGGACGCGCTGCCCCTGCGCGAGCAAAACGACTTCGCCTGGAAATCCGCCACCACCGGGCTCATGCATGCCTGCGGGCATGACGGCCACTGCGCCATGCTCGTGGGCACTGCGCGCTACCTGGCCCAGACGCGCCGCTTTGCGGGCAGCGCCGTGCTGGTGTTCCAGCCGGGAGAGGAAGGTTATGGCGGCGCACGGGAAATGATTGCGGATGGCCTGTTCGACCGCTTCCCCGTCGAGGCCATCTATGCCATGCACAACTGGCCCCACCTGCCACCCGGCAAGATCGGCCTGAACCGCGGCGCCATGATGGCCGCCGCTGACCGGGTGCAGATCAACATCCAGGGCCGCGGCGGGCATGGCGCCCATCCCCACCTCAGCGTGGACCCGGTGCTGATCGCCGGTCACGTCATCACGGCGGTGCAAAGCCTGGTGTCGCGCAACATTGCGCCAGTCGATCAGGCGGTGCTGAGCCTGTGTTCCTTGCAGTCGGGCGACCCCGGCGCCTTCAGCGTCATTCCCGAACTGGCGCAACTCACCGGCACCGTCCGCAGTTTCAAGCCGGAAGTGCAGCAGCTGCTGGAGGAGCGACTGACGCGGCTCGTGGAGTCGGTGGCGCTGGGGTTCGGTGCGAGCGCCAAGGTGGATTACCAGCGGCTGTACCCGGCCACCGTCAACAGTGCGGCCGAGGCTGACTTCGCGGTGCGGGTTGCTCGTTGGCTGGTGGGCCACGACCAGGTGGACGACGAATTGCCGCCCAGCATGGGCTCGGAGGATTTCGCCTTCATGCTGCAGGCGCGCCCCGGCGCTTATCTGCGGCTGGGGCAGGGCGGCCCGTGTGGCTTGCATCAGCCGCGATATGACTTCAACGATGAGATCCTGCCGCTGGGTTCCGCGCTATTTGCCGCCCTGGTCGAGCAGGGCCTGCCCCTGGAAACACACTGAGCCCCCGAGCCCCCGAGCC
>Ga0065165_1003007_pt1 | contig 12752 bp, 10 predicted proteins | sample AraplaMF_Cvi_mMF_FD_63813 | JGI IMG/M metagenome (GOLD analysis project Ga0065165, IMG submission 63813) | Arabidopsis root microbial communities from the University of North Carolina, USA - plate scrape MF_Cvi_mMF (version 2) (version 3) | ecosystem: Host-associated > Plants > Roots >... | reverse complement strand
GTGCCCGATTCCTTCACCCACGGCTCGGCCGCGCAGCGCAAGCAATGGTTCATGACCGGCTATCAGCAGGGCACGGTGCAGGCCTGCAACACATTCGGCGGCGGCGGATAGTAAGCTATTCGTGCCGTCATCCTGAGGTGCTCGCCTCTTTGGCGAGCCTCGAAGGATGGCGAGCCCGCGGCCCATCCTTCGAGGCGCGCAAGCGCGCACCTCAGGATGACGGCGGTGGGTGGGAAACAGGAGTGAAGTCGTGACCTCGATCGACGAAGCAAAACAATTCATCCCGCTCAACATCGCGGTGCTCACCGTCTCCGACACGCGTGCGCTCGCCGATGACAAGTCCGGCCAGACGCTTGCCGACCGCCTCACCGAGGCGGGCCATCATCTCGCCGCGCGCGAGATCGTCACCGACGACGTCGAGGCGATCCGCGACGTGATCCGCAACTGGATTGCAGATCGCGGCATCGACGCAATCATCACCACCGGCGGCACCGGCTTCACCGGACGCGATGTCACGCCGGAGGCGATCGAGCCGCTGTTCGAAAAGCGCATGGACGGCTTCTCGATCGCATTCCACATGCTCAGCCACGCCAAGATCGGCGCGTCGACGATCCAGAGCCGCGCCACCGCCGGCGTTGCCGGCGCCACCTACATCTTCTGCCTGCCCGGTTCGCCCGGCGCCTGCCGCGACGGCTGGGACGGCATCCTCAAGGCCCAGCTCGACTACCGCACGCGCCCCTGCAATTTCGTCGAGATCATGCCGCGGCTGGACGAGCACCTGCGCAGGCCGAAAGCGCAGGGCGCGACGGTGTGATCTTTTTCCTTCTCCTCTTGCGGGAGAAGGTGGCGCGAAGCACCGGATGAGGGGTACGTCTCCACACGACCACTCTCGTGGGGTGGGCAAAGCGAAGCGTGCCCGCGATTTTGTCTATTGGAAAAAGATCGTGGGCACGGCGCGAGAGCGCCTTTGCCCACCCTACGAGTTCGTGCTCGCGGAGACATACCCCTCACCCAAACGAGCTTGTCTCCACCAGAGTCGCTGCCCTCTCCCGCAAGGGGCGAGGGCGCATTCATGTGCATCTCGCTCGCTGCGAAAGCGTTACAGATCGCGTTCCCATGTCTCGCCGACCAGATCGACGCCGAAGCTGTGATGCGGCTCGGTCGCGACCATCTTGAATCCCGCGCTCTGATAGATGCCGCGCGCGGCGACCAGGATGCTCTGGGTCCACAGCGTCATCCTCTTGTAACCGCGCTCACGCGCACCCTGGATGCATTGCTCGACCAGCGCGCGGCCGACACCGAGGCCACGCGCTTTCTTCTCCACCTGCAACAGGCGCAGCTTGGCGATCTGGTCCGTAGCCTTGACCAGGAAGACCGAGCCGAGCGGCTCGCCTGCCACTTCCGCGATCCAGCAATGCTCGCGGGCGGCATCGTAATTCCTGATGAATTGCGCGCAGATCTCGGCCACCAGCGCCTCGTAGCCGATGTCCCAATTGTAATCGGCGGCATAGGCGGCCGCTTGTTTGGAGATGACCCAGCCCATGTCACCGACGCGATGGCTGCGCAGTATGACGGATGCGGGCGGGCTGCGGCGTTGCTCCAGCACCGCTTCGATGGTCGCCATGGCCTGTGTGAGGCGCGTTGCGTCGCCGGCCGGAAGCTGAGTCAGCATTGCGGCGACCTCGTTCTGCGATCCGAGGTTCAGCTTGGCGAAGGCCTGCCGGCCCTTGGCGGTGAGGCTGAGCTGGTATTGCCTGCGATCCGCGGGCAAGGGCTTTCGCGCGATCAGCCCCTTTTCGTCGAAACCTTGCACGATACGGCTGAGATAGCCGGGGTCGAGACCAAGCTCGTTTCCGATCTCTTTCGCCGCAATCTCGTCGCGCTGCGCCAGCTCATAGAGCACGCGCGCCTCGCTGAGCGAGAACGGACTCTTGCCGAGATGCTGGTCGAGCACGCCGAGCCTGCGGGTATAGAAGCGGTTGAAGGCGCGAACCGCCGCGATCTGGTCGTCGTGAGCGTCAAGTGGCATGGGTCACCTCGATACTTGCCATTGTCAAATAATTATTTGACTTTGGCAAGTATCGAGGTGGCCTCACGCGACCATGACGATCCGGCTGCGCAGCATCGTCCGGGACGACCGGCCAAGCCGTCGCAGCAGTCGAGCCTCGGACCTGCGGGCTTCGGGCGGATAGCCACCAATCCGGTCGTAATGATCGCGCGCGATCAAAAGTCCCTGGTCGCCGAGCGGTCCGGCGAGCTTGCGAACGACCGACCACAGCACGTCGCGGAATCCGGTATCGGCGTAGGGCGAGCGGGCATAGCGGAACACCGCCGCGCGGTCCCGCCCGCTGGCCGCAACGGCCTGGATGAATTGGGTGGTCTCGTCGATCCAGCCGGGGTCCAGCACCGCGCCGGCGGGGAGGAACATCAGCCAGGGTGAACGAGCCTGCTGTGCGCCTGCGGCCAGCGCGGCGCCTTGTGAGGATCCCTCGTAGTCGATGAAACGGCAGCCGGCGACATCGGCGACGCGCTCGATGACGCCATTATGGGTCCCGTCGACCAGCAGAACTTCCTTGATGACGCCCGCTGCAGCACCAGGGACCAGCGCGGCCAGTGTTGCGACTGCCGTCTGCTCGACACCTTCGGTCGGAATGATGACGCTCAGCATGATTGAGACTTCGATGTCCGCAATTCGGGAGAAGCGTAGCGCATTGTAATGCTGTCATAAACATGCTGCGCTGCAGAACGCAACTTTTCGCAGGTTTCGCGGGGTGCGATGGTAAACCTGTGCGAGGCCTCCGCAGCCGAATATGTCGTGCTGCCGTGGTCAAATTGTCGAATATTTCGGCAAATATCGGCCCGAAGGGCTTCGAGCGGGGCGGACGGGAAAATCGTGCAACCGACGTTGCGCAGACCGGGATGTGTCCGATGAACGCCGATCAACCTCCCACTCAACTTCCCTCGGGCGCGACGCCGACATCGCCGAAGCCGGATGTCGCGCCGACCTTGCGCATCCGCGCCGTGATGCTGGGCGAGCGCATCAATCCGTCCGGACTCGAGCTCGGATCGGTGGTCTCCTCGACGCCGGCGGCCTTCCGCGTCCATGCCGGGCTCGTCGTGATCTTCCGCTACGGGGTCGTGGTGCTGATCGGCCTCCTGCCTTCGGAGGAGAAAGTGCTGATCGACACCCTGAAGTCCCGTGTGACCGGCGCGCTCAGCCCTTATGAGGAGGAGGTCGCGCAGGCGCAGCTCTGCAAGGACGAGAGCGCCGAGGCGATCCAGCCGGGCGGGCCGATCTGCCTCGCCAAATTCTCCGACGAGCGGCTGCTGCTGATCGCTGACGCGCTCGCCAAGAGCACGTCACTCGCACGCGACGAGCGGCGCGTCGCCGCGGTCTTCGATGTCATCGAGCCTTTTGCGCGGGAACTCGCCGAGAAGGGCCGGACCTCGCGGCGGCGCAAAGGCATCCTGCAGCTCATCGGCAGCGCGCTGCTGGTCCAGCAGCGTGTTGCCGGCCGCGTTGCTGTTGCCGAAAAGCCCGATGCGCTCTGGGAAAAGCCCCAGCTCGATCGCCTCTATGCACGTCTCGAAGACGAGTACGAATTGAAGGAGCGTCTCGATACACTCGAGCGCAAGCTCACGGTGGTCGCCGAAACCGCCGATGCGCTGACCGACATCATCGACACCCAGCGCTCGCTGCGGCTCGAGATTGCCGTCGTCGTTCTGATCCTGATCGAGGTCGCGATCGGGTGTTTCCAGATTTATGCTGGAATGCACTAGGAGCAAGATGCCGATTGCCGTGCCCTCTCCCCTAGCGGGAGAGGGCTGCACCGGAAGAGGACACGAACTCACTTGGGTGAGGGGTATGTCTCCGCATATTGGCTCGCAGATGTGCATGCGGAGACATCTCCCTCATCCGGCGCTCCGCGCCACCTTCTCCCGCAAGCAAGGGAAGAAGGGAAGAGCGCCCACCCCACTAAGTTTGGGCTCCGAGCACCCTGACACAATGCCGTGCGATCGTCAGTTCCTCATTGGTTGGAATGACGAGCACATCGACGGCACTGTTATCGGCATTGATACGCTCATGTCCTGCACCATTCGCATCCACATCGAGCCGCACCCCCAACCACCTCAGCCGTTCCCCGATCGCACCACGAATCTCCTTCGCATGCTCGCCGATGCCGCCGGTGAAGATCATGCACTCAAGCCCTCCCAGCGTCGTCGCCATCGCGGCCACTTCCTGCGCCGCACGCAAGGTAAAGAGCTCGACCGCCTCCCGTGCCGCGGCCTCGCGGCTCGCGAGCAGCGTACGCATGTCCGCCGAGATGCCGGACACGCCGAGCAGGCCTGACTGGTGATAGAGCAGGTGCTGGACCTCCTCCGCCGACATCCCGTCGTGCTGCTGCAGATAGAGCAGCACGCCGGGATCGATCGTGCCGCTGCGCGTGCCCATCACGAGGCCGTCGAGCGGCGTCAGTCCCATCGTGGTGTCGATGCTGCGGCCCTCGCGCAACGCGCACAGGCTGGCGCCATTGCCGAGATGGGCGATCACGGTGCGGCTGGCCGCGAGTTCCGGCGCGATGTCGGCGAGACGGCCCGCGACGTATTCGAAGGAGAGGCCGTGAAAGCCATAGCGACGGATACCGCGCGCCTCGAAGCGCCGCGGAATGGCGAAACGGTTCGCGGGCGGGACCATGCCGTGATGGAAGGCGGTGTCGAAGCAGGCGATCTGCGTCAACTCCGGCTTGATTGCCTTGATGATGCGGATCGGGGCCAGGCACCGCGGCTGGTGCAACGGGGCCAGCGGGACTAATGCTTCCAGCCTCGCGGTGACATCGTCCGTCAATGCGACCGGACCTGAGTAATCCGGGCCGCCGTGAACGATGCGATGGCCGACGGCGCGCAGGCGATGATCGCCAAAACGATCCTCGATGAAGCCGAGCACGTCGGTGAATAGGTGACCGCTGTCCGCCTCTGCTGACTCCTTTCGCGTCTCGAACAGATCGTCGCCCGCGGGACTCTTCACCACCAGCCGAGGCTTGGCCTCGTGCTCGTCGAGTAGACCCTTGCAGAGCAAGGAGGGCTCGGCGCCTGAAATATCGAACAGGCCGAACTTGATGCTCGACGAGCCCGAGTTGAGGACGAGGACCGACGCGGTCACGGCGTCAGCCCGTCTTGCCCGGCCAGACCCAATCGCGAATCTCCGGCATGTCCTCGCCGTGTTCGCGGACGTAACGCGAATGTTCGATCAGCCTGTCGCGGAACTGCTGCTTGACCTGCGCTGCCTTCGTCGCCAGCCCCGGTACGCGCTCGATCGCCTCGATGGCGAGATGGTAACGATCCAGCCCATTGAGCACGACCATGTCGAACGGTGTCGTCGTGGTGCCTTCCTCGTCAAAGCCCTTCACATGCATGCCGGCATGGTTGGTGCGGTTATAGGTGAGGCGGTGGATCAAATACGGATAGCCGTGATAGGCGAAGATCACGGGCTTGTCCGTTGTGAACAGGCTGTCGAAGTCGCGATCGCTCAGGCCATGCGGATGCTGCTCCTTCGGCTGCAGCGTCATGAGGTCGACGACATTGACGACGCGGATCTTCAGGTCCGGCAGCGCCTTGCGCAGCAGATCGACGGCGGCGAGCGTTTCCAGCGTCGGTACGTCGCCGGCGCAGGCCATCACCACATCGGGCTCGCCGTTTGCGTCCTCGTTGCCGGCCCAGGTCCAGATGCCGATGCCGGCATCGCAATGCGTGGCGGCATCCTGCATCGACAGCCATTGCGGCGCCGGCTGCTTGCCGGCGACGATGACGTTGATGCGGTTATAGGTCCGCAGGCAGTGATCGGCGATCCATAGCAGGGTGTTGGCATCCGGCGGAAAGTAGATGCGCACGACGTCGGCCTTTTTGTTGGCGACCAGATCGACGAACCCGGGGTCCTGATGGCTGAAGCCGTTGTGGTCCTGCCGCCAGACATGCGAGGTCAGCAGATAATTGAGCGAAGCGATCGGGCGCCGCCAGGCGAGATGCCGCGTCACCTTCAGCCATTTGGCGTGCTGGTTGAACATGGAATCCACGATGTGGATGAAGGCCTCGTAGCAAGAGAAGAAGCCGTGCCGTCCGGTGAGCAGATAGCCTTCGAGCCAGCCCTGGCAGAGATGCTCGCTCAAGACCTCCATGACGCGGCCGTCCTGCGCGAGATGGACGTCGTAGGGCTCGATCGGTTCCATCCAGACGCGCTCGGTGTCCTCGAACACGGCGTCGAGCCGATTTGACGCGGTCTCGTCCGGACCCATGATGCGGAAGTTGCGCTCCTGCGCGTTGAGGCGGATGACGTCGCTCAGGAACTTGCCGAGCTCGCGAGTGGCTTCGCCGGTCACACTGCCGGGCTGCGGCACATCGACTGCAAAACTGCGGAAGTCAGGCAGCTTCAGCTCCTTCTTCAGCAGGCCGCCATTGGCATGCGGATTGGCGCCCATGCGCCTGTTGCCGTCGGGTGCCAGCGCCTGGAGTTCCGGAATCAGCGTGCCGGTCTTGTCGAACAGTCTGTCAGGCTCGTAGCTGCGCATCCAGTCTTCGAGAATCTTCAGATGCGCCGGATTCTCGCGGCAGTTCGCGACGGGAACCTGATGCGCGCGCCAGAAGCCTTCGACCTTCTTGCCGTCGACCTCCTTCGGCCCGGTCCAGCCCTTCGGGCTGCGCAGCACGATCATCGGCCAGCGCGGCCGCGCGACAGCTTTATTGCCATCTCGGGCGTGCTGCTGGATCGCGCGGATGCTGGCGAAGGCGACATCGAGCGTATCCGCCATGGTCCGGTGCATCATCTTGGGATCGTCGCCCTCGACGAACAGTGGCTCGTGACCGAACCCGCGGAAGAGATCGCGGATCTCGCTGTCAGGCATCCGCCCGAGCACGGTCGGGTTGGCGATCTTGTAGCCGTTGAGATGCAGGATCGGCAGCACCGCGCCGTCATGCGCGGGATTGAGGAACTTGTTGGAGTGCCAGGACGCCGCCAGCGGTCCGGTCTCGGCCTCGCCGTCGCCAACCACGCAGGCAACGATCAGATCAGGATTGTCGAACGCGGCGCCATAGGCGTGCACCAGCGCGTAACCGAGTTCGCCGCCTTCATGGATCGAGCCCGGCGTTTCCGGCGCCGCGTGGCTCGGAATGCCGCCCGGGAAGGAGAACTGTCTGAAAAGTTTTCGCAATCCATCCGCATCGCGCGCGATGTCGGGATAGACTTCGCTGTAGCTGCCTTCGAGGTAAGTGTTGGCAACCATGCCCGGCCCGCCATGACCGGGACCGCAGACATAGAGCACGCTCAAATCCTGCGCGCGAATGACGCGGTTGAGATGGGCATAGATGAAGTTCAGGCCGGGCGTCGTGCCCCAATGGCCGAGCAGGCGCGGCTTGATGTGCTCGGGCCGCAGCGCTTCGCGCAGCAGCGGGTTGTCCAGCAGATAAATTTGCCCGACGGAGAGGTAGTTCGCAGCGCGCCAGTAGCGATCGAGCAGATCGAGGTCGCCCGCTGTCGCGGTCGATTGTCGTTGATTTGTCATGTTGTGCCGACCCTTCACCCGGGGATCGTCACCAACCCTGCGGTGGCGCGATCGATCCTTCGGCGCCATCAAACGAAATCGCTGAATTGGTGATGTTGCGTGAGGTCAAAGGCCGGCGCGGAAAGTTTGGGCAGCTCTACTGTGCATGGGGTTGTTTTCGAGATTCTCGTTTGTGTTCTTGATTTGTTCCGTTCTCGTGCTATCTTGGCTGCATGAGTCCAGCAGCATCCTCTCATGCTCTCAAGCACCCGCCGGTCAAGGCGCCCTCCGAGCCGGCGGGTGCGGACTCTGACTTTCCGGAACTCGGCGTCGCGATCGATCGCGTGCGCCGGCGAGGGCGGGGCGCGCAGTCCAATGCCAGCGGCCGCTACGAGGCCGAGGCGCGCGTCGCCTTCGACGACGGCTGGCAGAGCCTGGAAGAGCTGCCGCCGTTCAAGACCAGCGTCGCGGTCGACACCTCGCGCAAGGTGATCACCCGCAACGAGTCCCCCGACATCGGCTTCGACCGTTCGATCAATCCCTATCGCGGCTGCGAGCACGGCTGCGTCTATTGCTTCGCGCGGCCCACCCACGCCTATCTCGGCCTGTCGCCGGGGCTCGACTTCGAGTCGAAACTGTTCGTGAAGCCCGAGGCGCCCGCGCTGCTCGAAAAGGAGCTGGCCGCGCCCGGCTACGAACCGCGGATGATCGCGATCGGCACCAACACCGATCCCTATCAGCCGATCGAGCGCGAGCGGAAGATCATGCGCGGCATTCTGGAGGTGCTCGAGCGCGCCGGCCATCCCGTCGGCATCGTCACCAAATCCGCGCTGGTGGTGCGTGACATCGATATTTTGTCGCGCATGGCCAAGCGCAACCTTGCCAAGGTCGCTATATCAGTGACCTCGCTCGATCCTAAACTCGCCCGCACCATGGAGCCGCGTGCCTCGACGCCGCCGAAACGGCTGGAGGCGCTGAAGCAGCTTTCGGAGGCCGGCATCCCCACCACCGTGATGGTTGCCCCCGTGATCCCTGCGCTGAACGATTCCGAGATCGAGCGCATCCTCGATGCCGCCGCCCATGCCGGCGTCAAGGAAGCCTCGTACGTACTGCTGCGGCTGCCGCTGGAGGTACGCGATCTCTTCCGCGAATGGCTGATGGCCAATTATCCCGACCGCTACCGTCACGTCTTCACGCTGATCCGCGACATGCGCGGCGGTCGTGACTACGACGCGAAATGGGGCGAGCGGATGAAGGGCACCGGGCCGATGGCCTGGACCATCGGCCGCCGCTTCGAGATCGCCTGCGACAGGCTGGGGCTGAACAAACGGCGCTCGAAGCTCACCACGGATCACTTTGCCCGGCCGAAGCGGAACGGCGACCAGCTCAGCCTGTTCTGACCAGCACATAGACGAGGCGTATATGAGTGAGGAACTCTTCGTGCCGGTGCCGCGGCTCACTGTCATTACGCTCGGTGTGATCGACATCCGCGCCAGCATCGCCTTTTACGACGCGCTCGGTTTCTCGCGCCGACTGAAGGCGACCGGCGAGGCCGTTGCGTTCTACGACACCGGCGGCCCGGTGCTCGCGCTCTATCCCTGGGCCCAACTCGCGGCCGACGCCGGGTTGCCCGACAATCCGCGGCCGTCGACCTTCCGCGGAGCGACGCTCGCCTGGAACTGCCGGACGCGCGAGGAGGTCGATGCGGTACTCGCCTTCGCGTTTGGCAAGGGCGCCAAACTGCTGAAGGCCGCGCACGAGACCGAGTACGGCGGCTATTCCGGCTATTTCGCCGATCCCGACGGCCATCCCTGGGAAGTCGTGGTCGCGCCGGGCATCGAGGTCGGTGACGACCGGCGGGTGCATCTCGCAGAGTAAGACTGCCCGCTTGAATATCGGGAATTGCGCTGGGTTCCCGGTTGCGCGGGCGAAGCCGCTTGCGCACGATCCCGGCCATGATTCGGGACAAGTCCGCCAGGAAACCGGCCAAAGATGTGCCAAAAAAGCCGGCTGCGAAGAAGGCCGCACCGGCCAAGGCCAGCTTTCGCCGCGAGCGCGCGCTGATCAAGCGCGGCATCTGGCCGATCGCCGGCTGCGACGAGGCCGGCCGCGGGCCGCTGGCCGGCCCGGTGGTGGCGGCTGCCGTGATTCTCGATCCCGACCGCATTCCCCGCGGCATCGACGATTCCAAGCGACTGACCGCGGACGAGCGCGAGAAGTTGTTCGAGAAGATCTGCGCCACGGCGCAGGTTTCGGTCGCCGTTGCCTCGCCCGCGCGAATCGACCGCGACAACATCCTGCGCGCCTCGCTGTGGGCCTTGAAGCGCGCCGTGGTGGCGCTGCCTGAGTCGCCCAAGCATGTCTTCGTCGATGGCCGTGACCGGCTTGACACGGCTTGCGATTGCGAGGCCGTGATCGGCGGCGACGGTATCGTGCTGTCGATTGCAGCGGCCTCGATCGTCGCCAAGGTCACCCGCGACCGGCTGATGTGCGCGCTGGCGCAGGATTGCCCCGGCTACGGCTTCGAGCAGCACAAAGGCTACGGCGTCCCCGAACATCTCGATGCGCTCAACCGCCTCGGCCCGACCATCCACCACCGCAGCTTCTTCGCCCCTGTTGCCGCCGCCCGCGCCAAGCACATGCCCTGGACCGTCGAGCCGGTGCAGGATCTGTTTGGGGTCACCGAGGTTGAGGTGCAGGTGGAGGCGAGCGTCGAGATCGACGCGTCGGCAGGGCTCTAAAGCAGACGGTCGTTGCCACAACGCCTGACGCCCCTTATCAAAGCACTGGTGAGCGAATAGGGCCGGCTGGACGAGTTGGCTGCATCTTTCGGACGTTGCATGCGGTTTACCTCCCTGGTCATCGAGCTCATTCGCGCCCGGCCGCGGCTGATCGTGTGGATCGCCGTGCTGCTCCAGGCTGTGATGTGGCTGTTCGTCGCGCTGGTGTTCTACCGCAGCCCGCCCGGCACGCTGGCGACCCTGCTGGCCTTCGGCCGCGAATACCAGGTCGGGACCGATCTCGGGCCGCCCTTGCCGATCTGGCTCGCCGATATCGCCTACCGTGCCGTCGGCGGCCATGTGTTCGGCGTCTATGTGCTCGCCCAGCTTTGCGAGGTCGCGACCTTCATCGCGCTCTATCATCTCTCGCGCGCCGTGGTCGGCACGCAGCAGGCGGTGCTTGCCGTGCTCCTGACCATGACGATGCTGGCCTTCTCGTCGCCCGCGCTCGATTTCGGTCCGCTGGTGCTGGCGCGGCCGCTCTGGACGCTGCTGCTGCTGCACTCCTGGCAGATCATCGGCCAGCGCCGCGGCAATGCCTGGTTCGCCTGGTCGATCGAGGCCGGCCTGTTGCTGCTGACGACGCCGGCCGCGTTCTTCCTCCTGCTGCTGCTCGTGATCTTCGCGGTCTCCACTGCCGGCGGGCGGCGCACATTGCGCACGCTCGATCCGCTGTTCGCCCTGATCGTCGTCGCCGTGCTGGCGCTGCCCTATGCGGTGTGGTTGATGCGGGCCGAAACGCTGGCGCTGCCGCCACTGCCTGAGGTCGCCGAGCTGAACGCCCGCGCCATCCACGCAGCATGGCTGCTCGGCGGCCTCGTGCTCGGCGCGGCCGCGGTCCCCGCGCTGGCCTTCCTCAACACCGGGCTTTTCGTCGCGAAGGGCGAGGACGCGCCGATCATCTACCGTCCGCCGGTGGCAGCACTCGCGCGCAATTTCGTCTTCTTCTTCGCGCTGGCGCCGGCGCTCGGCGCGGTGCTGATCTCGGGCACGCTCGGGCTCGATGCCGTCGTGGGCGGCGCCGGTGTCGTGCTGGTTCTATCGGGGCTTGCCGTGGTCTTGCTGGCCGGCGATCTCATCGCGATGCGCCGCGCCAGGATGCTGCGCACGGTGTGGGCCGCCGCCATTGTCGCACCTGCCGCCGGCGTCGTGCTCGCCGTGCTGTTCCTGCCCTGGACCGGCGCCAACGAGATCGCCACCTCGATGCCGGCGCGCGCGATCTCGGACTTCTTCGACGAGAGCTTTGCCCGGCGGACCAACCATCGCCTGCGCGCAGTCGCCGGCGAGACCCAGATCGCGAGCCTGATCACGCTGCACTCCGGACGACCGCATCTCTTCATCGATGCCCAGCCCGCGCGGACGCCGTGGATGAACCAGACCAAGTTCAGCGAGACCGGCGGCGTCGTGGTCTGGCGTGCCTCCGATACCGCCGGCACCCCGCCGCCGGACATCCTCGCGCGCTTCCCCGGCATCGTGCCGGAAGTGCCGCGCGCGTTCGAATGGCTGGTGACCGGGCGACAGCAGCTGCTGCGCATCGGCTGGGCCATCGTGCGGCCGAAGGGGGCATGAGATAGTCTCGTGCCCCGGACTCAGAGATCGTAGGGTGGGCAAAGGCGCAAAGCGCCGTGCCCACGTCGTCTATCCATAGCCACGATAGAGGTGGTGGGCACGCTGCCTACCCTACGAGAGCAGGCTAGTCCGCCAGCACCTTCGCGATCGACCGCAGATCCTGCCAGGCCAGCCGCTTGTACGACGGCGAGCGCAGCAGATAGGCCGGGTGGAACGTCGGCAGCGCGCGGATGGTGCGCTGTCCGGTCTCGTAGTCGAACCAGCGCCCGCGCGTGCGCATGATGCCTTCGCGTGTCGAGAGCAGCGTCTGCGTCGAGGGATTGCCGAGCGTCACCAGCACATCGGGATTCACCAGCTCGATCTGGCGCTGGATGAAGGGCAGGCAGATCTGCGTCTCCTGCGGCGTCGGCGTGCGGTTGCCGGGTGGCCGCCACGGAATGACGTTGGCGATGTAGGCGGTGGTGCGGTTAAGGCCGATCGCGCCGATCATCAGATCGAGCAGCTTGCCGCTGCGTCCGACGAACGGCAGCCCCTCGATGTCCTCGTCGCGTCCCGGGGCTTCGCCGACGAACATGATGCGCGCCTGCGGATTGCCGTCGGCGAACACCAGTCGCGTCGCGGTGTGCTTGAGTGCGCAGCCTTCGAAGCCCTGCATGAGTTCGCGCAGCGCCTCGAGCGTCGGCGCGGTGCGCGCAGCCTCGCGCGCGGAGGCGACCGCGACGTCAGGTGCCGGCGCGGTTTCGCCGCGCATCACCGCCGGCGCTGCGACAGGCCGCGGCGCCTCGACCTGAGGGGCCGCGCGCGGCGCAGGCGACGGTGCGTCCAATTCCGCCAGGCGGTCGATCGGTTCCTCCGCGAGCGCGCAATCGAC
>Ga0065165_1003003_pt1 | contig 12767 bp, 9 predicted proteins | sample AraplaMF_Cvi_mMF_FD_63813 | JGI IMG/M metagenome (GOLD analysis project Ga0065165, IMG submission 63813) | Arabidopsis root microbial communities from the University of North Carolina, USA - plate scrape MF_Cvi_mMF (version 2) (version 3) | ecosystem: Host-associated > Plants > Roots > Endosphere... | reverse complement strand
CCAGCCGAGCTCCTGGTCGATGATGTTGCCCTGGTAGCAGAACGGCGCGCCGAAATCCTCGCCGGCCTTGGTGACGCGGTTGAGCTCGTCCTCCGGCACCGTCTCCGACAGCCAGTCGCGGCCGTTGTCGGTGAAGTAGAGCTGCCTGGTCTCGGGATTCCAGTCGAAGCCGACCGTGTTGCGCACGCCGACCGCGTAGACCTCCGCGCCGGAGCCGTCGAGATTCATGCGGCGGATCTGGCCGTGATCGTCATCGTGCAGCACGTTGTTGCCGGGCTGGCCGACCGGCACATAGAGCTTGTTGTCGGGGCCGATGGCGATGAACTTCCAGCCATGCGCCTCGTCCTTGGGCAGCTTGTCGTAGATGACGGTCGGCTTCGGCGGGTTGTCCAGGTTCTCGTCGATCTTTTCGATCTTGGAGATCTTCGACAATTCGGCGATGTAGAGCGTGCCGTCCTTGAAGGCGACACCATTCGGGCGATAGAGGCCGGACGCGATCACCTTGGCCGATCTTTTGCCGTCCTTGTCGGTGATGGCGTAGACCTTGTCGACGAGACGGCTGCCGACGAACACCGTGCCCTTGTCGCTCTGCGCGAGCGAGCGCGCGTTCGCCATGCCGGACGCATAGACCTCGACATTGAAGCCCGCGGGCACCTTGAGCTTGGCGAGCGGCAGCTTGTCGGCCTGTGCCGGAATCGGCGGCGGCGCGACGGGCGCGAGTTTTGCGGCGGCCTCACTGTCCGGACGCCCGATCAACGGGGAACCCGGAGGAAGCGGTTGAGCTGCGGGCACGGCGGCCGGCGGGCTTGCGGGCTGCTGCGCCGCAGCGGGCAGCGTGAACGCACCGAAGACGACGCCGGCCAGCAACAGGCGGCGCGACGCAGATGAAAGTCCCAGCATGGTGATCTCCCCAGAAGCGGAAGCCGTCTTGCCGACGCGGGCGCGTCCGCGGCTTTTCCGGGACACAGTTTGTGAATTTGTCCGAACAAATGCAATCGGAAACGAAGCCGAGGACCCCTGACATCGCGTCCGGTCGTTTCCGCTTCGAATCGCGAGCGGCTGGCGAGCCTCCCCGCCATGCCAGCAGCTTGCACTCCGCTCGACCGGCCAGCGCCGCATCCGGCGCCGGCCGTCCCCTCGCCTCTATTGCGTCCGATCCGACGTCCAGCCCTTGTACTCGCCGACATTGTCGCGGGTCACGAGCTTCGACGGCAGCAGTTCGACCGGGGACGCCGGCTTCTGGCCGTTGAGGATGCCGACGCCGACCTGCACGGCACGGCGGGCCATGAAGAACGGATCCTGCGAGGCGGAGGCCTGGATCTGCGGCGACTGCGGGTCCTTGAGGGCCGCTTCGATATCGGGCGCGCCGTCGACCGCGGTGATGATGATTCCGGTGCGCTGCTGCTGGCGCGCCGCGAGGTCGGTGCCGATCGCCTGCGGATCGTTGATGGCGAAGATGGCGTCGATCTTGGCAAAGCGGGTCAGATAGCCCTGCGCCACGGTGAGGCCGCCTTCGCGCGAGCCCTTGCCGTCCTGGTCGTTGGACAGGACCTTGATGCCGGGGTTCTTGCCGAGCACGTTCTTGCAGCCGGCGACGCGGTCGATCACCGCGGAGACCTGCGGGCCGTTCTCGATGATCACGTCGCCTTTGCCGCCGAGCTTGTCGACGATGTACTGGCATGAGATTTCGCCAGCCTGGACGTTGTTGGTGGTCACCGTGGCGTCGGCGCCTTCGGCCGCGGTGTCGACGGCAACGACGACGATGCCGGCGGCCTGCGCTTTCTTGATCGCAGGCCCGACCGCCTTGGGATCGCCGGGATTGAGCAGGATCAGGTCGACGCCGGCGGCGATGAAATTGTCGATCTGGGTGACCTGCTTGCCGAGATCATATTCGAAGCCGACGGTGGTGATCTTCACGTTGGGATTGGTCTTTTTGGCCTCGAACTCGGCGCCCTTCGACAACGCGACGAAGAACGGATTGCCGAGCGAGCCGAGCGAAATGCCGATCGACTTGAGCTCTTTGGCGAAGCACGGCGCAGAGCTCAGGACGAGCGCCATCGCGGCGCCGGCAAACGAGATCGACTTCAACATTGGCTTCCTCCCTGGTCTGTTTCAATTTCCATCGCGGCGACCAGTTGCCGTGGCGGATCTCTGCTTCTACGTGCGGGCCGAGCCCTGCAACCGGTAGCGGTCCAGCGCCACCGCCCCGATGATCACCAGACCCTTGATTACATATTGCCAGACGTCGGACACGCCGATCAGGATCAGGCCGTTCGACAGCACCGCGATGATCAGCGCGCCGACCAGCGTTCCCCAGATCGAGCCGATGCCGCCGACGAAGGAGGTGCCGCCGAGAATCACCGCGGTGATGGCGTCGAGCTCGTAGGACTGGCCGAGCTGCAAGCCGTTGGCGGCGTAGAGGCGCGCCGCCTGCATGGCGCCAGCGAGGCCGGCGAGCAGGCCGGACACGCCATAGACGAAGATCAGCACGGCCCAGACCTTGATGCCCGCGAGCCGCGCGGCGCTCTCGTTGCCGCCGACCGCATAGATGTGCACCCCGAGCACGGTGCGCTTGAGCACCAGCCACGAGACCAGGATGACTAATAGCGCGATCACCCAGAGCCAGGGGATCGACACGATGCCGGGAACGAGCGTGAGCGCGCCGTTGCCGATGACGGCATAGGGTATCGACGGATTGAACACCGTGGTGTCGGCGCCGAGCAGGCGCGCCACGCCGCGCACGGCGGTGAGCGAGCCCAGCGTGACGATGAAGGGCGGCAGGCGCAGCAGCGCGATCAGGCCGCCGTTGAGAATGCCGAAGGCGGCGCCGGTGACCACGGCGGCCGGCAGCCACAGCGGTCCGAGATCGGGGAATTTGGAGACGATCAGCCCCGCCATCGCCGCCGCCGCCAGGATCGAGCCGACCGAGAGGTCGATGCCGCCGGTGAGGATGACGAAGGTCATGCCTGCGGCCAGCACGGTGTTGACCGCGGACTGCTGCACCACGATGCCGATGTTCTGGCCGGTGAAGAAGCGGCCGTCCGACAGGACGTGAAAGCCGATGCACAGGAGCAGCAGCACCGGCAGCATGCCGACCGCGCGAACGATCGCCCGCGTCCGCTGCCGCCTGGTCTCCTGCGCGGCGGCCAGACCGGGTGCGGTGGGGGCGGCTTTGGCGGAAGCGCCGTTGTCAGGCATCGAGCTGCTCCGTTCCGGTGGCGAGGGCCATGATCTCCTCCTGACTGAGCGGCGATGTCGCGTCCCGCCGCATCTGGCCGGCGATATGCCCCGCGCGCATCACGATGACGCGGTCGCAGATGCCGATGATCTCCGGCAGGTCGGACGAGATGACGAGCACCGCGGTGCCCGACTTCGCGAGATTGTCGATGATCGAATAGATCTCCGACTTGGCGCCGACATCGACGCCGCGCGTCGGCTCGTCGAGGATCAGGATTTTCGGACCGATCGCCAGCAGCCGCGACAGCAGCACCTTCTGCTGATTGCCGCCGGAGAGCCCGCCGGCGGGGACGCCGACATTGGCGGCGCGGATGCCGAGTGTCGCGAACGCCCGCCTGGCGCGGTCGCGGGCCTTGTCGCGGTCGAGGATGCCGCCGAATTTCGCATCGCGGCCCAGCACCGCGAGATTGATGTTGTCCAGGCACGACATGTCGAGGAACAGGCCGAGCGCCTTCCTGTCCTCGGTGAGATAGGCAATGCCGGCGTCGAGCGCCTCACCGGGGGTGCGGATGCTGACCGCGCGGCCCTCGATCTCGACATGGCCCGAGGTCATCGGCGCGGCGCCGATGATGAGATGCGCGAGCTCGGTGCGGCCCGCACCGACCAGGCCGGCAAGACCGACGACCTCGCCCGCATGCACCGTCAGGGAACATCCCTTGACGCGGCTATTGTCGGCGATGTCGACGGCCGCGAGCACGGGTGCGCCCGGTCGCGCGCCCGGATCATGCTCCTTCTTGTAGAAGGACGAGACGTCGCGTCCCACCATCATCCGGACGATGGTGTCGGCGCGGATCTGCGCCTTGTCGAGCGAGCCGACCAGCGTGCCGTCACGCAGCACGGTGACGCGGTCGCCGAGCGCATAGACCTCGTCCATGCGATGCGAGATGTAGATGATGGCAAGACCTTCGGCGCGGAGCTGGCGGATCAGGGCGAACAGCCTCTCGCTCTCGCCGGCCGACAGCGCCGTGGTCGGCTCGTCCATGATCAGGATCTTTGAGCGGGCATGCAGCGCGCGCGCGATCTCGACCAGTTGACGCTGGCCCATCGAGAGACTGGCGACCTGGGTCTGCGGCGTGAAATCCGCGCCAAGCCGCGCCAGGATCGGCGCTGCGCCCGCCTGCATCGCCTCGCGCGCCAGCAGGCCGCCGCGGGAGACCTCGCGACCGAGATAGATGTTCTCGGCCACGCTGAGATTGGGGGCGAGCGAGAGCTCCTGATAGATGATGGCGATGCCGGCCGCGCGGCCGCCGAGCGGGCCGCTGATCTGCACCGGCTGGCCGTCGATGCGGATTTCGCTGCCGGGATCCGGCCGGTAGGCGCCCGACAGGATCTTCATCAGGGTCGATTTGCCGGCGCCGTTCTCGCCCATCAAGGCGTGGATCTCGCCGGCGTAGACGGTGAGGTCGACGTCGCGCAGCGCCTTGATGCTGAAGAACGACTTGGAGACCCGGCGCATCTCGAGGATGGGCTCGCTCATCACACCTCCCCGATGCGGCCAGTGGCGGCATCGCATTCACCCGCGTCTCGTTTGTCCCTGGCGCGGATCGGCGCATTAAACAAAAGGCCGCGGCGCAGGGCAATAGCTCCCGCATGCCGGCGAACGGTCCGGCGCGGCTTTTATCTTTCCCGGACGGAACCGATGCGGGACGCGATGCCTTGTCTTCGCCACATCATCGCGCACCAATCGCGTCTGCGTCTCGCGATCAGCGCCGCGGCCGGTACAGGCGGCGCCAGTGCGGAAGCCGCTCGGCGTAAGCGTTCGCCAGCGCGCCGTCGGGCTCGAACGTCTCGACGCGCCGGGGCGCGGTGCAGACGGCCTCGATCGCCTCTCCGGTGACGGCGAGGCGGCCGAGCCGTGCCGCACCGAACGCGGCGCCCGTCTCGCCATCGGCAAAGCGATGCACGGGCAGGTTCAGCACATTGGCCAGCACCGCAAGCCAGAACCGCGACCGCGAGCCGCCGCCGATGACATCGGCTTCCGCGATCGCAAGCCCGGTCTCGGCCAGCACGTCGCGGCAATCCGCGAGCGCGAAGGCCACGCCTTCGAGCACGGCTTGCACGATCGCGTCACGATCGGTGGCGTGACTGAGCCCGTCGAGCATGCCGCGCACATCCGGGTCATCGTGCGGGGTGCGTTCGCCGGCGAGATACGGCAGGAAGCTGACCGGCGACGGCGCGCCCGGACGCGACCCGAGCGGCGCCAGCAGGTCAGCCTCGGAGGTGCCCAGCAGCCGCGCGATCCAGGCGAGGCACGAGGCCGCCGAGAGGATGGCGCCGGCTTGAATCCACCTGTCGGGGACGGCGTGGCAGAAAGTATGCACGACCCGCTCCGGATTGGCGGCGATGGTCTCGGTCGGCACCAGCAGGGCGCCGGAGGTTCCGAGCGAGATGAAGGCGGCCCCGCGGTTGATGGCACCGATGCCGACGGCGCCCGCCGGATTGTCGCCGGCTCCGCCTGCGATCATCGGCCGCTTCGTCATGCCCCAGCGCTGCGCCATCTCGCTGCGCAGCCGTGCCGACGGCGCGCAGCCTTCGACCAGGCGCGGCATGTGCTGGCGCGACAGCCCGGTCGCGGCGAGCCCCTCATCCGACCAATCGCGGCGGGCCACATCGAGCCAGAGCGAGCCGGAGGCATCCGAGACATCCTCGATCGCCTCGCCGGTCAGCACCAGGCGCAGATAGGCCTTGGGTTGCAGCACGAGCCGGGTGGCCGCGAAAATCTCCGGCTCGTGTCTCGCCACCCACAGCAGCTTCGGCGCCGTGAAGCCCGGCATCGCCTTGTTGCCCGTCGTCGCCCGCAAGGCGGGCCAGCGCCGCTCGAGCTCGGCGCATTCGGCGAAAGACCGGCCATCATTCCAGAGAATGCAGGGCCGCAGCGGCCTCAGGCCGGCATCGAGCAGCGTCGCGCCGTGCATCTGGCCCGACAGGCCGATGCCCTCGACGGCAGCCAGTTCGCGCGCGTGATCCACTTTCAGGGCATCCAGCGCCGCGAAGGTGGCCTCGATCCATTGCGCCGGATCCTGCTCGCTATGGCCGGAAGGCTTCGAGCTGACCGTCAAGGACCGGCTGCCGCTCGCCACCACGCGCTGCTCGCCGTCGACCAGAACGATTTTGACGGCAGACGTGCCAAGATCGATGCCGAGATACATGATGCCATTTGCCTTGCGCGTGCGCGACATTGCGGGCATGGCGCGATGATTTCAAGCCGTCGCATGTGGCACATGCCGTTCCCGATGTTGGCACGGCCGCTCCAATCATGTACCCCGGCCAAAACCTTGTCGGGACGGAACGCTCATGACTGCCGCCACCAACGACGCGGGCGACAATACCCGCGCGCTGATCTTTGCGCTGCTTGCGCTCGCCTGCGGGCACATGCTCTCGACCTTGCTGCGCACCATTCCGGCGATCAGCCTCGATCTGATGGCGGCGGATTTCCACATCGAGCCGCAGGCGCTGGCGAGCCTCACCTCGGTCTACCCGTTCGCCTTTGCCGCCGCGCAGATCCCGGTTGGCGCGGCAATGGACCGGTTCGGCGTGCGGCCGGTGGCGCTGAGCCTGCTTGCGGGAACCGTGTTCGGCGCCGTCGCGTCGGGCTTTGCCACCGGGCCGGAGAGTTTTGCCGTCGGGCAGGTCATGCTCGGCGTCGCGACATCGGGCATGCTGATGTGCCCGATGACGCTGGCGGCCAAGCAATTGTCCGCCGCGCGCTTCGGCCTGTGGTCGGGCGCGATCCTCTCGATCGGCAATATCGGCATGCTGCTGTCGTCGAGCCCGCTCGCCTTCGTGATCGACAATTACGGCTGGCGCGCCGGGTTCTGGATCGCCGCACTCGGCGGCATCGTGGTCGCGCTCGCGGTGTTCCTGCTGGTGCCGATCCAGCCGGCCGAGCACAAGGACGAATCCTCTCCCGTTTCGCAGATGATCGAGGTGCTCAGGCTCGGCCTGTCGCGTCCCTTGCGCGGCCTGATCGCGTTGGCGCTGGTGTCGCTGGCAAGCTCCCTGGTGCTGCGCGGCCTGTGGGGCGGGCCGTGGCTGATGCAGGTCAAGGGATTGACGCGGATCGAGGCCGGCAACCAGCTCGGCGCATTCACGCTGGCGATGATCGCAGGCCCCCTGCTGATCGGCATGATCGATCGCAGGCTCGGCCGCCGCCGCGCGCTGGTAGCGAGCACGCACGCCTTCGCAGCGCTGCTGATCACCCTGATGGCGCTGGGCGGGCCGCACCTCGCCATCGCCTGGCTGTTCGGCCTACCAGTCATGCCGCCGAACTATGATCTGGCACTCTTCGTGCTGATCGGCCTCTTCACCTCGGCGCAGCCGCTGCTGTTCGGCATGTCCAGACAACTGGTCGACGCGCAGGTCGCTGGCAAGGCGCTCGCCGCAGTCAATCTGGCCTTCTTCCTCGGCACGGCGCTGATGCAATCCGTCACGGGCGCGGTGGCGGCCTTTGCGGGCCTGCCGGCGGCGCTGCTGTTCATGGCGGCAGCGCTGTTCGTCGGCGTGCTGATCTTTTTGACCTATACGAGGGCGAATTCCTAGGATGGGTAGAGCGAAGCGAAACCCCTCCTAGGCCTGCGGCTTCAGCGAATATGTCGCGCCTGAATGAATCGCTGCATCATCATCGGAGCGATGACCCATGCCAGCGGTGGGGACAGGACCAAGCTGCCGACGACGACGGCCGGTATCCAGAAGAATGCATGCTGAGCCAGGCCCGGTGTCGTCAAGACAGCAACGAGACCGATTCCGAACACGACCGCATTGACCATCGTGAAAATCAGTGCGGCGACGCGTAGGCGTGCGTGGTTGTCGCTGGTCATCCCGGGCTCCTCTTTCGCCTTCAGGACAGACCAACGCTCTCTGGCGAGGATCGGTTCCTGCGACCGAAACGCGTCCCGCTGATGAAGTCGCGTCAGCTATCACCAACTATGATTGCGTCAAGTTGTGGGGCTTTCTGAGTTCACGATCAATCCGGTCTGCAACTCTGCGGGCAGCCAGGCCCATGAGACTCGTTTGGGTCTTTCCGGTCGAGACCGTCGCACCGATCTGGAACCGCCATCGCCAAACGCGCGGCCCTATCTGCACGAGCGTGAATTCGACGCCGCGGCGCTTCATCGCCTGGGTCGCGATCGCAGCAATTTCGCCTCCTCCTCGTCCAGCAGCTTCAAGAGCACTCCCCGCTCCCGATCGTTGTACGCCTCCGCGAGCTTCTTCCGGAAAAGAGCAATGTTTTCCCTGTGGATGTAATCTTCCACTTAACCCTCCATCAGGCATGGTGACTGCGCTCTCTCGCACCGATCGATCAATTCATCCAACGGTGTCCAATCCGGTTTCTCTCTCCATCGCCAAACGAAGCATTCGGGCCAGGTCTGCTCGCCGATAGGGCTTGGAGAGCAGCAACACGCCCGGGTCAATCCGCCCCTGATGGCTCAACGCGTTTTGCGGATAGCCCGATGTGAACAGCACCTTGACCATCGGCCGGCGCCCGGCGACCTCCACAGCCAATTGGGTTCCGTTCATTGGCCCGGGCATGATCACGTCCGTGAACAAGAGATCGAAGGCCGCGCCCCCGTCCACGATTGCCAGCGCCTCCGTGGCATTGGCAGCGACCAGGGTGTCGTAACCGAGCAGTTGAAGTTGGGAGATCACCGACTTGCGGACGGCGACGTTATCCTCCACGACCAGGATCGTTTCGGTACCGCCCTCGAATGCCTCGTGCAGCCGCTCCGACGTCCGATCCGCCGTCAGGTTTGCCTTCGGCAGAAAAATCTTGAACGTGGTACCGCAGCCTTCCTCGCTATAGATCCGGATTTGACCACCGGATTGTTTCACGAAGCCGTAAACCATGCTCAATCCCAAGCCTGTTCCCGCTCCCGCTTCCTTCGTCGTGAAAAACGGCTCGAACACTCTGCTCAGGATCTCCGCCGGAATACCGGCGCCCGTATCGCTCACGGCGATCAGCACGTAACCGCCTGGCGGCACGTCGTCGTCCGACTTGACATCGCCCGCGTCAAATTCGATGCAGCTGGTCTGGATCTCCAGCTTGCCGCCTTGCGGCATGGCATCGCGGCTATTGATCGCAAGATTCACAATGGCTGCACTGAGTTGGCTTGGATCGACCAGCGCCGCGCACGCCTCCACCGTCGAGGTCATGCTGATTTCGATATCCTCGCCCAAAGTCGGATGCAAAAGCCTCGCAACTTCGGACACCAGTTCGTTGACGTCCACCGCACGCGGTTGCAACGGCTGCTGACGGGAAAAGGCCAGCAGCCGCGAGGTCAGCTCTGCTCCGCGGTCCGCGGCATCGCTAATCAGTTGCGCGATCCCCGCAAGCTCGGGACGATCTGCGACCCCCGTGGCCAATATTTCGATGGTCCCGGTGATGATCGTCAGCATATTGTTGAAGTCGTGGGCGATACCGCCGGTCAGCTGGCCGACCGACTCCATTTTTTGGGCCTGAGTGAGTTGCTCCTGCGCGGCGCGGCTTTCAGTGATGTCTCTCAAGAATCCATTGATGATGTAACCTTGATCGCGACGAAGCGCAGTCAGCGAAACCTCGGTCAAGATTTCGGTGCCGTCACGCCGCAACGATGGCGACTCGTAGCGCCAGCCGGGCAGCCCCTTTTCTAAATCCCGCAAAAAGCCCTGCAATCTTCGCAGGTCCGCCGCGCGCCGGTCCGCCGGGATGATCAAATCGTACAGATTGCGGCCGACGGCTTCGCTCCGGGACCAGCCCAGCATGGTCTCCGCATTCGGAGACCAGCGCAGGATCCTACCGGCCTGGTCGAGTTGAACAAAGGCGTCGAGCGACGATTCGATGATGGCTTGCGCCAACTGCTCGCTCTCGAGCAGGGCCTTGTGTTCGCGCAATTTCGCCGTGTTGTCGCGGGCGACCTTGGCGGCTCCGATGATGGCGCCTGAACGGGATTTCACGGCCGAAACGCTGAGAGAGACGCCGATCCGTCGCCCGTCCTTTGTTATCCGGACCGTATCGTGATGACTGACTTTATCGCCGTTCCTGATCTTTGCCAGTATGGCTCGAACTTCGGGCCGCAACTCCTCCGGCACGATGATGTCTATGCTCTGGCCAATGGCTTCAAGCGGGGCGAACCCGAACAACATCTGTGCAGCGTGATTCCATCCGGTGATGATCCCATCAAGACTCTTGGTAATGATCGCATCATCCGAAGACTCGACCGCTGCGACGAAAAGCTGATCGCGACTTTCTTCCGACGGAGACTCTTTGGCGGCTCCGGAGTGGCTGCGAACCGCCGCATCGATCGCGTGCATCAACTCGTTGGGGCGGAACGGCTTGGATAGAAATCTTATATCGCCAAGATTTGTGCAATGTGCGCCCAGCTCCAGCGCCGTCACTCCCGAAATCGCGATGATCGACATGATCGGAGCGCGTTCTCGCAGCGCGCGTATCGCAGCGACGCCGGTCATGGCGCCGCTCAGGAACATGTCGACGATCGCCAGGTCGAACCGTGAATTGTTCAATTCGCGCAGGCCTTCGGACAGACCTTCAACCGCCACGGCCTCAAATCCCTTGAAGCGCAAAGTCATCGCAATGGTGGCACGAACGGCCAGTTCATCGTCAATTACGAGAATGCGCATGAATCCCTTCGGGCCGCGTTTGCATTATTCAGATGCCCGGTACCGCGAGTTCCGTTACACTATCCGTCCCTAGGCACTCCCCGACGACGTAAAGTAGTGCGCGGGTCGTGAACGGCTTCCTGAGGCAATGAGACGCGCCGAGCTTGAGCGCCATTTGCAGGAAATCCGGCGCCTGCGCGCGGGGTTCGGCGAATTTGTAGCCGGATATCGCGACCAGCGGGACGCGCGGTGCGCACTCGTGAAACAGGCTTATGGACTCAAGACCGCGCATGTGCGGCATGAAAATGTCGACAATCATCAGGCTGAATGTGGCGTCCTCGAGCGCCTTCAGTCCCGACGCGGCGCCGCCAGCGATGACGGCTTGATGGCCTGCCGCACCAAGCAGCGCCTTGATCGCCGAACACACCAGCCAATCGTCGTCCACTACGAGTATGCGTGACATCGATGTTCCCCCTGCGGTTCAAGCCTCCGGCGGGCGTTACGGCCTCTTTTGTCGCGAATCACTCTGCACAGCCTGGAACGAGGGCTATTTTGCGTCTGCACCGAACCGTGCATGGGATACGCCGTACAACCCGAAACGCTCATGGATCCGGAGATGTTCGACTATCTACACGTAAGGATGCATACGCAGCCCGTCGGCAATCAGGCTTCCCAAGGCTTGAGACCCCCAGCACCCGCACCCATATTACGGGTATTGTTGGCCGCGAATATTGGGCGTCGACAACAGAGAGACCAATCGCGCTCCCGCCTTTGAGGCCGGAGGCCGCTATGGACGTACATCAGGATTCACCCAATCGATTGCTGGCCAATTTGAGCCCTGCCAATTTTGACCTGGTCAGCAGCCATCTCCGGACCACCGAACTTGTTCACGCAACGGAGCTTGTGGCCGCCGGAGACGAATTGGTCGATGCCTATTTTCCCCATAGCGGAATCATTTCGCTGATTGTTCGCCTGACCGGCGGCGAGGCCACCGAGATCGCGATGATCGGCAGAGACAGCGTCTTCGGCGCCTCCGCCGCGCTAGTCGGCCCGACGGCGCTGACCACGGCCGTCATACAATCGCCGGGCGCCTGCTCGGCGCTGCCAATAAGGCGTCTCAAGGAGGCCGCAGACCAGAGCGCGTCTCTGCGTGCGATCCTCATGAGACATGAGCAGGCAATTTTCGTGCAGGCGCAGCAGTCCGCCGGATGCATCGCGTCTCATCCCGCCATGGCCCGGCTCGCACGTTGGCTGCTGCGCGCCAGAGACGTCGGCGGAAGCGACGAACTGGATTTCACCCAGGAGTTTCTCGGCCAAATGCTGGGCGTCCGACGCAATGCCGTGTCTTACGTGGCCACCGAACTTCAGAACAGGCGCGCGATACGCTTCAACCGAGGCCGCATCGTGATCACGGATGCCACGGCGCTGAAAGCCATCGCTTGCGAGTGTTACACCACGGTGCAAAATGAGCTGAGCCAGCTTAAGCGCAATCCCCTCAATTGAGGGACCGTACGATCGCATGATGGTTTGGCCATCGTGTCGGTTCTGGGACCATGCGCGGATAGCAACGCAGCTCCGACCTTCATGCGTTGAGGCCGGCTTGCGAAACAGGCAGCTCCAAAGGATGCTAGACGGACTGCATCCCAAGGAAAGACCTCATGCCTGTCGACACCAAAGCCGCCACCGACCGCCTCATGCGCTTCCTCGCCGTCGAGGGCGTCACCGGACAGGAGGCGGCGATCGGGCGTGAGCTCGCCGCCGCGCTGAAGGAGAGCGGCGTGCCGGCCAAGGCGATCCGGCTCGACGATGCCAACACCCGCATTCCCGTGCCGACCGAGACCGGCAACCTCATCGTCGACCTGCCCGGCCGCGGCGCGCTGCACAACCAGCCGCGCATCATGTTCATGACCCACATGGACACCGTGCCGCTCTGCGCC
>Ga0065165_1003002_pt1 | contig 12769 bp, 14 predicted proteins | sample AraplaMF_Cvi_mMF_FD_63813 | JGI IMG/M metagenome (GOLD analysis project Ga0065165, IMG submission 63813) | Arabidopsis root microbial communities from the University of North Carolina, USA - plate scrape MF_Cvi_mMF (version 2) (version 3) | ecosystem: Host-associated > Plants > Roots >... | reverse complement strand
AACGGCTCCTTCGCGCGCTGTCGGAATTCTTCTCAAGGTGCTGTAGGAAGCGACATAAGTAAGGCTCTGGGTTAATTGGAGCACCGTTCGTGACCGCATGGGAACCTATCGTGGTCCCATGAGCAAAGCGTTTTCACCCAAAAAACTGTATGCGATGCAGCGCATGTCGATCGCGCTGAGGCGGGCCGCCGCGGCCCGGCCCTTCGGCGCGGCCACCGACCAGGCCCTGCGCTGGGCCGCCGCCTGGGGCATGTACGCCGGCATCCGCACGCCGCACACGCGCCTGCGCCTGCGGCGCGACACCCTGCACGGCGCCACGGCGTAAGCGGCGCTCAGGCGGCCAGCAGCGCCTCGTCCACGCCCGCCATCTGCAGGATCTTCTTCCACTGCCCAGGCGTGATCGGCGAGATCGACAGCCGGCTGCCCTTCTGCAGCAGCACCATGTCTTCCAGCGCCGCCTCGCCGCGCAGTTCCGTCAGCGGCAGGTAGCGTCCCTGCGCTACCGCCTGCACGTCCACCGAGATCCAGCGCGGATTCTCCTGCGTCGCCTTCGGGTCGAAGTACTTGCCGCCGTCCTCGAACTGGGACGCATCCGCATACGGCGTACTGGCGACGCGCGCGATACCGGCCACGCCGGGCACCGCGCAGCTGGAGTGGTAGAACAGGACGCCATCGCCCGGCTGCATCTGGTCGCGCATGAAATTGCGGGCCTGGTAGTTGCGCACCCCGAACCAGGCGACCGTTTTATCCGGCGCTTGCAGGACGTCGTCGAAACTGACTTCATCGGGTTCGGACTTCATCAACCAGTAGCGCATGCGCTTCGCTCCACAACGTAGAAATGAAAAAGCGGCTGCGCACTCTCGTGTCGCAACCGCTCCGGGATTATGCCCCGCCTGTGCCGTTTTTGCCGGCATCCCGAACCAGAAGGCTCAAGGTGGTCGCAGTCAGCTCGATTTCGGGTTCGTCAGACTAGTGACGATCGCGCCCACCAAACATGTCCCGCAACCTATGCGAAAGAATGGTTCAAGGAATATATGACAAATCTCGAACACCGCAGGGTAGACGGCAGTTTACTACGATGAACTGCCATGTCAAACGAATTTGATCTCAGAACAGATTTTCTTGTGGAGTCAGGGCCTGATCCAACACCGCGTTCATCGCTTCCAGTTTCTGCTTGACTTCCAACATCGACTGGTCCCCGAGCGGACCTTGCGGCGATTTCACCGACAGCAATTCCGCAGCCACCGACAGCGCGGCCATGACGGCGATGCGGTCGGTGCCCTTGACCCTGCCCGAGTCGCGCAGGGCGCACATCTTGCTGTCGAGGTAATGGACGGCTTCGCGCAGCGTGTTCTGCTCGCCTTCCTTGCAGGCCAGGCGGTAGGACTGGCCCATGATGAGCACATCGAGATGGATCATTGGGCGGCCTCGGCGTCATCGGGGTTGGCGGCGGGTTCGAGCTGGGCCAGCATCGCTTCGACGCGCTCCTGGGCCAGCTGCAGCCGGTTCTTGAAATCGACGTTTTCCGCACTCAGCAGGGCGTTGGCCTGGCGCAGCAAAAAGTTCTCGCTGCGCAACGCCTGGGTCAGCTGGGCGAGACGGTCGATTTTATCGGACAGTTCTTGGAATTCGGAAATCATCCATAACTATAGGATCGGGAGCGATTCTTCGTCAACAGATGCCTGCCGTGCGCAGTGTTTGATAAATGGGTGGTAGGCTTCTGCGCTTCCCTGGGACAGGCCGGTCCTACCACTTGCGAAATATCAAAAAGTCGACCCATCTCAAGCTTGGTGGCTTGAAATAGGAAATTATCGTCCCTATAATTAGCACTCGTTGGTGAGGAGTGCTAACAGCCCCTCACCGCCAACGAACAACCAATCAACAGTCAAAGGAGTTTTGCATGAACCTTCGCCCATTGCACGATCGCGTGATCGTGAAGCGTCTCGACCAGGAAACCAAAACTGCGTCCGGCCTGATCATCCCCGATGCGGCGGCCGAGAAACCGGACCAGGGTGAGATTCTCGCCGTGGGCAACGGCAAAGTGCAAGAAAACGGCAACGTCCGTCCGCTGGAAGTGAAAGTCGGCGACCGCGTGCTGTTCGGCAAGTACTCCGGCCAGACCGTCAAGGTCAACGGCGAGGAACTGCTGGTCATGCGCGAAGAAGACATCATGGCCGTCGTGGCCCAGTAATCAGTCCAAACTTTCCTGAAAAATCCGGAGAACTAAAAAATGGCAGCTAAAGACGTTATTTTCGGCGATGTAGCACGCGCCAAGATGGTTGAGGGTGTGAACATCCTGGCCAACGCAGTCAAAGTCACCCTGGGCCCGAAAGGCCGCAACGTGGTGCTGGACCGTTCGTTCGGCGCCCCGACCGTCACCAAGGACGGCGTCTCGGTCGCGAAAGAGATCGAGCTGAAAGACAAGCTCATGAACATGGGCGCGCAGATGGTGAAGGAAGTCGCTTCGAAGACCAGCGACAACGCCGGTGACGGCACCACCACCGCGACCGTGCTGGCGCAAGCCATCGTGCGCGAAGGCATGAAGTTCGTTGCCGCCGGCATGAACCCGATGGACCTGAAGCGCGGCATCGACAAGGCCGTCGCCGCCACCGTCGAAGAACTGAAGAAGATCGCCAAGCCGACCACCACCTCGAAAGAGATCGCCCAGGTCGGCACCATCTCGGCCAACTCGGATTCGTCCGTTGGCGAGCGCATCGCTGAAGCGATGGAAAAAGTCGGCAAGGAAGGCGTCATCACCGTCGAAGACGGCAAGTCGCTGAACGACGAACTGGACATCGTCGAAGGTATGCAGTTCGACCGCGGCTACCTGTCGCCGTACTTCATCAACAACCCGGACAAGCAGGTTGCCGTTCACGAGAACCCCTTCGTCCTGCTGTGCGACAAGAAGATCTCGAACATCCGTGACCTGCTGCCGGTGCTGGAGCAAGTTGCCAAAGCCGGCCGTCCGCTGGTGATCGTCGCCGAAGACATCGAAGGCGAAGCCCTGGCGACCCTGGTGGTCAACAACATCCGTGGCATCCTGAAGACCGTCGCCGTCAAGGCCCCGGGCTTCGGCGACCGCCGCAAGGCCATGCTGGAAGACATCGCCATCCTGACCGGCGGCCAGGTCATCGCCGAAGAAGTCGGCCTGACCCTGGAAAAAGTCACCCTGAACGAACTGGGCCAGGCTAAGCGCATCGAAGTCGGCAAGGAAAACACCATCATCATCGACGGCGCCGGCGCCGCTGACGCAATCGAAGCCCGCGTCAAGATGATCCGCGTCCAGATCGAAGAAGCGACCTCGGACTACGACCGCGAAAAACTGCAAGAGCGCGTGGCCAAGCTGGCCGGCGGCGTTGCCGTGATCCGCGTCGGTGCCGCTACCGAAGTCGAGATGAAAGAGAAGAAAGCACGCGTGGAAGACGCGCTGCACGCAACCCGCGCTGCCGTTGAAGAAGGCATCGTCCCGGGCGGCGGCGTGGCCCTGCTGCGCGCCCGCGCTGCCCTGCAAGTCAAGGGCGACAACCCGGACCAGGAAGCCGGCATCAAGATCGTCCTGCGCGCCATGGAAGAGCCGCTGCGCATGATCGTCCAGAACGCCGGCGAAGAGCCGTCGGTCGTTGTTTCGGCTGTGCTGAACGGCACCGGCAACTACGGCTACAACGCCGCCAACGGCACCTACGGCGACATGGTCGAAATGGGCGTGCTGGACCCGGCCAAGGTCACCCGCTCGGCACTGCAGAACGCAGCGTCGATCGCCGGCCTGATGCTGACCACCGACTGCATGGTCTCCGAGATCGTCGAAGACAAGCCGGCCGGCGGCATGGGCGGTATGGGCGGCATGGGCGGCATGGGCATGGACGGCATGATGTAATTCAGCCGGACGGCTTGCCAGCCGACCGAGTAGTAAAGTAAGGCCCGCGGGGTTTGCGCCCCGCGGGCTTTTTTCATTCCGGGAGGCGAGCGATGGCGGCAATCAAACTGGACGAACTGGAGAACGCGGCCATCCTGGTCGACGACGGCGAAGGCAGCGCGAAAGCACTCATCGCACGCGACACCGGCATGATCCACCTGCTCAACGACGAATACATGGACGAGGAAGCGCCGCTGCCGGGCGATGTCGAGGCCGGCGGCAACTACGTGTCGGTGCCGGCGGCAAGCGAACTGGGCCTGGGGCGGGCGCTGATGCAGCGTTTCGGTGCCGGCCACCTGGCGGGCGACCAGCAGAGGCTGCAGGAAATCTTTGCCCGGCAGGATCCCTACGACCGCTTTTCCCGCCTGCTCGAGGAGCGCGGGCTGCTGGACGCCTGGTACCGTTTCCGCGAACAGGAAACGCGGACTGCGCTGGAAGCCTGGTGCAGGCAGCACAGGCTGGAATTCAGCGCCTGAGCTACGGCGCACGACATCGGCCCGGACATCGACGATGCCTACGGCAAGGTCGAGATGGGCGAGTAGAATCACGCCCATGCTCCACGATCCCGCCCGCCATGAAGCGCTGGTCCCTCGCGCATGGAACGAAGCCGAAGCGAGGGCCGCCATCGAAGCCATCGTCGCCGGCACCGAAGCCCGCTTCGACCCGGACCACTACTGGCCCCTGCATCCGCTCGACCGCGAAGGGCCGGAGATGGTCGAGACGCCGCTGTACCACGGCGCCGCCGGCGTCGTCTGGGCCCTGCACTACCTGCAGGATTGCGGCGCGGCCCGGCTGTCGCGCGATTACTTGGCCGGGATCGAGCGCCTGCTGGCTGCCAACCGCGGCTGGCTCGCAGCCCAGGGACTGGACGGGGAGCGCGCCTCCTACCTGATGGGCGACACGCCGATCCGGATGATGGCCTTCGCACACGCACCCGAAGCACAGCACGCGCAGGCACTGCGCGAGCTCATCGCCGAAAACATCGGGCATCCGGCGCGTGAGCTGATGTGGGGCGCACCGGGCACCCTGCTGGCGGCCCTGTTCCTGTACGAGCGCAGCGGCGACGAATCCTGGGCCGCGCTGTTCCGCGCCACCGCCGAGACGCTATGGACGCAGCTCGAATGGTCGGAGCAGCACGGCTGCGCTTACTGGACCCAGGAACTGTACGGGAGCCGCTCGACCTACCTCGACGCCGTCCACGGCTTCGTCGCCGCGGCCCTGCCCTTGATTCGCGGCCGCCACCTGCTCGGCGCCGGGCGCTGGGAAGAATGGCGGCGCTGCATCGCCAACACCGTGCGCCGCACCGCCGACGTCGAAGGCGATCAGGCGAACTGGCGCCCGCAGCTGTTCGGCACGCAAAGGGAGGCGGAGAAGAAGCTGCTGCAGTTCTGCCATGGCGCGCCGGGCTTCGTCATCTGCCTGGCCGGCTTTCCCGGCGACGAGCTCGACGAGCTGTTGCTGGCCGCCGGTGAAGCCGCCTGGGCGGCAGGTCCGCTGGCCAAGGGCTCGAACTTGTGTCACGGCACCGGCGGTAACGGTTATGCCCTGCTGGTTCTGTACCGGCGCACCGGCGACCCGCGCTGGCTCGAGCGTGCACGCGCCTTCGCCATGCACGGCATCGGGCAGGTGGAACGCGATGCCGCGCGCTACGGCCAGGGACGCTATTCGCTATGGACCGGCGACCCGGGCTTTGCCATCTACCTGTGGGACTGCATCCGCGCGGAGGCGGCCTTTCCCACGCTCGACGTCTTTTGGCCCTGAGTTGGGCTAGACTGAGCCAAGTTGCCGTAAGACTATGCTGGGTGTAGACTGGTTCTTGGTCCATTACTTTGCCGCCCATGTCTACACCTTACCTCCGCCTGTTCGGCGCCACCGTCCTCGCCCTGTCGCTTCTTGCCGCCTGCAAGCGTGAAGAGACGCCGCCGCCCAAGCCGGCCGTTGCCGAGGCGCCGGCCGCACCCGCGCGCACGCGCGAGCAGGCCATCGCCCAGCTGCTGGCGCTGCCGGAAGTGAAGGCATGGTCGGAGCAGATCGAGAAGGCCTCGCATGGCAAGGCCCATGGCGCCGTGATCGAGTACGATGCGGCGCCGCAGATGGTCGAAGGCAAGGCCTACTACCAGCTGAGCTTCGTGGAAAACCATCCAGATCACGTTCATCGCCGCGAGAGCTTCCTGGTCGCGAAGAATGGCGACGATATCCTGGTCGAGGATGACGCCAACGGCACGGTCGAGTCGCTGTCCGAATGGCGGCGGAATATCCAGCGCGTCGAATTGAAGTCGAACTGACTTTGAATTGATAGGGCGCAAACCTCCTGCGCGTTGATACGACTATCGTAATCAGCGCCGCAGGCCGCGAGGCGCTGCCATATGTAAATATGGTGGTGCCACTCCTCCCCCGGCCGGCGGCCCTTCGATCGTTCTTATTTCTTCCACTCAGCCAGATAATGCTGCGGCGTCCTGCCCAGCAATCGCCTGAACATGCTCGTGAATGCGCTCGGGCTCGCATAGCCCAGGGCGCGTGCGATCGCGCCCACGCTTTCCCCGCGCGCCAGCATCTCGAAGGCATGCGCCAGGTGCACCTGTTGCACCCATTGGCGGTAAGGCAGACCCGTCTCTTTCGGGAACAGGCGGATCAGGGTGCGCACGCTGGCGCCCACGTCCAGCGCCAGATCGTCCAGCCGGCGCAGGTTGCCGGGCCGGGCCATGATCGCCGTGCACAGCGCCTGCAGGCGGCGGTCGCGCGGCCAGGGCACGGCGATCGGCACGGTTTCCATCGCCGCCAGCTCGGACAGGATCAGGCGCGCGAGGTCGCCGCCGCGGCCGTCGGGCGCATAGTCGATTGGTTCCGCCGCCAGCGCCAGGATCAGCTCGCGCAGCAGCGGGCTGACTTCCAGCACCCGGCAATCCTCGCTCATGGCGCCGGCCGCCTGCGCGTCGATGTAGAGGGCGCGCATGTTGACCTGGCTGAGCATGGTGACTTCGTGCAGCACGCCGGGCGCGATCAGGAGCGCGCGGCGCGGCGGGATGATCCACACGCCGAGTTCCGTGCGCACGCGCATGACGCCGTCGCTGGCGTACAGCAGCTGCACCCAGGGGTGGCTGTGGGCTTCGATCGTGTGCCCGTGGCGGGCGTCGTTGCGTACCGCGGTCACGCTGCGCGGCAGGGCGTCGAAGCGCTGGCGGTAATCGGGAGAAAGTGCGAATGTCACTTGGGCGACGATTAATGGAATATGCGTTCGGATTGCCCATATTACACTGCCCCCCCATGACTACACCCACGACCACCAAGTCCGCCACTTCCGTCCAGGCCAAGGCATCCGGCACTGTGCTGCAGATCCTGTTCTCGGTCGCCTTCGTCCACCTGCTCAACGATTGCGTGCAGGCCGCGCTGCCGGCCATCTACCCGCTGCTCAAGCAGGAATTCGCGCTCAGCTTCGCCCAGGTCGGCCTGATCACCCTGACCTTCCAGTGCACGGCCTCGCTGCTGCAGCCCTGGATCGGCCTGTATACCGACAAGCACCCGATCCCCTTCCTGCTGCCGATGGGGATGTGCATGACCCTGCTCGGCGTGGCCCTGCTGTCGACCGCGGGCAGCTTCGGCATGCTGCTGCTGGGCGCCGGCATGATCGGCGTCGGTTCCTCGACCTTCCACCCGGAAGCATCGCGGGTGGCGCGCCTGGCCTCGGGCGGGCGCTTCGGCTTCGCGCAGTCGCTGTTCCAGGTGGGCGGGAATCTCGGCTCGGCGCTCGGCCCGCTGCTGGCCGCTGCGATCCTGGTCGGCCGCGGCCACGGCAAGTTCGCCTGGTGCGCGGTGCTGGTGGTGCTGGCGGTGCTGGTGCTGGTGGGCGTGAGCCGCTGGTACGGCAGCCACCTGAAGAGCATGACGAAGAAGGCCGCCGCCCATGCCGGCCCGCCGCTGCCGCGCAGGCGCGTGCTGCAGGCGCTGGCGGTGCTGGCGATGCTGGTGTTCTCGAAGTACATCTACATGGCCAGCCTGTCGAGCTACTACACGTTCTTCCTCATCGAAAAATTCCACGTCCCGGTCGGCACCGCGCAGATGTACCTGTTCCTGTTCCTGGCCTCGGTGGCGGTGGGTACCTTCGCCGGCGGCCCGATCGGCGACCGCATCGGCCGCAAGCGCGTGATCTGGGTCTCGATCCTTGGCGCGGCGCCGTTCACCCTGGCCCTGCCCTATGCCAACCTGTTCTGGACCGGCGTGCTGTCGGTGACGATCGGCCTGGTGATGTCCTCGGCCTTCTCGGCCATCGTGGTCTTCGCCCAGGAGCTGGTGCCGGGCAAGGTCGGCATGATCGCCGGGATCTTCTTCGGCCTGATGTTCGGCATCAGCGGCATCGGCGCCGCGGCGATGGGCCATATCGCCGACGTCGCCGGCATCGAGCAGGTGTACCGCATCGCGTCTTTCCTGCCGCTGCTGGGCATCCTGGCGGCGCTGCTGCCGAAGATGGAGAAACCCGCCGGCTGAGCCGGTTCGGACTGGCTTACCATGTTCCGAGGAACCGCTTATCGCGATTGAAATCTAACGCGAACAAGGTCAGGCGAAGCGCCGCATTTCGCCAGGCAGCACACAGCCGGAGGCACTGTGGCCAATCGAGTCCTCATCATTTCCGCCAGTGCCGACGATGTCCGCACCCTGGGGCATGCCCTGGCCACCGCCCACGACGGTCCGTTCGAGGTGGAAAGCGCATCGACGCTGGCGGAGGGCGTGCAGCGCATCGGCCAGGGCGGCATCGATGCGATCCTGGCCGACCTGACGCTCCCCGACAGCCAGGGCCTGGCTTCCTTCGACCAGTTATACCAGGCAGGGCGCCATACGCCGATCCTCACGCTGTGTACGCTGGACGATGAAGAAAACGCCAGGGAAGCGGTCCGGCGCGGGGCACAGGGCTGGCTGTCGAAGGGCTATTTCAACAACTACCTCGTACCCCAGTCCTTGCGCAACATCATCGACCGCATGAAGGTCGAGCAAGGCTTGTACGTCGCCCAGGCACGTGCGGAAATCACGCTCAACTCGATTGGCGATGCCGTCATCTCCGCGGACATGGACGGCCGCGTGGATTATATGAACGTCGCGGCCGAGCTGATCACCGGGTGGCGGCGCGAGGAAGCACGCGGCCGGCCTGTTGCCGAAGTGCTCAACATCGTCGACAGTGTCACCGGGCACCTGGTGAGCAATCCTGTCGAATACGTCCTGCAGAGCGATCATCCGCTGGGCCTGGCCAGCGAGGCGGTCCTTGTCGGCCGCGACGGCAAGCGCTTTCCGATCGAAGACTCGGCCGCGCCGATCCACGATTGGGATGGCCGGCTGGTCGGCGCCGTGATGGTGTTCCGCGACATTTCCGACACCGTGGCGCTGGCATCGAAGATGCGGCACCAGGCGCATCACGACTTCCTCACCAACCTGCCCAACCGCGTGCTGCTGAACGACCGCATCGGCCAGGCCATCTCCCTGGCCAGGCGCAGCGCCAATTACCCGGTACTGTTGTTCCTCGACCTGGATAAATTCAAGCACATCAACGATTCGCTGGGCCATGCCGTCGGCGACCGCCTGCTGCAAGGCGTCGCGGCACGCCTGCTGGGCTGCGTGCGCACGTCCGACACGGTCAGCCGCCATGGCGGCGATGAGTTCGTGATCCTGCTGGCCGGCGAACGGCGCCCTGAAGACGCGGTACTCGCCGCCGACAAGATCCTGCATGCGCTGTCGACGCCCTTCCTGATCGACGGGCATGAACTGCATACCTCGACCAGTATCGGCATCAGCGTGTTTCCGATCGATGGCATGGATGCGCCTACCCTGATCAAGAATGCCGATACGGCGATGTACCATGCCAAGGAGCGCGGACGCAACAACTACCAGTTCTTCCGCCACGACATGAACACCCGTGCCATGGAGCGGCAACAGATCGAGAGCAATCTGCGGCGGGCACTCGAACGCGGCGAATTCGTCTTGCATTACCAGCCCAAGGTCAACCTGGAAAGCGGCCGCATTACCGGCGTCGAAGCCTTGCTGCGCTGGGAGCATCCGGACTGGGGACTGGTGCAGCCGGAGCGCTTCATTTCGATTGCCGAGGAATGCGGCCTGATCGTTCCTATCGGGCGCTGGGTATTGCGCGAAGCCTGCACGCAGGCGGTGCGCTGGCAGGAGGCCGGTATTTCGCCGGTGTCGATTGCGGTCAACGTATCGGCCCTCGAGTTCCGTCATCGTGAATTCTTCGACCACCTGCTGACGGTCATCGGCGACACCGGCGCCGATCCAGGCTGCCTGCAGCTCGAGCTGACAGAAAGCGTCCTGATGCACGATGTGGCAACCAGTGCCGGCCTGCTGGCCAAGCTCAAGGCCATGGGCGTACAGATCGCCGTCGACGATTTCGGCACCGGCTACTCCAGCCTGAGCTACCTGAACCAGTTCCCGATCGATGTACTCAAGATCGACCAGTCATTCGTCAGGGCGATCGATGCCGGCGCCGGCAGCAACGGGGCCATCGTCGGCGCCGTGATCAGCATGGGCAAGAACCTGCAGCAGCGCGTGATCGCCGAAGGCGTGGAAGAAGAATCGCAATTCGACTTTCTCAAGGCCCACGAGTGCAACGAGGGCCAGGGCTACTGGTTCAGCCACCCGGTCAACGCGGTCCAGATGCAGGCCATGCTGGGCGCCGGCGTTTGCGCTTGACGGCGCCACGACGACAGCCGCGACGCCGTACCAAGGCTTCCGTACCCGTGTCCTAGGATGAGCGCCCGAGCGTGAAGGCCAGGACCATGTCCGCAAAGCGTCCGAAGGGTGCATGCAACAGGCGCGGAAGGCTCCAGCGTCCCTGCACGTAGATGCCTTTGGCATGGCTCATCGCCCTGAAGCCTTCGATACCGTGATAGGCGCCCATGCCGCTGGCGCCGACGCCGCCGAAGGGCAGGTCGTCCTGCGCCACGTGCATGAGCGTATTGTTGATCCCGACATTGCCTGAGGTAGTGCGTGTCAACAGCAAGCTGCGGTCGGCGCCGTCCGGCCCGTAGTAGTACAGGGCAAGCGGACGAGGCCTCGCATTCACGTACGCGATGACCTCGGCCACCTCGCGGTAGACAAGCAGCGGAAGGATGGGTCCGAAAATCTCTTCGTCCATCAGCGCCATGCCGTCGCTGACATCGGCGACCAGGGCCGGCGCCAGCGTGCGGGCACGCTGCGCGGCATGCCCGGGATGCCGGCCTGCTTCGATCACCCGTGCGCCCTTGCTCCGTGCGTCCTCCAGCAGGCCGCTCAGGCGCTCGTGATGCCGTTCGCTGATGATGGACGTGTAATTCGGATCAGCCGCCCCGCCGGGATAGAAGGCGGCGACCGTCTCCTTGTAGAGAGCAATGAAGCGGTCCAGGTCGTCCTCGTGCACGAAGGCGTAATCCGGGGCGACGCAGGTTTGTCCCGCATTCGACAGCTTGCCGTACACCAGGCTTTTCATGGTCCGCGCATTGACATGGCCGCGCGCGACGATCACCGGACTCTTGCCGCCCAATTCCAGTGTGAGCGGCACCAGGTTCTCGCTTGCTGCCTTCATCACCTTGCGTCCGACCGCCGTACTTCCGGTGAACAGCAAATGATCGAAAGCCAGCGCACTGAATGCCGCGCCGGTTTCGGGGCCGCCCAGTACCACCGCCACTTCTTCTGCCGGGAACACCTTGGCCAGCATGCGCTGGATGGTTTCGCTGGTACGCGGCGTGAGCTCGGATGGCTTGATCATCGCCCGGTTTCCGGCCGCGAGTGCCGTTGCAAGCGGAATGATCGTCAAGGAAAAAGGATAATTCCAGGGCGCCATGATACCGACCACGCCCAGCGGCTGGTATTCGAGGTAAGCGCGTCCCATGCGATAAGAAAGGCCGACGTGCCGGGGCTCCCGCCGCATGAAGCGGCGCAGATTGCGCATCAGGTAGTCGATTGCCTGCACGGTCCCCATCAGTTCCATGAGAGCGGTTTCGTAGCGGGAGCGATTGCCGAAATCCGCGCTGATCGCGTCCTCCAGTTCCGCACGATGCTCGAGCACCGCCGCACGAAGCCGCTTCAGGCGGTCCTTGCGTTGCCGCAGGCCTGGTGGGCCATCGTCGAGAAAGGCTTTCCGCTGCTCGCGCAGCAGCATGCCCATTTGTTCCTTGCAGGGGATGTCGAATGAAGCCGTCATGATCGGTATCCTGCATCGAATCCGGCGGCGGGCAGTGTGCCATTCGGCAGGGTAAGGGGAGAAAATGGGCGCATGTCGGGCTCCTTGATGTCGATGGATGGAATCCTAAGTCTCAAGTTCGCTTCAGGGTCAACAGCAAATGCCGCGATTTTTTAGAACCGTTCGTCGAATTTGGGCGGAAACGCCAGGTGCCCATTGACCTTCAAGTTAACTTCATGTGTAGAGTGGTCGCCATGCATCGAATACGAGAACCCTATGAAAATTGGTGAACTTGCAAAGCAGACCGGCCTGGCGCCGTCCGCACTCCGGTTTTATGAATCCAAGGGCCTGCTGAAATCGGTAGGACGTTCATCGAACGGCTACCGCGAATACCCGCCCGAAGCGGCAGCGATGCTGAAAATCGTGATCAATGCCCAGCAGACCGGGTTCACGCTCGACGAAATCAAGGGCATCCTGCCTGCGAACGCGGCCGGCTGGCAGCACGACGAATTGATCGCCACGCTTCACAAGAAGCTGGGCGACATCGAATCGATGGAACGCCGGCTTGCGGAGAACAAGGCGAATATCCTTTCCCTGATCGCCCTGATCGACGCGAAGCCGGAAGGCATGGCCTGCAAGGACAATGCGGTGCGCGTGCTGGAAACTGTCGGCCTGCGTTCCAGAAAAAAGACCCCTTGACC
>Ga0065165_1003001_pt1 | contig 12779 bp, 9 predicted proteins | sample AraplaMF_Cvi_mMF_FD_63813 | JGI IMG/M metagenome (GOLD analysis project Ga0065165, IMG submission 63813) | Arabidopsis root microbial communities from the University of North Carolina, USA - plate scrape MF_Cvi_mMF (version 2) (version 3) | ecosystem: Host-associated > Plants > Roots > Endosphere... | reverse complement strand
TTTTATGCCGGGGCATGATTCTATGGACGAGGAACTTGTGCAGGCGTCGTCGGTGGATCAGGCTTTTTTTAGTACGTTGTGGAAGTATTTTCTTACGGTCAATACACCGAACAGCCAGGCTGCGTTGCAGTTGTTGCTGAACCGGTTTTTTAGTTTTGGCTTTGCCATACCGGAGCCCTTTGTGGCGCCGGATCTTTTTGTATACCACCCCGCTGAAGGCATCGTTGAGGCGGGGCATACGCGGATAAAGACGGCCGGAGCGGCTATTATTACGTACCGTGCCCACTACCTGTCGGGCAATCTCGATCCGATCTTTGTGTTGATCGATGAACTCCAGCAGCAGGGTATTCCTGCTGTGGTGGTGTTTGCGCAGAGCCTTCGTGAGGCCTACGTAGTGAATGAGCTTTCGGCCTTGCTGCTAACGATGCGGCAACATGCACTGGGCGTTATTATTAAAACAACGGGCTTTTCTGTACAGCAGTTCGACCGGCAGGATGCTTCTGATTTTATATATGCCCGTGTAGGGCTACCGGTTATTCAGGCTATCCATGCTTCGTCTACGTACGAGGCGTGGAAGGAGGGGAGCTTCGGGCTTTTGCCTACGGATATTGCCGTAAACGTTGCCCTGCCGGAGTTGGACGGCCGGATTATTACCCGGCCTATTTCGTTTAAGCAGGCACAAGGCAAGGATGCTGTTACGGATTCGTCTATTGTGCGGTATGCCGCGTATCGGCCGGGTTGTGCTTTTGTAGCCCGCTTTGCACGGCAGTGGCTTGCCTTACAACATAAGCCTAACGCGGCTAAAAAGGTCGCGTTGATTCTTCCCAACTATCCTAATAAGGACAGCCGTTTGGCGAATGGTGTGGGGCTCGATACGCCAGCCAGCGCTATTGCTATTGTGAATGCATTGCGCGGTGAGGGCTATTGTGTGGGGCAGGATATTCCGGAGCAGTCTGATGTATTGATGGAGCAACTGGCTTCTCATATTACCAATGATGTTACCCGCCTGGAGGAACGCCGGTACCAGGCATGGCTTACGGAGGAAGAATTTTTACGGTACTATAACGCGGTTTCTCCTGTGGTTCGTGAGAAGGTTGAAACGCAATGGGGAAGCTATCAGAACGATCCGTATTTCACCGGATCGGTGTTTGCCATTCCCGGCCTTCATGCCGATAATTTATTTATCAGCATTCAGCCTTCGCGTGGCTATCATGTGGATGTTCATAAGACGTATCATTCGCCAGACCTTGCGCCGCCTTTCAGTTATTTCGCTTTTTATTTCTGGGTTCGCAAGACCTTTGGTGCCGACGCGGTGATTCACCTCGGCAAGCACGGTAACCTGGAGTGGCTGCCGGGCAAAAGTCTGGCGCCGGATGAGGATGCGTGTTTCCCGGCCGTTGTGTTTCCGGAGCTGCCGCATTTCTATCCGTTTATTATAAACGATCCCGGCGAGGGTTCGCAGGCCAAGCGCCGCAGCCACGCGGTGATTATCGATCATCTTATTCCGCCGATGACGCGCGCCGAGACGTATGGCGTGCTGATGCAGCTGGAGAATCTGATTGACGAGTATTATGAAGCTTTTCACTCTGACGTGAAGCGTACGCGCATTTTACGTAAGGAGATTGAGAAGCTGGTGCGGGAGCATCATCTTAAAAAGGATCTTGACATTACGTCTGACGACGTTGACGAGCTTCTTGTAAAACTCGACAGTTATCTGTGTGAGGTTAAGGAGGCTCAGATTCGTGACGGACTACATATATTCGGGCATGCCCCGCAGGGCGAGCAAATGGCTGACCTGCTTGTGGCATTGCACAGGCTTCCTGGTGGAGACTACCCGGGCGTTACGCAGGCACTTGCCCGCGATCTGGACGCTGGGTTCGATCCGCTTCAGGTAGACTATGCATTACCTTTTGGCAAGGCTATCCATGGCAACACCTGTCGCACGCATGGCGATGCGGTCGAGGCTCTGGAGCAGCTTGCCAAACAGTTTATTGTCGATGCGCTGGCGGCGCAAAGCCTTTCGGGGTCGATTCAACACGATTATCCGCAAACAGCAGCACTGGTTAATCATATCGTGACGGATACTTTTAAAAAGGTACTGGCCTCGCGCGAGGAGATCGACAATTTGCTGCAAGGGCTGAGTGGGCGGTATGTACCTGCCGGTGGCTCGGGGGCGCCTACGCGTGGGCGTGTGGATATTCTGCCTACCGGTAAGAATTTTTATTCTATCGATGTTCGTACGGTGCCGACGGAGGCCGCGTACCAGGTAGGGAGCAAGAGTGCCGAGGCGCTTGTGCAGCGGTATATGCAGGAGCATGGCGACTATCCGGAGAGTATCGGTATTTCGGTATGGGGTACGGCTACGATGCGTACCGGTGGCGACGATATAGCCCAGGCTATGGCGTTGCTGGGTGTGAAGCCGCAGTGGCAAAACGCTAACCGTCGGGTTACGGACTTCGAGATAATTCCTGTATTCAAACTTGGCAGACCCCGTATTGATGTAACGCTACGGGTATCGGGTTTCTTTCGCGATGCGTTTCCGGATAGCATTGCTTTGTTTAACGCTATTGTGGAGAAGGTAGCGGCACTGGACGAACCTGACGAAGAGAATTTTGTGCGCCGTCGCTACCGTAAGGAAAGTGCTGCGTGGCAGGCGCAAGGTTATACGGAACAGCAGGCTACACAAATGAGCCTTTACCGTGTGTTCGGGTCAAAGCCGGGCGCTTATGGAGCGGGCTTGCAAGCGCTGATTGACGAGCAGGCGTGGGAAACGAAGGGCGACCTTGCCAACGCTTATATTGGTTGGAGTAATTATGCTTACGACCGGCAGGCACGCGGTGTATCGGCTAACGATGTTTTTCGCGAGCGTCTTCGTCATATTCAGGTGGTGATGCAAAACCAGGATAACCGTGAACATGATATTCTGGACTCTGACGATTACTACCAGTTTCAAGGCGGTATGGCGAACGCTGTCGAGTCGGTAAGTGGCGAGCAGCCTGCGATATACTTTGGCGATCATGCGCGCCCCGATAACCCGCGTGTGAAGACTTTGCAGCAGGAGTTGCTGAAGGTGTTCCGGTCGCGCGTGGTGAACCCCAAGTGGATCGAGGGTGTGAAGCGGCATGGTTATAAGGGCGCTTTCGAGATTGCGGCGACCCTTGACTATATGTTTGCTTATGATGCCACGACGAACCTGGTGGAGGACTTTATGTACGAAAGCTTTGCGCAGACATATTTGTTCGACAAGGACACGGCATCGTTTATCGAGAAATCTAACCCGTGGGCACTGCGCGATATGAGCGAGCGCCTGCTTGAAGCGATTCAGCGGGGTATGTGGGCTAATCCATCGGACGATACCGTTGAGCGCTTGAAGGAGGTATATATTCAAAACGAATTATAATACATAACGATGAAGATCTATACACGTAAAGGAGACCGCGGCCAGACCGGAGTGTTCGGTGGCAAACGCGAGTACAAGGATTCTCCACGCATTGAGTGTAACGGGGCTCTTGATGAAGCCAATTCTACGATTGGTCTGTTGCGGGCCAAGCTTGGTGCGGGCCATGCGTGGCAGCCTAATTTGCACCGCATACAGAAGGACCTGATGGATATGATGTCTCACCTGGCGCGTCCGTCGGACTCTACCAAGGAGAACACCAACGCCCGCCCGGTGGATGGTGCTACGTTTTGTGAGGAGTGGATCGATGCGCTGGAAGGCGCGATGACAGAGCCTTCGGATTATTTCCTGCTGCCTGGTGGTAACGAGATCTCGGCGCTATGCCATGTGGTGCGTACGCAGATTCGTCGCGGTGAGCGTAAGCTGGTTACGTTGTTTAAGGAGGACCCGGCGTGTGTTGAGGAGTATATTGCTTCGTATGTGAACCGCCTGTCGGATTTGTTCTTTACACTGGCGCGTGCCGAGATGGCCACGCAAGGGGTAGCAGAAGAGCGGTGGCAGTTGTTTTTGTATAAGCGCAAGAAGAAAGAAGAGCCTCAATCGTGAGGCTCTTGTAGCATCTATTTGAAATACACCGGTGTGTATCCAGGAAAGGCTTCGGGGTGGAACACTGTGGCGAGGTCTTTCAGGATGATGTGTGGTTGAACGAAGCCTTGTTCCCAATAGTTGTTTTTGCCGGCCTGGTTTATCTGTGCGTTGTTTATGTAGAGCTTGTTGGCTTTGATGCTGGCAAAGCTGCCGCTCTCGGGCATTTCGGTAAGGAATTGCTCGCGGGTTTTATAGAGCATCTGGATGTTGATGAAGATGTCGGCGTGAATGCCCTTCTCCATTGCTTCTTCGTAGCTAAGGCGCAGGTTTCCGGTGGTGGAGTCGTTTTTCCAGATGTAGTCGGCTCCGGCATCTTTCAATAGCTGGGCGAAATAGCTTTTGCCGCCAGGGGCAACCCAGGTGCCTTTGCTATAGTAGCCGGCAATGACGGTAGGTCTGGACGACTGCGCGGTAGCCAGCGCAGAGGTTTCGAGGTATTCGGTTTCGGCGTGCTGGAATATGGAGTCTGCACGTTGCTGTTCGTTGAAGAGCAATGCAAAGAATTTGATCCATTCCAGTCTGCCCAGCGGATGGTTTTCGTAGTGTGCGGGTATGGCGGCTACGGTTAGCTCAAGTTCCGTAAGACGGGCCGCGTTCTGTGCGTCCATACCGGTGGCCGAGCTGGTGATTAATTCAGGATCGATTCTTACCAGGTCTTCGAGGTTTAGTGCTTCGTAGTTTCCTACTTCGAATATTTCGCCGCGGTGAACGCGGTTTATGATGGCTGTGTCGTACAGGCTGTTCTGGCTTTCAATGCCTTTTATACGCCCTGCTTCGCCCAGGCTGCCAATGAGGGTGATGTGCGGCGAGGATAAGCACACCATACTTTCTACCGGTATGGCGATGGGTCTGGCGTTTGCGTTTGCTGTGGTTTCTTCGTGGCGATTGTATAGCCAATAGGATGTGGCTTCGCCGCCGGCGCTGTACGTGGTTACCAACTGTCCGCCCGGTTTGGGCTGTACGGTGAATTGTTTGGCGTAGCGTATGGTTGTGCCCGAGGGCGTTTCTGACGACTGCTTATTTTTTGCAGAGCATGCTGCCAGCAAGATTGTAAGTGCTGATATGCCCGCATATAAGCCGGCATGTGCGCGTAGGGGATTCATGAAGGGAATAGACGATATTAATTACAGGGCTTAAAAGTAAGCATATTTTTAATGCTGCCGATGGTTGCTTCAGGATATACTATGGTGTGTAACGTGTATGTTGTTTGTGCCGGCGGCCAGGGTATGGGTAATGAAGCGTACACGATTTGCCAGCGAGGTTTGCGGCACTTCGAGCAATGTATAGCCGGCCTGCGTATAGGCCTGGTGTATGGCGTGGTATAGGTTTACGGACTCGGTATAGGTTTGCGGACGCTCGGGGTCGTTTACATAGATGTCCGGCCAGGGTGGGCAGATGAATACCGGCGATGCATACCGCAGTGTTTGAGCGGCGTTGTTGAGTGCATGATTATGAGGCAGCCCGGCGCAGTCGAGGTATCCGATGATGTCGGGGATGGCTCGGTCGAAGAATACGGGGATACGGCTGTGTTTGGCTGCAGCAAACTGTTGTTGCATGGCGTTGAGGGCCAATGTTGCAAAGCTTTGCAAATTATGCCAGGGCAATACGCCGTCGGGCAGTTGCTGCTGTTCCTGTATAAGGCGGCGCGACACTTCTTCAAACACGGTATAGCCGGCGTTGGCCAGCGCGTTGATAAGGCTGGTTTTGCCGCTGCCGGGGCCACCCGTTATAACATAACCGTGTGTTGCTATCATGGTGTGGTGAAGGTATTAAAACCCGCCGATGTTTTTGGCTTGCAGCAGCGGGAAAGTTTTATGAATATTACGCTATTCCTCACTATGGCGCATCATTTACTTATTGCAGCACCGGCCAGTCATTCCGGTAAGACTACGGTTACTATCGGCCTTTTGCGGGCTCTGGCCGACCGTGGTCTTACGGTACAGCCGTTTAAGTGCGGGCCCGATTTTATCGATACAAAGTTTCACGGTGTGGCGGCGCACCGGCCATCTGTGAACCTCGATACGTTTATGATGGATGCTGCGCACGTTCAGGACCTGTATGCCCGCTACAGCGCGGTGGCCGATGTGTCGGTTATTGAAGGGGTGATGGGTTTGTTTGATGGCGCCGAGCGTATGAAGGGAAGCAGCGCCGAGATAGCGGAGTTACTTGGTGTGCCGGTGGTGCTGGTGGTGAATGCCAAGGCGATGGCTTATTCGGTAGCGCCGCTGCTGTATGGCTTTAAGAATTTTCGCCCGGGTGTAAATCTTGCCGGGGTTATCTTCAACCAGGTGAATACGTCTTCGCACTATTCGTTTTTGAAAGATGCCGCTGCCGACGCCGGCGTAGCAAGCCTGGGGTATATACCGGTGAATGAGTCTATCCGTATACCGTCTCGCCACCTTGGGCTTTCTACGAATACGTTTCATACGGACGATGCCCAACGCATAGCCGATCATATTGCACAAACGGTAGACCTCGATGCGCTGCTTGCGATAAGCCAGCGCGCAACGCTTGCTACATCTGCCGGGCATTACGCCGTTGATGCTGCACCGCTTACGATTGCCGTGGCGCGTGATGAGGCTTTTAACTTTATTTATCAGCAGAACCTTGAAGCGCTGGAGCGCCGGGGACGTTTGGTATTTTTCAGCCCTTTGCACGATGCGCAACTGCCACAGGCTGACCTGGTGTATTTGCCGGGGGGGTACCCGGAGCTGTATGCTGAAACGTTGTCGGCTAATACGGATATGCTTCATGCTGTGCACGCCTATTGTAGTGCGGGAGGACGTGTGCTGGCAGAATGCGGGGGTATGATGTATCTGGGCAAGGCGATTGCCGATACGGAAGGCCGGCCCTTTGCGATGGTTGGCTTTCTTGACCTGGAAACGTCTATGGCTGTAGCGAAACTTACGCTGGGCTACCGCAAGGTGCAGCACCAGGGGAATACGTTCTACGGTCATGAATTTCATTACTCGGTACCCAAGGAAATCGGAGCGATGGCTACGTTCGGCACAGCGGTTAGTGCGCGTAATCACCCCGTGGACCTGAAGCTTTACCGCAAGCATAACGTAGTGGCTACGTATATGCATTTCTACTGGGGGGGCGACGCATCGTTTCCGGATGCCCTTTTTTCTTAACGCCCCCTTACACCAGGTAGCATGCTGCCAGGATAAGTATGGCCAATGCCGTGCTGGCGTGGTTTACGTAGACTACGCGGTCGATCTCACGATGCTCTATCGTACGCGGATTCTCGCCGATGTACGGCTTGTTTACCAATATACCATGATAGTAGTTGGGGCCGCCAAAACGGCAATCGAGTATGCTGGCGAGGGCGGCTTCGGGATAGCCGGAGTTGGGGCTTTTGTGCCGGTGGCCATACCGTAGCGCAAATACGACTGCGCGTGCATTCAATGTAACGAGGGCCATCAATAATGCAGTAATGCGCGCTGGTATATAGTTGGCAATGTCGTCGAGGCGTGCTGCAAATTTACCGAACAGTTCGTAGCGTTCGTTGCGGTAAGCAATCATCGAGTCGAGGGTATTGATCATCTTATACGTCATCATGCCGGGTACGCCTCCTATGGCATAATAGAACAAGGGCGCGATAACACCGTCACTCAGGTTTTCGGACATGGTTTCGAAAACGGCGGTTCGTATTTGTTGCTCGTTCAGGTTTTTCGTTTCGCGGCCTACGATGCGCGACAGTTGCTGACGGCCCTCTGCAAGGCCTATGCGCAGCTTTGCGAATACGGCTTTGCCTTCGGCTATGAGGGTGTGGTTGGCTAACCCGAACCATACGAACACGGCGCGGAATAGCAGTAACGCATAAACGTTTACGGAGAGCAGCTGTTCGACAAGGCTGAATGTAGCGAAGGCGCCGCACGTTAACGCTATGGTGAGCAGCATGCCTTTGGCAAACCGGTATCGGTTTTGGTTCAGTGTTTTTTCGCCCCGGGCGATGAGATTGCCGAAGGCTATGATGGGGTGTGGTATTTGTTCGGGATCGCCGAACAAGAGGTCGGCTCCGTAGCCGATGATCAATGGAATCAAAATCAGGTATGCCGGGTCCATGCGCGAAGGCCGTTTAAAAGGAGTTCATTTTTTTCGCGGGTCTGTGTGGCGATGCGGATGTACGTATTGCCAAGTGCTCTGAAGTTTGCGGCATCGCGAACGAGGCATTGCCACTCCGTTGCGAGGTATTGCTTTAGTTCGGTGCTGTTGCCTTTGTTCAGTTTAGCCAGGAAAAACGGCGTTGCCGAAGGCTGGGCTTCGAATGGTGCCAGTGCATTGATTTGCTGTTGCAGCCACCGGGTCTCAGTAAGCAGTGCTGACATGTTGGGGCGCAAGGTGCTTTCGTGTTGCAGTATGTAGCGGCAGGCTTCGAGCGCCAGGCTGTTTACGGACCAGGGTATTTTGAATTTCAGAATTCGCGCCGTCAGCTGGGGCTGGCTTATCGTGTAGCCTATGCGCAGGCCGGGTATGGCGTAGGTTTTGGTATAGGCCCGTACCAGGATTACGTTGGGTAACGCATTGAGGTGGGGCAGGAGTGATTGCGATATTTCGGTAAAGTCGGTGTAGGCTTCGTCGACTACAAAAACGGTATCAGGATTATCGGCAATGAGTTTAACGAGTGTTTCGGCAGGTGTGCTTCGGCCGGTGGGGTTATTGGGGTTACAGAGGAAAGCCAGTGGTGTGGTAAGTGTGGTATCGGTGTGGCTAAGCGTTTCTTCAGGAAGAAAGGTCAGGGTTATGTTGTTTAGGGTTGCGGCATCTTCGTATTCGGAAAATGCGGGTACGAAGATGGTTGCGGCGGTTTGCCGCCAGGCCTGTGTTATGTTATAGAGTGCTTCGGCAGCCCCGTTGGTAACGGTGAAGTGCTCTGGGGTAAGGTTGTATTTGCGCGCGAGTGCCTGTCGTATGGTGTCGCCGTTTGGATCGGGATAGTGGTCTATGGTGGTGATGGCGTTTTGCAGCGCGGCCTGCAGTTGGGGGTGCGTGCCGAGGTGCCATACGTTGGAGCTGAAGTTTGCGCGAATGCCTTGCGGGTAGGCATAGAGGTCGTCGCCGTGGCCGTAGATCATGGCTGTAGTGATTTATAGATGCGGTCGATGTCTACGGCGTTGCGTACAAAGTCGGCCAGTGCGTCGTACTGTTGTTCTTTGTAGGCCTGGTAGGTTTGTGTGGGTAGGGTTACGGAGTGGTGTTTGAAGAGTTGTTGTAATACCGGGAGGTTATCGAACACGCCGTGTATGTAGGTTCCCCAGCATTGCTCGTCGAGCAGGAAGCCTTCGGGGGTGCCGTCTTCGAAGTAGTTTGCCGGTGTGTGGTGGTCGGTAGGTGTGGTAACACCCATGTGTATTTCGTAGCCCTGGCCTATAGCGCTACGGCTACGGCCGTGGTAGAAATGTTTCTGTACGGTTTGTTTGGTGGTGGCCAGTGTTGTGGTTACGGGCAGCAGGCCCAATCCGCGTATGGATTTTTGTTCAGACTCTACGTTGTGTGGGTCGTTTACCTGTTGGCCGAGCATTTGGTATCCGCCGCAGATGCCGATGATGGTTTTGTTTTGAGCGCGTGCCTGATGGAGTACCTTGTCGATGCCGGCGTTGTAGAGTTCCTGCAGGTCGTCTACGGTGTTTTTGCTGCCGGGTAATATGATGATTTCGGCCTGTGCGATGGCCTGTGGCGAGAAGGTGTAGTAGACGTTTACTTCGGGTATGGTTTCAAGTACTTTGAAATCGGTATGGTTGGAAAGTCGCGGCAGGCGTATAACCGCAACGTTGATTTTATTTTGTGCGGGTCGTGTATTCTTTTGCTCAATGGATACTGAATCTTCCTCGTCTATGTCGATGCCGGTCATGTGTGGAATTACGCCCAGTACGGGCACTTCGGTAAGTTCTTCGAGGATTTTCACACCTTCTTCAAAGAGTCGGATGTCGCCGCGGAATTTGTTAACGAGTATGCCTTTAATGAGTTTGCGTTCATTGTCGGGCAGGAGTTTGACGGATCCGTATACGCTGGCGAATACGCCGCCGCGGTCTATGTCGGCCACGAGCATGACGGATGCATTGGCATGCAGTGCCATGCGCATGTTTACGATGTCGCGGTCTTTGAGGTTTAGTTCGGCGATGCTTCCGGCGCCTTCGATAACGATGGGGTTATGTCGGGCGGCGAGGCGTGCATAGGCGGCCTTTACTTCTTCAAAGAGCTGGAGTTTGCCTTCTTTTTTAAAGTATTGGTAGGCGGTTTGGCTTCCGGCGGGTTTACCGTTTAGAATTACCTGCGAGGCGGTGTGCGAGCTGGGCTTTAGCAGCACGGGGTTCATGTCGGTATGGCAGGGTATGCCTGCTGCTTCGGCTTGCGTGGCTTGTGCGCGGCCTATTTCCAAGCCTTCGGGTGTGGCATAGCTATTCAAAGACATGTTCTGCGCTTTGAAGGGAGCGGGGTTGAAGCCGTCCTGTTTGAGGATGCGGCAGAAGGCGGTTGCCAGTATACTTTTGCCAACGTTGGAAGCCGTGCCGGCGATCATGAGTGGCCGTAATGCCATAGGTAGATTAGCGTATTGGTCGTTTTTGCGTGGCAATATACCTTTTTTGATTGTCTTTGCGGGAGCGAAAGGCCAGGTTGACTATCGTGTATAAGAACGAAAAGAACGATATTGCTGTTTCTTACAACACGTATGCCGGCTCGCGGGAGCTATGGTTAACCCCTGTTAGTTATGCGAAAAGAGAACTCGACCAATGTCCGTAATGAACGTCGTATCAATTCCATCTGCGGCACGGCGCATACGCTGTCGATTATTGGTGGCCGGTGGAAGCCTACGATTCTGCATCACCTGCTGGTGACGGGGACGATGCGCTTCGGGGAGTTACGCGATAGTATGGACGGTATTTCGGAACGTATGCTGGTGTTGCAGCTGCGCGAGCTTGAAGCCGACGGCATTGTGTCGCGTGCGGTGTATGCCGAGGTTCCGCCCCGCGTAGAGTATACGCTTACGGATGTTGGGCTGTCTATGCGCGATATGCTGGAGAGCATTTCCCAATGGGGGATTATGCACAAGACCACGATTGCTGTAGACGCGGTGCAGGAATAGCGGTACGTTACCTATTATGCACCGCTTTGGCGGCTCGCGGTTATTGCACATATCGGGAATGACCTGTTATCTTTCGTTATTCCCATACAGTATACCTATGATACGGTTTTCTTTACGCCGGCCGGGAGCAATTGCCCTGCTGTTTTTACTGGCCTACAGCGCACAGGCTCAGGCTCCCGAGTTTATCAAGACACTTTTTCCGGAGTCGAGTACGATCATTCACGCTAACATTCCGTACGCCGGCGATACGCTGAAGAAACATTTGCTGGATTTGTATATTCCACGCCAGGCAAAGGGCAAGGTACCCCTGGTTATCTGGGTACACGGTGGGGCCTGGATGCTCAACAACAAGTATTCTGACATGAGCTATATGCAGGGTACGATACGCGCGTTGCTGGACAACGGCTATGCGCTGGCATCGATAGACTACCGGCACAGTACGACGAAGGTTTTTCCCGCGCAGATTCAGGACTGTAACCAGGCGGTGGAGTACCTGTACCAGCATGCGGCACAGTACATGCTGGACCGCGACCGGTTTGTGCTGATGGGCTTTTCGGCAGGCGGACACCTGGCATCGCTGCTGGGATTATCGCACAATAGCCCTCCCGAAACGTTTTATGCTACTAGCCGCAAGCCTGCTTTTACGATACGCGCGGTGCTTGACTATTACGGCCCAAGCGATATTCTGTTGTTCTTTAGCGACCTTACACCTGCCGCGATAGACAACCCCGCCGCTAAGCTTCTCGGTGCGTCGCCCCTTGTGCGCCCTGATCTTTGTCGTGCCGCCAGCCCCGCGACGTATGTTGATAAAGCCGATCCGCCATTCTTTATTGTACACGGCGAGAAAGATCCGGATGTACCCACTGCACAATCGTACCTGCTCAAGGCATATCTTGACCTCGCCCGTGTGCCGAACGAGCTGACGATTGTAAAGGACGCACCGCACTACGGTGTGATGTTTGACGACGAGGCGATCCGGAAGAAGCTGCTGGCTTTCCTGGCAACACACGTTAAGTAGCCCTTTTCCCAGGGAAAAACATCGGTAAGGGGAGTCTTCGGCATGCCGTGCTGCATGAACGTAACGTTATGTTGGCTGTATGAAACGCCTTGCTGGTAAGGGAAGCAGGCATGTTTCAGGTATACTTATTTCTGTTCGCGGGCGTTGAAGAATTGCGCGAAGACAAAAAACTTTATGCTGACACGCTCCGTAGCATACGTGGAATTACTCTATGATTATAGAGTAAAGAAGCCTTTCTCCCTGGGGAAAATGGCATGTTACGGATGCTAACGTATGGCGACAGCGTGTTACGCGAGGTACTTTCCCCAGGGAAAAACGTTTGTTCGCAGTACTGGCATTTAATTTTCAGTGTAATGATGCGTTGATAATTTTCGATATTTGTTTACCTTAACCTAATTTTGCGGACGACGCGAAGTATACACCAGCGTATTCTGCGTGTACTAACTCTTAAATAAAAAGAACGCTATGGCAAAAACAGCGAAAAAAACAGCAAAGAAAGTGGCTAAGAAAGCCGCGAAGAAAGCTGCTCCGAAGAAAGCAGCAAAGAAGGTAGCTCCTAAGAAAGCAGCGAAGAAAGCCGCTGCTTTCTTAGGAGCTACCTTCTTTGCTGCTTTCTTCGGAGCAGCTTT
>Ga0065165_1002998_pt1 | contig 12792 bp, 13 predicted proteins | sample AraplaMF_Cvi_mMF_FD_63813 | JGI IMG/M metagenome (GOLD analysis project Ga0065165, IMG submission 63813) | Arabidopsis root microbial communities from the University of North Carolina, USA - plate scrape MF_Cvi_mMF (version 2) (version 3) | ecosystem: Host-associated > Plants > Roots >... | reverse complement strand
GTCCTCGATGATCGCGACGGCGTCGTCGGTATCGAGCTCGGCGGCGATGTCGGCGACCTGGTGCGGCTCGAGCGCGTCGACCAGCGCCTCGCGCACCCAGTCGTTCATCTCGGCGAGCACATCGCCGTCGATGAGGTCGCTGATCGCGGCGGCAAGCGCCGGGCGCAGCTCCCCCGGGGTCAGCTCGACGAGATCGGCGATGTCGGCGGGGTGGAGCGGCGCGACGCGGGCATGCGCGGTCTCGGCATCGCCGGCCTCGACAGCCTCGAGCACGGCGCTGACGAATTCGGGCTTGAGCCGGTCGTCCTCGTCGAGCTCGCTCTCGGGCGACTGCTGGTCTTCGGGATGCAGTTCGGTCTCGCTCATCGTCCGACCTCCCTGTCGCGCCACGCTCGGGCCGCTACTGCCAACGCAGCGCGCGTGTTGCAAGCCAATCGCAACCCGCCTAGGTCCGCGACAAATCGTTCACGGAGTGACTCATGTCCGAACCCAGCACGCTCGTCCTCACCCTCGACACCGGCGATGTCCGCATCAAGCTGCGCCCCGACCTGGCGCCCCAGCACGTCGAGCGGATCACCAAGCTCGCCAATGACGGCTTTTACGACGGCGTGATCTTCCACCGCGTGATCGACGGCTTCATGGCGCAGGGCGGCGATCCCTCGGGCACCGGCATGGGCGGCTCGAAGGAGCCCAATCTGCCGCAGGAATTCAGCGCCGAGCCGCACGTCCGCGGAATTTGCTCGATGGCGCGGACCAACGATCCGAACAGCGCCAATTCGCAGTTCTTCATCTGCCTCGACGACGCGACCTTCCTCGATCGCCAGTATACGGTGTGGGGCGAAGTGGTCGAAGGCATGGAGAATGTCGACGCGCTTCCCAAGGGCGAGCCGCCGCGCGAGCCGGGCAAGATCGTCAAGGCGACCGTCGAGGCCTGAGACCAAGCCGTCTTCATTCCCGACTACCCGTCATCCCCGCCTGCGCGGGGATGACGCTTACTGCGCGAGGCGGCTCAGGCGCCCTGGACGCCGAGTGCCTCGACCAGCCAGTCATGGAAGATCCGCACCGGCCGCTGGCTCAGCGCGCGCGGGCGGCAGACGAACCAATAGCTGTAATGGCTCTCGACTGTCAGGTCGAAGAGCTGGACGAGCCGCTGGTCGCGCGCTGCCTCGAAATGCGATTCGAGCATGAAGGCGACGCCAAGCCCCTGCGCGGCGGCCTCGAGCATCAGATTGCCCGAATCGAAATGGTCGATCGCCAGCGGCTCGAGGTCGGGAAAGCCCGCCGCTGCGCGCCACGCGGTGAAGGTCTCGGGCATGTCGCGATGGACCAGCGCGGTGAGCTTCGCCAGCTGCTCGGGGCGGGTCACCGGATCGGGCCCTTCGACCAGCGTGCGCGCGCCGATCACATGGACGCGGTTGCGGTCGAGCCGCTTCGAATAGAAGCCCGGATCGATGTCGCGCGCGATCACGATCGCCGCATCGAGCCCGTCGCCCAGCCGCGCCACGCCGTACCCGGCAGTATCGACGTCGAGATGGAGCTCGGGATGGCGGCGCTTGAGCTCGGGCAGCCGCGGCAGGAGCTGCTGCGTCGCGTAGAGCGGCAGCACGCCGAGGCGCAGGCGGAGCAGCTCGCCGCCGCTGGTCATCGTCTCGACGGCGTCGGTCATCGCATCGAGCGCCGGTGCGATCATACCGAGCAGCCGGTCGCCATCGTCGTTGAGCCGCAGCGCCTGGTGCCGCCGTTCGAACAGCGGCTTGCCGATGAAACGCTCGAGCGCCTGCACGCGCCGGCTGAGCGCGGGGGAGGACAGAGCAAGCTCCTCGGCCGCGGCCTTGATCGAGCCGAGCCGCGCAACCTGGACGAACGCCTCGATGGCGGTGAGGGGCGGTAGCCTGCGCATGGTCTTTCTTTTGTGCACTGCATCACAAGCTTCGCTCAGGGCTGGCAAGCATGCAAGCCCTCAACGCGCCTGTGGGGCTAGTATGATTATACGCAATTAGGATTGCAACCTTTGCAATTCGGCTAGGTATATTTCGCACTTGCACAAAAACGCGCCGCACTGCACATAGGGGGTGCCTTTCAGGCATCCTCTCCTAAAACTTTCCAAGGCGGCCCTCGGGCCGCCATTTTTTTTGCCCCCTCGCGGCACGGAAACCGCGTTCCTATGTTCCCGCTTCATTGCCTGAAGGAAATGATGTGGCGGACGACGAAAGCAGAGGGCGCAAGCTCCAGGTTGCCAATAGCCGGCCGGAGGATAGTGGCCGCGGCCTTGCGCATATCCCGCGCACCTTGATGGCGGCGCTGGGAATCACCGAAGGCGACGTGATCGAGATCATCGGCAAGCGCGCCACCCCGGCGCGCGCGGTGCTGCCTTATGCCGAGGACGAGGGGCTCGAATTGCTCCGTATCGACGGTCTCCAGCGCGCCAATGCCGGCGTCGGCTCGGGCGATTTCGTCGAGGTGCAGAAGGCCGCGTCCAAGCCGGCGACTCGCGTCGTATTCGCCCCCGCCCAGGCCAATTTGCGGCTCCAGGGCTCGGCGCAGGCGCTCCAGCGCACCTTTTACGGCCGCCCGCTCGCGCAGGGCGACATCGTCGCGACCGCCGGGCATCACCGCGTCGTCGATCCCAACGTCCAGCGCTGGGTCAATGCGCCGGCCTATGCGCTGCAGGAGATCCGCCTCGCCGTGGTCTCGGCGACGCCCAAGGGCATCGTCCATATCGACGAGAATACCGAAGTCGAGCTGCGGCCCGAATATGAGGAAGCCTCGGAGAGCCGCCGCGCCGACGTCACCTATGACGATATCGGCGGCATGGCCGCGACGATCGACCAGCTCCGCGAGATGGTCGAGCTGCCCTTGCGCTATCCCGAGCTGTTCCAGCGCCTGGGCGTCGATCCGCCCAAGGGGGTGCTGCTCCACGGCCCGCCCGGTACCGGCAAGACGCGGCTCGCGCGTGCGGTGGCGAACGAGAGCGATGCCACCTTCCACCTGATCAACGGCCCCGAGATCATGGGCTCGGCCTATGGCGAGTCTGAAGGGCGGCTGCGCCAGGTGTTCGAGGAAGCGGCCAAGTCGGCGCCGTCGATCGTGTTCATCGACGAGATCGATTCGATCGCGCCCAAGCGCGGACAGGTGTCGGGCGAGGCCGAGAAGCGCCTCGTCGCGCAATTGCTCACCTTGATGGACGGGCTGGAGGCGCGCGCCAACATCGTCGTCATCGCCGCGACCAACCGTCCCGAGGCGATCGACGAGGCGCTGCGTCGTCCGGGCCGCTTCGACCGCGAGATCGTCGTCGGGGTGCCGGACGAGCGCGGCCGCCGCGAGATCCTAGGCATCCACACCCGCGGCATGCCGCTCGGCGAGCGCGTCGACCTCGCCGAACTGGCACGCACCACCTACGGGTTCGTCGGCGCCGATCTTGCGGCGCTGACCCGCGAGGCGGCGATCGAGGCGGTGCGACGGCTGATGCCCAAGCTCAATCTCGAGGACCACACCATTCCGCCCGAAGTGCTCGACACCTTGTCGGTCACTCGCGAGGACTTTCTCGAAGCCCTGAAGCGCGTCCAGCCTTCGGCGATGCGCGAAGTGATGGTCCAGGCGCCGCAGGTGCGCTGGGACGATGTCGGCGGCCTCGACGATGCGCAGATGCGCTTGAAGGAAGGTGTCGAGCTGCCGCTCAAGAATCCCGACGCGTTTCGCCGCCTCGGCATCCGCCCGGCGAAGGGCTTCCTGCTCTACGGCCCCCCGGGTACCGGCAAGACGCTGTTGGCCAAGGCGGTCGCGCGCGAAGCAGAGGCGAATTTCATCGCCACCAAGTCGAGCGACCTTCTGTCCAAATGGTATGGCGAGTCGGAGCAGCAGATCGCCCGGCTGTTCGCGCGCGCGCGCCAGGTCGCGCCCTGCGTGATCTTCATCGACGAGCTCGATTCGCTGGTCCCCGCCCGCGGCGGTGGGCTCGGCGAACCGCAGGCGACCGAGCGGGTGGTCAACACCATCCTCTCGGAGATGGACGGGCTCGAGGAGTTGCAGTCGGTGGTGGTGATCGGCGCGACGAATCGGCCCAATCTGATCGATCCGGCGCTGCTCCGCCCGGGTCGGTTCGACGAACTGATCTATGTCGGCGTCCCCGACAAGGCCGGGCGCGAGCGGATCCTGAAGATCCAGACCGAGAAGATGCCGCTGGCGAGCGACGTCGATCTCGGCGCGATCGCGGCGCAGGCCGAGCGCTATACCGGTGCGGATCTCGAGGACGTCGTCCGCCGTGCGGGTCTCGTCGCGCTGCGTCAGTCGCTCCAGACCAAGGAAGTGACGATGGCGCATTTCGAGGAGGCGCTCGCCGATTCGCGGGCGACGGTGACGCCGGAGATGGAGGAGGAGTATGAGGCGATGTCGGGCCGGCTCAAGCAGCAGGCGTCGGCGATCCAGCCGCTCGGCTTCATTGCGCCGGGGATGCTCCACGGCCGGGGTCCGAAGGGCGCAGATTGAGCCAGGCATAGATCAATAGCACGCCGAGTGCGGCGGCCGCGGCCAGATAGGGTAGCGGCCGCCACAGCTCGTACAGCCCCACGCCGATCGACGGGCCGAGCACGAACGCGGCGCCGTTGATCGAGGTGACCTTGCCCGCCACCGAGCCCTGCGCCGCCGCGCCGACCGCGAGCGACGAGCCCGCGGTGAAGCCCGGCCGCGCAAGGCCCATGCCGAGCGAGGTCAGCGCATAGCCCAATGCGATCCCGTAGAGCGACGTCGCGCTGCCGGTGGCCACGCAGCCGAGCGCGCCGAGCCCCGCGCCGGCGAGGATCAGCGCGCGTGGCCTGAGGTCGAGCAGCGGAATCAGCCCCCATTGCGCGAGCAGCGCGGAGCCGGCGCCCATCATCAGCACCAGCCCGGTCGGCTGGAGCGCGTCGATCGGCGCCACCGCCAGCCGGTCGATGATCAGGAAGCCGATCGCCTGGCCGGTCATCGCCTGGGCGTGGCCGACGACGAGCCCGCTGATCATCCAGCCGCGCACCCGCGGATCGAAATAGCCGACTCGCTCGCTGGTCTGCGAAGTGGCGGCAGTCACCGCCGCGCCGGTCGCCTGGCCGCCGATCGAGGGGTAGCTCGATGCCGCGCCATGCTCGAACCCTTCGTCGCGCGGCAGCAGCCGGATCACCGCGATCCAGATCACCGCGCCGATCGCCGCCGCGACGAACGCCGGGCCGGCCAGCCCGATCTCGGGCCCGCCGGCCCAGAGATGGCCGAGCACCAGATAGGGCGCAAGTGCCGGCCCCAGGATCGTGCCGAGCCCGAAAGCCGAGGCGAGCAGGGTCAGTGCCCTGGTCCGCGCCTCGCGGGTGGTGCGTCCGGCGACGATCGCCTGCACCGCCGGGGGCGCCGCCGATCCGAAGGTGCCGTAGATCACCCGGCCGATGATGAACGCGACGAAGGTCGCCACCGGGCCGAGCACGCCGTTGATCCCGAGCGCGAGACAGATTCCGCAGAGCAGCAGCGAGACGGTGAAGCCGGCGACTCCGACCAGCACCATCGCACGCCGCCCGCGCCGGTCCGAGCGATTGGCCCAGAACGGCGCGGCGATCACCCACAGCAATGCCGAGACCGAGAATACCGCCGCGACCGCGCTGTCGGCGGCGCCGAGCGAGCGGCCGAGCGCGGGCAGCACCGATTGCAGCGCGGTGTTCCCCGCCGCGATCGCCAGCATCACGGTGAACAGCAGCGCGAAGGTGCGATCGAAGCCGCGGACGTTCATCCCCGGTCCCAGCCATAGCTGCGCGTGATGTCGGCGACATGGAGCCGGTACCATCGGTACCAGCGTCCGCGCCCAGCCTCGCGCGTCTCGGCATGTTCGGGGTGCTTGCGCCAGGCCACCGCGCTCGCCTCGTCGGCCCAATAGCTGAGCGTGATGCCGAGACCGTCCGCCGAGACACTGTCCACGCCGCGATAGCCGGGCTGCTGCGCCGCCAGCCGGTCCATCGCCTCCGCCGCCGCGGCGTAGCCCTCGGCGTCGTCGCCGGTGCGCTCGGAGATGAACAGCACCACCACTTGCCCCGTGCGATCCTCGGCCATTCCCGCGCCTCCCTGCTGGCATTTCCGATAGGCAAGCCATCAAGGGCTTCCAACCCCTTTGTGCTCCTGCGAAAGCGGTAGCCCAGGGCCGCAAGCGATCGGCCCGTGGCTCTGGGCTCCTGCTTTCGCAGGAGCACCGCTCAGGGGACGGCCTTGATTACAGACTGGCATTTCTACGCGCTCGCCATTCCCGCGGTGATACTGCTCGGGCTCGCCAAAGGCGGGTTCGCCGGGATGGGCGCGCTGTCGCTGCCGTTGCTCACCTTCGCGATCGATCCGGTGCGCGCCGCGGCGATCCTGCTGCCGATCCTGATCGCGCAGGATCTGGTCGGGGTCTGGGCGTTTCGCCGCACGGTCGAATGGCGGCTGCTCGGCTGGATGATGCCCGGCGCGGTGTTCGGCATCTGGCTCGGCTATGCCTTTGCTGCGAGCGTGTCGCCGCTTGGCGTCATGGCGGCGGTCGGTGTGATCTCGATGCTGTTCGGGGCCTATCGCCTCTGGGCGGCGCGCCATGCGGCGGCGCCGCGCGACGCCGCCCGCTGGCCGCTCTGGATCGGATCGCTGTTCGGCGTGGCGTCGGGCTTCACCAGCCAGATCGCCCATGCCGGCCAGCCGCCATTCCAGCTCTGGGTGCTGCCGCGCCGGCTCGATCGCGACAGGCTCGTCGGCACCACGGCGCTGTTCTTCGCCGCGATCAACTGGATCAAGGTGCCGGCCTATGCCGCGCTCGGCCAGTTCTCGGCCGCCAATCTGCGCACCGCGGCGGCGCTGCTCCCGCTCGCGCTCGCCTCGACGCTGGCCGGTGTGTGGCTGGTCCGCCGCATCGCACCCGAGCGCTTCTACACCGCGATCTACTGGCTGATGATCGGCGTCGGGGCGGGGTTAGTATGGGAGGCGCTGGCGCCATGAACCGTTCGCCCTGAGCTTGTCGAAGGGCCGTCCTTCTTTCGCAATGCCAAGAGAAGGACGGTGCTTCGACAAGCTCAGCACGAACGGAGTTTGTTGGACTTGGTCCGTCAGTCGAACAGCGACGACACCGAGCTTTCGTCGGCGATCCGCTTGATCGCCTCGGCGAGCAGCGGCGCGATCGTCAGGTGGCGGACCTTAGCGCTCTCGGCGATGACATTGTGGTTGCCGATCGAATCGGTGATCACCAATTCGCGCAGCGCCGAGCCATCGACCCGCGCGACTGCACCGCCCGACAGCACGCCGTGCGTACAATAAGCCACGACATCCTCGGCGCCCGCCGCACGCAGCGCCGCCGCGGCGTTGCACAGCGTGCCCGCCGAATCTACGATGTCGTCGATCAGGATGCAGAAGCGGCCCTCGACCTGGCCGATGATGTTCATCACCTCGGATTCGCCGGCGCGCTCGCGGCGCTTGTCGACGATCGCGAGCGGAGCGTTGTTCAGCCGCTTGGCGAGCGCACGCGCGCGTACCACGCCGCCGACGTCGGGCGAGACCACCATCCACTGCTTGTCGGGGAAGCGCGTGTGGATATCGGCCGACATCACCGGGGCGGCGAAGAGGTTGTCCGTGGGAATGTCGAAGAAGCCCTGGATCTGACCGGCGTGGAGATCGGCCGAGAGCACGCGGTTGGCACCCGCGGTGGTGATCAGATTGGCGACCAGCTTGGCCGAGATCGGCGTGCGTGGGCCAGGCTTCCGGTCCTGGCGGGCATAGCCGAAATAGGGCAGCACCGCAGTGATGCGCTTGGCCGATGCGCGGCGCAGCGCATCGATCATGATCAGCAGCTCCATCAGATTGTCGTTCGCCGGATAGCTGGTCGACTGGAGCACGAACACGTCCTCGCCGCGGACATTTTCTAGGATCTCGACGAAGATCTCCTCGTCGGCGAAGCGGCGGACATTGGCCTGGGTCAGCGGGATCTCGAGATAATCCGCGATCGCGCTGGCGAGCGGCAGGTTCGAATTGCCGGCCATCAGTTTCATATGCGCCACTCCGCAAAGGCTTGCTATGCACCGCGCCTTAGAGGCCAAAGTGGCGGATTGGGAAGACCTGATGCCGATCGAACATCCCGAAACGGTCACCTGCGTGACCTATTCGCTCGACGAGAAAGCGCAGGTTGCCGCGAGCCGGGCCAACTTCCGGCGCCGCATCTTCTCGCGGCGGATGCTGGTCCGCCTCGTAATCGGCGTGGTGCTGTTCGCGGCCGCGGGCCTGGTCTTCGGGATGGCGATCGGCGATCCGCATCCGTTCGGCACTGCCTTGCTGTTCGGCACCGAAGTGCTGGTGCTGGTGCCTTTCATGTGCGCGCTGCTCTACGCGGTCATTCCGCGCCGGATACGGCGGGTCGTGCGCCAGAACCCGATGTCGGGCCGGCCGGTCGAGGCGTGCTGGTCCGCCGCGGGACTTTCGGCGCGCTCGGTCAACGGGACCACCGAATTGCCGTGGAGCGACTTTTACGGCTGGCATGCCGCGCCGATCGGCTTCCTGCTCTACGTCAACGAACAGCATTATCACTTGATTCCCGCGGCGATCCTCTCGGAGCAGCAGCAGGACGACTTGCGTGCGACGCTCGGGGCTTCGGGCCTGCGCCGATTATGATCGGTTTGCGCACGTCACCCACGCTGGCTAGAGCGCCGCGATGACGGTCATCACCCGCTTCGCCCCCAGCCCGACGGGCACGCTCCATGTCGGCAATATCCGCACCGCGCTCCACAATTGGATGTTTGCGCAGGCGCGGAGTGGGCGCTTCCTGCTGCGCATCGACGATACCGACCAGGCACGCTCGGAAGAGCGGCACGTCGACTCGATCCGCGCCGATCTCGCCTGGCTGGGGCTCGTCCCCGATGGCGAGGAACGCCAGTCGGCGCGGTTCGATCGCTACGAGGCGCGCTTCGCCGAGCTGGTCGCGGCGGGACGCATCTATCCGGCGTACGAGACCGCGCAGGAGCTCGAGCTCAAGCGCAAGGTGCTGCTCGGGCGCGGGCTGCCGCCGGTCTATGACCGCGCCGCGCTGGCGCTGAGCGATGCCGATCGCGCCGGGTTCGAGGCCGAGGGACGCACGCCGCACTGGCGGTTCAAGCTGGACCATGATGCGGTCATCGAATGGGACGACCTCGTCCGCGGGCCCCAGCGCTTCGATCCGAAGACGATGAGCGATCCGGTGATCCGTCGCGCCGACGGTTCGTGGCTCTATCTCTTCCCATCGGTGGTCGACGATATCGACATGGCCATCACGCACGTGGTCCGCGGCGAGGACCATGTCTCGAACACTGCGACCCAGCTGCAGATGTTCGACGCGCTTGGCGCCCGGGCTCCGGCCTTCGCGCACGAGGCGCTGCTGGTCGGCAACGAAGGCAAGCTGTCCAAGCGGCTCGGCTCGCTCGGCGTCGCGCATTTCCGTGAGACCGGGATCGAGCCGCAGGCGCTGGTCGCATTGCTCGCGCGGATCGGCACCAGCGATCCCGTCGAGCCGCATGTCGATTCCGCGCCGCTGATCGCCGGGTTCGACTTCGCCCGGTTCGGCCGCGCGCCGGCGCGGTTCGACGAGGCCGAGCTCGCCCAGCTCAACGCGCGGATCGTGCACCAGCTCGGCTTCGACACGGTGGCGGACCGGCTTCCCGGCGGCATGACGCCAGATGCCTGGGAGGCGATCCGGCCCAATCTCGCCACGATCGCCGATGCCATGGAATGGTGGCAAGTGGTCGAGGGGCCGATCGATCCGGCCGGAATCGACCCCGACGATCGCGCCTTTCTGACGCAGGCCGCCGAGGTCGCCGCGGCGATCGACTGGTCGGCGGACCCGTGGCACGCGCTCACCGACGCGCTCAAGCAGGCGACCGGGCGCAAGGGCAAGCCGCTGTTCCTGCCGCTGCGGCTCGCGCTCACCGGCCGCGCGCACGGTCCCGACATGGCGGCTTTGCTCCCGCTGATCGGCCGCGACCGCGCGCTCGCCCGGCTCCGCGCCGCCGGCTGATTCCGACGACCCGCATTCCCGAGGCGAAACTTGTTTACCTGTTGCGTGTTACGTTGTATCATCACAGAAACCGGCAAAGACCGGTCTCAGGAGATGGAGAGCAACTTATGTATGCCGAACATCGCTACGCACCGCCCAAATCGCGCACCGTCAGCCTTGGCGGCGCGCTGCTCATCAACGGCGCGCTGATCGCCGGACTGATCTTTGCCGCGCCCAACGTCCTCACCAAGAGTCCCGAGGGCCCTATCACGGTGATCCCGATCCACGATGCGCCCGAGCCGCCGCCGATCGACCAGCCCAAGCCCAGGACCGATCCGCGCAACCCGCAAATGCCGGAACCCAACGCGCCCAAGCCCGAGATCAGCACCAGCTCGATCAATACGACCACCACCACCACCGTGATCGACAAGCCGGTCCCACCGCTGCCGCCGCTGCCCGAGACCGGGCCGACCTTCGTTCCCGAACCGCCGCCGCCGCTGCCGCCCCTGCTGCGCGCCGAGCAGGATCCGCGCTTCGCCGGGGACTTCCAGCCCGCTTATCCCGCCGCCGAGCTGCGCGCCCAGCGCGACGGCGTGGTCCAGATCAAGGTGCTGATCGGAGTCGACGGCCGGGTGAAGGCCGCCCAGTCGGTCAGTGCCACCAGCGACGCCTTCTTCGAGGCGACGCGGCGCCAGGCCTTGTCCAAATGGCGCTTCAAGCCCGCGACGCGCGGCGGCATTCCCGAGGAGAGCTGGAAGCTGCTCAGCGTGCGCTTCCTGATCAAGGACCAGTGAACCGCTTCCCGGCCGCCGCGGCGGCCGGTCCGGCGCGGGGGTTTGCCCTGGAGCCCCCGCGCCCTTATCTTGGCCGCGACATGACCTTTCTCAAATTCTTCTCGCCGGTCGCGGCGTATCGCGATCTGCGCCAGTTCGTCGCCACGCGCCGCCGCCACGAATTGTGGTTCATGGCGCTTTCGCTCGCGGTCACCTCGCTGATCCTGTTCATCTTCGTCAAGGATTCCTCGACCGGGATGAGCAAGCCGTACGAGCGCAACATCATCTATGTCGAGCAGTGGCCGATCACCCGCACCGACGAACAGATCAAGGCGCAGCAGAAGATCGACCAGGCCAAGAAGGCGATCGCGCTCGCCGAGCTGAAGAAGCGCAAGGAGGCCAAGCAGGCCGAGTTCAAGCGGCTCGACGACAAGCTCGAATCGTGGGGCTTCTGAGCGACGCGCGCTGGATGGGCGCGGCGCTGGCGCTTTCCGAGCGCGGCCGCGGACGCACCGCTCCCAATCCCAATGTCGGTTGTGTCCTCGTGCTGGGCGATGTCGTCGTCGGGCGGGGCTGGACCCAGCCCGGCGGCCGCCCCCATGCCGAGGCGATGGCGCTTGCCGAAGCGGGCGAAAAGTCGCGCGGCGCGACTTGCTACGTCACGCTGGAGCCGTGCGCGCATGTTTCCGCGCGGGGGCGGGCGTGCAGCGACCTGCTGGTCGAGGCCGGGGTGGCGCGGGTGGTGATCGCGCTCGGCGATCCCGATCCGCGGACCAGCGGCGCCGGCGCGGCGCGGTTGCGCGATGCCGGGATCGAAGTGGCGCAGGGCGTGGCGGAGGACGCCGCGCGCACGGCGATGGCAGGGTTCCTCACGCGTCAGGCGAAAGGCCGCCCGTTCGTCACGCTCAAGCTCGCCACGTCGCTCGATGGCCGCATCGCGCTGCCGTCGGGCGAGAGCCGCTGGATCACCGGGCCCGAGGCGCGCGCCCACGCCCATCTCGAACGCGCGCGCCACGAGGCGATCCTCGTCGGACGACGCACCTGGGAAATCGATCGCCCTAAGCTCGACGTGCGCCTGCCGGGGCTCGAGGCGCGCTCGCCGCGTCGACTGATATTGGGCAGTTCAAGCCTCTCCCCTGAGGAGGACGGGCTTATCAAATCTCCGGCAGACATCGCCGGCCTCGAACATGTCGACCACCTCCTGGTCGAGGGCGGGGCCGAAACCGCCGCCGCCTTTCTCCGCGCGGGCCTGGTCGACCGCCTCCTCCTTTACCGCGCGCCGATCCTGATCGGGGCGGGCAAGCCGGCGCTCGGCGATATCGGGCTGACCGATCTCGCTTCGGCGCATGGCCGCTGGCGGCTGACCGATGCACGCACGCTTGGCAGCGACCGCCTCGAAGTCTACGCGCACAACTGATGTTCACGGGAATCGTCACCGATATCGGCACCATCGCCGCCGCCGGGCGCCAGGGCGACCTGCGCGTCGAAGTCACCACGGCCTATGATGTCGACACGATCGACCTCGGCGCCTCGATCTCCTGCTCGGGTGTGTGCCTGACGGTGGTCGACAAGGCGCCGGGCCGCGTCGCGTTCGACGTCTCGGCCGAGACCGTGTCGCGCACCGCCGCGGACATGTGGACCGCCGGCCGCCGGCTCAATCTCGAGCGTGCGCTCCGGCTCGGCGACGAGCTGGGCGGGCACATCGTCACCGGGCATGTCGACGGCATCGGCATCGTCGCCGAATGGCGCGAAGAGGGCGGCTCGCACCGCCTGACGATCGCGGCGGGCAAGGAACTTGCCCCCTATGTCGCCGCCAAGGGCTCGATCACCGTCGACGGCGTGTCGCTGACCGTGAACTCGGTCGAGGACACCGCCGAAGGCGTGAATCTTCACCTCAACATCATTCCCCACACCGCCGCCGTCACTACATTCGGGGACATCCAGTCCGGGCAGGCGGTCAATCTCGAGATCGACGTGCTTGCCCGTTATCTCCAGCGCATGGAGGCGCTCCGTGGCAAAGCCTGAACTAGCCCG
>Ga0065165_1002997_pt1 | contig 12799 bp, 10 predicted proteins | sample AraplaMF_Cvi_mMF_FD_63813 | JGI IMG/M metagenome (GOLD analysis project Ga0065165, IMG submission 63813) | Arabidopsis root microbial communities from the University of North Carolina, USA - plate scrape MF_Cvi_mMF (version 2) (version 3) | ecosystem: Host-associated > Plants > Roots >... | reverse complement strand
AGGGTTCGAGCCGGGCGAGCGCAGCGGCATCGACGCCGAGCCAGACCAACTGGTCGAAGCGCTTCGACCAGTTGGTCTGGCTCGGCGTCGATGCCGCTGCGCTCGCCCGGCTCGAACCCTACATCACGATCCTGCCCACCCGCACGCCGATCAACGCCAACACCGCCAGCAAGGAAGTGCTGGCCGCGGTGATCCCGGGCGTCGACCTCGGCACCGCCGAGCGGCTGGTGCAGGTCCGGCTGCGCACGCCGTTCAAGACACCGGCCGACGTCAAGTCGCAGCTGCCGGGCACCGCGCCCGATCTGAATCCGGCGCAGGTCGGCGTGAACACCACCTACTTCGAGGTGCGCGGCCGGCTGCGGCTGGCCGACCAGGTGCTCGAACAGCGCTCGGTGGTCGAACGCCGCGGCACCACCGTCACCCCGTTGTCGCGAGAACGCGTGAGCTCGATGGACAACAGCAATTGACAAGCATGGACAGCGTCGCCACGCTGTCGCAGGAACTACTACAACAAGACACTGTAAGTCGTTGATTTGTTAAGGTTTGCGCGCGCCGCATGCCTACAATGCCGCAGCCAACATCGCGCCCCCCATGAGCACACTCGTCATCCAGATCCCGCCCCGCCCCCGGTTGCGCGCCAGCGCCCAGGGCCCGGCCGGCGTGGACGGCACGGGCACCGAGTACGTCTACGCGATGTCGCCCGACGGCTTGTCGATGGCCACCCACGGCCGCTGCGCCGCGTCGCTGCTGCCGAAGGCGAACGTCGTCGTCGCGGTGCTGGCCGACACCGACATCAGCTGGCACCGCATCACGCTGCCGAAGGCGCCCGCCGCGCGGCTGCGCGCCGCCCTCACCGGCGTGCTCGAAGAAGCGCTGCTCGACGACGCCGAAGGCGTGCACCTGGCCGTCGCGCCCGAGGCCACCGCCGGCCAGCCGACCTGGATCGCCGCGGTCGACCGCCTGTGGCTCACCGGCGAACTGGCCGCGCTCGAGAAGGCGCAGGTCTTCGTCGACCGCGTCGTGCCGGTGGCCTGGCCCGACGATCCGCCGACCGGCCACTTCGCCGAAGGCGCCGCCGACCCGCAAGGTACGCGCGGTGCCGAAGGCATCACGCTGAGCTGGTCGCACCACGACGGCGTCGCGCTCGTCAGCCTGCAGGGCACGCTCGCGCGGGCGCTGCTGCCGCAGCCGCTGCCCGACGGCGCGCGCTGGAGCGCCACGCCGGCCGCGGCGACTGCCGCCGAGCGCTGGCTCGGCAACCCGATCACCGTGATGACGCCGGCCCAGCGCGCGCTGCAGGCCTCGCGCTCGCTGTGGAACCTGCGCCAGTTCTCGCTGGCCCGCAAGAACCGCGGCACGCGCGCGCTGCGCGACAGCTGGCGCAAGTTCCTGACCCCCACCTGGCGGCCGCTGCGCTACGGGCTGATCACCCTCGTCGTCGTGCAGCTGCTCGGACTGAACCTGTGGGCCGCGCACCAGAGCTCGGCGATCTCGGCGCGCCGGCAGGCGATGGTCGCCGTGGTGCAGACCGCCTACCCGCAGGTGCGCGCGGTGCTCGACGCGCCGGCCCAGATGCAGCGCGAGACCGACACGCTGCGCGCCCTGGCCGGCCGTCCTGGAGAAACCGATTTCGAGCCGATGCTGCAGGCCGCCGCAGCGGCCTGGCCGCCCGATCGCCCGCCGGTCGAGACGCTGAAGTACGAGCCCGGCAAGCTGACGCTCGCGGCCGCCGGCTGGAGCCCGCCGCAGATCGACCAGTTCCGCAACCAGTTGACCCCCGCCGGCTGGCAGGTCGAGTCGGTCGATGGCCGGCTGACCATCAGCCGGGCCCCCGCCACGACGCCAGGACGCCCGCTGTGAGCACCGCCCGCCCCTCCCGTTCCCAGGGTGCCTCGCGGCTGGCGCTGCCGGCCCCGCTGGCCGCTGCCCGCACTCAGTTCCTCACGATGTGGAGCGGCCTGGCCGCACGCGAGCGCCTGGGCGCCGGCGCCGCGCTGGTCTGCGTCGGCATCCTGATCGTCTGGATGATCGCGGTCGCGCCGGCGCTGCGCGTGTTGCGCGAGGCGCCGGCCACGCTCGACGCGCTCGACGCCCAGCTGCAATCGATGCAGCGCCTGGCCGGCGAAGTGCGCGAGCTGCGCGGCGTCGCGCCGGTGTCGCCGCAGCAGGCGGCCGAGGCGCTCAAGTCCGCCACCGACCGGCTCGGCGACCGCGGCAGGATCTCGGTGCAGGGCGACCGCGCGACGCTGACGCTGACCGGCGTCTCCGGCGAGAAGCTGCGCTCCTGGCTCGGCGAAGCCCGCAGCGGCGCGCGCGCGCGGCCGGTCGATGCACAACTGACGCGCGGCCCGCAGGGCTACGCCGGCACCATCCTCGTGAGCTTCGGAGGGGGCGCCTGATGGCCACCCGTCCGTTCCTGCGCCCGCTCGGGCGCAACGTGCCGAAACGAGTCGGCAAGCGCCGCTTCGCCGCCAGCCTGAGCCCGTCGGCCTGGCAGGAATCCACCTTCGCCGAACTGGCCTGGGACCAGTCGCGCGGTGCCGCCACGCGCTGGGGCATCGCCGGCACCATGCTCGGCCTGCTGTTCGGGCTGGTCGCCTTCGCGCCCGCCAGCTGGTTGGCCGGCGCGATCGAATCGGCCTCCGGCCAGCGCGTGCTGCTGGCCGATGCGCGCGGCACCGTCTGGTCGGGCAGCGCGGTGGTCGTGCTGACCGGCGGTCCGGGCAGCCGCGATGCCGCGGCGCTGCCGGGCCGGCTCGACTGGTCGCTCGGCCTGCGCGGCCTCGGCTTCGAACTGGTCGCGCGCCAGGCCTGCTGCCTGAACGGCAGCGTCGCGCTGCAGATCAAGCCCGGCTTCGGCCGGCTGTCGATGACGCTGATGCCGCAGGCCGGCTGGACCGGCCAGTGGCCGGGCGCGTTGCTCGGCGGCCTGGGCACGCCGTGGAACACCTTGCAGCTCGGCGGCGCGCTGCGCCTGGTGTCGCCGGGGCTGACGATGGAATGGGTGCAAGGCCGCTGGCTGCTGAACGGCCGGGCCGACGTCGAACTGATCGGCGCCGCATCCCGCGTGTCGACGCTGGAAACATTGGGCAGCTACCGGCTGTCGCTGACCGGCAACGCGGGCGGCGGCCCGTCGCAGCTGAGCCTGACGACGCTCGACGGCGCGCTGCAACTCTCGGGCAACGGCAGCGTGGGCGCCAATGGCGTGCGCTTTCGCGGCGAGGCCCGTGCGAACAGCGGCGACGAAGCCGCACTGAGCAACCTGCTGAACATCATCGGGCGGCGCAACGGCGCCGTGTCCGTCATTTCGATCGGATGAGCATGAAAAAGCGCCACTCCCCTCTGCTCCAGCCGCGACGCCCGCTCGTCGGCGCGCTGGTGGCCGCGCTGTTGACGACCAACCTCGGGGCGTTCCCGGTCGTGCTGGCGCAGCAGCCCGCCACGCCGGCGCCGTCGCGCTTCAAGGGCGAACCGGTCACCCTCAACTTCGTCAATGCCGACATCGAAGGCGTGTCGCGCGCGATGGGCGCGATCCTGAAGCAGCAGTTCGTCGTCGACCCGCGCGTCAAGGGCACGATCACGCTGTTCAGCGAAGAACCGATGACGCCGCGCGAGGCCTACCTGAACTACCTGGCCGCGCTGCGCGGCCTGGGCTTCACGGTGGTCGAGGTCGGCGGACTGTTCAAGGTCGTGCCCGAGGCCGATGCGAAGCTGCAATCTGGCACCGTGTCGGTCGGCTCGGTGTCGCGCCAGGGCGACCAGGTGCTGACGCAGATCTTCAAGTTGAGCCACGAGAACGCGAACAACCTGGTGCCGGTGCTGCGTCCGCTGATCAGCCCGAACAACACCATCAACGCGAACCCCGGCAACAACACGCTGGTGATCACCGACTACGCGGACAACCTGACGCGCATCGCGAAGATCATCGCCGCGATGGACACGCCGAGCTCCGGCGATGTCGAGATCATCCCGCTGAAGTACGCGGTGGCCACCGACCTCGCGACCGTCGTGCAGCGCCTGAGCGACGGCGGCACCGGCGTGCAGGGCGGCGTGCCCGGCGGCGGCGCCACCTCGTCGATCCTGGTCGATGCCCGCAGCAACGCGCTGATCGTGCGCGCGTCCACGCCGGCCCGCATGGCCAACATCAAGGCGGTGATCGAGAAGCTCGACAAGCCGATGGTCGGCGACAACCCGATGGGCAACATCTACGTCGTCTACCTGAAGAACGGCGATGCGGTGAAGCTCGCGACCGTGCTGCGCGCGGCGTTCAGCTCGACCGGCGGCGGTGGCGGAGGCGGTGGCGGCAGCTCGCCGACGGCCGCGCTGTCGCAGGCCGCCAACCCGAACCAGCAAGGCGGCGGCAGCCCGCAGGCGGTCGCGCCGCTCACGCCGTCGGCCGCGCCGTCGACCGGCGGCATGATCCAGGCCGACCCGGCCAGCAACTCGCTGATCATCACCGCGCCCGAGCCGGTCTACAAGCAACTGCGCGCCGTCATCGACCAGCTCGATTCGCGCCGCGCGCAGGTCTACATCGAAAGCATGATCGTCGAGGTGACCGGCGACAACGCGGCCGAAGCCGGCTTCCAGTGGCAGGGGCTGATCGGCAAGAGCGGCGACTCCACCGGCATCGTCGGCGGCACCAACTTCACGCCCAAGAGCGGCAAGGGCAACCTGGTCCAGATCGATGCGACCGGCGTGGCCGCAGGCCTCGGCGAGGGCTTCAACATCGGCGTGATCCGCAAGTTCGCCGGCCAGTACGGCCTCGCGGCGATCGCCAACCTGCTGCAGAGCCAGACCAACAGCAACATCATCTCGACCCCGAACCTGATCACGCTCGACAACGAGGAAGCGAAGATCATCGTCGGCAGCAACGTGCCGTTCATCACCGGCCAGTTCACCAACACCGGCACCGCGACCACCAGCCCGTTCCAGACGGTGGAGCGCAAGGACGTCGGCATCACGCTGAAGATCAAGCCGCAGATCGGCGAGAACGGAGCGGTGCGCATGACGATCTTCCAGGAGTCGTCCAGCCTGTCCGACAAGGTGGCACCCGGCACGACCAGCGCCGGCCCGTCGACCAACAAGCGCTCGATCGAATCGACCGTGGTCGTCGACGACGGCGAGATCATCGTGCTCGGCGGCCTGATCGAGGACAAGTACACCGAGACCAACAACAAGGTGCCGCTGCTCGGCGACATCCCGGTGCTGGGTGCGCTGTTCCGCAGCCAGAACCGCCAGAAGACGCGCACCAACCTGATGGTGTTCCTGCGCCCGATCGTGATGCGCGATGCCGCCACCTCGAACGCCGTCTCGCTGGACCGCTACGAGACGATCCGCGCGCAGCAGAAGGCCGAGCAGCCGCGCAACAGCTGGATCACGCCGATCAACGAATCGCCGGTGCTGCCGCCGCTGAACACGCTGCAGGATTCGCCGAAGGCGCTGAGCGCGCCGCCGCCGAAGCCGATCCGCAATCCAGCGCTGCCCGCGGCGCCGGCATCGGGCGCTTCGGCTCCCGACGCGGCCGCCAGCGAGCCGGGGCAGTAAGGCCATGGGCGCACGCCACCCCCTGCCCTACGCCTACGCGAAGGCGCACACGCTGCTGCTCGAAGACGACGGCGAGCGCCTGGTGCTGTGGGCACCCGAGACGGTGTCGATGCCGGCGCTCAGCGAGGTGCTGCGGCTGTACTCGATCGACGCGCTGGAGCGCGAGCCGTCGGCCACGCTGGTCAACCGCATCGCCGCCGCCTACGCCGGCGCCGAATCGAGCGCGGCGGTGGTCATCGGCGAGGTCGAGAGCAAGGTCGACCTGAGCCGCATGATGCAGGACCTGCCGGCCATCGAGGACCTGCTGGAAGCCTCGAACGACGCGCCGATCATCCGCATGCTGAACGCGCTGCTGACGCAGGCCGCGAAAGACGGCGCGAGCGACATCCACATCGAGCCCTACGAGCGTTCGAGCTCGGTGCGCTTCCGCGTGGACGGTACGCTGCGCGAGGTGGTGCAGCCGAACAAGGCGCTGCATGCCGCGCTGATCTCGCGGCTGAAGATCATGGCCGAGCTCGACATCGCCGAGAAGCGGCTGCCGCAGGACGGCCGCATCTCGCTGCGCATCGGCGGCCGCGCGGTCGACGTGCGGGTGTCGACGCTGCCGTCCTCGCACGGCGAGCGCGCGGTGCTGCGGCTGCTCGACAAGGGCGAATCCAAGTTCACGCTCGAAGGCCTGGGCATGGGCGGCGACACGCTCGAACGCTTCGACAGGCTGGTGCAGCAGCCGCACGGCATCGTGCTGGTGACCGGCCCGACCGGTTCCGGCAAGACCACCACGCTGTATGCCTCGCTCGGCCGCGTCGACACCAGCAGCACCAACGTGCTGACGGTCGAAGACCCGGTGGAGTACGAACTCGGCGGCATCGGCCAGACGCAGGTCAACGCGAAGATCGACCTGACCTTCGCGAAGGCGCTGCGCGCGATCCTGCGGCAGGATCCGGACGTCATCATGATCGGCGAGATCCGCGACTTCGAGACCGCGCAGATCGCGGTGCAGGCATCGCTGACGGGCCACCTGGTGCTCGCGACGCTGCACACCAACGACGCGCCGAGCGCGGTGACCCGGCTCACCGACATGGGCATCGAACCCTTCCTGCTGAGCTCCAGCCTGCTGGGCGTGCTGGCGCAGCGCCTGGTGCGCAAGCTGTGCCCGCATTGCAAGAAGCAGGACGCCAAGGGCCGCTGGCATCCGGTGGGCTGCAGCGAATGCGGCAACTCCGGCTACAAGGGCCGCACCGGCGTCTACGAGCTGATGGTGGCTGACGACAAGGTGCGCGCGCTGATCCACAGCCGCGCGGCGGAATCGCAGGTGTTCGTCGCCGCCGAAGCCGGCGGCATGCGCTCGATGCGTGAAGACGGCGAGCGGCTGGTGCGTGAGGGCGTGACCTCGCTCGAAGAGGTCATGCGGGTCACCAAAGAGTAGACACGAGAGCACCCAGGAAAGAGCACGCCGACATGCCCGCCTACAAGTTCGAGGCGATCGACGCCGCCGGCAAGACCAACAGCGGTCTGCTGGAGGCCGACAACGCGAAGGCCGCGCGCGCGCAATTGCGGGCGCAGGCGCTGGTGCCGCTGGAGGTGACGCAGGTCGCGTCGGCCGGCACGCAGGCCACCGGCCTGAAGATCGTGCGCCGGGTGTTCAGCTCGACCGGGCTCGCGGTGTGGACGCGCCAGCTGGCCGGGCTGGTCGGATCGGGCCTGCCGCTGGAGCGCGCGTTGACGGCGCTGAGCGACGAAGCCGAAGACCCGAAGCAGCGCGAGCTGATCGCCCACCTGCGCAGCGAGGTCAACGGCGGCTCGCCGTTCGCCCGTGCGCTGGGCAGTGCGCCGCGCGAGTTCGACGACGTGTACCGCGCGGTGGTCGGCGCCGGCGAGCAGAGCGGCGCGCTGGGCCGCGTGCTCGAGCGGTTGGCCGACGACCTGGAAGAGCGGCAGCAGCTCAAGTCGAAGATCATCGGCGCGACGCTGTACCCGGCAATCGTCTCGCTGATCGCGGTGGTGATCGTGGTCTTCCTGGTGACCTACGTGGTGCCGCAGGTGGCGTCGGTGTTCATCAGCTCGAAGCGGGCGCTGCCGGGGCTGACGGTCGCGATGCTCGCGATCAGCGCCTTCCTGCGCAGCTACGGCTGGCTGCTGCTGATCGCGATCGCCGGCGGCGTCACGACGCTGCGGCTGATGCTGCGCAACGCGTTGTTCCGCGAGCAGTTCGATTCGAGCTGGCTGACGCTGCCGCTGATCGGCAAGCTCTCGCGCGGCTACAACGCGGCGCGCTTCGCCGGCACGATGGCGATGCTGGCGAATGCCGGCGTGCCGATCCTGAAGGCGCTGCAGGCCGCGGCCGAGACGCTGTCGAACCACGCGATGCGGGCCGACGCGATGGATGCGCTGGTGCAGGTGCGCGAAGGCGCGCCGTTCGCATCGGCGCTGGCGGCCAAGAAGCGCTTCCCGGGGATCCTGGCGATGTTCGCGCGGCTGGGCGAGCAGACCGGCCAGTTGCCGCAGATGCTCGACCGGGCGGCCAAGCAGCTCGGGCAGGAAGTGCAACGCCGCGCGATGGCGATGGCGACGATCCTGGAGCCCCTGCTGATCGTCGCGATGGGCGCCGCGGTGATGCTGATCGTGCTGGCGGTGCTGCTGCCGATCATCCAGCTGAACACCTGGGTGAAATAGGGCCCCCACGTCGCTGCGCTCCTGCCCCCGAGGGGGCGCCACCCAAGGGGCCCGGCAAAGCCGGTTCCCCGGGTGTTGCTTGATCAGGCTCTGGCATGCGTCCTGCATGCCGGCTCCACCAGAACTGGGTGGTGTTCCGGGTTTTCATCGAGTGCTGACTTCCGGACACCTTTGCTTCAATGAATGCCAAGGTCTGCGTCTTCTGGAGGTCTTCGATGAGCGCATCCAAGCAGTTGGTCCCGGTGTCGTCATCCTCGCGAGGCGGCATCCCGATTGCCCGCATGCGCAGCCTCTACCGGGTCGACGAGGTCGGCCGCAAACTCGACAAGCTGCCGCACAAGGAGCACGAAAACCTGCGCTCCACCTATGAGCGCATGCTCGAGAAAGGGCCGGAGCGTTTCCAGGTGAAACCGTCCGGCCTGCCGGCGATGGACCACCTCTACGACGAACTGCCCAATTTCAGCGAGGTGCTCGACGACGTGAAGCGCCAGCTCGCACTGTGCGAAGACAGCCGCGACGCGCTCGAGATCACCCCGCTGCTGCTGCTCGGCCCGCCGGGCGTCGGCAAGACGCATTTCGCGCGCGAACTCTCGCAGCTGCTCGGCACCGGCATGGGCTTCATGTCGATGAGCTCGATGACCGCCGGCTGGGTGCTCAGCGGCGCCTCCAGCCAGTGGAAGGGCGCGCGCCCCGGCAAGGTGTTCGAGACGCTGGTCGATGGCCAGTATGCGAACCCGGTGATGGTGGTCGACGAGATCGACAAGGCCGGCGGCGAACACGCCTACGACCCGCTCGGTGCGCTGTACAGCCTGCTCGAGCACGACACCGCCGGCAGCTTCGTCGACGAGTTCGCCGAGGTGCCGATCGACGCCAGCCAGGTGATCTGGGTCGCGACCGCGAACGACGGCCGTGCGATCCCCGACCCGATCCTGAACCGCATGAACGTCTACGAGGTGCAGGCGCCCGACCGCGATGCCGCCCGCCGCATCGCCGCCCGGCTGTACGACGGCATCCGCCGCGACCATGCCTGGGGCGAGCGTTTCGAGGCGCAGCCCCGCGCCGAGGTGCTCGACCGGATGGGCGAGATGGCGCCGCGCGAGATGCGCCGCGCCTGGATGACCGCCTTCGGCAATGCCAAGCTGGCGTGCCGCGACCACGTCGTCTGCGACGACCTGCCCGAATCCGGCGGCAGGAAGTCGACGATCGGGTTCATGCAATAGCGCGCAGCGGCATCAGAACAGGTACGCCAGCCCGACGTAGCCGGTCGCGCCGGTTTTCTTCGCGACGATCGGGCTGTTCTTCGCGTCGCCGCCCAGCGCCGACACGCCGGCCGACGCCCGCAGCTTCAGGTCGGGCTGCAGCGTGTACTCCGCGCCGACGCCGAGGTCGACCTTGTGCAGCCCGGCCTTCGGCGTGTAGACCGCATAGCCGCTGGCCGCGGACTGCTCCGGCGTCACGCCGAAGTAGGCCTGCAGGTAGCGCTGGTCGGCCCAGCTGGCGCCGGCCGTGAAGTTCAGCGCGAACGCATCGGTCACCGGCACCGGCCACGACACGCCGAGGTCGACCTGCGCGCCCCGGTGGCCGCGCTGGCCGAGCGACTTGCGGTAGGTCAGCCCCAGCGGCCCGTAGCCCGCCGTCACGCCGGCTTCGGCACTGGCGCGCACGTCGCCCATGCCGCGCAGCCGGTCGTCGCCCGGCGCAAACCCGAGGCCCGTCACGTCGTGGTCCTTGCGGCCGGGGTCGGCAGTCAGCAGCAGGCCGGCGCGAAGTGCATCCTGCTCGAGGAAGGTCCAGCCGAGCCCGGTGTGGTCGAGGTCGACATGGCCCCAGTCGGCGGTGCGGTAGCTGAGCGTCAGGTCGGGCGCAGCCAGCGTGCGGCGGTTCGGGCTGCCTTCGTAGCGGGGCACCGTCGCGACGCCGAGCGACACGCTGCCGCTCAGGCCGGTCGGCGGTGCCGGCGGCGACTGGCTCTGGGCGCACGACGGCAGCGTCGTCGCGAGGAGGGTGGCGGCCAGCAGGGCCGGGCGGAACAGGGGATGAGCGATCGACGGGGTCGGCATGCGAGACGGGGCCCATGGGGCCGGCGATGGAGAGGCCCGCACTGTGGCAGCAGCCAGCTTAGGGAACGCCCAGGGCCGGCCCACTAGACTCGGCGCCGACCTCCCCGGATCCGCACCACCATGCACCTCCTCCTCGTCGAAGACGACCTCGAACTGGGCGCCGAACTGCAGCGCGCGCTGGCCGGCCACGGGCTGACCAGCGAATGGGTGCGCAGCGTGAAGCATGCGCAGACGCTGACCACGCCCCAGCCCGGGGCCGACGATGCGCTGCCGTTCGCCTGCGTGCTGCTCGACCTGGGCCTGCCCGACGGCGAAGGCCTGCAGCTGCTGCAGCGCTGGCGACGCAACGGGCTGAAGCTGCCGGTCATCGTGCTGACCGCCCGCGATGCGCTCGATGCGCGGGTGGCCAGCCTGGATGCCGGTGCCGACGACTACGTGATCAAGCCCGCGGCGCCACAGGAACTGGCCTCGCGCATCCGCGCCGTCACGCGGCGCAGCGGCGGGCATGCGTCGGCGGTGTGGACGGTCGGTGCGCTGCAGATCGACAGCCTGCGCCGCGAGGTGCGGCTGGACGGCGTGCTGACCGCGCTGTCGCCGAAGGAGTTCCAGATCGTCGCCGAGCTGGCGCGGCATGCCGGCGAGGTGGTCTCCAAGCACCGGCTGGCGCGCGCCATCACGCCGTTGAACGAGCCGATGGAGTTCGGCGCGCTCGAATGGCACATCCACAACCTGCGCCGCAAGCTCGGCGACGGCTGCATCCGCACCGTGCGCGGCGTCGGCTACAGCCTGGTGGAATGACGACCATGCTGCGACGACTGCTGGAGCGCTCCGTCACACGGCGACTGATGGTGGCGCTGCTGCTGGCCTATGTGCTGACCTGGGGCGTGATGGTCGTGATCTCGGACTTCAGCCTGTCGGCGGTCGGCTCGGGCGATTTCGACAAGGAGATGGAGAGCGTGGGCGACGTGGCGACGCAGGCGCTGGAGGACCGGACCCGGCCGGCGGAGGCCGTGCTGCGCGGCCTCGCGCTGAAGATCGTGGCCGACGGCGCGCGCGTGGGGGCGGAGGGCGGCTTCGAGGCCTTCCACGTCCACGACGCGAGCGGGCGCCTGCTGCTCGCCGGCGGCAGCCCGCTGCCCGCACTGGCCGACGACGGGCGCGAGGGCTTCTTCCAGGTCGGCGAGCGACCGAAGCTGCTGCACGTGTACCGGCGCTGGGCGGCGGACCGCACGCGGCGCATCGACGTGATCCAGTCGGCGACGGCACGCACCGAGATGCTGCGGTTCGGCCTGTCGAGCCCGGTGACGCTGGCGCAATTGCTGGTCGGGTTCCCGCTGCTGCTGCTGCCGGTGTGGCTGGCGGTGCGCACCGGATTGCGTCCGCTGCTGCGCCTGTCGCAGGACCTGGCGGCCCGTTCGCCGGGCGACCTGCGCCCGCTCGACGAGAACCAGCCCTACCGCGAGCTGCGGCCGGTGGTGCGCGAGCTCAACGAGACGCTGGCCCGCCTGCAGGCGCTGCTGCAGCGCGAGCGCGCCTTCCTGGCCGACGCGGCGCACGAGCTGCGCACGCCGCTCGCGGTGATCGCGGCGCAGTGCGACACCTTGAAGCGCAGCCGCGATCCTGCGGCCTGCGCGCTGGCCGCGCAGCGGCTGGAGCGTGGCCTTGCGCGCGCGATGCGGCTCGTCAACCAGCTGCTGGCCCTGGCCCGGCTGGAGTCGGACGTGGAGCACCGGCGCAGCGAGATCGACGTGGCTGACATCGTGCGCGACTGCCTCGCGCTGCATGCCGACGACGCGCAGGCGCGCGACATCGAGCTGAGCTATGCCGGGCCGGACAGCCTGCCGATGAGGAGCGTCGAGCACGCCCTGGAATCGGTGCTGCACAACCTGGTCGGCAATGCGATCCGCTACGGCCGGCCGCAGGGGCGCGTCGAGGTGAACCTGACCGCCCCGGCAGATCGCAGCGGCGAGCACGTGCTCGAGGTCAGCGACGACGGTCCCGGCATCGCGCCAGCCGACCGCGCGCACGTGTTCGAGCGCTTCTGGCGCGGCGCCGCCGCGGCATCGAACGCGTCGGGCTCGGGCCTGGGCCTCGCGATCGTGCAGGCGGCGGCACGGCAGCTCGGTGCGCGCATCGAACTCGCGCAGGGCTTGAAGGACGGGCAGGGGTTGCAGGGCCTGTCGGTGACGCTGCGCTGGCGCAGCGGCTGAGGGCGCGCGGCAACCAACGAAACAGGAGGGGACCGGCGTCGAAACGGCCTCGAATCAATCGGTCGCCATCCTTGCGGGACATTGCAAGGAATCGACCCATGACCCCGCACGAGATCCACCTGATCCGCCACAGCTTCAACCTGGTGCAGCCGCACGCGGCCGACACCGCGCAGCAGTTCTACGACAACCTGTTCGATGCCGACCCCGGCCTGCGCGCGCTGTTCCGCACCGACATCCGCCACCAGGGCGAGCGACTGATGACGATGCTGGCCGCGGCGATCCGCGTGCTCGACGATCCGTACACGCTGCATG
>Ga0065165_1002996_pt1 | contig 12800 bp, 14 predicted proteins | sample AraplaMF_Cvi_mMF_FD_63813 | JGI IMG/M metagenome (GOLD analysis project Ga0065165, IMG submission 63813) | Arabidopsis root microbial communities from the University of North Carolina, USA - plate scrape MF_Cvi_mMF (version 2) (version 3) | ecosystem: Host-associated > Plants > Roots >... | reverse complement strand
TCAGCGCGTCGGCGAGATCTTCCCGGAGCTGCTCGCCCTGCGAGGGGCGCAGAAGGCGTACGGCGCGCGACCAGAACGTGCTGTGGTTCCTCTGGTGCGCGTCCGGTCTAGACGGACTACTGCCGTCCTCCGAAGAGGAGGATTCGGCGTCGCTGCCCTCGCGGGCGTGGCTTGTCGAAAAGTCGTTCATAATCTCTCAGACTAAACTATCGGGTCTTGTCCCGCGTAGGGATCAGATAGGCCAAGTACGGCCAAAATGCGAGTTTCCAAATCTTCCATCTCCTCCGCCTCGTGCTTTTCCATGTGGTCGTAACCGAACAGATGGAGAAAGCCGTGCACCAGAAGGTGTGTCAGATGATCGCTGAAACTCTTCTCAAGATCAACCGCCTCGCGTTCCACCGTTTCGCGGGCAATGATGATATCACCCAGCATGGGGCCCGGCATCTTGCCCGGCTGCAGCGGAAAAGCTGGAAAAGACAGGACGTTGGTCGGCTTGTCCTGGTCGCGCCACTCGGCATTGATCTCGCGGATCGACGCGTCGTCGGTAAACACCAGCGACACCTCCGGCGGCGTCTGCGGAAAGGGCTGCGCCTCGCTTGCGGCCAGAAATTCTGCGGCGGCACCCAGCGTGCGCTCGCTCATGGCCAGAAGCGTAGGCTCCTCCGGCCATGCTTCGTCTTCCCTGCTGATCTGGATCTCGAGTTGGGGCATGGCAAGCGCAACCGGCATCAAGCGCCGGGACCCTCGCTTTCCTCGTGGACGGCATATTGCGCGTCGTAGGCGCGGACGATGCGACCAACCAGCGGATGGCGCACCACGTCGACGTCCTTGAACCGCACGACCGAAATACCCTCGACGCCCTGCAGGATCTGCAGCGCCTCCACCAGTCCAGACTTGACGCCGCGCGGCAGGTCGACCTGGCTCGGATCGCCGGTGATGATCATCCGGGCATTTTCGCCAAGGCGCGTCAGAAACATCTTCATCTGCATGGATGTGGTGTTCTGGGCCTCGTCGAGAATGACGGCCGCGTTCGCAAGCGTGCGCCCGCGCATGAAGGCCAACGGCGCAATCTCGATGACGCCAGCGGTGATGGCGCGTTCGACCTTGTCGCCGGCCATCATGTCGTAGAGTGCATCGTAGAGCGGGCGCAGATAGGGATCGACCTTTTCCTTCATGTCGCCCGGGAGAAAGCCGAGGCGCTCGCCCGCTTCGACGGCAGGACGAGACAGAATGATGCGATCGACCGCCCCACGCTCCAGAAGCATGGCTGCATGGGCGACCGCGAGGTAGGTCTTGCCCGTTCCGGCCGGCCCGACGCCAAAGACCATCTCGGAACGCTCCAGCGCACGCATATAGGCGTCCTGGGTCGGCGTGCGGGCGATGATCGTCTTTTTCTTGGTGGAGATCTGGCTCATCGAAAGCTTGGCCTTCTTCTCCATCGTCGGCAGCTGAAGCTGGTCGTCCGCCGCCTGGGCCATCCGTATTGCACCCTCCACGTCCGACACCTCTACCGTGCCACCCTTCTGCAAACGCTCGTAAAGAAAATCCAGGGCGCGCCGCGCCTGGTTGGTCGCGGTGACATCTCCCGAAATGGCAACGGAATTGCCCCGCGGGCGGGCATCCACATTCAACCGCTGTTCCAGGAGTTTCAGGTTCTGGTCAAATTGACCGAAGAGCTCGCTCGCAAACCGGTTGCTCTCGAACGTCAGGACAAAGTGATTGGCGTCGGTCACGGCGGTACGGGCTGGGCGCGCGGATGAAGAAACCAATTCATGTCCGTTCAAGCAGGCAAGCTCCTCGTTGGTTCAGACCTTTATCAAACGCTCAGCCGGTTCGGCAAACAAGCTGTTGGGTCCGGTTCCGATGATTCGTACAGGAATAATGTCACCGATCTGCGATGTTTTTGCATCAACATTCACAGACTGGAGCCAAGGAGACCGGCCGATGACCTGACCAGGCATCCGTCCCGGCTTTTCCAGCAAGAGATCGATGACCTTCCCAACACACGATTTGGCGAAGTCGGTCTGCTGTTTCAAGAGCAGGGCCTGCAATCTTTCGAGCCTCTCGGCCTTCACCTCTTCGGACACGTGATCGGGCAGATCAGCGCCCGGGGTACCGGGACGGGTCGAATACTTGAACGAAAACGCCTGGGCATAACCGACCGCCTCCACAAGGCGCATGGTATCGGCGAAGTCTTCCTCCGTTTCACCCGGGAAACCGACGATGAAATCGCCGGAGATGGCGATGTCCGGGCGAGCCGCGCGGATGCGCTCGATCAGCCGCAGGTATTCGGCCGCGGTGTGGCGGCGGTTCATGGCCTTGAGGATCCGGTCCGAACCGGCCTGGACCGGCAGGTGCAGGTAGGGCATCAGCGTGCGCAGGTCGCGATGCGCCTCGATCAGCCGGTCGTCCATGTCGCGAGGATGGCTGGTCGTATAGCGCAGGCGGGCGAGCCCGGGCGTCTGCGCCAGATGGTACAGGAGATCGCCGAGGCTCCAGACGCGGCCATCGGGGCCTTCTGCGCGCCAGGCGTTGACGTTCTGGCCGAGCAGGGTGATCTCGCGGACGCCGCTGTCGGCCAGCCGCTGCGCCTCCGCGACGATCTGCGCGACGGGACGGGAGACTTCCGAGCCACGGGTGTAGGGCACCACGCAGAAGGTGCAGAACTTGTCGCAACCTTCCTGAACGGTGAGAAACGCCGTCACCCCGCGGCTGCGGATCGCCGCCTTTGCGGTTGCCGGCAGATGGTCGAACTTGTCCTCGAGCGCATAATCCGTCTCGACGACGGGCTTGCCACCGCGCGCGCGCCTCAGAGCATCCGGCAATCGGTGATAGGTCTGGGGGCCGATGACCACATCGACGGCCGGCGCCCGGCGGACAATTTCCTCGCCCTCGGCCTGGGCGACGCAGCCGGCAACGCCGATCATCAGTTCCCGGCCTTCCGCGGCACGGGCCTTCTTCATGTCGCGCAGCCGTCCGAGCGCGGAATAGACCTTGTCGGCCGCTTTCTCACGGATGTGGCAGGTGTTGAGGAGGATGAGGTCGGCATCCTCCATCGTCTCCGTCGTCTCGTAGCCATCGCTCGCCAGGGCATCGCCCATACGGGTGGAATCGTAGACGTTCATCTGACAGCCATAGGTCTTGATGAAGACCTTGCGGGTTGCCGCGACTTCGGCCGGTTCGGCCATCGGGGCCGGGACGGGAATGGAGACGTGTTCGTTCATGCGCCGCTCATACCGCAAGACGGTCCGGAAATGAAGTCTTTCCGATCGCGGGCCCGATGCTTGCCCTCAAGGGCCGCCGTCAGCGGTGTTCCGCCAGCCGGGTTCGACGCCATCTGCGCCAGATGAAGAACGCAATGGTTTCGCTGACCATGAGAATGATCATGACCTCGAGCGCCAGCGTGGTGATGTTGCCGGCAAAGGAATAGGCGGCGCAGACATAGCCGATAAGGAAGAACAGGCCGTTCCAGATCGCCACGCCGACGCCGCTCGCCAGCGCGAACGGGCCTGGCCGCACCTTCAAAAGCCCGGCAATGGCCGGCGCCACGAGGCGGATGGTTGGCACAAGCTGCGACGTGAACGACAGCGCCGACTGATTGGCGCGGAAATAATGGATCAGGCTCTCCACGCGCGCCGAGGAGGTGCCGAACAGGAGCGCAAAGCGGACCAGGAAGCGCGTCGCGCGCTCGGCCGGAACGCTGACCGCCATCAGGTAGTAGATCGAGCCGCCGACATAGCTGCCGGCCACGGCTGCAACCAGTCCCGCCGGGGCCGACCAGGCACCGGAATGGGACGCTATGCCAACCGCGACCAGAATGGCATAGGACGGGAAGATCGGCACGACCCGTTCGGAAAACGCCACGAGGAACACCCCGAGCAGGCCATATTCTGCCGACCAGGCAATGAGTTGTCCAAGCGGATCCATGGTGTCCTTGAGGCTGTCGATACACAGGGGTGGGCGAATGGTGTCGGACGCTTTGCAGCGAAAATGCGAATTTCCTAAGACCGGTAACGACCCTCGGAGCCGTGCGGTTCAGCCGGGCGTGAAGTCCTCGTAGTCACGGCCACGCAAATGCTTGATCAGCATCCGCCGCAGCCGGCTCGTTACCGCCTGGCTCAAATGCTTGCGATTGTCGCCGGTGCGGAAGGCGATGGCCTCCCCGAAAGCCACATCCACGTCGAGCGCGCCCTCCTTGAGGACCCCGAGAAGATGGGGTGCGAGCTCGATGTCGCCCGGCCAGGCGGCGATCGGGCGATGATAACGCCCCATCGCCATGCCGTGCACCCGCGTGTAGGCGATGGCGACCGGCTGAACATGCACTACGCCCTGCGGCGTCTCGGGCGCGGCCGCGGCGGCCGCACCGAAGAGCGAGGATTTCACCTCCATCAGGCGGTTGCCATCCGAGGTCGTTCCTTCCGGGAACAGCACGACGATCTCGCCAGCATTCATCCGCGCCGCGATCTCGTTCACCTGCTTGCCGGTTCCGCGCTTGTCCTCGCGCACCACGAAGATGCACTTCTGCAGCTTGGCGAGCGTGCCGAAGATCGGCCAGCCCGCAACTTCGGCCTTGGCAATGAAGACCACGTCGGCGACAGCGCCGAGCACCAGGATGTCCTTCCAGGACACGTGATTGGAGGCGAGCATCAGCGGGCGGAGCGTCTCCAGCCGACCATGGGTGCGGATGCGGATGCCCAGCAGGAAGCAAGCGGCCCGGTGCCAGTAGTGCGGCACATAGCGGCGGATCCTGAGGTCGAAGGCAAGCCCGACCAACTGGAACGGCAGGAGAAACAGGGTCACCAGAACGAGCGCGAGGATGATGAGCCCGATCCGCAGATTGGTGATCACGTCTCGTCCTTGTCCAGCGGGATGCCGTAAAGTTCGAGCCTGTGCCCGACCAACCGGAAACCGTGCTCGCGCGCGATCCGCTCCTGCAGCGCCTCGATTTCCGCCGAGCGGAATTCGATGACAGTGCCGGTGTTGAGATCGATCATGTGATCGTGGTGCTCTTCCGGCACCGCCTCGTAACGGGAGCGGCCGTCGCGAAAATCGTGACGTTCGATGATTCCCTCGTCCTCGAACAGCTTCACCGTCCGGTAGACCGTCGAGATGGAAATGCGGGGATCGACCTTGGAGGACCGGCGATACAGTTCCTCGACATCCGGATGATCGTCGGAGTCCTGCAGGATCCGGGCGATCACGCGCCGCTGATCGGTCATGCGCATGCCTTTTTCGGCACACAGCTCCTCCAGGGTCTTGGAAAGCTCTGTCATGACGCTTGGCCTTTGGAATATCGCGGTGGTTCGGTAAGGGTTAGGGACTAGCGAAGAACACGGCTCATGACAAGCGCCGAGGATCGCCGGCCGTCAGGGCCGGTGTAATAGGCCGGCCTCTCACCAACCTTGCGGAAGCCGAGCTTCTCATACAGTCCGACGGCTGCCGCATTGGCGGCCTCGACCTCCAGGAACATGGTTTCGGCACCGCGCACATGCGCCTCGCGCAAGGCGGCCTGCATGAGACGCCAGCCCAGACCCTGCCGGCCGAACTTCTCGCTGACGGCAATCGTCAGGATTTCCGCCTCTCCGGCTGCCTCCCGCGACAGAGCGAAGCCGCCGAAGGGCTTGGAGAAAAAGGCGTTGGTCTGCCGCGCCACAAAGCCGAAAACGCCGCCCTGCAGGAGAAGGCTCTGGAATTCGCCGTCTCCCCATTGGCGGGGAAAACGCTGCCCGTGGAGCTCGGACATTTCCACGCAGTCGTCGAGCGTCATCGGAACGATGTCGAAAAAAGGCTTCCAGCTGAGATAATCTTCAAACATCGCTCATTCGCAAAGTCTGCCGCGTCGCTTGCCGGCCAATGCCGGGATCCGGACAGGATCCTACGGGCTCGTTAATCCTGCGTGAACGCAGCCTTGCGCGCCAGCGCAAATCCGGTTTGGGGCTTTGCATCCGGCCCGCGGAGATAAAGGGGTTTCGGACGCTCCGCTGTATCGGTCCGCGCCGCGGCGATACGGGCGACGGTGGCAATGTCGAAGCGGTCGCGCCCCGCGAACTCGGGCTGATCGTTGTCTACCTGGGGCGCTTCTCCCGCGTTGACCCAGGATCCAGCGATCGTCGCCGACAGAGAGGCGGCAAGTGCCGAGACATCGTCGGGCGCAAGGGCTGCAGGCTCCGTCATTGGTCTGCCGTCGGCGGAAAAGGCCTGGGCATAGACCTCGCCGCGTTTGGCATCCATGGCGACGACGACGGGCAGACCCGGATGTTTCGACTGATGGGCATTGCCGAGCACTTCGAGCGTCGTCACGCCGACGGCTGGGACATGAAGCGCCAGGGCAAGGCCGCGCGCCGCGGCGACTCCTACCCGGATACCGGTAAAAGATCCGGGTCCCACCACGACGGCGATGCGGCCGATCGCGGCCAGCGGCAGGCCAGCCCGCGCCAGAGCGAGATCGATGACGTCCATGAGACGTTCCGCGTGACCCTTGCCGATGGCTTCGGTCACCACGGCCAAGGTCCTGCCTGCAGCGCTGTCATGCAGCGCGACAGAGCAATCGACGCCGGCGGTATCGAGCGCGAGAACAATCATGATGCGAGCGGCTGCTCCTTACAGAGCTTCGACGGCCTGGACTTCCGGCACGAAGTGCTTGAGCAGATTCTGGACGCCGTGCTTCAACGTCGCGGTCGACGACGGGCAGCCGGAGCACGCGCCCTTCATGTTGAGATAGACCGTGCCTTCGCGGAAACCCTTGAAGGTGATGTCGCCGCCATCCTGGGCGACGGCCGGACGCACGCGCGTCTCCAGCAATTCCTTGATGGTCGCGACGATGGTCTCGTCGTTCGCGTCGAAGAACTCGCCGTCCTCGTCAAGGTCTTCCGCAAGGCTGGAAGTGCCGCCCATGACCGGCTGGCCGGACATGAAGTGTTCCATGATCGAGCCGAGGATCGCCGGCTTCAGGTGCTGCCACTCGGCGCGGTCCTTGGTGACGGTGATGAAGTCGTAGCCGAAATAGACGCCGGTCACGCCGTCGATGTCGAACAGCCGGCCGGCGAGCGGCGATGCTTCCGCCTCCGCAGCGTTGCGGAAATCAGCCGTGCCCTTTTCCATCACGACCTTGCCCGGCAGAAACTTCAGGGTTGCCGGATTGGGTGTCGATTCCGTTTGAATGAACATGGCATGGTCTCCTGCCGCAAAGGCCGTCAATTTAGAATTCTTCAAAAGAAGATAAGCCCGATCAGCTTTTCGTTCAAGTGCGCCTTTGCCCGTTTCCGGTCAAGGGCGGCATCGCCGCCGCAGACGACTTGATCAAGCCAGCGCGTCGATTTCCTCGTCCGTCAGCGTATCGGGCAGAACCGTTACCGGAATGGGGAAAGCCGCACCGCGACCGGCAACGGCCGACACGAGCGGGCCCGGGCCTTCCTTGGCCGAAGCAGACGCCAGAACGAGGATGGCGATATCCTGGTCTTCTTCCACCAGCTGGTTGATCTGCTCGGTAGCATTGCCCTCGCGGATGACGATTTCGGGATCGAGCCCCACCGTGTCGCGCACGCTCTGGGCGGCCTTGGCCATCATCGCTTCGGCCTCTTCTCGCGCTTCGGCCCGCATGATCTGCTCGACGCCGAGCCATTGCTGGAAGTCGCCGTCGGGGATGACGTAAAGAAGAACCATGCCGCCATTGGTGTTCTTGGCGCGCCGTCCCGCATAGCGCACGGCCTTTTCGCATTCCGGTGTGCCGTCCATGACAGCCATGAATTTGCGCCTGTGGCCTTCCAGCCGCGACAGCCGTTTGGAAACCATGCTTGCCCCCTCGCCCAGATCAGCAAGACCCAAAGGTCGTGCCGCGGACCTTATACCAACAGCAGAAAATGAAAACCCGCCGCGATGGGCGGCGGGTTTTACACAGTGAGGTTCGTCGCGTTCAGCGCAGGAAGCCGACGATGTCGAAGACCTCGTCCATCACCTTCTGCGCCCGGGCCCGCGCCCGCTCGCCGCCGTCCTTGAGAATGGCGTCGATGTGTGCCGTGTCGTCCATCAGGCGGCGCATCTCGCCGGTGATCGGGGCAAGGACATGGACGGCCAGATCGGCCAGCGCCGGCTTGAACACCGAGAACTGCTGCCCGCCGAATTCGGCGAGAACCTCGGCCTTGGTCTTATCGGCGAGTGCGGCGTAGATGCCGACCAGGTTGTCCGCCTCCGGACGGCCCGACAGGCCCGCGACTTCGGTCGGCAGGCCCTCCGGATCGGTCTTGGCCTTGCGGATCTTTTTCAGGATTTCGTCCTGGTCGTCCATCAGGTTGATGCGCGACAGGTCGGAGGGATCGGATTTCGACATCTTCTTGGTGCCGTCGCGCAGCGACATGACGCGCGGCGCCGGGCCGTCGATCAACGGCTCCACCAGCGGAAAATATCCATGGATCGGCTCTTCGCCGACGACCATGTCGACGCCGGTCCCGGTGGTGCGGATCTTGTCCTGGAAGTCGATGTTGAACTTCTGGGCGATGTCGCGGGCAAGCTCCAGATGCTGCTTCTGGTCGTCGCCGACCGGCACGTGGGTGGCGCGGTAGACGAGAATGTCGGCCGCCATCAGGCTCGGATAGGCGAGCAGGCCGAGCGAGGCATTTTCGCGGTCCTTGCCGGCCTTGTCCTTGAACTGCGTCATGCGGTTCATCCAGCCGATGCGGGCGACGCAATTGAAGATCCAGGCGAGTTCCGCGTGCTGCGGAACGGCGGACTGGTTGAAGACGATGTGCTTTTTCGCGTCGATACCGGAGGCGATGAAGGCTGCCGCGATGGAGCGGATCTGGCCGCGCAGGTCGTCATGGACCAGCTGGGCGGTGATCGCGTGCAGGTCGACGACGCAGTAGATGCAATCGTTGTTTTCCTGCAGCGCCACGAACTTGCGGATGGCGCCGAGATAATTGCCGAGATGCAGGTTGCCGGTGGGCTGCACGCCCGAAAATACAAGCGGCTTGAAACTGTTCATCATGTCCTCGATCAGGCTGGTGGAAGGCCCCAGGCCCTGGATTGCGTGGCGCCGGAAGGTTGGAGGTCCTCCGGCAGTCACGCCCCGCGGGCCATGTTGCTAACGCGCGCGCTTATGCACGGCGCGCAGCCGGGGATCAAGTGGCAGCATCCCCGGCGTGCTCGATCAGATCCCACAAATTCCCGTAGATGTCGGAAAACACGGCGACAGTGCCGTAGGCCTCATGGCGCGGCTCCTCGATGAAGCAAATGCCCTTGGCGATCATGGCGGCATGATCGCGCGCAAAATCGTCCGTCTTGAGGAAAAAGCTGACCCGTCCGGCTGTCTGGTTGCCAACGGCCTTCCGCTCTGCCTCGTCCTCGGCGCGCGCGAGAAGCAAGGCCGCCCCCTCGCCGCCCGGTGGCCTTACCACCAGCCAGCGACGCTGCTGCGGCAACGGCGCGTCGGACACGCAGTCAAAGCCGAGCACGCCGCAATAGAAGTCCTTGCCGCGATCGTAATCGTCGACAATCAGGGTGACGAGAAACAGAGATCGGCTGGACATGATGGCCCCCTTTCTGATGCCGAAAGAGGCATAGACTCCACCGCCGGCCCTCGGCAAGCGGCATTCATCGCCTAGATCGCTGGCATTTGGCACGTTTTCGCACAGCAAATAGGGATTATATGCCAATGCGTTCATCAGTTAAGCGACGCCTTTCCTTAAGCCGGGTAAGAGATTGGAATCTTTAGAGTCAAACGCAAAATTCTTCCGCTCCGACTCGAGAATAGTTAACCTAGATTAACTCCTGCGGCAGACATTTTCAAATTTGAAGCAAATTGCTCCTTATTGGCGTCACTTTTTGGAATGAAATGCTCGCCTGAAGCAAGTGGCCAGCCATGAGGGCAGGTCCATTTCTCAGGAGATATACATGCGCATCTTGTTTCGTGTCGCGCTCGCCAGCCTTCTCGCCCTTGGCCTCAGCCTTCCCGCTTTCGCGGCTGATGGCCCGAAGCGCCGCGGAACCAGCTTCAAGCACGACTACTCGGCATACTATACAGTTCAACGGATCAGCGTCCGGACAAGTTGCTTCCCCGAAAAGCTGGAGGCCATTCTTGCCCACATTTCCCAGGATGTCGGACGCAAGCCGATCGTCACCTCGGGTCATCGTCCCCACTCCGGCGGCTCGCAGCACAGCCACTGCTATGCAGCCGATATCCGGGTCCCAGGCGTTTCCGACCGGAAAATCCTCGCGGCAGCGGCCGAAGCTCCCGGCATCGGCGGTATCGGGCAGTATTGCAACGGCATCATCCACGTGGATGTCGGCCCGAAGCGCACCTGGAACTATTGCGGCAAGCGCAAGCGTCACTAGGGCAGGTGCTTCAGGTCCTGGCGCGCCGCTTCATGTTGCGCCGGATCATGCCGAGATCGGCGCCGCCGATCAGGAAGGCGCTGGCAAAGTAGACGACCATCGATAGGCCGAGCAGCACGGCGAGGGCTGCAATCTTGTGGACCAGCGGCGAACCGGACGACAGCCAGGGAGCCGCATAGGGCAGCGCGTAGATGAGCGCACCCGACATGATGGCCGCCGAGACCAGAAGCAGCACGGCCCGCTTCGCCAGACTCCAGTCCCAGGCCAGGTGCCCTCGCCAGACCAGCGTCGAAAACAAGAGGACCGTGTTGGTCCAGCCGGCTGTGGCTTCCGCCGTCGCAATGCCCCGCTCGGCAATCAGCGGGAAGAGCGAGATGGCCAGACCCGAATTGATGACGACCGAGAGCATCGTGAAGCGCATCGGGGTCTTCGTGTCCTCCCGCGCATAGAAACCCGGCTGCAGCGCCTTGATCATCACGAAGCCTGGCAGGCCGAGACCGTAGATGGCAAGGATCGAGGCGACGACCGAGGTGTTCTGGGCGGTGAACTGGCCGCGCTCGTAGAGCACGCGGATGATGGGATCGGACAGGATCCACAGACCCGCGGCCGCCGGTAGCGTCAGGAAGAGCACGAATTCGATGGACCGGTTCTGAATGTTGGCCGCTTCCTTGGCCTGGCCGCCCTTGAGGGCCCGGGCAAGTTCCGGCAAAAGCACCACGCCCACCGCGACTCCGACCACGCCGAGCGGCAACTGGTAGATACGATCCGCATACTGAAGGGCGGCGATGGCGCCTTCCTTGCCCGAAGCGATGGCTTGGCCGATGATCTGGTTGATCTGGGTAATGCCGCCGGTCACTGCCGCAGGCACGGCAAGGACGAGCAGCCGCTTGACGTTGGGCGTCATGCGCGGACGGCGGAAGCCGATGTTGATGCCGGCATGGCGCACCCCGGCATAGACGACGGCCATCTGCAGGATGCCTGCAAGCAGCACGCTCCAGGACAGGTACCAGGCGATCGTGGCCGGATCGGCATGGATCCACAGGCCGTAGAAGAGGGCCGCGATCATCACCACGTTGAGGAAGACCGGCGCCACGGCTGCCGCGAAAAAATGGTGCAGCGAGTTCAGCATGCCGGACAGCATGGCGGTCAGCGACATGCACATCAGGTAGGGAAACATGACCGCGGCCATGCGGACGGTCATCGAGGTCTTTTCGGCATCGTCGGCGAAGCCCGGGGCGATGACCCACTCCACCAGCCAGGGCATCATCAGTTCCATGGCGATGGTGATCAGCAGCAGCGCCGAGAAGAGAACCCCGAAAACCTCCTCGGAGAACCGCTTGGCGCCTTCGACGCCGTGGGTCTCGATCTCCTTGGAAAACAGCGGCACGAACGCCGCATTGAAGGCGCCCTCGGCAAACAGCCGGCGAAACAGATTGGGGAAGCGGAAGGCCGCGTAGAAGACGTCGGCCATCGGGCCTGTCCCGAGTGCTGCGGCCATGAAGGTTTCACGGGCAAAGCCGAAGATGCGGCTGCCGAGCGTGGCGCCGCCGACGGTGGCGAATTTTCTGACGAGACTCATGAGAAGGTACTCCCGCTCGGGTGACGGGGCCTCACGCGCCGGCTTTCGCGCGGCGCGTGGTGGTGGGCGCCGGCAGCGGCGACGGTGCGATGATGCCCGAGGGCATGCCGGCGCGCAGCTCATCCTCCTGCTCGGCCATCACGGCCTTCAGCCGCGCCGAAATGCTGCCCTGACGGTTTTCGTTGGTCACCTTATGGCCGACCAGATCGGTCACGTAGAAGGTATCGATGACCTTTTCGCCGAAGGTCGTGATACGGGCCGAGTGGATATCGAGAGACAGATCGGCCAGCACCGCCGTGATTTCGGCGAGCAGGCCCGTCCGGTCAAGGCACTCCACCTCGATCACCGTGAACTTGTTCGACAGGCCGTTGGAGATGATCACCGACGGGGGAATGTTGAAGGTCTTGTTGCGCTTGCGACCCTTGGCGCGCGTCGCGATCACCTCCGGCAGGCGCTTCTTGCCAGACAGCACATCTTCGATCATGCGGCTGATCGTGCCGCCACGGCGCAGTTCGTCCTGGTCGATGGCGAATTCGCGGTTGATCAGGATCGTGTCGAGCGCACGTCCATCGGAGGTCGTGAAGATCTGCGCATCGGCGATATTGGCACCCGCCGCCGCGCAGGCGCCAGCGATGATCGACAGAAGGCGCGGATGATCCGGCGCAAGCACGGTGATTTCGGTAATGGCGTTGAAGGTATTGGTGCGCACCATCGTCGCCAAGGCGTGACCGGCCTTGTCCGTCTCACGAATGAATTTCGCGTGCCGCACCTGATCCTCCAGGGAGACGGAGAGCAGGTAGGGCTGGTAGTGCAGGTTGGCGTAGGTCTGGCGGTCGCTTTCGCTCCACTCGCCCAATGCGCCGGCGAGCGCCTCTTCCGCCACCTTGGCGCGCTC
>Ga0065165_1002995_pt1 | contig 12808 bp, 7 predicted proteins | sample AraplaMF_Cvi_mMF_FD_63813 | JGI IMG/M metagenome (GOLD analysis project Ga0065165, IMG submission 63813) | Arabidopsis root microbial communities from the University of North Carolina, USA - plate scrape MF_Cvi_mMF (version 2) (version 3) | ecosystem: Host-associated > Plants > Roots > Endosphere... | reverse complement strand
ACCGTCATCGTGAAGCTGCCGTCGCTGCCGCGGTCCCAGCGGTTCTTCACGCGCTGGCTGCCGTCGAACGTCAGCTGGCCCTCGACGTGCGTCAGATCGCCGGGGTGCGGGATCACGCCGTACTGCTGCCCCTTCGCGGTGATCGGGCTGATGCCCAGCGTGTAGAAGGTCAGCGCCGAGGTCGGCCCGGACGACCAGCCGTGTGCGTGGCTGACGAACCACGGCGCATAGCCGCCGCTGCCGCCGTCCGCGCCGTAGCCTTCCCAGAAGGTCCCGGTGCCGCGCGTCGGGTGGTTCAGCATGAAGCCCCACTGGCGGCGCATCAGGTCCAGCGCATCGGCATCGCGCGAAGCCACCGACATCGCCATCAGCTGCATCGAGCCCGCAAAGCCGGAGATGTTGCCGCCCCACTCCGGCGTCGGCGCCCCCAGCGTGCCGAGGTTGGAATTGAGGTAGCGGGCGATGGCGGCCGGCTTGTCGGCGCTGTCGGTCACGCCGTACCAGACCGCGAGCGAGTTGCCGTCCTGCGGCAGCAGCGTGCTGTCCGGGTTGTCGCGGTAGGCGCCGGCGGCGGCGTCCCACAGCGTCGCGTTGATGCGCGCCTTCAGCGTCGCGGCCGCCGTCGCGTAAGCCGTGGCCGTCGCGCCGTCGCCCAGCGCGCCGGCCAGCGTGGTGCCGGTGGCGAGTGCGCGGTACAGCATCGCATTCGCCGCGATGTTCTCGCCGCCCTGGCCGCCGCGCGCCCAGTCGTTGGTGCCGGTCACGTTCAGCAGGCCATGGGCGCCGTTCACCTTCGCCTGGATGAAGGCCATGCCCTGCCGGTATTTCGGCCAGATCGAGCGCACCCAGTCGATGTCGCCGCTGTAGAGGTGATAGGTCTCGGTGCCGATCAGCGTCCACAGGTGGTAGGTATCGGAGCCGTACAGGTCGAACGGCGGCCCGGAGTACGGCAGCTCGCCGCTCGCCTTCTGGCTGTCGTACAGGCGCTGCAGCGCGTTCTTCACCGACAGCGTGTCGGCCGTCGACACATAGCCGACCGCGGCCGAGATGCCGAGGTCGCCCGACCACACCGTGCGGTCGCGCTTGGCGGCATCGGTCAGCACCGTCGTGCCGCCGCTGACCACCGCGGTGTTGTCCCAGCCGGTGGCGAGCAGCTTGCGGCCCTGGTCGGGCGCGATGGTGTTGGTCTGCACCGTGTAGGCGCCGGCATACCAGAGCTTGTTCAGCAGGTCGTCGTTGCTGTAGAAGTAGTTCGGGTAGGCGCTCGGGTCGGCCATCGTCGGCGCCGGCGTGAAACGCAGCCGGATGTTGGCGAGGTGCACCCAGCCATCGGAGTTCATGAACAGCGTCAGGTAGCGGAAGCCGCCGCGCAGGCTGGCGGGCGGCATCGTGTAGGTCGTGCCGCCGGTGCTGTCGACGCTCGCGTAGATCGCTCCATCGGTGGAGCTGCCGGCGCCGTGGTTCAGGCCGGCGTTGGAGCCGTCGCTGACCGGGCCGACGTACTCGCTCGACTCGGTGAAGGCCAGGCCGACCGATTCGGCACTGCTGCCGGCGGCGGGGAAGTCCAGCGAGACGAAGCCGCCGACCTCCTTGCCGAAATCCAGCACCACGTAGCTGCCGCGGCCCGCCATCATCGCGGTGTTGCCGGTCAGCAGGTTGTTCGGGTTCTGCACCGTGCCGACGGTCTTGAAGACCGCGACCGGCGTCACGGTCCGCGACGACGGGGACAGCATGTAGTGGCTCCATGGCGTCGCGTCGGCGGCGGCTTTCTCCGACGCGCCGGCCGATGCGGTCGCATCGCGGGGCGCCGGCGTCGTGCCGCCCGGGTCGCCGCCTCCACCGCAGGCGCCGAGCAGCGCGCCCCAGGCCGTCGCCCACGCGACAATGAAGAATCTCGCTCCGTTGCGTCCCTGCATGGTCTTGCCTCCTGTGGTGGAGCGGGACTCTACGGAGTGTCGATGTGCCGATCAAACGACGAAAGCTGATCGGCGGGATAAGAGAGGCTTATGCCGACGTCCCGGGCCGCGGGCTTCTGAAAGCGCTACCAGGACAAGCGCGGCGACGGAATCGCGGGTAGAACCCGAGTGATGCGACGACCGCCGACCCGAGGGGCCCGCAGCCGCCTGCGGGTTCTCCATGAGCCGGCGTCTTCAGTTCACCGGCGTCAGCTTCGCCACCGACAAGGCCAGCCACTTCATGCCGTGCCGGCCGAAGTTGATCTGCGCCCGCGCATCGTCGCCGGCGCCTTCGAGCGTGACGATCACGCCCTCGCCGAACTTGGTGTGGAACACGCTCTGGCCGGTGCGCAGGCCGTGGCTCGAGGTGGTCTTGGGGCCGCCGGGCTGCACCACCGACGACGGCCGCGGCTCGACGCGGCCGGCGCCGACGATGGAGTTCAGCCCCGAGCCCCGGGCCCAGGCCGCCTGGTACTCGCGCGCATAGCCCGAGCCGAAGCCCTGGTTGCGCGGCGTGATCCACTTCAGCGCCGCCTCGGGCAGCTCGTCGAAGAAGCGGCTCTTGACGTTGTAGCGCGTCTGCCCGTGCAGCATGCGCGTCTGGCTGAAGCTCAGGTACAGCCGCTTGCGCGCCCGCGTGATCGCGACGTACATCAGCCGCCGCTCTTCTTCCAGACCGTCGAGGTCGGAGACGCTGTTCTCGTGCGGGAACAGCCCCTCCTCCAGCCCGGTGATGAAGACCGCGTCGAACTCCAGCCCCTTGGCCGAGTGCACCGTCATCAGCTGCAGCGCGTCCTGGCCGGCCTGCGCCTGGTTGTCGCCGGCCTCCAGCGAGGCATGGGTCAGGAAGGCGGCCAGCGGCGACATGATCTCGCCGGTCTCGGCATCGGGCGTCTGCTCGAGCGCGGCGATCGTTTCGGCGCCGCCATGCTCGTCCACCGGCAGCGCCACCGCGTTCTTGCCGAAGCCCTCCTGCGTGACGAAGGCCTCGGCCGCGTTGACGAGTTCGTCCAGGTTCTCGAGCCGGTCCTTGCCTTCCTTGTCGGTCTTGTAGAAATCGACCAGGCCCGACGCCTGCAGCATGTGCTCGATGATCTCGCGCAGCGTCTGCCCGCGCGTGGCCTCGCGCATCGCATCGACCAGCGCGGTGAAGGCCTGCAGGTTGCCGCCCGCCTTGCCGCTCAACGCGCCGACGCTCTGGTACAGGCTGCGCCCGCTCTGGCGCGCCGCATCCTGCAGCTGCTCGATCGAGCGCGCGCCGATGCCGCGCGTCGGGAAATTGACGACGCGCAGGAAGCTGGTGTCGTCGTTCGCGTTCTCGATCAGCCGCAGGTAGCTCAGCGCATGCTTCACTTCGGCGCGCTCGAAGAAGCGCAGGCCGCCATACACCTTGTACGGGATCGCGGCATTGAAGAGCGCGCTCTCGATGACCCGGCTCTGCGCATTGCTGCGGTACAGGATCGCGATGTCGCGGCGCGCGATGCCGTCGCGGTGCAGTTGCCGCGCCTCGTCGACGAACCACTGCGCCTCGGCGAAATCGCTGGTGGCTTCGTAGACGCGCACCGGCTCGCCCGGGCCTGCCTCGGTGCGCAGGTTCTTGCCGAGCCGCCGCGAGTTGCGCGAGATCAGCTCGTTGGCCGCATCGAGGATGTTGCCGAACGAGCGGTAGTTGCGCTCCAGCTTGATCACCTGCTCGACATGGAATTCGCGCTCGAAATCGGCCATGTTGCCGACCTGCGCGCCGCGGAACGCATAGATGCTCTGGTCGTCGTCGCCGACCGCCAGCACCGCGGTGTGCGGGCCGGCGAACATCTTCAGCCAGGCGTACTGCAGCTTGTTGGTGTCCTGGAACTCGTCGACCAGGATGTGCCGGAAGCGCCGCTGGTAGTGCTCGCGCAGCGCGGCGTTGTCGCGCATCAGCTCGTAGGTGCGCAGCATCAGCTCGGCGAAATCGACCACGCCCTCGCGCTGGCACTGCGCCTCGTAGGCCTCGTACACCCGCGCCAGCGTGCGCTCCTGCTCGTCGCGCTGCTCCACATCCTTCGGGCGGCGGCCTTCTTCCTTGGCGCCGGCGATGAACCAGGTGACCTGCTTCGGAACGAAGCGCTCTTCGTCGAGGTTCATCGCCTTGATCACCCGCTTGACCGCCGACAGCTGGTCGGCCGAGTCGAGGATCTGGAAGCCCTGCGGCAGCCCGGCGAGCTTCCAGTGCGCACGCAGGAAGCGGTTGCACAGCCCGTGGAAGGTGCCGATCCACATGCCGCGCACCGGCACCGGCAGCATCGCGCCGAGGCGCGTCAGCATTTCCTTGGCGGCCTTGTTCGTGAAGGTGACCGCCATCACGCCGCCGGGCGTCAGCTGGCCGGTCTGCAGCAGCCATGCGATGCGGGTGGTCAGCACGCGCGTCTTGCCGGAACCGGCACCGGCCAGGATCAGCGCCGGCCGGGCCGGCAGCGTCACCGCGGCGAGCTGCTCGGGGTTCAGGTTGTCGAGGAGGCGGCCGTCGGCGCCGGGGTCGCGCTGTGGCGAAGAGAAGTGCTCGCTGGAGCCGTCGTCATGCATCCGTCGATTGTAGGGATGGACGCCGGCATGGCCGTTTCCTACGATGGCGCTTTGGTCGGAGGGCCGAGATGGATTCTGGCTTCGCCCTGCAGGGGGCCTCGCGTCGCCTGCCCTGGGTCGACACCGCCAAGGCCGTGGGCATCGTGCTGATGTTCTACGGGCATGTGGTGCAAAGCCGAGCCGGCGGCGACAACGCGTCGGCCATCGACCAGCTGCGGCTGATCTATGCGTTCCACATGCCGCTGTTCTTCGTGCTGGCCGGGCTGTTCTTCCACCCGGTGGCGGCGCTGCTGCCGCGGCTGCGCACGCTTGCGCGGCTGCGCCTGGTGCCGGTGCTGTTCTTCGGGCTGCTGCTGCTGCCGCTGTGGTCGCTCAGTGCGGTCAAGCACCACTTCGCGTGGTGGTACTACGCCCAGCCGCTCGGCGCGGCCTACCTGCGCGGCATGCCGGAGCTGAACTGGGTGACCTGGTTCCTCGTCTGCATGTTCGTCTGCGAGGCGATGGCGCTGGTGCTGCTGCCGCGGTTGCAGCACGTCGCGGCGCGGCTGGCGTTCGCGGCCGCCTGCATCGTCGGCGGCGTGTTCCTGTGCAACCACGGCGATGCGCTCGGCGGCTGGGTCGCGCAGGTCAGCCGGATCTGGTTCCTGCGCGAGGCGATCGTCGCGCTCGGCTTCTACACGATCGGCCAGGTGCTGCGGCCCTTCCTGCAGCAGCTCGCGACGCACCGCGGCATTGCGCTGGTGGTGACGCTCGCCTGCAGCAGCGCGCTGCTGGCGACCTACCGGTTGAACCATCCGCACGATGCGCAGGCGGTGATGATGGCGGCGGCACAGCACGGCGATGCGCTCGGCTTCGCGTTCAGCGCACTGGCCGGCACGCTGGCGGTGATCGGCCTCGCGATGCTGCTGCCGGCCACGCGGGCGGCGGCCTGGATCGGCCGCAACAGCCTGCCGCTGATGGGCCTGAACGGCGTGTTCTTCCACTTCTTCAACCCGAAGCTGGCCGAGAGCATTGCGCTCGCCGACACGCCGCTGGCGGTCACCGCCTATGCCGCGGCCATCAGCGCGGCGTCGCTGGTGGCGTGCGTGCCGCTGGTGGCGCTGCTGAACCGGTTCGTGCCGCAGTTCATCGGCAAATCCCGCCCGCCCGCGGCGGCCTCGGCGACAGGAACGTCGACAGGAACATCGACAGAAACAGGACCGGCCGAGGGGGCAAGCCCCGCCGCGTAGAATTCGTCACCGGGCCCAAATTTTGGCGCCCGGTTTTTCGTTTCGGCGCCCTCGCATCGCTTCGAGGCCTTCCGCCGGCCGACCGGGTTCCAAGTCAAGCGCTCTTCCCCACCCTTTGGAGCCTGACCATGGAAATCTTCGACTACGACAACGTCCTGTTGCTGCCGCGCAAGTGCCGCGTCGAGAGCCGCGCCGAATGCGACGCATCGACCGAACTCGGCGGCCGCAGCTTCAAGCTGCCGGTGGTGCCGGCCAACATGAAGACGGTGGTCGACGAGCCGATCACGCAGTGGCTGGCCGCCAACGGCTACTTCTACGTGATGCACCGCTTCGACCTCGACACCGTGGCCTATGCGAAGCGCATGCGCGACCGCGGCCTGTTCGTCTCGGTCAGCTCGGGCGTCAAGCCCGACGACTACGCGGTGATCGACCGGCTCGCGGCCGAGGGCGTCGGCGCCGACTACATCACGATCGACATCGCGCACGGCCATGCCGAGAGCGTGCGCAAGATGATCGAGCACATCCGCCAGCGCCTGCCGGCCACCTTCATCATCGCCGGCAACGTCGGCACGCCCGAGGCGGTGATCGACCTGGAGAACTGGGGTGCCGACGCGACCAAGGTCGGCATCGGCCCGGGCAAGGTCTGCATCACGCGGCTGAAGACCGGCTTCGGCACCGGCGGCTGGCAGCTGAGCGCGCTGAAGTGGTGTGCCCGCGTCGCGACCAAGCCGATCATTGCCGACGGCGGCATCCGCGACCATGGCGACATCGCGAAGAGCGTGCGCTTCGGCGCCGCGATGGTGATGATCGGCTCGCTGTTCGCCGGCCATGAAGAGTCGCCCGGCAAGACGGTCGAGGTCGACGGCAAGGTCTTCAAGGAGTACTACGGCTCGGCCAGCGACTTCAACAAGGGCGAGTACAAGCACGTCGAAGGCAAGCGCATCCTCGAGCCGGTGAAGGGCCGGCTGGCCGACACGCTGCGCGAGATGCGCGAAGACGTGCAGAGCTCGATCAGCTACGCCGGCGGCACGCGGCTGAACGACATCCGCAAGGTGAACTACGTGATCCTCGGCGGGGACAACGCAGGAGAGCACCTTTTGATGTAGCTCGCAGGCCGGCGCGCCCCGTGTGTCAACCCGGACACGCGGCGACACCCGGCTCCACGAAGACGCAACCTGCGCGCAACACGGTTTCGCTTCAATCGATCGGTGCGGCAGCGCCGTGCCCGCAGCAGCGGGCGGGTGCCGCCGTCCCCTCGATCCAAAGGAAATCCTGTGAAGCTGAGATTGTTCGCGCCCCTGCTCGCGGCCGTGGTGGCCGCGCCCCTCCTGTTGACCGGCTGCGGCGGCAGCAGCGACGACGGCCCGGGCTATGTCCGCCTCGTCAATGCCACCGCCAGCTACGCGTCGCTGGACCTGTACGACAACGACGTGAAGGCCAGCGCGGCGGTCGCGAGCAACGCCGTCGGCGACTACGCGACCATCGGCGCGGGCTCATACACCTTCTACCTGAAGCCGGCCGGCTCCAGCACCGCGGTGGCCGCAGTGGCGCAGTCGGTGAGCGACGGCGTGCACAACACGCTGGTCGCCTACACCACCGCCGGCAGCCTGCGCACCCGCTACCTGAGCGACAACGAAGCGGCACCGACCTCGGGCACCGCGAAGTTCCGCGTCTTCAACACATCGTACGAAGCCGGCAATGTCGACATCTACGTCACCGCGCCGACCGACACGTTGGCCAACGCGACCGCGAACGCGCTGACGATCGGCGGCGAACGCTTCTCGACCTATGGCGAGATCACCGCCGGCACCTACAGGATCCGCGTGACCGCCGCCGGCGACAAGACCGACCTGCGGCTCGACATCCCGTCGGTCGTGCTGACCGACCAGCAGATCCTGACGCTGGTGCTGACCTCGACGCCGGGCGGCGTGCTGGTCAACGGGCTGCTGCTCAACCAGCAAGGCTCGCTGCAGGCCCAGGTCAACGGCTATGCACGCGTGCGGCTGGTCGCAGGCGCCTCGGCCTCGGGCACGGTGGCGGCGACCGTCAACGGCGTCAACCTGTCCAGCGGCACGGTGTCGACCGGCAAGCCGCCGGCGATCGGCACCTACCTGCAGGTGCCGGCCGGCGCGCTGACCGCCAGCGTGTCGATCAACGGCACCGATGTGAGCCCGAGCGGCCTGAGCGCCGCACCGGGCGCCGATCTGACGCTGCTGGTGCTGGGCACCGCCGCGGCACCGCAGGTCTCGCTGATCAGCGACGACAACAGCCCGGCGCTGACCAGCGGGTATGTGAAGCTGCGGCTGGTCAACGGCGTCAACGGGCTGAACTCGACGCTGACGCTGCAGGCCAACAACGGCGTGCTGACGAAGAGCTCGAACATCGCGTTCGGCGCCGCCGCCGAGTCGACGCAAGTGATCGGCAGCACGACGGCCAGCCCGACGCCTCTGGAGGTTGATTCGGCCACCTCGTCGAGCGCGCTGTACGCCGCGAACGTCGCGCTGCTGACGCCGGGGGTGTACACGCTGTTCATGCTGGGGGATGCCGCGACGCCGTCGGCGGTGCTGCGCCTGGATCGGTGATCTACGGGGCCAGGGCGGGATCCGCCATCGCGGATGTCGTCCTGATCGTCAGCGCAATGCCGAAGGCACCGTCGGCGGCGCGCGCCAAGTTCAGCGTCCCACCGAGCTGGCGCGCGATCTGCGACACGATCGCGAGGCCCAGGCCGCAATGGCCCAGCGAGCTGCGCTGGCGGTCCAGCCGCACGAAGGGCTGCAGCGCCTGGGCGAATTCGGCGGCGTTCAGGCCCGGGCCGTGGTCGAACACCGCGATCGACACGCCGCCTTCGCAGCGGCACAGGTCGACCGTCACCGGCCGCACCCCGTAGGCCAGCGCGTTGTCGATCAGGTTGCTCAGCAGCCGCTGCACCGCGATGTCGGGCAGCAGTTCGTCGACGCCGTCGCCGCGCAAGGTGACACCGGGGTCGGCATACATCGCGACCACCGCGCGGCCGGTGTCCCACAGCGGCTGCAGGCGGCCGAGCTGGATGTCGGCACCGCCCTGCACGTAGGCGAGGAACTGGTCGACGATGCGCTGCACCGAGCCCAGGTCGTGCAGCAGCGCGTCGCCCACCGATTCGTCGCACTGCGTCTCGATGCGCAGCCGCAGCCGCGACAGCGGCGTGCGCAGGTCGTGCGACACGCCGGCCAGCAGCTGGCCGCGCGTGCGGTCGGCTTCGTCGAGGCTGCGCGCCAGCGAGTTGAACGCGCGCGCGATCTGCTGCAACTCGTCGCTCGCGCCGGCCGGCAGCTCGATCGCACGCAACGCGCCGCGCCGCGTCGCGATCTCGTGCGCCAGGCGCTTCAGCGGCAGCGCGATCACGCGAAAGCCGATCCACAGGCTCAGCGCCGCGGTGCCGAACAACAGCGCCAGCAGCGCCAGCAAGGTGATCGTCGGCGCGTTGCGCGGCGACGCATGGCGGTGCACGAAGTTCCAGCGCTCGCCGTCGATGTCCGCCTCGATGCGCAGCACCAGCCCGTTGCGGTCGCTGATGTCGAGCACCGCGTCATGGCCGAGCGATCGGGTGACGATGTCCTGCAATCCGCTGGGCAGCTCGATCGACGGCCGGCGCAGCGGCCCGACGATGTCGGCGCCGCCGTCCGGTGCGCCGCTGCGGCCGACCCAGAACGGACCGTACGACAGCTCGACGGCCACCCGGTCGCGCTCGTCGGGCGGCGTCGTCAGCAGGTTCTGCTGCGCCTGGTGCGCCTCGCCGACCACCGCGACCAGCATGCCTTCGCTGAACGGTTCGAACAACAGCGCGCGCAGCAGCAGCAGTTGCGCGATCAGCGACGCGACGCTGATCAGCCCCACCAGCCAGGTGACGCGGCCGGCCAGCGAGCGGGGCAGCCAGTGCATCAGCGCGAGGTTTCAGGCACGAACATGTAGCCGTGGCCGCGCACCGTCTGGATGAAGCGCGGGGTGCCGGGATCGGATTCGACGAGCTTGCGCAGCCGCATCACGGTGACGTCGATCGCGCGCAGCAACAGCGACTCGCTGCGCGAGTGCGAGACCGCCAGCAGCCGCTCGCGCGACACCGCGACGCCCGGGTTGGCCACCAGCTCGGCCAGCACCGAGAACTCGACGGTGCTCAGCACGCGGGTAGCGCCGTTGCGGAACAGGCAGCGCGCGCTGACGTCGAACACGCTGCCGCCGAACTTGACCGGCGCCTGGTTCATCTGCGACAGCCCCGGCGGCACGATCGCGCGCCGCAGCACCGCATGCACCCGCGCCAGCAGCTCGCGCGCCGAGAACGGCTTGCCGAGGAAATCGTCCGCACCCATTTCCAGCCCCAGCACCCGGTCGATCTCTTCGCTGCGCGCGGTCAGGATGATGATCGGCACGCGGTCGCCTTCGGAGCGCAGCTTCTGGCAGGCCTGCAGCCCGCTCATGCCGGGCAGGCTGACGTCGAGCACCACCAGGTCGGGCCGCAGCCGGTGGATGCGGCGCAGCAGGTCTTCGGCGGTGGCCATGCCGGTGACGACCAGGCCCTGCTTCTCCAGGTAGTCGCACAGCATCGTGCGCAGCGGGTTGTCGTCCTCGACGACGTAGAGGTGGTAGGGCTTGCTCATGGGCGCCAAGCTTAGTGGGACCGCGTTGCCGCGTTGCTTCTGTCGCGTGTCTCCACATGTCGATTCATGTCAATGACATGCCCGGCAGGCTCAATCCGCCCACATGCCGCTGCGCTCGCCGGGTTCGGCCCGTTGTGCCGCCCGCTGCGTGAAGCGCGCCGTGCGTTCGCGCGCCGCCGCCCCCGCCACCGGGCAGCTGCCGCTCTGCAGGTACGCAACGGCCGCGCCGGTCAACGCTTCCGCCGGGTCGCCGAGCGCGCCGCTGAAGGTGTCCGCCACGCTGCAGGTCGGCGCAATCCCGTCGTAGTAGCCGCCTTCGCCGAGCGCATTGGTGCTCTCGAAGTTGACCGCGCTGTAGGTGTTGCCGCACGATTCGCGCGGCTGGAAGCCGACCGGCTTGCCGCAGGTGGCGTCGCCGATCGTCACGACGGTGGCATAGGGTTTCAGCCCGTTGATCACCAGCTCGCTGGCCGAGCAGGTGCGCGCGCCGGTCAGCACGACGATGCGGCCGAACGCGGCGCCCGGCACCGAGCCGAACACATAGCGGCCGTTCGATGCCGACTGGCGGGCATTGAAGGTCAGGCGCGCGAACACCTGGTCGAGCCGCGCCGAGCCGACCACCTCGGTGCCCAGCAGCGCGGCGGTCGAGACGCGGCCGCCGCCGTTGTAGCGCAGGTCGAGGATCAGCTCGGTCGCGCCGGCGGCGCGGAACTGCGCGAACGCATCGTCCAGCGGCTGCTCGGCCTGCGTGATGAAATCCTTCAGCACCAGGTAGCCGGCCTTCGCGCCGCTCGACAGCGTCAGCAGCCGCGTCGTCGGCACCGGCGTCAGCGCATGGTTCGAAGCCGTCAGCGTGACGGTCTTCGGGCCGCCGGCGGCGTCGATCACGAGGGTCAGCACGTCGCCGGCCTGCGCGGGCGTCAGCATCGAGAAATCGTCGGCCGCGACCAGCTCGGCGGCGCTCCGGCCATTGACCGAGCTGATCGTGTCGCCGCGCGCCAGCCCGGCCGCGGCGGCCGGCGACAGCGGCTCGACATACCGCACCTTCAGCGGCAGCTGCAGCTCCAGCCCGTTGACCGAGACGCCGTAGCCGAGCGTGCGCCCGGCGCCGAAGAACTGGTTGTACGACGCGCTGTTCTCGATATAGCTCCAGCGGTCGGCCGGTACCGGCGCGGCGCCGGTGAACAGCAGCGCGTCGAAGTACTCCGGCACGCTCGCGTACGGGCCGGGCTCGGGGTTCGGCGAGCGGCCGCTCCAGTAGTACCAGTCGGCCATGTAGCCGCGCAGCCAGCTCTTCTGGGTGCCGAGGTCGCAACTCGGCGCGCCGCCGTTCAGCGGCAGGCCGTCGTCGCTGCCGCCGCAGCCGGCCAGCACGGTCAGCAGCGCCAGCGTGGCGGACGCGATCAGCTTCGTGGGCAGTCGTCGCATGGGGAGCTCCCGTTCCAGGATCGGCGTGATCCGCCACCATAGCAGCACGGGGGCCCCGCCTACAATTCCGCCTTCCCCCGGCCCTGCCTGCCTGCCGATCCGACACGACCCGACCCCACCATGACCGAGCTCGCCAAATCGTTCGAACCTGCCGCCATCGAAGCCCGCTGGGCGCCGCTGTGGGAGCAGGCCGGCGTCTACGAACCCACGCTGGATACCGGCAAGCCGTCGTTCAGCATCCAGCTGCCGCCGCCCAACGTCACCGGCACGCTGCACATGGGGCACGCGTTCAACCAGACCATCATGGACTCGTTGACCCGCTGGCACCGCATGAAGGGCGACAACACGCTGTGGGTACCGGGCACCGACCATGCCGGCATCGCGACGCAGATCGTCGTCGAACGACAGCTGGAGCAGCAGGGCAAGAACCGCCACGAACTCGGCCGCAAGAACTTCGTCGCCCGCGTGTGGGAATGGAAGGAGCAGTCGGGCTCGACGATCACGCAGCAGATGCGCCGCATGGGCGCCTCGGTGGCCTGGCAGCACGAGTACTTCACGATGGACGAGAAGCTCTCGCCGATCGTCACCGACACCTTCGTGCAGCTGTTCGAGCAGGGCCTGATCTACCGCGGCAAGCGACTGGTGAGCTGGGACCCGGTGCTGAAGTCGGCCGTGTCCGACCTGGAGGTCGAGAGCGAGGAGGAAGAAGGCTCGCTGTGGCACATCCGGTATCCGTTGGCAGACGGATCGGGTTCGATCACCGTCGCGACGACCCGCCCCGAAACCATGCTCGGCGACACCGCGGTGATGGTGCACCCCGACGACGAGCGCTACCAGGCGCTGATCGGCCGGCAGGTCGCGCTGCCGCTGTGCGACCGCACGATCCCGGTGATCGCCGACGACTACGTCGACCGCGAGTTCGGCACCGGCGTCGTGAAGGTCACGCCGGCCCATGACGTGAACGACTACGCGGTCGGGCTGCGCCACCAGCTGCCGATGATCG
>Ga0065165_1002994_pt1 | contig 12810 bp, 12 predicted proteins | sample AraplaMF_Cvi_mMF_FD_63813 | JGI IMG/M metagenome (GOLD analysis project Ga0065165, IMG submission 63813) | Arabidopsis root microbial communities from the University of North Carolina, USA - plate scrape MF_Cvi_mMF (version 2) (version 3) | ecosystem: Host-associated > Plants > Roots >... | reverse complement strand
ACGATGTCGTCTTCCTTCAGGAAGACCAGCTCTTCGCCGTCGATCTTGATTTCCTGGCCGGCGTACTTGCCGAACAGCACCACGTCGCCTTCGTTCACCGACATCGGGCGGACCTTGCCGTCTTCCAGGATGCGGCCGGCGCCGGCGGCGATGACCTTGCCGCGGGTCGGCTTCTCGGTGGCGCTGTCGGGGATGACGATGCCACCGGCGGAAACGCGCTCTTCTTCGAGGCGCTTGACGATGACGCGGTCGTGCAGCGGACGCAGCTTGCTCATGGTGATGGGCTCCAGCTTGGGTTTGAGTGGATCGAAAAAGGGGTCCCCGGAACGGCGCCTGCGGCGCTGTTAGCACTCCCGGTGGGTGAGTGCCAATTCTAGCGACGCAGGAATCCCCCGCAAGAGGCTTTGTTCCGAAGCTGCAAGGGCTAATGGGGAAGGCCGGCGGGGCTTTCAAGGGGCGGCCGGGCATGCGGCGGCGGGGAGCCCACGCTAGGCTCCCCCACCATGACCGACCCCGTCCTGCTGTGCTACTGCACCTATCCCGACTCCGCCAAGTCCGCCGGATTCGCCAGAACCCTGGTGGAAGAAGGGCTGGCCACCTGCGTGAACCGCCTGCCCGGGGTGCGCTCGACCTACCGCTGGCAGGGCAAGGTCAGCACCGACGTCGAGGAATTGCTGCTCATCAAGACCACCGCGGCGCGCTTCGAGGCCCTCAAGGCGCGCGTGCTGGAACTGCATCCCTACGAGCTGCCGGAGCTGATCGCGGTGCCGGTGGAACGCGGCCACGAGGCTTATCTGGACTGGGTCCGGGCCGGCGTGCTGATCTGATCTGGCGCCGCCTGCTCCGGCACGGTCAGCCGGGCATCCGGCCGGGCCACGAACACCACCAGGAAAGTCGCCGGCTCCGTGCCGCTGACATTCGCCGTGCCCAGGTGATGCGCCCCGGCCGGCTCGAACCAGCTCTCGCCGGGGCCGTATTCCCGCGCCGGCTCGCGGTCGACCTGGCTGCGCACGCGGCCGGACAGCATGTAGACGAAGGCGTCGGCCTCGTGATGGTGTGGCTTGGACTGCTGGCCGGGGGCGAAGGTGACGGTCAGCGCGACCAATTTCTTGCCGGGCGCCTGAGTCAGTGGCGCGGTGAGCAGCGGATGTTCCTCGGCCGCCAACGCCGGCAGAGCGACGCCGGCGACGAGCCCAAGCGCGAAAACACAGCGAAGCAAGGTGGACATGGCGGCCTCCCTCAACGCGCGGTCAAAGTCTTGAGCGCCTGATTCAGCGGCGCCCCGGCCTGCTCGACGCGGGCGGTGATGCGCCCCTGCGCATCGAACAGCAGCACCGTCGGCACGTGGGTCACGCGGAAGCGGCGGAACAGCGCGCCCGAATCGTCCAAGGTCAGCGGCATGCCGATGCGGTGCTCGTCGCGGTACTTCACCAGCTCGTCGTGCGCGGCCCACAGGCCGGAAGCGACGCCGACCCAGCGCAGCTTCGTGTCATGCGCCGACAGCGCGCCGACCTGTTCGCGCATCGCGCGGCAGCTCCTGGAAAGCTCGGGCCGGCTGGTCGCCAGGTAGGACTCGCACCAGGGCGACAGGAACACCAGCGCCGTCGGCTTGCCTGCTTCCGGCAGCGACAGATGCTTGCCGTCCAGCATGGCGGCGTCGAACGCGGGTACGCGGTCGCCGGTGTCGTAATGCGCCTCCTGCTTCGGCGCCGCCGCGCCGGCCGCGGCCACGCCGCTGCTGCCGCGCGCCGCCTGCAACGCGGCATCGAGCCTGGCGTTCGCCTCGTGGCCGACGTAGAGGATGCGGCCGTCGCGCCCGATCACCACGTGCTGCGGCGTCACGCGCAGATGGAAGGCCTCGCCCAGCGAGCCGTCGTCGAACACCAGCGGCATCTTCAGGCCCATCTCGTCGCGGTACTTGCGCACGTCTTCGATGGTTTCGTCGAAGCCGACGCTGATGGCGATCACCGCCAGGTCGGGGCCGGCTTCCTCGTAGGTCTTCTTCAGATGCGGCATCTGCTCGCGGCAGGGCACGCACCAGGTGGCCCAGAACTTCAGATACACCGCCTGCTTGCCGTACAGGCTGGCCAGATCGATGGTCTTGCCGTCGATGGTCTTCACGGTGACGCGCGGCGCCGGCTGGCCGACCAGGCTCTTGCCGGCGGCTTCGGCGCGCTGCTGGCCGGATTGCGCCCAGGCCGGCGCGGCGGCCAGGCCCAGCAGGAGGAAACCGCAAAGGAGGAAGCGATGCATGGCGGGGAGATCCAGGCTGAGAGTGGGCGCCATGCTCCGCTTCCGGTGGTCCGGTTTTAAGGACCACTTCCGGCCAATGCTTGGGGACCACTTCGCTCAGCGCGGCAGCAGCCGCGCGATGCGGCGCACCGCCTCCTCCATGCGCCGGGTCTCCATCAGCCCATAGCCCAGCGCCAGGCCGTTGGAGGCGACGCGCCCGAACGTATAGCCATCCAGGCCTTCGATGCGCACGCCCTGCCCGGCCGCCTGTTCGACCAGCACATCCGTACGCAGCTTGGCCGGCAGCCTGGCGGACAGATGCAGCCCGGCGTCGGAAGGCCAGGCTTCCAGTCCATGGCGCGCCAGCGCGTCGAGCAAGGCCTCGCGCCGCTCCGCATAGACGTTGCGCATGCGCCGCACATGGCGCGCCAGATGTCCCTCGGCAATGAAGGCCGCCAGCGTGTCCTGCGCGGGCACGTCGCAATGCCAGTCGGCCAGTTCCTTCGCCGCCGCCAGCGCCGGCAGCAGCCATGGCGGCGCCACCACGTAGCCGATGCGCAGCGCGGGGAACAGGCATTTGGAAAAAGTGCCGACGTAGCAGACCGAGCCTTCGCGATCGAGCGTCTGCAGCGCATCCAGCGGCCGCCCGCCGTAGCGGAATTCGCCGTCGTAGTCGTCCTCGATCACCGTGGCGCCGCGTGCCGCGGCATGCGCCAGCAGCTCCGCGCGGCGGCGCGGCGACATCGACATGCCCAGCGGGAACTGATGCGACGGCGTCACGTAGATCACCCGCGCCTCGGCGGGAATCCGTTCCACCACGATGCCTTCGCCATCCACCGGCACCGGCACCACCTTGGCGCCCGCCGCGGCAAACGCCGCGCGCAGTGGCGTATAGCCAGGATCCTCTACCGCGACCACGGTGCGTCCCGGCGTCACCAGCACGCGCGCCAGCAGGTCGAAGGCCTGCTGCGCGCCGCTGGTCACCATCACGTCGTCCGGGTCGCAGGCCACCGCGCGCGCGAACGACACATGCTGCGCGATCGCCTCGCGCAGCACCGGCCGCCCGCGCGACTGCCCCGACATCGACGGCAACCGCGACACGCCGCGCAGCGCACGTGCCGACAGCCGGCGCCACACCTCGAACGGAAACTGCCGCGTATCCGGCACGCCCAGGCGGAAATCGTAGGCGAACGCGCCCGGCGGTGGCGACGGCGCGGGCGGGCGCGCCTCGCGCCAGTACGGCGCCAGTCGGCGGTCGCCGCCGGCCTCGGCCGCGGTGGAGCGCGCGCGGGCGCGGCGTTCCATCAGGTCGGCCACGTAGTTGCCGGCGCCGCGCCGCGCGACCACATAGCCCTCGCTCAGCAGCAGGTCGTAGGCCGCCACCACGGTGTTGCGCGACAGCTGCAGCGCCTGGGCCAGTTCGCGCGTGGCGGGCAGCCGCAGGCCGGGTTTCAGGCGGCCGTCCAGGATCGCCGCGCGCAGTTGCGCATGCAGCGCGGCCTGCCGCTGGCGCGATCCCTTGGCCGGCAGCTCCAGCGGGAACTCGAACGGATGAACCATGGCCTGCCCCGCAAAGTGGACCCCAATAATTGTCGCATTGTGGTCCTTTTGCCAGACCATCGAACGACCTAGCCTGCACCCGTCGCCATTCCCGCTTAAGGCCGCCGCCATGATCGAGCTCTACTACGCCGCCACCCCCAATGGCCTGAAAGCCCGCCTGTTCCTGGAAGAGGCCGGTATTCCCTACCGCCTGGTCCCGGTCAGCCTGAGCAAGGGCGAGCAGTTCAAGCCGGCGTTCCTGGCCGTTTCGCCGAACAACAAGATCCCGGCCATCGTCGACCACGAGCCCGCCGACGGCGGCGCGCCGCTCACGATGTTCGAATCGGGCGCGATCATGCTTTACCTCGCCGAGAAGACCGGCCGCCTGATCCCGTCGGACCTGCGCGGCCGCACCGAGGTGCTGCAGTGGCTGTTCTGGCAGATGGCCGGCCTGGGTCCGATGGCCGGGCAGATCGGGCACTTCAATGTGTACGCGCCGGAGAAGCTGCCCTACGCGATCGACCGCTACACCCGCGAAGTGCACCGCCTGTACGGCGTGCTCGATCGCCGGCTGGAAGGGCGCGAGTTCATCGCCGGCGAATTCTCCATCGCCGACATCGCCTGTTACCCATGGATCGTTCCGCACGAAGCACATGGGCAGGACCTGGAGCAGTTTCCGAACCTGTTCCGCTGGTTCCGCACGATGGCGGCGCGTCCCGCCACGCTGCGTACCTACGAAGGCGTGGAAAACGCGTACGCGCCGAAGCATGCGCTGACGGAAGCGGAGCGGCAGGTGCTGTTCGGGCAGGGCAAATCAGCGACCGTGCCTTGATAGGAAACTCCACGAAGAAATCCTTCTCCCGCCGGGAGAAGGTGGCGGCAGCCGGATGAGGGTTCGGTCGGAGCGATGCACATCACTCTTGCGCTCCGGCCGAACCCTCACCCCAACCCCTCTCCCGGTGGGAGAGGGGCTCAAGCTTCCAACTTCCCTCTTTCACCATGAGCCCTCACGCCATGAAGAAATCCGATCTCGCCGCGCTGCTCTTGCTGGGTGCCCTGTGGGGCGCGTCGTTCCTGTTCATGCGCATGGGCGCGGACCAGTTCGGCGGCATGGCGCTGGCCGGGCTGCGCGCGATCGGCGCGGCGCTGTGCTCGCTGCCGCTGCTGGCTTCGCGCGAGCGGCTGGCCGAGATGCGCCGGCATTGGCGGCCGATCGTGGTGGTGGGCATGAGCAATTCGGCGCTGCCGTTCGTGCTGTTCTCCTACGCGGCGATAAGCTTGCCGGCGGGCGTGTCGGCCATTTCCGACGCGATCGGGCCGCTGCTGGTGGCGCTGTCGGGCTGGCTGTGGCTGGGCGAGAAGCTGGACGGCGCGCGCACCGCCGGCCTGGCCGTGGGTTTTGCCGGTGTGGTGTGGCTGATCGCCGGCAGCGTGGGTTTCGGCCATGGCGGCGGTTCGGCCTGGGCCATGGCGGCCTGCGTCGGCGCCAACGTCTGCTATGCCTTCGGCGCGCATTACGGCCAGCGCCGCCTGCGCGGCGTGTCGCCGCTGGCGGTGGCTACCGGCAGCCAGCTGGCCGCGGCCATCGCGCTGCTGCCGCTCACGGTGTGGCTGTGGCCGGCCAAGATGCCGGGCGCGCAGGCCTGGTTCGCCATGTTCGGCCTGGCCGCCGCCTGTACCTCGCTGGCCTACGTGCTCTTCTACCGCCTGATGGCGCGCGTCGGTGCGACCCGCACGCTGGCGGTGCTGTACCTGATTCCGGTGTTCGGCGCGCTGTGGGGGCTGATGTTCCTGGGCGAGCCGGTCACCTTGTCGATGGCCGGCGGCTGCGTGGTGATCCTGCTCGGCGTGGCGCTGACCACGGGGCTGATCCGCCCGCGCAGCCTTCCCGCGGCCACGCCGGAACAAGCCTGACGTCCCCGCTGTCCTCCCCCGGCCGGCGCTGCGCAGGCCGGCTGCGCCATAATCCGAGATCGCCCGCGTCCCCGCGCCGGGCACGCCCTTCGCTGGAGCCGCAATGCAACCGATCCGCCTGATCCGACCGACGGCGCGCTTCCCCGCCCTCGCCTGGCCCGCTCTTATCCTGCTTGGCCTGGCCCTGCTGCTGTCCGGCATCGGCAACGCCCTGGCGCAGGACGACGACGGCATCCTGCCGGTGACCGAGGCCTACAAGCTGAAGGCCGACGCCTCCACGCCGGGTGTGCTGAAGCTGCACTGGGACATCGCGCCGGACTACTACCTCTATCGCGGCCGCATGAAGTTCACCGGGGCGGAAGGCATCACCGCCGGCGAGGCGAAGCTGCCCGACGGCGCCAGGCATCACGACGAATACCTCGGCGACGTGGAGATCTACCACCACGAAGTGGACGCCACCGTGCCCTACACCGTGGCCGCCGGCACGCAGCGGCTGAAGATCGCCGTGCGCTACCAGGGCTGCCACGAGGTGGAGCCGAAGATCTGCTATCCGCCGCATACCGAACAGCTGGACCTGCCGCTGCCCGCCGGCACCGCGCAGGCCGACGCCGCCGCGCCGCAGACCCTGGGCGCCGCGCTCGCCCAACTCGGCGGCACGCCGCCGGGCGCCGCACCCGGCACCGACAGCGCGCCGCTGCCGGCCGAGCAGGCGTTCCGCTTCGAAGCCCTGGCCCGCTCGCCGAACCAGCTGCTGCTGCGCTGGACCATGCCCAAGGGCTATTACCTGTACCGCGACCAGACTTCGCTGCATCTCAATGCCGCAGGCTTGAAGCTGGGCCAGCCGCAGTGGCCGCAGGGCACGACCAAGCAGGACCCGCACTTCGGCAACGTCACCGTGTACTTCGACCAGGTCGAGCTGCCGGTGGCGATCGAGGGCGACACTTCGAAGCTCAAGCAGCTGGCGGTCGAAGCCAGCTTCCAGGGCTGCCAGGACGGCGGACTGTGCTATCCGATGATGTCGCGCGCGGTCACCGTGGACCTGGCCGGCGGCGCCGTCGCCACCGGCGAGACCGTGGCGGGCCCCGCGCCGGAAACGCGCCCCGCCGCCGCGCTGGACGTGAGCCTGTGGGCCGCCCTGCTGCTCGCCCTGGGCGGCGGCCTCGTGCTGAACCTGATGCCGTGCGTGCTGCCGGTGCTGTCGATCAAGGCGGTCGGCCTGATCGAAAGCGGCGAGAGCCCCGCGCACCGGCGCCGCCATGCGCTGGCCTATACCGCCGGCGTGCTGGTGAGCTTCGTGGTGCTGGGCCTGGTGATCCTGTCGCTGAAAGCCGCCTGGGGCGCGCAGCTGCAGAAGCCGCTGGTGGTGGCCACGCTGTCGCTGGTGATGCTGGCGGTGGCGCTGTCGATGTCCGGCGTGGTGCAGTTCGGCGCCTCGCTGGGCAATACCGGCAGCGGCCTGGCGAGCCGCGCGGGCCTGGCCGGCGATTTCTTCACCGGCGTGCTCGCGGTGGTGGTGGCCAGCCCCTGCACCGCGCCGTTCATGGGCAGCGCGCTGGCTTATGCGCTGGCCGCGCCGACCGCGCAGGCGATGCTGGTGTTCGTGATGCTGGGCTTGGGTCTCGCCCTGCCCTTCCTCGCCGTGGGCTACGTGCCGGCGCTGGCGCGCCTGCTGCCGCGGCCCGGCGCATGGATGGACACGCTCAAGCAGGTGCTGGCCTTCCCGATGTACCTGGCCGCCGCCTGGCTGGCCTGGGTGCTGGCCAACCAGCGCGGCGCCGACGCCGTGGGCCTGCTGCTGGTGGCGGGCGTGATGCTGGCGATGGCGCTGTGGTGGTTCGAGCGGGCCCGCTATCGCAGCGCCGGCGCGCGTGTCCTGGCCGTGCTGCCGCTGCTGCTTGCGCTCGCGCCGCTGTATTACCTGGCGCATCTGCCGCCGCCGGTGGCGGCCGCCAGCGCCGCGGAAGGCACCGTCGCCTTCACCCCGGCCAAGCTGGCCGAGCTGCGCAAGGCCGGCACCCCGGTATTCGTGGACATGACCGCCGACTGGTGCATCACCTGCAAGGCCAACGAGCACGCCGTGCTTGCCACGGACGCCTTCCACGACCTGCTCAAGCGTACCGGCGCCGTCTATATGAAGGGCGACTGGACTAACGAAGACCCGGACATCACTGCCTTCCTGCAGCAGTACCACACGCCCGGCGTGCCGCTGTACGTGGTGTTCCCGAAGAACGGCGGCGAAGGCCGCAAGCTGCCGACGGTGCTGACCGCTTCCCTGGTCGAGCAGGCACTGACCGAGGCGGCGAAGTAATGCTCAGCCGCGGCAACTGGCTGATCCTCGGCGCGGCGGTGCTGGTCGCCGCGCTGGGCGGCTGGCTGCAGCACGCCAGCCGGCAGGCGCATGCGCCGGGCGGGGTGCAGGCGGCGAAGGTGGGCGACATGCGTCCGGACCTGGCCCTGCCGGGGCTGGACGGCAGGGAACATCGCCTGTCCGAGTTCCATGGCCGCCGCGTGCTGCTCAACTTCTGGGCCAGCTGGTGCGGCCCCTGCCTGGACGAGATGCCGGCGCTGGCCAGGACGCAGGCGAAATTCGGCGAACAGGGCGCCATCATCATTGGCATCGCCATGGACGAACCGGCCCGGGCGCGCGCGTTTCTGGCCGCCCATCCGGTGAACTACCCCATCCTGCTCGGCCAGCTGGAAAGTCCCAGCACCTCGCTGCGGCTGGGCAACGTCGGCGAAGTGTTGCCGTACAGCGTGCTGCTGGACGGCAACGGCCGCATCCTCGATGCACGCCGCGGCGCCCTGGACGCCGCCACCCTGGAACGCTGGCTGGCGGCCCCGGCCGCGCCCTGAGGCCATTCCGGCAGCCATACGGCCTCGCACGGTTTAACGCGAACTTCTCCGCCGAACATCGCCGATCTGCGCCGAACTGGACAACATTGCCGACTGCGCGCACACTCCCGCCGGTCGCCGGGTCCTGCCCGGTCCCGTTGAAGGTTTCGGCGTGGCGAAGATCCTGGTCCTGCACGGACCCAACCTCAATCTGCTGGGCGTGCGCGAACCGGACATCTACGGCCGCGCCACGCTGGCTGACATCAACTCTGCCCTCGCCGCGCGCGCCCAGGCCGCCGGCCACGAGCTGGCCTGGTTCCAGTCCAATGCGGAGCACGAGCTGATCGGCCGCATCCACCAGGCTCGCGACGAGCAGGTGGCGATCATCCTGTTCAATCCCGGCGCCTTCACCCACACCAGCATCGCCCTGCGCGACGCGCTGGCCGGGGTGGCGATCCCGTTCGTGGAAGTGCACCTCTCGAACGTGCATGCGCGCGAACCGTTCCGCCGCCACTCCTACCTGGCCGACGTCGCCGTGGGCGTGATCTGCGGCTTCGGCGCGGACAGCTACCGGCTGGCCCTGGAAGCGGCGCTCAGCCGCCTGGAGCGGGCCGCCTCCTGAGCGCCCGCCACCTCAAGCATTCCCTTCCCTGCCGCCGCGGCGGCACCAACGAAAAGGTTTGACCGATGGACCTGCGCAAGATCAAGAAACTGATCGACCTGCTCGAGGAATCCAACCTCGCCGAGCTCGAGATCAAGGAAGGCGAAGAAGTCGTGCGCCTGTCGCGCGTGCCGAAGGGAACCGTCAACGTGGCGGCCGCCCCCGTGATGGCGCCGGTGATGCAGGCCCCCGCCCCGGCCGCCGCTCCCGCGCCCGCCGCCGAAGCCGCTCCCGCCAGCACGCTGCCGGCCGGCCACGTGGTGAAGGCGCCGATGGTCGGCACCTTCTATGCCTCGGCCACCCCGGGCGCCGCTGCTTTCGTCAAGGTCGGCCAGCAGGTCAAGGCGGGCGAGACGCTGGGCATCATCGAAGCCATGAAGATGTTCAACCAGATCGAAGCCGACGTCGGCGGCACGGTGCAGGCCATCCTGGTCGAGAACGGCCAGCCAGTGGAGTTCGACCAGCCCATGTTCGTGATCGCCTGAGCGGCCGACGACCATGCCCATGCTGGAAAAAGTCGTCATCGCCAACCGGGGGGAGATCGCGCTGCGCGTGCTGCGCGCCTGCCATAGCCTCGGCATCAAGACGGTCGCCGTGCATTCCACCGCCGACCGCAACCTCAAGCACGTCGGCCTGGCCGACGAGTCGATCTGCATCGGCCCGGCGCCGTCGGTCGACAGCTACCTCAATATCCCGCGCATCATCGCCGCGGCCGAGATCACCGACGCCCAGGCCATCCACCCGGGCTACGGCTTCCTGTCCGAGCGCGCCGACTTCGCCGAGCAGGTGGAGCAGTCGGGCTTCATCTTCATCGGCCCGACCGCGGACGTGATCCGCCTGATGGGCGACAAGGTGGAAGCGATCCGCGCCATGAAGGCCGCGGGCGTGCCCTGCGTGCCCGGCTCCGGCGGCCCGCTCGGCGACGAAGTGGACGAGAACATCCGCATCGCGCGCGAGATCGGCTACCCGGTGATCATCAAGGCCGCCGGCGGCGGCGGCGGCCGCGGCATGCGCGTGGTGCGCACCGAGGCGCACCTGGGCAACGCCATCACCATGACCAAGCAGGAGGCCAAGGCGGCCTTCGGCAACGATCAGGTGTACATGGAGAAGTTCCTGGAGAATCCGCGCCACGTGGAAATCCAGGTGCTGGCCGACGGCCAGGGCCATGCCATCCACCTGGGCGAGCGCGACTGCTCGATGCAGCGCCGCCACCAGAAGGTGGTGGAAGAAGCACCCGCGCCGGGGATCACGCCGGAACTGCGCGAGCAGATCGGCAAGGTCTGCGTCGACGCCTGCCTGCGCATCGGCTATCGCGGCGCCGGCACCTTCGAATTCCTGTTCGAGGGCGGCCGCTTCTACTTCATCGAGATGAACACCCGCATCCAGGTGGAGCACCCGGTGACCGAGCTGATCACCGGCATCGACCTGGTGCGCGAGCAGCTGCTGATCGCCGGCGGCGAGAAGCTGTCGATCCGCCAGGAAGACATCAAGATCCACGGCCACGCCATCGAGTGCCGCATCAACGCCGAGGACCCGGACAGCTTCCTGCCCTCGCCCGGCACGGTGAAGCGCTTCGAGGCCCCGGGCGGCCCGGGCGTGCGCGTCGACACGCATCTGTACGACGGCTACAAGATCCCGCCGAACTACGATTCGATGATCGGCAAGCTGATCGTGCACGGCCCCGACCGCGAGACCGCCATCGCGCGCATGCGCCTGGCCCTGGCCGAGACGGTGATCGAAGGCGTGAAGTGCAACATCCCGCTGCAGCAGCGCATCATGGCCGACGTCGGCTTCCAGCACGGTGGACAGAACATCCACTACCTGGAAAAGCGCATGGCGGAGCAGAAGGAACAGGCGCACTAGCACGACCCTCCAATGCTGGAATCCTTCTCCCTCCGGGAGAAGGTGCCGGCAGGCGGATGAGGGTTCGGGCGGAGCGGTGCACGTCACTCTTACGCTCCGCCCGCACCCTCACCCCAACCCCTCTCTCCCACGGGGACTACCTTCGGATCGCCGGCGGGAGAGGGGCTTTATCTTCCGGCCGCCTCGCGGCTCCATCACTGCATTGCCGCCCATGCCCTTCCTCGAACTCACCCTCACCATCCGCTCCGAACAGCAGCCGCGCGTGGAAGAAGCGCTCGAGGACATCGGCGCGCTGTCCGTGACCCTGCAGGACGCCGATGCGGAAACGCCGGACGAGCAGGCCATCTTCGAACCGGGCGTGGGCGAGCTGCCGCTGTGGCCGACCATCACCTTGAACGCGCTGTTCGACGAGCACGCCGACCGGCGCGGCCTGACCGAGGCGCTGGGCGAACTGCTGCCGTGGCTGGAACCGGACCAGGTGCAGTACCGCGACGTCGCCGACCAGGACTGGGAGCGCGCGTGGATGGATACCTTCAAGCCGATGCAGTTCGGCCGCCGGCTGTGGATCTATCCGTGGAACATCGAACCGCCCGCCGATGACGAAGCGGTGGTGGTGCGCCTCGATCCCGGCCTGGCCTTCGGCAGCGGCACCCATCCCACCACGGCGCTGTGCCTGGAATGGCTGGATGCGCAGGCGCTGCAGGGCCGCACCGTGGTCGACTACGGTTGCGGCTCGGGCATTCTCGCCATCGCCGCGCTCAAGCTCGGCGCCGCCAGCGCGGTGGGCGTGGACAACGACCCGCAGGCGCTGACCGCCTCGGCCGACAATGCCGAACGCAACGAAGTGTCCGAGCGCCTGGCGCTGTTCCTCCCCGAAGACCTCATGCCGGAGGCCGCTCCTGCGCATCCTGCGCCCGCGGCACTAGCGCATCCATGCGCGTCGCCGGCCGACGTCTTCATCGCCAACATCCTGGCCGGCCCGCTGGCGGAACTGGCCCCGACCTTCGCCGCCGCGGCGAAGCACGGTGCCCCGTTCGCCATCTCGGGCATCCTCAAGGGCCAGGAAGAAGAACTGCTCGAGCGCTACGCCGAATGGTTCACAGATCTGCGCGTGGACGTGCGCGAGGACTGGGTGCGCATCAGCGGACGCCGCCGCGCCGCGTGAAGCCGGCGCCAAAGCGCCGATGCGGTTGCATATTCGCCGGCGCGTTTGCGGCTACCCTTTACAGGTCGACGCGCCACCGACTCTACTTGCCGCATGTACGCCCAATGCCCCGACTGCCTGACCGTGTTCTCGATGGATGCGGAAATCCTTGCGCAGGCGCGCGGCCGCGTCGTGTGCGGGCATTGCCATGGCCAGTTCAACGCGCTGGACAATCTCAGCGGCCAGCTGCCGCCGGAGCCGTTCCAGCGCCTGCCTGAGCGCGGCGCCGCCGGCGCGCCGCCGCAGGTGGAAACGGCGGTGTACCGGCCGCGCCCGGAGCCGCAGACCTTCGCGGCCGACGCCGGCGCGCCGGGCTCCGGCGAAGATTTCGCCCAGCTGAAGTTCTCCCCGCGCTTCGCGCGCGAAGCTCGCAGCAGCGGCGCGCGCCGCTGGCCGTGGCTGGTGGCGTGCCTCATCCTGCTGTTGCTGCTGTGCGCGCAGCTGTTCCAGCGTGGCGATGGCTTCCATGCCGTAGCGCCCGGCCAGTTCGGCCACGCCGCGGTACCAGTGCAGGCGCGACAGCCAGCGCAGGTTGAAGCCAACCTTATCGCTGCGCCCCAGGCCA
>Ga0065165_1002993_pt1 | contig 12818 bp, 14 predicted proteins | sample AraplaMF_Cvi_mMF_FD_63813 | JGI IMG/M metagenome (GOLD analysis project Ga0065165, IMG submission 63813) | Arabidopsis root microbial communities from the University of North Carolina, USA - plate scrape MF_Cvi_mMF (version 2) (version 3) | ecosystem: Host-associated > Plants > Roots >... | reverse complement strand
GAGGAATTTTTCTCACAACCCCACCACCCGCGCCGGCAGATACCGCCGCAGCATCAGCTCGGTCATCGCCCACACCAGCGCATCCGCCCGATCCGGTGAGCGCCCCGGGCCCTGATAGCCACCGCCAGCCTGCAACCCGCACATCTCGTCCTCGAGCGCGGCGAAGCCACCGACATGCCAGGCACGCTTGTTCTCATAGAGTGCCGCCACCGGCTCGGCCCGCGCGCTCTTGCCCTGCCGCGCATGCACCAGCCGCACCGGCAGGCGCAGGTCGGCGGCGTTCAGCACGCTCTTCACCATCGCCCCGCCCTGATTGGCCTCGGCCACCACGCGGTCCGCCTTGCGCCGCGCCGCGCAGCGCGCCACCGCGCGGGCCCAGCGCTCGGGCGACACGCCAGCCACACTCGCATCTTCGAGCAGATAGGCGTGACCATCGAGCCCCAGCCCGACCGCCACGATCCCGCAGGCATCGCCGTCCACCCCCGCCGGCGGATCGACGCCCACCACCACGCGGCGCATTTTCGGCGCCTTCTTCACCCGCTGCGCCTCGATCAGCCCGCGCGTCCACAATGCGCCCTCGACCTGATCGATCAGCTCGCCGTCCAGCTCCTGCCGTGCGATGCGCGACCCGGCGGTATATTGCTCGAACATCGCCTCGACGAAGCTCGCTGGCAGATGCGGGTTGTCGCGGGTCCGCCCGCGCGTCTCCTCCACCCGCGGCATCGCCATCACGCGCCGCATCAATTTCACCGGCCTCGGCGTGGTCGTCACGATCACGCGCGGCTGCTCGCCCAGCCGGAGCCCCATCATCAGATTGTCCCACGCCGCCTCGCCGCCGGCGCCGCGCCATTTGGCCAGTTCGTCGCACCACGCGACATGATGCTCGGGCCCGCGCAATGCCTCGGGCGCCTCGGCCGAATAGACGAAGGCCCGCGCGCCCGAGGGAAACTGCACCTCGCCCGGCGACACGAACCAGCGTACCACCTCATTGTCGCGCGCCACCGCGAGCAACCCGCTAGCGCCCTCGATCATCACGCGCCGCACATCCTCGGCCGTTGCCCCGACCAATGCGATTCGCGCTTCGGGCATGGCGCGCGCGATCGCGCTGATCCATTCGGCGCCGGCCCGCGTCTTGCCGAAGCCGCGCCCGGCACGGATCAGCCAGATCCGCCAGTCGCCCTCCGGTGCGCGCTGTCCGTCATGCGCCCAGCGCCACCAGCGCGTATTGAGCTCGCGTCGCTGCGCCCCCGTCAACTCCCACAGTATCTTGAGCTGCAGCCCCGGCGGCAGCAGGAGCAGCTGTTCGACGGGACTGAGCTCCGCGGCCGCGACAAAGGCCTTGGCATCGAACTGCTCGCTCATGACTGCTTCGCAAGTTGGCGCCGCAGCACTGCGAGTTTCTTGAGCAGTGCGGCGTCGGTCTCCTCTTCGGTTGCGACATGACGGCTCAACGCGCGGCTCGTCGGGCGCCCACCTTTGCCCGAGCTGCTGCCGCGCCGCGCGAGCAGCCGGATGGCCAGATCGACATCGATCTTGCGCTCCGGGGCCATGTCGGCCGCTCCCGAGTCTCGGGGCTCGATCGCGTTTATCTCGCCCAATGCCTGCCCGACCAGCGCCGTCTCGAGCCGAACATAACCGGCCTCGATCGCTTCTTCCCACAAAGCGGCGAATGCCGGATCGCGCCGGCGCAGCCGATAGACGGCCGACGTTCCCACGCCGGCCGCATCCGCCGAAGCCTGTACATTGCAGGTTGCTGCGAGGTGGTCGAGGAAGTGCGCACGCCGCGCCTCAGTCATACCATCCTTGCGCGGCTTGCGGAGCTGGAGCGCCCGGTTCCGATGCCCCGCGATCGTCTCTTCAGCCATGTTCCCCTCCACGCGAACGGGCCGAGGCGTCGCCGCCCCGGCCCGTTCGACTCGCACTTTTCCAGTGTTCCTGTTTTGTACCAAATCAGCGTGACGATGTCAAGCTACATTTTGCCTATTTGGTTATTTTCCATCGGGCGCTCGGGATTTCGTGCCACGTTTCCCTGGTTCCGCGGTTCGGAACCGACCCGTATCGTCAGCCATTCCCGCTCCATTCGCGAATCCGATGATCCACACCGGTCGGGAGAGCATGATGCAGCAAGCCGTGACGGAATTGTTCGATCGATACGAGCGCGAGACCAATGCCGCGCTGGCCGGCAAGCCGGACCTGAAAGCGATCGGTGATCTCTATACCGACAGCTTCATCGGCGCCGCGCCGGCCGGGGTCATGGCCGGCAAGAAGGACGATGCGTTCGTGGAGGCGCTCCTCGCGGGCTTCGACCATTATCGTGCGATCGGCACGCGCGAGATGTTCGTCTGCGACGTGGCCGTGGAGAGGATCGACGCGCTGCATGCGCTCGTCCGCGTGGAATGGCAGGCCAGCTACGATGTTGCGGGCGGCCGCAAGACGATCGACTTCACCAACGCCTATCTGGTTCGAATCGAGGCGGAGCAAGCGCGCGTGTTCGGCTGGATCACCGGCGACGAGAATGCCGAACTCCGCCGGCATGGCATCATCGACTGAGCCTTGTCGGGTCGGGCCGCGCACGAAGTCGCGTGATGGAGGGGGCTGGTTGCTGTCCGTAGACCCGCCCCACCACGCGCCTCGTGCGCGGCCCTCCGCCCGCAAACACGTTTTTCGGACGAAACGAAAGCCCTTGGTGCCGACTCCGCCCGCTTTTTCGTCACCCCGGATGTTAGGCCTTCCCGGAAAAGCGCCAGCTTTTCCGATGGAAGGCCTTGCAGTCCGAGGTCCACCCATCCACCGGTACATGCCTCCCGGTGGATCCCGGACAGCGCAATTTTCTGTTCAAATCACAGATTTGAGGAAAATTGGCCTCCGGGATGACGGCTGTTGGGGAGCGCGCCCTAAACCGCGATCCCCACCGTTGCTGTCGCGCTGTACCCGCCGGTCGGGTCGCCGGTGAATGTCGGCGTCATCGCGGCGATCTGCGCGGCGCTATTGTCGCCGAACACCATGTCCGACGACGTCGACGATCCCGCATTCGCCGCACTCGTCGGATAGAGCGAGGTCACCGCATAGACCGCCGAGATCGCCGCGGCGGGCATCGCGAATTGCGAGGTGAGCAGGGCGTTGCGCCCGCTGGTCGCCGCGGCGACGCTGGCGAATATCTCGAAATGCATGTGCGGGAAGCGGCCGTCATAGCCGCCGGGGAAATAGGTGGTGAAGGTCACCTCGCCGTTCGAATCGGTCACTTGCACGCCGCGCAGCCAGCTCTCCGCCGCGGCGGTGTAGAGCGAATAATGGCCGTTGCGATCGCAGTGCCACAGATAGATCGGGTAGCCCGCCAGCGCGGCGCAGGCATTGTTGACGTTGACCAGCTTGATCTTGAGCACGACCACCACGCCGCCGGCGTCATTGGTCGTGGTCAGGAAGCTGCGCCTGAGGTCGGCGCGCATGATCCCGCTCTGCGTCAGCACGTTCGAGGTCGATCCGCTCGAGCTGTTGGTGCCGTCGCCCGGATAGGGTCCCGCCGTCTCCTGCGGATCGGCGACGCAGGCGCTGCTGCTGCTCGTCGGCGTCGGCGTAGGGGTCGATGCCGGGGTCGGCGTGGGCGTCGCGGCCGGAGTCACCACCGATTCCGCGCTCGTTTCCGTCGCCCCGCTGCTGTCGCACCCCGCCAACACCGCTGCCGCGCTGCCCCCCGCCAGCCACGACAAAGCCCGCCGCCGCCCCACGCGCTGCCGCTGCAGCGTCGCCAGATCGAACGCGAGCCCGCGATCATGATCCTCGATATGGTCTGTCATCCATTTTCCTCCTCGGTGACGGGACCGATGGAGGCGGAGCTTCTTTCTGCGAGATTTCCGCGCCGGCTAGCTGATGCTGCCCGGCGTCGGCTATGCCGCCGCGAAGCGCTACGACGGCGCGCTCCGGCCATCATGGCCTGGGGCTTGGGGGAAGACTACAAAGGGAGTGCGCTGGTCGTGACGGACAATATCGAAACGCCAGCAGCCGCGCCCGAATCGCCCGGGTGGGAAGCGATCAATGTCGCGCTCGAGCAACTCTATCACGGGCAGGAACCTATACATTGGGGCACCTTTATCTCCTTCAGGCTGGGCGGCCCCGACCCACTCGACGGCATCAGCGCGTGGAAACGTCTCGAACCGCTGCCACACTGGCATTTCGTTACCTTCGGCTTGTCCGAACTCTATGCGAAGGAGTCCGAGGTCGCGGAAACGAGCGGCTATGGTTTCGAGCTGACTTTCCGCCTCGCCTGCAAGCCTGACGATGCGGTTCCGCCGAACTGGGTGTTCAGCTTTCTGCAGAATCTCGCACGTTACGTGTTTGGGACCGGCAATATCTTCATGGACGGCCACTCGCTCAACGCCAACGGCCCGATCGCTCTCGAAACCGACACACAGCTGTGTTCGATCGGTTTCGTCGAGGATCCCGAACTCCCCGCGATCGACACACCGCACGGGCGGGTCGAATTCCTGCAGGTCGTCGGGCTCACGATCGAGGAGGAGCAGGCGGCCAAGCGCTGGAATGCGCGGAAGCTGCTCGAATGGCTGCGGCCGCACATGCCACTTTGGATAAGCAATCTCGATCGCGGTCCATTGCTCGACCAGCCGAGTGTCCCGTTGGAGGTGGCCCAAGGGGCAGGACGCGATGCGTTGTCCTCGGGATGGCTATCCGCGGATATGTTGGGATGGGTACGGCACGAAGCCCTGCCACCCCTCACCGTCATCGAGATCACGCTCGGCGCGAAGCCCGCTCGTGACCTGCTGCGTATCCTGCCAATGCGTCTCCGCCTCGGACTCGAACTCCGTGTCGTCTGCCAGTCACGTGGCAAATTGCTGGTCATTGCACCAGCCGATGCGGACCAGGTCACCGACGGTGATGAACTACGCATCGAACTCAGCTCCGCAACACTCGATGCCCTGCTGCGCACGCTCGCGCCGCGCGCCGGCAGCTATGCGACCCCGGGCTTCCCGGCGCTGTCCTGGCGGATCGAGCAAAGCCTTATCCGCGATGCCAGCGGCGAGGTGGTGGAGACGATCGGCTAGGCCGCCGCCCGCCCCGCCACGCTGCGCCGCGCCGCGCCGCGCGCCATAGGTAAGGTACAGCGCCAGCCCCACGACATGTGCGCAGACGAAGTAGATCTGCGTCTTCTGCGGCAGGCTGTAGAACAGATAGGCGCAGCCGAGGATCGCCCCGATACCCACCGGCCACGCCCAGGGCGCGCGGAAGCGGCGCCCGGCGCCGGGGGCGCGGCGCCGCTGCAGCGTCGCCAGGTCGAACGCGAGCCCGCGATCATGCGTGAACTGAGTCTCAGGCAGCGATCTGCAGCGCTTCCTGCTTACCGGACGCTGGCCGCGGCGATTTGATCGCGTTGAGATATGCCATCATGCTGACGATCGCGGCTTCGCCGTCGCCGAAATCGCGCCGCTTCGTCTTGAGAATGCCGCCCTCCCACAAGGCTTCCAGCGCGATGCGGGCGCGCGAAACCCGGCTCTTGACCGTGCCGAGCGCCACGCCGGTGATCTCGGCGACCTCTTCATAGGAAAGCCCGCCGCCGCCGACGAGGATCAACGCTTCGCGCTGGTCGGGCGTGATCTGCTGGAGGGCGCGCATCAGATCGCGCAACTCGACCACTTTGTCCTGCGAGGCGGGGGCCGACAGGATGCGCTCCGCGGCCAGTTCGTTCCAGTCGCCGGTGAAGCGCTTGCGACGCGCCAGGCTGAAATAATAGTTGCGCAGGATGATGAAGGTCCAGGCCCGGAAGTTCGTGCCTGCAACGAAGCGGTCGCGGGCAGCCCATGCTTTGAGCATCGTCTCCTGAACCAGATCGTCGGCCGTATCGCGGTTGCCGCACAGGCTGCGCGCGAAGGCGCGCAACTGCGGGATCACCGCGGCCAGCTTGTCCTTGAATTCGGTGTCCGTGAGCCGTTCCGGCTGCGCCTCGACCAGTGCGTCCATGAAAACCCTCGCATCGGAAAACCCTTGGCAAGCAAGAACATTCCGATCCCCGGGGCGGTTCCCGTTGCGCGCAGCATACCGTCGGCCCGGCTACGCGTCCGCAGCTAGGCTGCGTTCCCCGCCACGCTCCGCCGCGCGCCATAGGCAACGTACAGCGCCAGCCCCACGACATGTGCGCAGACGAAGTAGATCTGCGTCTTCTGCGGCAGGCTGTAGAACAGGTAGGCGCAGCCGAGGATCGCTCCGATCCCCACCGGCCACGCCCAGGGCGCGCGGAAGCGGCGCTCGGCGTCGGGGGCGCGGCGGCGCAGGATCAGCATGCACAGGGCTACGGCGGCGAAGGCGGTCAGCGTGCCGGCATTGGCCAGCGCGGCGAGCTCGGCGAGCGGGATCAGTCCGGCGAGCACCGCCACGATCAGCGCGGTGAACAATGTGATCCGCACCGGCGATCCGCGGCGCGACACGCGGGCCAGCGACTGTGGCAGCAGCCCGTCGCGCGCCATGGTGAAGAAGATCCGGCTCTGCCCGTAGAAGAAGGCGAGGATCACCGTCGGCAGCGCGATCACCGCGGAGACGGCGAGATAGCGCGCCGCCCAGGGGTGGTTGAGCTCGCGCAGGATCAGCGCCAGCGGTTCGGGGCTGTTGGCGAAGTGCGTATAGGTCAACGCCCCGATCGCCGCCGCGGCGACCGCGAGGTAGATCAGCACGCACAGCAGCATCGACCCCACGATCCCGATCGAGAGGTCGCGCCCGGGATTCTTGGTCTCCTCCGCCGCCGTCGCGATCGCGTCGAAGCCGTAAAAGGCGAAGAAGATGATCGCGGCGGCGGCCATCACCCCGCGCTCCACTCCGTCACTCGACACGCTCTTGGCGAAGCCGAACGGCATCAGCGGGTCGAAATGCGCCGCGTTGAAGGCGGGGAGGGTCAGCGCGACGAACACGATCAGCGCGACGATCTTGACCAGCACCAGCACCGCGTTGAGCGTCGCGCTCTCGCGGGTGCCGAGGATCAGCAGCCCCGCCACCACGCCGATGATGCCGATCGCGGGCAGGTTGACGATGCCGCCGATCTCGGGCGCCTGCATCCACGCCATCGGCACGCCGAGCCCGTCGTGCAGCAGGGGCGCGGCATAGCCCGACCAGCCAACCGCCACGGTGCTCACCACCAGCGAATATTCGAGCACGAGGCTCCAGCCGATGATCCACGCGAACAGCTCGCCGACCACGACATAGGAATAGGTATAGGCGCTGCCCGCGGCGGGGATCATCGTCGCCATCTCGGCATAAGCCAGCGCCGCGCACACGCAGATCGCGCCGGCGATCACGAAGCTCAGCAGCACACCCGGCCCGGCCTTGTCCGCGCCCACGCCGATCAAGGTGAGGATGCCGGTGCCAACGATCGCCCCCACGCCGAGCGCGATCAGATGCGGCCAGGACAGGGTCTGTGCGAGCCGGTGCTCCGCCGCCATCTCCTCGCGCGCCACCACGCGCTTGCGCGAATTCCAGCTCACCCTTTTCTCCCCTGCAGACGTGCCCCGACCTATCGGCCGCCGCCGCGCCGCACGCAAGCCGCGCTTGCATCGCCGCGGGTCGAGCCCCTAACGGGAACCGTCGCCAAGGGAGGGAAGATGCTCATCTGGATCAAGCTGCTGCTGCCCCTGCTGCTCGTCTGGCGCATCGGCTTCTCGGACGACCCGCAGGCGCGCCGCGTCGGCGGCTTCTTCGTCTTCGCGCTGTCGCTTTTGCTCCAGCCGTTGCTCGCCCGCTTCGTCTGGCCGCAGGGCCATGCGCCCGGCGGCGCCTGGGGCTTGCTGACCCTGGTGCAGGACAATCTTGTCGCGCTCTATCTGCTCTATTGGGGCATCCGCTCGGGCGATTCGATCGTAACCCGCCTCGCCTCGGTGCTGCTCGCGCTCGCCGCATTGCTCCCCACCATCATGCTGTTCGGCAATGCCCTGCTCATCGCCGCGGGCCGCGCGCATCATTGACACTAGCGGCCTGCAAGGCTGAATTCGCCCCGGAAAAGGGGATCGAATGCCTGCCAGTGAAGCCCGTGCCCTAGCACCGTCTCCCCTCTCACACGTCCGCGGCCTCGCGGAATTCCACGCCGGCCGCACCGCCCCGCCCTTCGCGCCGCTCACCCGGCTCGACCGCGTGCTGCTCGACATGCTCGGCCTCGGGCTCGAGCAGACGCTCGACCATCTGCGCGACTTCCCCGATCTCGCCGATTTCGAGGCCTGGATCCTCGACACCGCCGGCGCGCCCGATCCCGACGCGCTCGACCGCTACCACGCCCTGCGCGACGGCCTCCCCCCGCCGCCGGCCACCGCCGCCCGGCTCGCCGCGATCGACGCCGCCCCGCCGGTGTTCGACGCGGCCGATCTCGCGCAGTGGGAGGAGCAGGGCTATGTCGTGCTCCGCAACGCGATCACCCCCGCCGAAGCCGAAGCCGCCGCCGCCTTTCTGTGGCAGGCGACCGGCGCCGATCCCGCGGATCCCGACAGCTGGTACGTCGCCGAGCGCTGCGGAATCATGGTCCAGCTTTTCCAGCATCCCAGCCTCGAAGCCGCGCGCCGCAGCCCCCGCGTGCACAAGGCCTTCGCCCAACTCTGGGGCAGTGCCGATCTCTGGCCGATCGTCGACCGGATGAGCCTCAACCCACCCGACCTCCCCGGCCGCCGCTTCCAGGGCCCCAATCTCCATTGGGACGTCAGCCTCGCCCGACCGATCCCCTTCGCGACGCAGGGCATCCTCTATTTGAACGATGTGACCCCCGATCAGGGCGCGCTCACGCTCGTCCCCGGCTTCCACTATCGTATCGACGCCTGGCTCGACGGCCTTGGCGACGCGGATCCGCGCACCGTCGATCTCTCGGCCGAGACGATCGGCATCGGGGCAAATGCGGGGGATCTCGTGCTCTGGCGGCAGGATCTGCCGCACGGCGCCAGCCCGAATCGCACCCCGCGCCCGCGCCTCGCCCAGTACGTCAATTTCTACCCCGCCTGGCTCACTGACCACCCGGAATGGCGCTGAAATCCTCGGTTCGTCGCAAAGAGTCCGTGGCGGACCTAAATCAAGTCCGGTCTCTTTCTCGCGGGAATCCCTGCAGATTTTGTGCCAGACATGGAACGTTTCGCAGGCAATTACGGGTTTTCCCTTAGTGTCTGCAAACCCGCCGGAGGCACAGGCTGATTTTGGTCACAAGGCCCTGGGGGGGCTTTAGGGCTGAGTCGGGCGGATCTTGTATCCCCTTGTGTTCGAACGACTCTCCAAAAACTCACCACTTGGCCGCCCCGCTGCCGCCCAAAAAAAGGGCCGCGCGGGGCGGCCCTTTCCTGAGACGATCCGATCCGGACCCTAGCGGTTGCGATCCTCGTTGCGGCTCTGGTCCTTGCGGCCCTGATCCTGCTGACCACCCTGCTGCTGACGGCCCTGCTGGTTCTGCTGGCGGCTCATGCCCTGCTGGCGCTGCTGCTCCTGCTGACCGCCGCGATTGCCGGCGCCCGGATTCTGCTTCTGTCCCATGGGATTACTCCTTACGTCCCGGCCTTGCGGACCGGTGCAGGAGTCAACGGGCGGCGCCGATCGCCGATCCTCAGTTCACCGCATCGGCAGCGGTAAGCGCCGCGACCGCAGCGGACCAGGCGCGGGCCTCTTCCTCGCGTCGCGCATGCACCACCGGCGTCGCCGCACGCGCCGCTACGGGATCGACCTCGATCGTCGCGTCGTAGAGGAAGCTGGCATTGCCCTTGATCGTCACTTCGGCGCCATCTGCCGGTGACGTGGCGGATGCGCGCACCAGCCCGCCCTTGTTGAACACGCGGATCTCGCGGCCGAAACCGGTCCGCCCGGTCAGCGCTGCGGCGAAGGTCGAGCCCGCCATCGCGCTGCCGCAGCTGTCGGTCAGCCCCACGCCGCGCTCGAAGGTGCGGACATAGAGGTCCCCGCCGCGCAGCTCGACGAAGGAGATGTTGGCGCGACCCGGAATCAGCGCCGGCCCCGCCTCGGTCCATTGCCCGAGCGCGACCAGTTCGGCCTCGTCGACCCGATCGACGAACGCCACCAGATGCGGATTGGGCATCGCGACTGCAGTGAACGCGCGCGCGCTCGGCATCCCCGGGATCGGCGCATCGATCCACTCGGCCGCGTCGAGCTTGAGCCCGATATCGCCCAGCCGCGTCGAGGCCGGCCCGACCTTCGTGCGTACCGTCGCCACGCCCGGCGTCAGATCGGGCTCGCGCGCCACGTCGGCCGAGCTGGTCTTGAGCTTCACCCGCGCCGTGTCGATACCCAACGCCTCGAATCCCAGCCGCGCGGTGCAACGCAGACCGTTGAGGCAGGTCTCGGCCTCGGACCCGTCCGTATTCCACATACGCATGCCGAAATCATGCGTATCGTCGCCCTTCACCAGCGCGAGCAACCCGTCACCGCCCACCGGCCCGTCACGGTCGGCCAGCGCACGCGCGATCCCCGCCCATTCGCTGTCGGTGATGTCGAGCGCGCGCGCGTCGATCAGCGGAAAGTCGTTCCCCGAACCCTGGCACTTTACGAAGGCGATCTGCATGGCCGCCATCTAGGGCCGAGCCCGAACGATTGCTACCCGTTCGACAGATCGCACGCCGCTTTCGGAAGCGACCGAAAATTTTTTCGGCGTGCGCGTCGATTCGCCGGCTTGCCCTTCGTCGCTTGATCGGGAGGCTGCTTCCAGCCCCCTCTGCTAGGAGATGGATCATGCGTTTCGTGGTGTTCGTGAAGGCGACCGAGGATAGCGAAAAGGGCGTCCTGCCCTCGACCGAGCTGCTCGAGGCGATGGGCAAATATAATGAGGAGCTGGTCAATGCGGGCGTGATGGTTGGCGGCGACGGACTCAAGCCGACGTCGCAGGCCAAGCGCGTCGCGTTCGACGGTGCCCGCCGCACCGTGATCGACGGGCCTTTCGCCGAGACGCGCGAACTCGTCGCCGGCTACTGGCTCTGGGAAGTGAAGGACATGGACGAGGCGATCGCCTGGGTGAAGCGCTGCCCCAATCCGATGCCGGGCCCGAGCGAGATCGAGATCCGCCCGGTCTACGGCATGGAGGATTTCGCCGAGGTCCTCACCCCCGAGGTCGCCGAGATCCACGACCGCACGCGCGACAAACTGGCGGGGAATTGAGCGGGCGACCAGCCTTTTCGTCATCCCGGACGCCCGGCTGAGGGCGCCAATTCCTGATCGTCACCCCGGCCTTGAGCCGGGGTCCCGCTGCCTTGCCCGAAAAGAAGAAGCGGGATCCCGGGTCAAGCCCGGGATGACGGTCGCCGGGTACCCCCAGACGCACGATCCGTCTCTGGGGCAGGATTTGAACCGTCGGGCTTCCGCGCCGCTTGCCTCGCTCCCCCGCCTCGCCGAAACTCCCCTTATGGTGCAGGACGAAACCCGGCGGGCGATCGAGGCGGTGTTCCGGATCGAACGGGCGCGGCTGATCGCCGGGCTCGCGCGCATGACGCGCGACATGGATCGCGCCGAGGAGCTGGCGCAGGAAGCGGCACTCCTCGCGCTTTCCGATTTGGCGAAGTCCGGCATTCCCAACAATCCCGGCGCTTGGCTGATGGCCGTCGCCAAGCGCCGCGCCGTCGACGGGCTGCGCCGCGACCAGATGCTGGCGCGCAAACATGCCGAGATCGCGCACGAACTCGACGAGGCCGACGACAGCGTCGCGCAACTCGAGGCGGCGATCGACGACGATCTCGGCGACGAACTGCTCGGCCTGATCTTCACCGCCTGCCACCCCTTGCTCTCGCGCGATGCGCGCGCGGCGCTCACCCTGCGGCTGATCGGCGGACTCACGGTGGAGGAGATCGCGCGCGCCTTCCTTTCGAACGAAGCGACGATCGCGCAGCGCATCGTCCGTGCCAAGCGCAGCATCGGCGCGGCCGGTCTCGCCTTCGAGGTGCCGCGTGGTGCCGAGCGCGCAGCCCGGCTCGCCTCGGTGCTCGAAGTCCTCTACCTCATCTTCAACGAGGGCTATGCCGCCACGGCAGGCGAGGATCTGCTCCGCCCTGCGCTCTGCGCCGAGGCGCAGCGGCTCGGCCGCATCCTTGCGGGCCTGATGCCCGAGGAGCCCGAAGTGCAAGGGCTGCTCGCGTTGATGGAGATCCAGGCGTCGCGGCTCGGCGCACGCGTTGGCCCCGACGGCGAGTCGCTCCCGCTCTCCGCCCAAAATCGCGCACGCTGGGACCGGATGCTGATCCGCCGTGGCCTTGATGCGCTCGCCCGTGCCGAAGCACTGGGCGGCGCCGATGGCCCTTATGCGCTGCAGGCCGCCCTCGCCGCTTGCCACGCGCGGGCGTTGCGGACCGAGGACACCGACTGGCCGCGCATCGCCGGGCTGTATGACCGGCTCTACACGGTGATGCACACTCCGGTGGTCGCGCTCAACCGCGCGATCGGGCACAGCATGGCCTTCGGCCCTGAGTCCGGGCTTGCGCTGCTCGACGCCCTCGCCGACGCGGGAGCCCTCGCCGGCTATGCCCCGCTACCCGCGGCGCGCGGCGATTTCCTCGATCGCGCCGGGCGGCCGGACGAAGCGCGGGCAGCGTTCGAAGCCGCCGCCCGCCTGTCGCGCAACCGCCGCGAACGCGCCTTCCTCCTCGCCCGCGCCGAGGCGTGCGGGGTGACGGCGTCAGGCTAGAGTCCGTCCCTCACAACCGTCATCCCGGGCTTGACCCTGGATCCCACTTCTTCTTGCGGGGACAACGCGGCGGGCCCCCGGCTCAGGGCCGGGGGTGACGATCAGGACCTGGAATCCCGCCCTAAGCCGCCACCGGCTCGCGCGTCGCGCCGCCCATGGCGGTCACGGTACGCAGGTCCTG
>Ga0065165_1002991_pt1 | contig 12824 bp, 11 predicted proteins | sample AraplaMF_Cvi_mMF_FD_63813 | JGI IMG/M metagenome (GOLD analysis project Ga0065165, IMG submission 63813) | Arabidopsis root microbial communities from the University of North Carolina, USA - plate scrape MF_Cvi_mMF (version 2) (version 3) | ecosystem: Host-associated > Plants > Roots >... | reverse complement strand
ATTGCCGGCGTCGAGCGCGCCCAGCAGGCCAGGCTGGCCAGCCTGAAGGAGGGCTGGGCCGAACGCGCCGACGCGATGGAAAGCTGGATCGCGGCGCAGCGCGAAGCGAAGCCGAAGTGCTTCAACGGGAACAAGATGCGCCCGGACTCGCTGGTCAAATGGTTCGAGGCCCTGCGCGCCTGGGCCCGCGACCCGGCGATGCTCATGCCCGACCTCGGCGACACCGCCTGGAAGCGTCTGACCCCGGACGGCATCATCGACGCCTTCGCCAAGGATTTCGATACCGCCGTGCCAGAGTGCTTCGAGCACACCGGAGCGCTGAAGGAAGCCCTGGACGAGATCGAGCCGATGGCCCATGCGCTGCTGCGCCATGCCGCCTGCAACATCGCGCGCCGCATGATCGACCTGAAGCGCCGCAACCGCCAGTTCGGCTTTGCCGACATGCTGGCGCGCCTGAAGAACGCACTCGAAGGCGTCAATGGCGAGGCTTTGCGCCGCCGCATCGTCGAGCAGTTCCCGGTGGCGATGGTCGACGAATTCCAGGACACCTCGCCCGACCAGTACCGCATCTTCGACCTGCTGTACCGGGTGGCCGACAACGATCCGGCCCATGGCCTGTTCCTGATCGGCGACCCGAAGCAGTCGATCTACGGTTTCCGCGGTGCCGACATCCACAGCTACCTGTCGGCGCGGCGCGCCACCGCCGGGCGCCACTACCAGCTCGGCACCAACTACCGCTCGACGAAGCAGCTGGTGGCGGCCGTCAACCGGCTGTTCGAGTTTGCCGAAGGTGATGCCGGGCATCCGGGCTACGCCTCCGGTGCCTTCCGCTTCAGGAAGGACGAGGAGAATCCGCTGCCTTTCGAAGCGGTCGATGCGGCCGGGCGCAGCCAGGAACTGGTCGGCGTCGACGGCCCCTTCCAGGCGCTGGCCGTGGCCACGACCGAGCGCGAGGACCTGCGCGCCGAGGACTACCGCGACTTCTTCGCCCACCACTGCGCCGAACACATCGTCACCCTGCTGAACGACGAGCACGTGGGCTTCCGCGACGATGAAGGCAGGTTCAAGCGCCTGATGCCGGCCGATATCGCGGTGCTGGTGCGCGACCGCCGCGAGGCCTCGGCGATCCGGCGCGCGCTGGTGCAGCGGCGCGTCGCCAGCGTCTACCTGTCCGACCAGGATTCGGTGGTCGAGAGCCAGGAAGCGCTCGACGTGCTGCGCTGGCTGCAGGCGGTCGCGAGCCCGCTGGATGGCGTCCTGGCGCGCACCGCCTTCGCCACCGCCACCTGCGCGCTGCCGCTGCCGGAACTGGCCCGCCTGTCGAGCGACGAACTGGCCTGGGAGGAAAGAGTCGAGCAGCTGAAAGGCCTGCACCAGACCTGGCAGCGCCAGGGCGTGCTGGCCATGCTGCGCCGCTTCATCCATGAACTGGGCTTGCCGGCCAAGCTGCTGGCCCCCGGTGCCAGCGGCGGCGAGCGCAGGCTCACGAATCTGCTGCACCTGGCCGAGCTGCTGCAGGAAGCCAGCCGCGAGCTGGACGGCGAGCAGGCCCTGATCCGCTGGTTCGCCGAACAGATCGAGGGGCTGGGAGAGGGCGGGGACGAACGCGTGCTCCGCCTGGAAAGCGATGCCGAGCTGGTGAAGGTCGTCACCGTGCACAAGTCGAAGGGCCTGGAGTACCCGCTGGTGTATCTGCCGTTTGCCGTCACCGCGCGCAAGACCGACCGCCGCAACCGCGCCTTCTTCGAATACGTGCATGAGGATGGCGGCCGGCGCATCGACCTCGGCCTGAGCGAAGATGCGCTGCAGGCCGTCGACCGCGCGCGCATCGAGGAAGACCTGCGCCTGCTGTATGTGGCGCTGACCCGCGCGCGCCACTTCCTGTGGCTGGGCGTGGCGGCGGTGGCCGCCGGCCGCAAGGGCGAGAACCGGCTGCACGAATCGGCGCTCGGCTATCTGCTGACCGGCGGCGAGCCGGTACAGGCAAGCGCCATGCGCGAACGCTGGGAGCGCTTGCGTGGCAGCCTGGAAGCCATCGAACTGCATAGCTTGGCGCCGCCGGAAGGCTGTACCCGGCTGGTGCGCGCCGATGTGCGACCGGAACTGGTCGAGGCGGCCAGCTTCAATGCCCGCTTCGAGCGCGACTGGGCGGTGGGTTCCTTCACCTCGCTGACCCGGCACACGGTGGCGCCCCCCAGCAGGCCGCAGGAAGAGAACCTGCTGGAAGAAGAGGAGCCGGGCACGGTCGAAGCGCCCAGGGTGGACGACGCGCCCTGGCACCGCTTCCCGCGCGGCGCCACGCCCGGCAACTTCCTGCACGAGCAGCTGGAGTGGATGGCGCAGGAAGGTTTCAGCCGCATCGACGAGGATGACTTCATCATGCGCCTGCACCAGCGCATCCGCCGCGCCGGCTGGGGCAACCGCGTCGACGATGCCATGGCCTGGCTCGACGCGCTGGTGACCCTGCCGCTGCCACCGACCGGCTGCGCGCTGTCCGATCTCGAGGAACTGCTGCCCGAGATGGAGTTCTGGTTCCCCAGCCGGGGGCTGGATGTCGGCGCGCTGGACCGCCTGTGCCGCCAGCGCCTGCTCGGCAATACACCGCGACCAACCCTGCCCGAGCGCCAGCTGCACGGCATGCTCAAGGGCTTCACGGACCTGGTGTTCGAATGCCAGGGCCGCTACTGGGTGCTGGACTACAAATCGAATGCGCTGGGTCCGGGCGATGCCGCCTACACCCAGCCGGCGATGGCGGCCGCGATGGCCGAACACCGTTACGACATCCAGGGCGCGATCTACCTGCTGGCCCTGCACCGCCTGCTGCGCGCGCGCCTGGGCGAGCGCTACGACCCCCGGGAGCAGCTGGGCGGCGCCGTGTTCCTGTTCCTGCGCGGGATCGGCAATGAAGCCACGCGCGGCTGCTACCTGATCGAGCCGGACATGGTGCTGCTCGATGGTCTCGACGAGTTGCTGGCACATGAGTAATCCAATAGATCCCGACAAGATCGACATCTTCTGGTTCGAGGTCGAACGCCTGACGGAAGCCGGCGAGTTGCGCCGCCTGTCGGGCGCCTTCGCCCGCTTCGTCGCCTCGCTTGGTCCGGCCCAGGGGCCGCTGCTGCTGGCGTCCCTGGTGCTGTCCGAGCTCGAAGGCCGCGGCCACAGCTGCCTCCTGCTGGCCGACCTGGCGGATCCGGCCGCGCTGCTCGGCCTGCCCGAGGAAGAGTGGAAGGAGCTGGCGGCCGCCATCAAGCCGCTGCCGAAGAATGCGAAGGGCTGGGTGACCCAGCTGGCCGGCTGCGAGCAGATCCTGCGGGTCGGCGATTTCGATTTCGGCCAGCCGCTGGTGCTGGATGGCGATGGCGCGGATGCACGGCTCTACCTGCGCCGTTACTGGCGCGACGAGACGACGGTGGCGGACTCCGTGCGCAAGCTGGCGGGCGAGCGCAAGCCGGTCGACGTGTCCACCGTGCGCGGCTGGCTGGACCTGCTGTTCGCCTCCCAGCGCGCCGCCGCTCAGTTGGAAATGCGGCCCGATTGGCAGAAGCTGGCCTGCGCGATCGCCCTGCGCGGCCAGGTCGCGATCATCACCGGCGGCCCCGGCACCGGCAAGACCTACACGGTGGCGCGCCTGCTGGCGCTGCTGTTCGCCACCGCGCCGGACGCCGCCCGCCAGCGCATCGCCCTGGCGGCGCCGACCGGCAAGGCGGCGGCGCGCCTGAAACAGTCGATCGACAAGGCCCTGGGCGAGCTGGCGGACAAGGTCGGCGACCAGCTGCCGCTGCGCGAACTGACCGCGCGCATGGGCGCGGCCCGTACCTTGCACAGCCTGCTGGGTGCGCGGCCGGACAGCCGCGCCTTTGCCCATCACCGCGGCAATCCGCTCGACGTCGACGTGCTGATCGTCGACGAAGCCTCGATGGTGCACCTGGAGATGATGGCCTCGCTGCTGGATGCGCTGCCGCCCACCGCGACCCTGATCCTGCTGGGCGACAAGGACCAGCTGGCGTCGGTGGAGGCGGGCGCCGTGCTGGGCGATTTGTGCCACGATGCCCAGGCCGGCAACTACGAAGCCGAGACCGTCGAGTATGTGCGCGCCGCCAGCGGCGAGGAGATCCCGGCGGACTTCGTGCATCCGGGCGGTGCGCTGGCCCAGCAGACCGTGATGCTGCGCCATAGCCGCCGCTTCAGCGGTCCGATCGGGCAGCTGGCGCTGGCCGTGAACGCCGGCGATGTCGAGGCGGCCGGCGCTGTGCTGCGTGCACCGGGCGCACCGGAAGTCGAGGGCGCCGGCGCGGTGCGCTGGATCGAACACGCCCAGCAGCAGCACGCGATCGCGCTGGCCCTGGAGGGCTACCGGCCTTATTTGAAACTGCTGGCGGAAATGCCCGAAGGTGCGCACGAAGACTGGGTGCGCGCCGTGCTGCAGCGCTTCGAAGCCTTCCGCATCCTGTGCGCCGTGCGCGAGGGCGAATGGGGCGTGGGAGGGCTGAATACGGCAATCGAGCAGCGCCTCGACCAGGCCGGCCTGATCCGGCGCAGCGGCGACTGGTACGTCGGCCGCCCGGTCATGGTGACCCGCAACGATTATTCGACCAATGTCTTCAACGGCGACATCGGCCTGACCTTGCCCGACCCCGCGCGTCCCGGCTCGCTGCGCGTTTGGTTCCTGGAAGGCGACAAGGTGCGCAGCGTGCTGGCGACCCGCCTGCGGCATGTGGAGACGGCCTACGCGATGACGGTCCACAAATCCCAGGGCTCGGAGTTCGCGCACACGGTGCTGGCGCTGCCGAAAGAGGGCGGGGCGGTGCTGGCGCGGGAGCTGGTCTACACCGGCATCACGCGTGCGAGCCGCGAGTTCACCTTGCTGACGCCGGTGCCGGCGGTGCTGGGGGAGGCGATTCAGAAGCGGACGCACCGGGCAAGCGGCTTGCGGGGGATGATCAATCCCTGACCGTCGTTATCGCCTTCGCGGGACGACGGTGTAGTTTTCTGATCTACATTTGCGCCATCCTTTGCTTTCCATCTAGCAACAATGTTAAAGTTGCTGTCTGGGAACTCTGGAGGTGCTGCCATGCTGGTTTTTGTCGGATTCATCGTCGTGCTGCTGGCCGTGTTCGGCGGCTTCGTTCTGCAGGACGGTCACCTGGCGGCACTGTTCCAGCCCTATGAGCTCCTGATGATCTTCGGCGGCGCGATGGGCGCCTTCGTGATCGCCAACGACCGCAAGGCCTTGTCCCTGACCTGGCACAGCCTCCCGATGCTGTTCCAGAGTTCGCGCTACACCCGTGAGCTGTACATGTCGCTGATGGCGCTGATGTTCGACGTCCTCACCAAGGTCCGCCGCGAAGGCCTGATGTCGCTCGAGGACGACATCGACGCACCCTACGAAAGCCCGGTGTTCAGCAAGTACCGGCTGGTGCTGATGGACGACCACCTGCTCGACTTCATCACCGACTACCTGCGCCTGCTGGTGTCCGGCACCATGAATTCCTACCAGCTCGAAAACCTGATGGATTGCGAGATCGAGACCTATCAGGAGGACTCCGACATCCCGGTGCAGGCGATCCACAAGCTGGCCGACGGCATGCCGGCTTTCGGCATCGTCGCCGCCGTGATGGGCGTGGTGCACACCATGGGCTCGATTGGCCGTCCGCCGGCCGAGCTGGGCAGCCTGATCGCCGCCGCGCTGGTCGGCACCTTCCTCGGCATCCTGCTGTCCTACGGCCTGGTCGCGCCGCTGGCCAGCCTGCTGCACCGCCGCCACCAGGAAACCGTCAAGGCCCTGCAGTGCGTGAAGGTGACCCTGCTGGCCAGCATGAACGGCTATGCGCCGACGATTGCCGTCGAATTCGGCCGCAAGGTCATCTCGGCCACCGAGCGCCCGAGCTTTGCCGAGCTGGAAGGGCATGTGCGGCAGCTGAAGTCGCGCTGATACCGGGAACGCCGCAATGAAAAAAGGCCGCTGCTGCGGCCTTTTTCGTTTTCCGGGCGGGCCGGATCAGCGGTGACGGCGATGGCGGGTCACGCCGGCATGCTTGAAGCGGCTGCGGCCTGCCGAGGCCTTGACGCGGGCGCCGCCCACCGAAGCCTTGATGCGCGGACCGCCGGCGGCGACGCGTGCGCGCACCGGGCTGGTCGCCACCGGGGCGGCATCGCCCAGCACGTGGCGACGGATGTTCAGGGCGTCCAGGATGCGCACCGAGGAGGCGCCGGCGTTCAGCAGCACCATGGTCGCGTTCTTGCCGGCGGCCTTCACGCGCATGATCAGGCAGCGGCCGGCTTCCTGGGTGTAGCCGGTCTTCGACAGGCCGATGTCCCAGCCCTTGGCGCCGACCAGGCGGTTGGTGTTGTGGTATTCGACGTTGCGGCCCTTGATGTTGATGAGGTCGCTGGACGAGGTCGTGATGCGGGTGATCTCGGGGTAGTTGGCGGCAGCGGTCGCCATCTTGACCAGGTCGGCGGCGGTCGACTGGTTATGCGGGCTCAGGCCGGTCGGCTCCTCGATCACGGTCTGGGACATGCCCAGCGCGGCGATCTTGCGCTTGACGGCGATGCGGAAGGCGTCCATGCCGCCCGGATAGGTGCGGCCCAGGGCGGCGGCGGCGCGGTTATCCGAGGACATCAGGGCCAGCTGCAGCACGTCGCGGCGCGGAATGGTCGCGCCGACCGGGACGCGCGAGGTGCTGTGCTTGAGCACGTCGACGTCCTGCTTCTCGATCTCGATCGGCTCGTTCATGTCCTGGTGGGCATCGAGCACGACCATGGCGGTCATCAGTTTGGTCAGCGAAGCGATCGGGGCGACGGTCGAGGCGTTCTTTTCGAACAGGACCTTGCCGGTATCGTCTTCGACGACCAGCACCGATTGCGATCCGAAAGGCACGGCGAGGGCGGCCGCGCTGGAAATCGTCATCAGCACGGCAGCGAGAAATTTTTTGATCATGTGTGTGTATGAGTACGGTTAATGGTCGGGCGCCGGACGGCGGCGGAACATCAAATCGTTCAGTTAGACCAGTAGCGGCGAGCTACATGGGAACTTTTTAAAATCAATGGCAGTCGGGGAAAATCAATACCAACGGAAAGATTCTACAAGAAAAAAGGCCTCGCGTTGTTGCGAGGCCTTCTTTGTGAACGGAAATTAGCGAATTTTCTTAAAGGAATCTCTTAAAAGAGACTCAGCAATTATTTTCCGCGCGTAAATGCTGGATATATATACAGCATTTATTATCAAACCGATTTTCCCATGTTTTATTTCGACTGGTAGATCTTGTCGAATTCACCGCCATCGTCGAAATGGCGCTTCTGCGCGGCGCGCCAGCCACCGAAAACGTCGTCGACCGTGAACAGCTGGACCGGCTTGTAATTGGCGGCAAACTGCCTCATGACCTTGTCGTTACGCACGCGCAGGTAGTGCTTGGCGCCGATCGCCTGGCCGGCTTCCGAATACAGGAAGTTCAGGTAGGCGGTGGCCTGCTTGCGCACGCCCTTGCGGTCGACCACCTTGTCGATGATCGCCACCGGGGTTTCGGCCAGCACCGAGATCGACGGGTAGACCACTTCGAAGTCGTCGCCGAACTCGGCGCGCACCAGGTTCACCTCGTTTTCGAAGGTCACCAGGATGTCGCCGATCTGGCGCTGGGTGAAGGTGGTGGTGGCGGCGCGGCCGCCGGCGTCCAGCACCGGCACGTTCTTGAAGATCTTGCCGACCAGCTCGCGGGCTTGCGCTTCGTTGCCGCCTTTCTTCAGCACCGAGCCCCAGGCCGCCAGATAGGTGTAGCGGCCGTTGCCGGCGGTCTTCGGGTTCGGGATCACGACCTTGACGTCGGGCTTGGCGAGGTCCGCCCAATCCTTGATGCCCTTCGGGTTGCCCTTGCGGACCAGGAACACCATGGTCGAGTAATAGGGCGAGGCATTGTTCGGGAACTTCTTGGCCCAGTCCTTGGCGACGAGGCCGCGGTCGGCCAGCATGTCGATGTCGTTGGCCTGGTTAAGGGTCACCACCGAGGCTTCGAGGCCGTCGGCCACGGCGCGCGCCTGCTTGCTGGAGCCGCCGTGCGACTGCTTGATCGTGATGTTCTCGCCGGTGTTCTTCTTCCATTCGGCGGTGAAGGCCGGGTTGACGTCCTTGTACAGTTCGCGGGCGACGTCATAGGAGACGTTCAGCAGCTCGGGGTCCGCGGCCTTGGCGGCGAAGGGGAGGACGGCGCTGCCCAGCGCCAGGGACAGGGCCAGCAGGTGGCGACGCAGCGGAGAATGATTTCGGACCATTGTTTGTTCTTCCTTGTAAAGACCAGTGGAAACCGGTTCATGATCTACGAAGAAATATCGGAACAAAAGTACATTTTTCTAATATGCTTAGACGCTCCATGCCGGATGCATGCGCCGGCAGCAGGATAGCCGGGTTTGGGTTATAGTCCGGCCTGCTGGACCACGCATTTAATATTTTACGTCGCATGTACATGGGTATCGACATTCGCCAGGCAACACCGAGTGACGCGCAGGAAGCATGCGCTTTGCTGCGCCGCTCGATCGAAGAGGGCTGTACGGCCGACCACGGCCATCGCCCCGAGATCCTGCAGCCATGGTTGAGCAATAAAACCCCGCAAACCGTTGCCACCTGGCTGTCCTCGCCCGGTAACTACGCCGTGGTTGCCGTGCATGAGCAGCAGCTGGCCGGACTGGCCCTGCTGACCCAGGCCGGCAAGCTGGCCCTGTGCTATGTGATGCCGGGCCAGCTCCACATGGGCATCGGCAGTGCCATGATACGTGCCGTCGAGGATCAGGCCCGCTGCTGGAACATCGGCAAGCTGCACATGCACAGCCCGGCATCGAGCAGCGGCTTTTTCGAGCGGCTCGGCTATGTGAATGCCGGCAAGGACAAGGCCTGCTTCGGCATGGAATGCGATTTCCTGTGGAAGAAACTCGACGCCGCCGAACCGCCAGCCAGCAAGCGCTTCTGTTCCTGCACCGGAAAATAATCCTGTTGCGGGAAACATCCGGTAACACGCGCTCATCTTCTTTCTTTCTGTCCATTGAGATATAGTAAGAAGATTCGAATGATGAGTTTGTTATGGCTTCCCGCAGAGATTTTCTTCACCACGGGTTGCGCCTTACCGCACTCGGCCTGGTCGCGACTCCGCTGATCGACGCCAGGGCGGCAGCGCGCAGCGCCGACCGCAGCACTTCCCAGGCTACTCCTGACGCTCCCGGCGTCGACATCGCCCCGCCGCCCGACCTGTTCGACGCCCAGGTGGTCGACCTCGACTTCTGGGTCAAGCCGCGCACCCTGTCCGTGGTCCGCCCGGCCAGCGGCGAGCGCGCCAGGGTCCTCTACTGGAAGGACGGCGAGATCATCGACTCGGCCTACTTGGAACTCTGCCACATGCTGCGCGACGTGAACGGCAAGGCATCCATGCCGATCGATCCTAAGCTGCTGGAAACGCTGTGGGCCTCGCAGGCCTTCGTCGAGCGCTACGGCCTCGACAAGCCGCTCGAGATCCTGTCCGGCTACCGTACCCCGGCCTCCAACAACCGCCTGATCGAGCAGGGCGTGCCGGCCGCGCGCCAGTCCCTGCACATGTCCGGCAAGGCGGCGGACATCCGCATCGCCGGCCTGACCGAGGAGGTGCTTGGCGGCCTGGTGCGCAGCTTCCGGCAGGGCGGGGTGGGCTTCTATTACCGTTCCGGTCCGAAGGGCGGCTGGATTCATGCCGACACAGGCTTGAACCGCACCTGGAAGGGATAAGCGGCGCTCGCTCCCGCGCATTTTTGCTATCGTGGCTTGCCTGTCAAACTTTCCGAAGGAGGACGCGATGGCAACCATGAACGCACCCACCATGGAGCGGCGCCACCTGCCCGAGCGGCGCGCCGCCGTGCGCGAAGGACACTCGGCGATGTCGGCGGTCGACTATATCGCGATGGCCCTGCTCATCATCGGCGGCCTGAACTGGGCGATGGTCGGCCTGTTCGACGTCGACGTCGTCGCCAGCCTGTTTGGTGCCGGCAGTCCGGCCAGCCGCCTGGTCTACGTCCTGGTGGGCATCTCCGCGCTGTATTCGATCTGGACCGCAATGAAGATGGGGCGCCGGCACGGCTAGTGCGGATCGGGCTGATCTCGGATACCCACGGCCTGCTGCGCCCGGAAGCCCTGGATTACCTGGCGGGCAGCGACCATATCGTCCATGCCGGCGACATCGGCGGCCCCGAGCTGCTCGAGCGCCTGGCCGCGATCGCGCCGTTGACCGTGGTGCGCGGGAATAACGATACCGCCGCCTGGCAGAAGACGATTCCGGAAACGGCACGCCTCGACCTGGCCGGGGTGGGGATCTACGTCATCCACGATCTCAAGGCGCTCGATATCGACCCGGTGGCGGCCGGCGTGCGCGTGGTGGTGTCCGGCCATTCGCACAAGCCGGCCTGCGTCGAGCGTGGCGGCGTGCTCTACGCGAACCCGGGCAGCGCCGGGCGCCGCCGCTTCACGCTGCCGATCGCGGCCGGCGAGCTGCTGGTCGAGGGCGGGCAGGTCGAAGTCCGGTTGGCCACGCTGATCGATTAGGGTTCTCCGGCTTGCGTGCCTGGTCATCCATGGCTTAGCATACGCGCCGTCTGCATCTTCACCCAACAAGGCCGAGCCCACATGAGCCACGATTCGAGCAAGGACAGTACCGAACGCCCCCGTTTCCGCCCTGTCCCCTGGACCCCGCTGGAAACCCCGCAGGACGTCGAGCTCTGGATCGACGAGCACAACCGCACCATGCAGGAGATGATCGGGCCGCAGGAGACCGGGGTCGGCGTGCGCTTCACGCTGGCGCCGGGCGGCGACGTCGTCCTGCAGACCACTGGCGACGCCGTGCTGCTGGACGTCGAGCCGGACGCCAGCTGGATCGCGCCCCTGATCATGGCCGCCACCAATGCGGAGCAGCCGGCCGGGCAGGTCTGGGTGCTGCCTGACGACAAGCTGGTGCAGCTGCTGCTGGGCCTGTCGACCCTGGTCGAGCGCACCCTGATCGTCACCGGCCACAATTTCAAGCATAGCCGCAGGCTATACTGACAGCCGGATAATTCCCTTTTCGCATCATCCTGTTGCTTATACAATCGGATTCCACCTTGAATGGAGTGCGAAGGTATGCAAAAGGGTTTCCCGAATCGTGGTCGCAGGATCTTGATGGCCGCCGTCGCCGGCGCCGCTCTGATGGCATCAATGGCCCATGCCGCCGACCTGCTCGATAACGCGAAGGCACGCGGCACGCTGCGTATCGCCCTCGAAGGAACCTACCCGCCTTTCAACTTCAAGGACCCGAAGACCGGCCAGCTGACCGGCTACGACGTCGATGTCGCCAAAATCGTGGCGGCGAAGCTGGGCCTGAAACCGGAGTTCGTGACCACCGAATGGGCTTCGATCCTGGCCGGCCTGGGCGCCGGCAAGTACGACGTCATCATCAGCCAGGTCAACGTCACGCCCAAGCGCGAGCAGGCCTTCGATTTCTCCACCCCGTACACCTATTCGACGCCGCAGCTGATCGTGCGCCGCAACGAGCGCATCAACTACACGAAACTGGAAGACCTGAAGGGCAAGAAGGTCGGGGTCGGGCAGGGCAGCGTGTTCGAGCAGCAGGCCAAGGCCGTGCCCGGCGTCGACGTGAAGAGCTACCCTGCGGCGCCGGAAAACCTGCAGGACCTGGCCTTCGGCCGCATCGACGCCGCCCTCAACGACAGCCTGATGGTGGGCTACCTGCTGAAGTCCTCGCAGCTGCCGATCCGCGCCGGTGCGCGCGTTGGCGCGGTCGAGCGTACCGCCGTCGCCTTCCAGAAGGGCAATCCGAAATTCCACGCCGCCGTCAATAAAGCGATCGAGGACGCGCGCGCCGACGGCAGCCTGAAGGCCGCGTCGATGAAGTGGTTCGGCACCGACGCGACGCACACGCCATGATCGCCTTGTACTGAGGCCCGCGATGGAATTCCAGGAACTGCTGGACCTGCTGCGCGACGCGGCGCCGGTGATGCTGCGTGGCGCCGGCTATACGCTGCTGCTGGCCGTCGCCGCCATGCTGGGCGGACTGCTGCTGGGCCTGCCGACGGCCCTGATGCGCGTCGCGCCCTGGGCGCCGCTGCGCTGGCCGGCGGCGCTCTATGTGAGCGTCTTCCGCGGCACGCCGCTGCTGGTGCAGCTGTTCGTCGTCTACTACGGCCTGCCCAGCATCGGCATCGAGTTCACGCCGGTGACGGCCGGGGTGTTGACCTTGTCGCTGAACGCCGGCGCCTATTTGTCCGAAAGCCTGCGCGGCGCCATCAACGCCGTCGCCCAGGGCCAGTGGCGGGCGGCTTACAGCCTCGGCCTGGGCTGGGCCCAGACCCTCCGTCACGTGGTGCTGCCGCAGGCGCTGCGGGTGGCGGTGCCGTCGATGAGCAACACCCTCATCAGCCTGATCAAGGACACCTCGCTGGTCTCGGTGATCACGATGACCGAATTGATGCTCGTTACCAAAGAATTGATCTCCGTCACATTTCGTCCATTGCCGCTCTACGTCGCAGCGGCCATTATCTATTGGGTGTTGAGCCTGTTCTTCGAAGGCTTGCAGCGCCGCGCCGAGCGCCGCCTCAACCGTGCTCACCAGCAACACTAGGACAACAGCGGATCGACAAGGTCCACGGCGCCGTGCTAGGCTTTTTCCTAAAAAGCAACATCAACCGCGTGGTGGGGTGTCATGGACAAGGACGTGCACATGCCGGCCGCGCTGCTGGCCCGGCAGCAGCTGGACAGCGGCCTCAAGCCGGAGCGCTTGCGCCACGAGCAGGAGCAGGCGCACTTCAACGAACTCTACCTC
>Ga0065165_1002989_pt1 | contig 12832 bp, 12 predicted proteins | sample AraplaMF_Cvi_mMF_FD_63813 | JGI IMG/M metagenome (GOLD analysis project Ga0065165, IMG submission 63813) | Arabidopsis root microbial communities from the University of North Carolina, USA - plate scrape MF_Cvi_mMF (version 2) (version 3) | ecosystem: Host-associated > Plants > Roots >... | reverse complement strand
GATGCCCCAGCGAACCACATCAGTCATGCTTTGCTCCCTTGATCATGTGCGTTCCGCCCGCTTGGGGCGGAACACGGTTTCGTCGAGATAGAAGGCTTCGTCCTGCCCGGGCCACCAGCCGGGCACGCCCAGCACCTGCAGCGGCGTGAAGGCGGCGGTGCTCAAGCCCTCGGTACACAGCTGGCCGGCCACTTGCATGTCGATCCAGGCGCGCCGGTCTTCCCAGTCCAGGTCGAACCAGGCATCGGGTGCGAACAGCATCCAGGTATGCGCAGTGATCGCCTTGCGCGGCGCTACCAGCTTTTCCATCAGCGCATGGCCGAACAGCCAGACCTGGGCATGTGCATCGGGACCAGCGCCGAACATCGCGCGTTTTACGTACAAGGCCTCATGCCAGCGGTGGCCGCGCAGGCCGTCGGCCAGCGCGTGCCCACGCTCGCCGTCACGCAGCACCAGCAGGGCGGCGTTCTCGTCGAAGATGGTGGCGGCATCGCGGGCCGGACCGCGCGACTTGCCAACGCCGGCTTGCGCGATCTGCGCCGCCTGCAGTGCGTTCAGCTCGCGTTTGATGAGCGGGAAGGTCTGCCACACCAGGCCATTGAAGAAATCGTGCAGGTTCTCGCGCGTGGGCACACAGCCGCTGGCGCCGATGAATTCCTCGTAGGCGGTATTTGGGGGCAGATCGGCCTGGGGCACGAAGCGGATCGCCTTGCCGCGGTGGTTCTGCAGGCCGAGCCTGGCCGCGTTCGCATTGAACCGGTCGAGGAAGGACGCGGCCGGTTCCAGGCTGTCGAAGGCCGGGCGCACCGCGTCGTACCACGGACGCGTCCAGTCGATCTGTTCGAACCCCGCGACTTCCTGGACCATGCGCGCGCTTACAGCATCTTCCAGTTGAGCTGGTCGCCGGCGTCCAGCGGCACCAGCTGGTGCTCGCCCATCTGTACGGTCGGCGGGATGGTCCAGGCTTCGCGCTTGAGGGTGACGGTGCCTTCGTTGACCGGCAGGCCATAGAAGTTCGGGCCGTTCAGGCTGGCGAAGGCTTCCAGCTTGTCGAGCGCGCCGGCCTGCTCGAAGGCGGTGGCGTACAGCTCCATCGCGTGCAGGGCCGTATAGCAGCCGGCGCAGCCGCAGGCGCTTTCCTTGGCGTGGATTGCGTGCGGGGCCGAGTCGGTGCCGAGGAAGAAGCGCTCGTCGCCGCTGGTGGCGGCCGTCACCAGCGCCAGGCGGTGTTCCTCGCGCTTCAGCACCGGCAGGCAGTAGTAGTGCGGATTGATGCCGCCCTTGAAAATCTCGTTGCGGTTGTACAGCAGGTGGTGGGCGGTGATGGTGGCGGCGATCGGGCCTTCGGCTTCGGCCACGTACTGGGCGGCGTCGCGGGTCGTGATGTGCTCGAACACGATCTTCAGCTCCGGGAAATCGCGGCGCAGCGGGCGCATCACGCGCTCGATGAACACGGCTTCGCGGTCGAACAGGTCGATCTCGTGGTCGGTCACTTCACCGTGCACCAGCAGCGGCATGTCGACTTCCTGCATCACCTCGAGCGTCTTGTAGCACTTGCGCAGGTCGGTTACGCCGGCCGCCGAGTTGGTGGTGGCGCCGGCGGGATACAGTTTGACGGCGTGGATGAAGCCGGTGTCTTGGGCGCGGCGGATCTCGTCCGGATCCGTGTTGTCGGTCAGGTACAGGGTCATCAAAGGCTCAAAGCTCATCCCGGACGGCAGAGCGGCCAGGATGCGGTCGCGGTAGGCGGCGGCGTCAGCGGCGGTGGTGACCGGCGGCTTCAGGTTCGGCATGACGATCGCGCGGGCGAACTGGCGCGCAGTGTGCGGCAGCACGGCGGCCATGTGCGAGCCGTCGCGCAGGTGCACGTGCCAGTCGTCGGGGCGGATGAGGGTGATGGTGTCGGGGGATTCGATGATGGACATGGCGGCTCTCGGATTGCGAAACCCGGACATTTTACCTGTAGCCATCGTGAGGGGCCACGCGCCGGCCTGGGGTGCGCACGATACGTTTCCAGAAAGTACTAAAAATGGCCAAAGACGTTAAACTTTACACATTTAAAATTCACAGATCAGCATGGGAATCGGCTACGACACCCTTGTCCCGCTCGCGTTCATCATCGTGTTCGCCTACACGGTCTTCGGCCTGACCGGCTTCGGCTCGACCATCACGGCCATGCCGATGCTGGTGCTGGTGATCCCCTTGCGCATGGCGGTGCCGCTGATGCTGGTGTTCGACCTGGCCTCCGGCCTGCTGCTGGGGCTGAAGAACCGCCGCTTCATCGAGCGCCGCGAAGCCCTGCGCCTCATCCCCTTCATGCTGGGCGGGATGGCGGTCGGCGTGCTGGCCCTGGTGAAGGCGCCCGAGCGCGCGCTGCTGGTCATCCTCGGCGTATTCATCCTCTGCTATGCGGCCTGGAGCCTGATGGTGCGCGGGAAGCCGCAGCCGCTGGCGGGCGCCTGGGCCGCCCCCTTCGGCGCCATCGGCGGCATCTTCACCGCCCTGTTCGGCGCCGGCGGCCCCTTCTACACGATCTACCTGACCCGGCGCCTGCCGGACAAGCTGGCCCTGCGCGCCACCATCAGCGGGGTGCTGTTCTTCAGCGCGGTGGCGCGGCTGGTGTTGTTTTCCAGTGCAGGCCTGTACAAGCAGGCGTCGCTGCCGCTGCTGGCCGCCGTGCTGCTGCCGTGCGCCTTAGGGGGACTGTACCTCGGCAACCGCCTGCACCAGCGCCTGCCGGCCGAGCGCATCCGCCAGGCGATCTGGGTGGTGCTGATCGCGGGCGGCGCCAGCCTGGTGCTGCGCAACCTGTAAGTACCCCGGCGCCAGCACATGGTGCTAGCATGTCGCCTAAATAAATAGGGGATGGGCTATGCAGGAGACACTTCAACGCGATATCGCGGCGATCCAGGCCATGGGCGCGGTGCCGACCATCCTGGAAACGGTGGCCACCATCACCGGGCTGGGCTTCGTCTGCATTGCCCGCGTGACCCAGGACACCTGGCATGCCTGCGCCGTGCTCGACAAGCTGAATTTCGGTCTCAAAGTGGGCGGCGAACTGGATGTCACCACCACCCTGTGCGAGGAAGTGCGCGACAGCGGCAAGGCGATCATCATCGACCACGTGAGCCAGAGCGCGACCTACTGCCATCACCACACGCCGCGCATCTACGGTTTCGAGAGCTATATCTCGATCCCGATCTTCCGCCAGGACGGCAGCTATTTCGGCACACTGTGCGGACTCGACCCCAAGCCAGCCAGGCTGTCGACGCCCGCCATCACGTCCAGCATGAGCCTGTTCGCCCAGCTGATTTCGCTGCAGATGGACGCCGATGCGCAGCTGGCGGATACCCGCGGCCTGCTGGCCGACGAGCGCGACACCGCGGAGCTGCGTGAACAGCTCATCACCGTGCTCGGGCACGACCTGCGCGTCCCGCTCGAATCGATCTCGATGGCGGTGGAAGTCGGCAAGCGCAAGGGGCCCGACAGCGCGATGCATGCCCTGCTCGACCATATCGGCGGCAGCGCCGAGCGCATCTCGTCCCTGGTCGACAACGTGGTCGACTTCACGCACGGGCGCATGGGCGGCGACATCGGTCTCGCGCTGCGCCGCGAGGACGGCCTGCACCTGGCCTTCGAGCAGGTCATCGAGGTCCTGCGCGGCCTCTATCCGGAGCGCCGGATCGAAGCCCAGCTGCAGTCCATTCCGCCCCTGCTGTGCGACCCCGACCGGATGCGGCAGATGCTGTCGAACCTGCTGAACAACGCGCTGGTGCACGGCGACCCGCAGCGGCCGGTCCAGGTGTCCATGCGGGAGGAAAACGGCGTGCTCCAGCTGACGGTCACGAATGCCGGCCCGCGGATCCCCGACGAGGTCAAACGCCAGCTGTTCAAGCCCTTCTGGCGCGGCGCGGCGAAGGTGTCGCAGGAAGGACTGGGGCTGGGCCTGTTCATCGTGGCCGAGATCGCGCGCGCGCATGGCGGCAGCATCGAGGTCCTGACCTCGGACTCGGCGACCTCCTTCATCTACAAAGTGCGCCGCATGGACTTCGCCGCACTCGGCGGCTGATCAGTGGATGATCCGCGCCAGGAACTCGCGTGCCCGCTCCGACTTCGGCGCCGTGAAGAAATCGTCTTTCGCGCTTTCCTCGACGATGCGGCCGTGGTCCATGAACAGGATGCGGTCGGCCACCCGGCGCGCAAAACCCATCTCGTGGGTCACCACCATCATGGTCATGCCGTCCTGCGCCAGGCCGGTCATCACGTCCAGCACTTCTCCCACCATTTCCGGGTCGAGCGCGGAGGTCGGCTCGTCGAACAGCATCGCGATCGGGTCCATCGCCAGCGCCCGCGCGATCGCCACGCGCTGCTGCTGACCGCCGGATAGCTGGCTGGGGAACTTGTCCTGGTGCGCCAGCAGGCCGACCCGATCCAGGTATTTGAGGCCGTTGGCGTCGGCTTCGTCGCGCGAGCGCTTCAGCACCTTCATCTGGGCCAGGTTCAGGTTGTCGCGCACCGACAGGTGCGGAAACAGCTCGAAGTTCTGGAACACCATGCCGATCCGGGCCCGCAGCGCCGGCAAATGGGTTTTCGGGTCGCCCACCGGGGTGCCGTCGACGTGGATGCTCCCCTGCTGGAAGGGTTCCAGGCCGTTGACGGTCTTGATCAGGGTCGACTTGCCGGAACCGGAGGGGCCGCAAACCACCACCACGTCGCCGCGCGCCACCCGCGTGCTGCAGTCGCTGAGGACCTGGAAGCTGCCGTACCACTTGCTGACATTGTCTATTTCGATCATATATTTGTATGCGTTTGAGCGTGCTTGACAGCACCACCGGCCCCTAGGATACTGCGGAACTTGCAAGATAGTCAGCATCAATCGGCACGTCTGGCAAAACTACCGTGTTGCCCGATCAGCCACCGGAACAGGATGGACGACCTCCGCTGCCTGCATTTACCGGTACCCGCGCCGCCATCACCAGAAGGAAGCCCTATGAACAATCGAAACCGCCTGACCACTTACATCCTCGTGGGGCTGGTGCTCGGCATCGCCGTCGGCTATGTCGCACACAATTACCTGGAAAATCCGGCCGGCTTTGCCGACACGCTGTCGCTGGTGACCACGCTGTTCCTCCGCCTGATCAAGATGATCATCGCGCCGCTGGTGTTCTCGACCCTGGTAGTCGGCATCGCCAAGATGGGCGACGCCTCCGAGGTCGGCCGCATCGGCGTCAAGGCGCTGGGCTGGTTCATCATCGCCTCGATCCTGTCGCTGACCCTGGGCCTGGTCCTGGTGAACCTGTTCCGCCCGGGCGACGCCATGGCCGCCGCCGGCCACCTGCCGGCCGTCACGGAATCCTCGGGCATCGCCGTCACCGGCCTGACGCTGAAGGAATTCATCACCCACCTGGTGCCGTCCTCGATCGTGGACGGCATGGCCAAGAACGAGATCCTGCAGATCGTGATCTTCTCGATCTTCTTCGGCACCGGCGCCGCCGCCGTGGGCGCCCGCGCCACCCCGCTGATCGACGCCATCGACGGCGCCGCCCACGTCATGCTGAAAGTGACCGGCTATGTCATGAACTTCGCGCCGGTTGCGGTGTTCGCAGCGGTCGCCAGCGTGATCGCCAAGAGCGGCGTCGGCGTACTGTCGACCTATGGCGTGTTCATGGGCGAGTTCTACCTCGGCATCGCGCTGCTGTGGGTCGTGCTGATCGCAGCCGGCATCCTGTTCGTCGGCCCGCGCATCCTGCAGCTGCTGCGCGAACTGCGCGAGCCGACCATCCTGGCCTTCACCTGCGCCTCGTCGGAAGCCGCTTTCCCGAAAACCCTGGAAGGCCTCGAGCGCTTCGGCGTGAAGAACCGCCTGGCCGCCTTCGTGCTGCCGATCGGGTACTCGTTCAACCTGGACGGCTCGATGATGTACTGCACCTTCGCCACCATCTTCATCGCCCAGGCCTACGGCATCGAAGTGCCGCTGTCGACCCAGCTGACCATGATGCTGGTGCTGATGCTGACCTCGAAGGGCATGGCCGGCGTGCCGCGCGCCTCGCTGGTGGTGATCGCCGCGACCCTGAACCAGTTCCATATTCCGGAAGCCGGCCTGCTGCTCCTGCTGGGCATCGACCACTTCCTGGACATGGCGCGCTCGGCCACCAACGTGATCGGCAACGGCATCGCCACCGCCGTGGTGGCGAAGTGGGAGGGTGAGCTGACCAATCCGGCTGTGGCCGAGAAGGATGTTGCGACCTCGCCGCTGCGCTGAAGCGGACACTGAACCGACAAGGCTTTCCAGCGATGGAAAGCCTTTTTTTATACTTGAAGGAGATTCCATGACCCTGCAATCCGCGCGCTCCCTGTTCGCGCTCTTCCTCTGCCTGTTCGCCCTCGCCGCCCAGGCCCAGACCGCCGCCCCGGCCAAGCTGCCCAAGGTCGTGATCCTCGCCACCGGCGGCACCATCGCCGGCACCGGCGCGACCAGCACCACCACCGTCGGCTACACCGCCGCCACGGTCGGCGTGCAGGCCCTGATCAACGCGGTGCCGGAGCTGCAGAAGGTCGCCCACGTGAGCGGCGAGCAGGTGTTCCAGATCGCCAGCGAGAACATGGGCAACGAGCAGTGGCTGGTGCTGGCCAAGCGCGTCAACACCCTGCTGGCGCAGCCGGACGTGGACGGCATCGTCATCACCCACGGCACCGACACCATCGAGGAAACCGCCTACTTCCTGAACCTGGTCGTCAAGAGCAGGAAGCCCGTCGTGGTGGTCGGCGCCATGCGTCCTTCGACCGCGATCTCGGCCGACGGTCCGATCAACCTGTACAACGCCGTGCTGACCGCCGGCAGCGCGGACGCCGTCGGCAAGGGTGTGCTGGTGGTGATGAACGACCAGATCAACGCCGCGCGCGAAGTCACCAAGACCAATACCGTCACCACGGATACGTTCAAGTCGCCGGAACTGGGCATGCTGGGCTATGTGGTCGGCAACCAGGCACACTTCTACCGCGCCTCGACGCGCAAGCACACGCTTGATACCGAGTTCGACATCAGCAAACTGGATGCGCTGCCGGCCGTGGACATCGCCTACACCTACGCCAACGTCGGCCCGACCGCCGTCAATGCCTTCGTCGCCGCCGGCGTCAAGGGCCTGGTCCACGCGGGCGTGGGCGACGGCAGCCTGCCGACCAAGGTGCGCCCTGCCCTGTCGGCTGCGCGCCAGAAGGGCGTGATCATCGTGCGTTCGAGCCGCGTCGGCCAGGGCATCGTGGCGCGCAATGGCGAGGCGAATGACGACGAACTGGACTTCGTGGTGTCGGATACGCTGAATCCGCAGAAGGCGCGGATCCTGTTGATGCTGGCGCTGACGAAGACCAGCAGCACCAAAGAGATTCAGCGGATGTTCTACACCTATTGAGGCGTCCGCAACGAAAAAAAAGCCGCTCGATCCGGGCGGCTTTTTTATTTTTTAGAACAGGTGATTCAAACCCACCGACATGCCACGCTGGCGCGTCTGCTTCGACGCCGGCACCAGCGCGCCGCCGTAGCGGTTGATGTCGACTTCCGCATACAGGTTGCTGCGCTTGGACAGCGCATAGCTGGTGCCGAGCATGCGCAGGTCGCGCGTACCGTCGCCGGCCGCGCTGTCGTAGGTCGAGCGGTAGATGGCGCCGGTGAAGTTGAGCGCGCCCACGTCGTAGCTGACGCCGCCGAAGCGGGTCGTGTTCTGGTAGACGCCCGCCGCCGCGCTGTCCTGGCGCTCGCGCGACATGGATGCCTTGGCGGTCATTCCGTGGAACTTCACGCCGCCACCGGCTACGAAGGCGTGGTTGGCAAAACCGGCGGCGGTCTGCTTGTAGGTATAGGCGCCCGCCGCCAGCAGGTTGCCGCCCGTGTAGCTGAATCCCACCGCCTTGGCCGCGCCCCTGTCCGCATCGCCGGCCACCTCGCCCAGCGCGTATTCGGCGCGCAGGGTCAGGCCGCCGAAGCTGCCGGCATACTGGACGTCGTTGTTGAAGCGCGTGCCCGACGACGAAGACGCGCTCAGGCCAGCCGTCTTCGCCGCCGCCGGCAAGGTGGTGCCGGCGCCGGAGGACAGCGGCACGATGCCGGTGTAAGCGTGATCGAAGGGGTCGAGGAATTTTTCGGTCCTGAAGCCGATCGTGTACTGGCGGCCGGCATCGACCGAGCCCCAGGCGCCGCCCAGGCCGAGCGCCGCGGTCCGATTGAACAGGACGTTGTTGGTGTTATCCAGTTCGCCGGTGCTGCTCTTGAAGCCGCTCTCGAGCTGGAAGTGGGCGCTCAATCCATTGCCGAGCTGTTCCACGCCGCGAAAGCCGAGCCGGTTCGAATAAAAGTTACCGGTGCCCATGGTGAGCATGCCGTTCCCGGCAGCGTCGACATTGGTCTGGTAACGCAAGCCGGCGTCGATCGAGCCGTAGACCTGGACATTGGATTGGGCGAGCGCGGCGGCCGGGCACGCGGCCACGAGCGCCAGTATCAGCAAACGGATACGGGTTGTCATGCATTGTCTCCTGCTTGGTAGGTTTTATGTTTTATGTGTGAACGGGGGACGTGCGCGTCCCTCCGCGGACTACCGGTGAAAATGAAACGCGGGGTGGGCGGCCTGGCTCGGCCGCCCGGATGCGGCGCTTACACGGTCGCCTTGAGGGCGGCCTTGCGCGCCGCCTGGCTGGCGTTGCTGCTCAGGACGAGCAGGGTGATGATGCTGGCCAGCGCGAGGCCGGCGATCGGCAACAGGGCCAGTGCATAGCTGCCGGTTTCTTCCTTGATCCAGCCGTAGACGTTGACCATCAGGCCGCCGCCGATCAGGTTCGATGCCGCATTGATGCCGGCCAGGCCGGCGGCCGCCGACGAGGAGGCGATCCAGGTCGAGCTCAGGGCCCAGAACGGTCCCTTGAACGAGTAGGCGCCGACCAGGATGCAGGACAGCAGGAACACCGTCGGCGCGAGCGAGCCGGTGACCAGGGTGCCGAGCATGCCGCCGGCGATCAGGGCCAGCGGGATGGCGGTGTGCCAGCGGCGTTCCGCCGTCTTGTCCGAATGGCGGCCCCACAGGATCATCAGGACTGCGGCAATCACGTAAGGCACCGAATTCACGAGGCCAATCTGCATGACGGTCAGGCCGAAGGATTTGAGAAGCTGCGGCTGCCACACGCCGAGCACCGTGCCGGCAGCCGAGGCGGCCGAGCAGACCAGCGCCATGCCCAGTACTTCCTTGCTGCGGAACAGCTTCCAGATCGAGGTATGGGCCACGGCCTTCTTGTCCTGGCGTTCTTTGTCCAGGCGGGAGGTCAGCCAGCTGCGCTGCTCCGCGGACAGCCATGTCGCCTGTTCCGGACGGTCGGTCAGGAAGAACAGGCAGGCGAGCCCCAGCAGCACCGTCGGCAGGCCCTCGAGGATGAACAGCCAATGCCAGCCGCGCATGCCGAGCAGGCCGTCAGCCTGCAGCAGCAATGCGGAAAGCGGGGAGCCGATGAAACTGCCCATCGGTACGGCGACCATGAAGATGGCGACCATGCGCGCGCGGTAGGCGGCCGGGAACCAGTAGGTCATGTACAGCACCACGCCGGGGAAGAAGCCGGCTTCGGCGGCGCCTAGCAGAAAGCGCATGACGAACAGCGAGTTCTGGCCCTGGACGAAGGCCATGCCGGCGGACACCAGGCCCCAGGTGATCATGATCCGGGCAATCCATTTGCGCGCGCCGAACTTCTGCAGCGCGAGATTGCTGGGCACCTCGAACAGGAAATAAGCGATGAAGAACAGGCTGCCGGCAAAGCCGAACACCTTCTTGGTGATGCCAAGGTCGTCGTTCATCTGCAGGGCAGCCATGCCGATGTTCCCGCGGTCGATCAGGGCCAGCAGGTAGCAGATGGTCAGGAAGGGGATGATGCGCCAGGTGACCTTGCGCATGGTGTCCGCCTCGAGGCGTGATGTGGTGTCGGTATCGCTCATGTCGTCTCCGTAACTGTAATCGTTAAAGCGCGTCTTGGCGCGCGCTTGTGGTTTTTTGGTGCAGCCTCAGACTTGTTGTTCCAGTACTGCCAGTACGTTGTTCGCCGCCGCCGTGCCCATGCCGACATAGGCGTCGCCGGTCACGCCGCCGATATGCGGCGACAGGATGGCATTCGGGATCGCGGTGAAGGGGTGATCGGGGATGAAAGGCTCGACCTGGAAGCTGTCCAGGCCTGCGGCGCGCAGGGCGCCGCTGCGCAAGGCCTCCGCCAGCGCCGCTTCGTCGATCAGGCCGCCGCGCGCCGTGTTGACCACGATCGCGCCCGGGCGCATGGTGGCCAGCGTCCCGGCGTTCAGCATGTTGGCGTTGTCCTTGGTGAGCGGGCAATGCAGCGACAGCACGTCCGCGCCGGCGATGACCTCCGCCAGCGGCAGCAACTCCACGCCGGCCGGCGCGGCGGCCGCGAACGGGTCATGGGCGATCACGCGCATGCCCAGCGCAATGCCGGTGGTGGCGACGCGCGCACCGATCGCACCCAGGCCCACCAGGCCGAGCGTGCGGCCGTTCAGCTCCAGGCTCTTGTGCGTGGCCTTGTCCCAGTGGCCCGCATGCATGCGCTGGTCGAGTTCCGTGACGTTCTTGGCGCAGGCCAGGATCAGGGCCCAGGCATGTTCGGCCACGGCCGCCGCATTGGCGCCGACCGCCGCCTTGACCGCGATGCCGCGCTTTGCCGCGGCATCCTTGTCGATGGTGTCGGTGCCCGAGCCGTGCTTGGAAATCACGCGCAGGGAGGTGGCGGCGTCGATCACGCGCTCGGTGATGCGGCCATAACGCACGATGATCGCCACCGGCTGGTGCTGGCGGCACAGGGCCACCAGTTCGTCCTCGGTCGGCGCCTTGCCTGCGTAGACGATGTCATAGGCCGACAGCAGGGCGACCGCTTTCTCGGCCAGGTCGGCGCCCGTCACCAGCACCACGTCGCGTTGATGCTGCTCTTTCAGGACGGCGCTCACAGCGTCTCTCCTTCGGCCAGCACGCCGGCCTTGCGCAGGGCGCCATCGAGCCAGGCCGGACGCAGCTGGGCGCCGCTGCGGATGCCTTCGATGCGCGCGGTTTCATCGGCCAGCTTCTGTTTGGCGGCTTCCAGCACGGCCGGCACCTTGCTAGGCTCGACGATGACGATGCCGTCGGCGTCGCCGATCACCAGGTCGCCCGGGCGCACGGTCACGCCGCCCACCGACACCGGCCAGTTGATCCGGCCCGGCACCTGCTTGGTCGGGCCGTTCGGATTCGCGCCGGTGGCGTACATCGGGAAGCCCAGTGCGCGGATGGCCTCGACGTCGCGCACGGCGCCATAGACGACGATGCCGGCGATGCCGATCGCCATGCACTGGCTGACCATGATCTCGCCCATCAGCGCGGATGTGTCGTCGCCCTTGCCGTCGATGACCAGCACGTCGCCGGGCTTCGCGATCGCCATCGCGGCGTGGATCATCAGGTTGTCGCCGGGGCGCACTTCGACCGTCAGCGCGGAACCGGCCAGGCGCATGCTCGGCGCCAGCGGCGCGATGCGGCTGCTCAGGGCACCGCGGCGGCCGGCGACGTCGGCCAGGATGGAAGACGGATACTGGGCGGCGCGCGCGACCAGCTCGGGGTCGATGCGTTCGATGTTGCGGATGACGTCAGGTGGGGTGGAATGGCTCATGGTGTGTCCTCGTGGTTAAGAGAAAACAGCCAGGAAGAGAGAGGTGCGCAGGACGGCACGCGGGATGCGGGTTGCCATGGATGTCTCCTCCGTTGCGGCTGCTTTTTTTTCAGGCAGTGTGTTGTATGAGCCGAGTATAGGAAGCACAATCCATAATGTATATTCACTTATTTTTGAAATTCTTAAACTTTCAGGAATAGATCAATGGACTTTCGCGACCTTAAATATTTCGAAGTCATCGCCGAGGAAGGCAATCTCGGACGGGCCGCCGAGCGCCTGCACCGCACCCAGCCGGCGCTGACCAAGTGCATCGACCGCCTGGAAGAAGACCTGGGTGCGAAGCTGTTCGAAAAGGATGGCCGCGGCATGCGCCTGACCGCCGCCGGCGAGGTGCTGGTGCGGCGCACGCGCCAGATGGCGCTGATGGTGGAGGAGACCGCGCGCGAGATGCAGGATTACGCCGGCGGTCTGCAAGGGACGGTGCGCCTCGGCTGCGTGCCCACACTGGCCGAACACCTGATGCCCGCCGTGTTCCAGCAGCTGCTGCACGAGGCGCCCGGCATCAAGGTCAACCTGGCCGTGGCGATGAACGCCAACCTGATGACCAGCCTCCAGGACGGCGAGTTGGATCTGGTCCTGAGCCCGATGCAGGAAACGGATCCGGATATCGTCTGGGAGAAAATTGCGGAAGATACAGTGGTCGTGATGGCGAGCGAAAACCATCCGGTGTTCGGCGCGCCCTGCACGCTCGCCAGCCTGCTGGACTACAAATGGATGCTGCCGGCGACGACGGTCGCCTCGCGCCAATGGTTGAACCAGACCTTCGAACGGCATGGCCTGCCGCGGCCGCAGGTGCAGATCGAGTCGAATGTGCTGAACGCGATCCTGCCCATACTCGAGAAGACGGCTTTGCTGGGTTTCGTGTCGCGCCTGAACCTGGTGGCAGGCAGGGCCCGCGTGCGCGAGGTGGAACTGGCCGAGGCGCAGATGCCGCGGCGCCTCGGCCTGGCCTACCGCCAGAGCGGCTACCTGTCGCCGGTCGCGCTACGCGTCGCCGATATCCTGCGCGCGCACGGCAAGGATCTGCTGTTGACCTGAGCGGGGCACGTATCGGCATTCCCGGTGTCCAACCTTCTCGGCGCAGCGGCCGCACGTGCGG
>Ga0065165_1002988_pt1 | contig 12835 bp, 14 predicted proteins | sample AraplaMF_Cvi_mMF_FD_63813 | JGI IMG/M metagenome (GOLD analysis project Ga0065165, IMG submission 63813) | Arabidopsis root microbial communities from the University of North Carolina, USA - plate scrape MF_Cvi_mMF (version 2) (version 3) | ecosystem: Host-associated > Plants > Roots >... | reverse complement strand
ACTCCATCGGGCCAGCGCCGCTGGATCCCTTCCTCGGTGAGCTTGCGCAGCCACGATGCCGCCGTATGCCCCTCCGGCACCAGCTCCGCCGGATAGCGGTACTGCAGCTGGTCCATGTTGAAGCTGCAGCGCTCCGCGATGCGCACCGTCTCGGCCAGCAGATGCGCCGGATAGATATCGGCCAGCGCATCGCGGGTGCGCAGATGCCGCTCTCCGTTCTTGAACAGCACCGCCCCGGCCTGCGCCACGGTAAGCCCGTGGCGGATCGCGGTAAGCGTGTCCTGCAGCGCCCGCCGCCCGCGCACATGCATATGCACGTCGCCCGCGGCGACCGCTGGAATGCCGAGTTCACCGGCCAGCGCTTCGAGCTGGCGCAAGCGGGCCGCGTCATCCGGGCCGCGATGCAGTTCCACCGCCAGCCACAAGCGGCCGGCGAAGCGTTCGGCCAGCCAGCGGCCATCGGCGGCATCCGGTTCGGCGCCCGGCAGCCATAGCGCCAGCGTGCCGGGCAGGCCGTCGGCGAGGTCGGCGCGGGTCAGGTGGTAGGTGCCCTTGGCCGAGGCGCGGCGGCCGCGCGTGATCAGGCGGCACAGCGAGGTATAGCCTTCGCGCGTTTCGCACAGCAGCACGAAACGCAATTCGTCATTCAATTTGAATTGAGAACCGACAATCAATGGCAGTTCGAATTCCAGCGATGCCTCGTACGCACGCACGATGCCGGCCAGCGAACATTCGTCGGTGATCGCCAGGGCGCGGTAGCCGCAGGCTTTGGCGCGTTCGAACAATTCGTCGGCACTGGACGCGCCGTGCTGGAACGTGAAGTTCGACAGGCAGTGCAGTTCCGCGTAGTCCGTCATGCGAACCACCCGTGCAGCATCCACGGCCCGTGTTCGCCGATCGGACAGAACACCCATGCGCGCTGCCCTTGCGCGGTTTCCACCACGTAGTAATCGCGGCGCAGGCCACCGCCGTCCCACCAGCCGGTCTCCAGCCGCTCGGGGCCGGCCAGGATGCGCGGCGGCGGGCCGCGCAGCGGGATCGGCGTGTCCAGCAGCCAGGTCGGGCGCGGCAGCGGCGTGGGCGTGCCGATGAATTGCGCCTGCATGTCGGCGGTCTGCGCGCGTTCCGGGCGCGGGTCGGTGCTGGCGCGCAGCTTGCCCACGGCCTGGTCGCCGAGCCGCGCGCGCAGGCGTTCGCGCAATTGCTCCGCCGGCAGCGCATGCAGCGGGCGGGTGTCGAACAGATCGCGCCCGGCCGGCACGAACGGCGGCAGCTCGTGCGCCACCAGCCGCATCGCCACCACCGGTTGCGGCAGCGTGGTGCGGTCCAGGCGGCCGCGTGCGTGTTCGAACAGCATGGCCGGTTCGCGTTCGGGCGCGAGCAGGCCGATCGAGACATCGGTGGAACTGCCGTCGCGATGGATCAGCCGCAGCATGAAGCGCTGCACGCCGCCGTCGCGTCCGGCCAGATACGCGCCGAGATCGCCGGTCAGCCGGCGCAGCGGAAACACCAGCGCTTCCACGTGCTCGATCTCGTGCGTCCATTCCATGCCCAAGTCCAGCCGGTCCGGCGGGCGATAGAACGGCAGCACTTCCTGTGTGGCGCCGGTGAGGTAATCCAGGTGTGCGGTCAGCTCGTCGCCGAAGCGCCGGCGCAGGCCGTCGCGCGGCGCGCGCAGCAGCTGGCCCAGCGTGCGCAGGCCCATGCCGGCCAGACTGTCGGCCGCCTGCCCGGGCAGGCGCGCCTTGCCCACCGGCACGGACAGCAGCGCGCTGTGCAGCGCATCCGGCGTGGTCACCGCCAGGCCGTCGTGCATGCCGGCCAGCACGTGGGCGCCGCGCGCGGTGGGCGCGAGGGCGATGTGGTGGCGGAAGCCCAGCTCGGTCAGGTCGTTGCGCAGCTGGCGTTCGAACTTCGGCCAGGGGCCGAACAGGCCCAGGCTCTTGCTGACTTCCAGCACGATCGCGCGCGGCCACAGCGCCACCTCGGCGCTGTAGCGGTAGGCCCAGGCGGCGAGCAGGCGGTGCCAGCGTTCGGTGGCCGCGGGGTCGTATTCCACCGCGTCGAAATGCGCCAGCAGCGCCTGTGCCGCGGCGAGCTTCTGTCCGGGGCGCAAGCCCGCCGCGCGTGCCGATGCATTGGCGGCATAGACGCTGCGCGCCTGCGCCGGGCCGGTGACCAGCACCAGCGGTTCGTCCGACGGCGGGCGGCGGCGCAGCACGCCGTCCAATGCGAGGTGCGGCAGCAGGATGCAGGCCCAGAGCATGGCGTCAGCGCCCGCTTTCGGCGGGGAAGGGAATCGCCATGGCCGGCGGTTGCCCGCCGCGGCATTTGCGGATGCGCAGCTGCCTTACCGGCGCGGTTTCCACTTCCAGCCGCAGTGCCGCGGGCGAAGCCTGCGGTGCGTGGCGGCGGTCGCGGAACAGGAAGCCGAGCGCGCGGCCGTGATCGGCGGCGACCTGCAGGCGGCGCAGCGCGCGGTCGTCAGCCTGCTGCGGCCAGGCCAGCACGGCGGCGCAGCTGCCGGAGCGCAGGCATTGCTCGGCGGCCCACAGCGCGTCGCGCGGCGTATCGGTGCGCACGATGTCCACGCGCGACATCGCCACGCCGCGGTTTTCCCAGCCGGCGACGCAAGGCGTGTAAGGCGGAGCGATCACCGCGATCACGCCATCGGCCTGCGTCAGCCGCGCCAAGGTAGGCAACACCAGTTGCAGCTCGCCCACGCCATCGGCGGGCAGCAGGATTTCGCTCAGCGAATGCTCCGGCCAGCCGCCGGCGGGCAGCGCGGCGTCCAGCTGCGCCCAGCCGGTGGGCTGGCTGCCGGGTTCCGCGGCGGGCGCGGCGCGGCCGTGCCAGACCTGGCGGCCGGCGAACAGCGCATCGAGGGCGACGACCTGGCCCATCGCCCGCTCAACGCAACTGGCGCAGGCAGCGGGTGACCACGCCCCACAGTTCCAGCGTTTCGCCTTCCTTGAACACGATGGGCTTGAAGTGCGCGTTTTCCGGCAGCAGGGCGATCTTGCCGTCGACCTGGCCCAGCCGCTTGATCGACAGCTCGCCGTTGACGATGGCCACCACGATGTCGCCCTGGCGCGGCTTGAGCGCGCGGTCCACCAGCACTTCGTCGCCGTCGAAGATGCCTGCGCCGATCATCGACCAGCCGGACACGCGCACGATGAAGGTGCTCGGTTCGTGTCCCGCGATGATCAGGTGCTGGTTGAGATCGACGACATCCGCGACGTCGTCGTCCGCCGCGCTGGGCAGGCCCGCCGGCACGCGGCTGCTGAAGGCGGTGATCGCCACCGTGGAAGGCAGCAGCGACAGCGGCCGCGGCGTATCCAGCGAGTTGCCCTGGCGGTAGGCATCCAGGTAGGCCAGCACGGTCGGCACCTGGCTTTCGGGAACGCGCAGGCGCTGGGTCGGTTCGCTGGAGGGGCGGCCGGCGCCGGGGCGGGAGCCACCGTGGGAGGGAGGAGACATGGCTGCGGCAGCTTGAATAGCGGGTCGGTAATCAAGATAGCACCAGCATCATCTCAGCGCTTGAGATACCTCGGGTTCGGCGATAAGAAATTTCTTTAAGTAAAAAATATTTGACATCAAGTTATCTTTGGCGGACATTGCGGCCACACCAAGAGGGGACACGCCCATGCTGCCGAGAGAACGCTTTGCCTGGATCTGGACCGCCGCGCTCATCGTGGTCGGCGCCGCCTATTTCATCGCGGTGGGAGTGCAGCAGCAGGCGCACGCCGAACTGAGCTTCCTGACCCGCATCGCCACCCTGGCGGCCGCCCTGGGTTCGCTCGGCGTGATCGCCGGCGGCGAACGGCTGTACGCCCGCCTGGGCGGCGGCGGCCACCGCTACGAGGCGCCGGACGAGCGCGAGCGCTTCATGGATGCCCGCTCGTCCACCTTCGCCTACTACGTGCTGATGGCCGGGATGCTGGTGGTCGGTTTCGTCATGCCGTTCAAGCACAGCGGCTGGGACATCGTGCACGGCGCCCTGCTGGCCGTGATCGCCGCCGAGGTCGTCCACCACGGTTCGCTGGCCCTGGCCTACCGCCGAGGCTGGCGTGTCTGAGAAGCGCCTGACCAACAACATCCGCACGCTGCGCTTCATGGCTGGCGAGATGACCCAGGCGGATCTGGGGCAGCGCGTCGGTTTGACCCGGCAGACCATTGCCGCGGTGGAGGCGGGGAAGTATTCGCCGACGCTGGAGACGGCGTTTCGGATTGCCGAGGTGTTTGGCAAGCCGTTGGATGAGGTGTTCCGGTGGGAAAGCTGACGGGGCAGGGGTGACGAACGGGGCAGGCTGTCGTTCGACGGCTTCGTTACGCTCGCCGGAATGTCGTCAACGTTTGGGATGAATTCCTTCTCCCTCCGGCGACCCGAAGGTAGTCCCGTGGGAGAGAAGGTGGCGGCAGCCGGATGAGGGTACGGGCGAAGCGCAACGCACCGTTCCGCCCGTACCCCAACCCTCACCCCTCTCCCGGTGTAAGAGGGGCTCCACGTCAGCCTTCGATATGAGGGGCGCCTTCGGGTTTCGTCGTGGCCTGAAAGCGCTGCGGCTGGATGACTTCGATGGCGGCGACGGACCGGCGCAGCCGACGCCGCGCATGGCGGAAGCGGTTGCGCCGACACCTTAGATTCGATGAGGAGTCGTGTCATGTTCAAGCATCTGCCATGGTCGTTTGCGTTTGCCGGCATGCTGTCGATCGCCGGTGCCTTGGCCGCGGAGGCCGGCCCGCAACCGCCGCCCGAGATGGCGGCGCTTTATCCCCGCGTCGGCACCTGGAAAGTGCTCATGCGCACCGGGCCGAGCGAAAGCCTGCCCAAGGGCGGCGTCGACAACGGCGTGATGGTGATGAAGAAGGGGCCAAGCGGTTTCTCCATCGTGCAGGAGTTCACCTCGCATGGCACCAGCGGCGACGTCGTGGGCCAGAGCTATGCGTGGTGGGATGCCAAGGCCAAGGCCTACAAGAGCGTGTGGTGCGACAACATGCAGGGTTGCGTCGACTTCGTCACCGTCGTCAAAGGCAACTCGTGGACGGTGGAACTCGATGGCGAGTCCAACGGCAAGAAAGTGCACACCACCATCCGCGCCACCATGAGCGCGGACCGCAACCGCATCGAAGAGGAAGTGGCCAATGCCTATGACGGCGGCCCGATGCATGTGGAAACCGTCAGTTACTACACGCGAATCCCCGATTCCGGCGCGGCCAGGGAAACCCACGCGCAATAGGCTTGTGCTACGAAGTCGCGCAGTGGAATAAGGATGGCGGCTCGATGGGCTGGTCGGCTTGCGCATGAACAAGGCTGCGAAAATCTCGCCCACCGGCAATGCCTGGGAGGTCGGCGCGATCTTTCTTCGCCTGGGGCTGACTTCGTTCGGCGGGCCGATCGCCCATCTGGGGTATTTCCGTCGCGAGTTCGTGCAGCGTCGCCGCTGGCTCGATGAGGAGCATTTCGCGCAGCTGCTGGCGCTGTGCCAGTTCCTGCCGGGGCCGGCGAGCAGCCAGCTTGGATTTTCCATCGGCCTGCTGCGCGCCGGCTGGGCGGGAGCGCTGGCGGCGTTCGTCGGGTTCACCTTGCCCTCGGCGTTGCTGCTGTTTGCGTTCGCCGAGTTCAGCGGGCAACTGGCGGGGCCGTGGGGACAGGCCGTGGTGCATGGCTTGAAGCTGGTGGCGGTGGCGGTCGTTGCGCAGGGCGTGCTCGGTATGGCGCGCAGCCTGTGTCCCGATCCGCCGCGCGCCTTGCTGGCGGTGCTTGCCGCGGCACTGATGCTCTTCAGCGCGTTGCCGGCGATGCAATGGCTGGTGGTGGCGGGCGGAGCAGCGCTTGGGCCGTTGATCTGCCGGCAGGTGGTTGCCCGGCAGGGCGAAACGTTTGCGTTGACGTACGGATCGCGCAGCGGCGCGGTGCTTCTGCTCGCGTACGGAGTGCTGCTGGTGGCGGCCTTGGTGTTGCCGCCGTTGCTGCCGCCGTTGGGACAGATGGCCGGCGCTTTCTATCGGACCGGTGCACTGGTGTTCGGCGGCGGCCACGTGGTGCTGCCGCTGCTCAAGCACGCCATCGTCGATCCCGGCTGGGTCAGCCCGGACACCTTCCTTACCGGCTATGGCGCCGCGCAGGCGGTGCCGGGGCCGATGTTCACGCTGTCGTCCTTCCTCGGTAAGCAGATGTATGGCGGGCAGGGTGGGGCGGCCGGCGCGCTGGTCGGCGTGCTGTCGATCTTTCTGCCGGGTTTGCTGGCGGTGTCCGGGACGCTGCCGTTCTGGCGGGCACTGGCCGCGCGCGACCGGGCGGCGCGCATGCTGGCCGGCGTCAATGCGGCGGTCGTCGGCCTGCTGGCGGCGGCGTTCTACGATCCCGTGTGGGTCAGTGCGGTGGCTGATGCGGGAGATTTTGCGATCGCCGCCGTAGGTTTCGTGGGCCTGGTAGCGGTGCGGTGGCCCGCGTGGGCCGTGGTGATCTGGTGCGTGGGCGCTTCGCTCGCGCGCCATGCGCTTGCCTGATGCCGGATCGCAGGGAGTCCGTTCCCCTGCATCGCGATCAGTCAATTCAAATGACTTGATCGGTGATGCGCACGTGCGCATCCGTGATGTGGAATCCGTACCTGGCGATATCGTCCAGGCATTCGCCCGAATCGATGCCCGGCATCGCGCGCTCGCGCTCCAGTTCCGCGGATTTCAGGGCATTCCATGGGGCGAATTTCGCGGGCAGGTTGGCGCCCGTCGCATCCGCCGTTACGCCGAACACGCGGCCGGGGCCGCGGAAAACATGGACTAGCATGAGGCTTGCTCCTGGCCTTGGTCATTCAATTTGATTTGATTTATCGATGCGCAGGCGAATCGGGCATGGCTACCATGGGTGCCGATATCGCGCCGTTCCTGCGGTTGGTGATATTGAATATACACGTGTATATGTAATTTACAAGCGACCCCCCATGACCACGCGTTCCTACTCCAGCCCCGTCCGTGCCGCCGCCGCCGCCGAAAAGCGCGAGCGCGTGCTGCAGGCCGCCATGCAATTTCTGCGTGAGTCGGACAGTGCCGCCAACTTTTCGCTGGAGATGGTGGCCAAGCTCGCGGGCGTGACGCGCCTGACCGTCTACAACCAGTTCGGCTCGCGCCGCGGGCTGATGGAAGCGGTCTTCGACGAAATCGCGCTGCGCGGGCAGATGGGCCGGCTGCGGCATGTGCGGGAACAGGCCGATCCGCGCGAAGGGCTCGACCAGCTGGTGCAGATCTGCTGCGAGTTCTGGAGCAGCGACCCCGCGCTGCGGCATATCTACGACGCCATGGCGCCGGACCAGGAATTCGCCCAGGCCTTGACCGCGCGCAACGAACGGCGCCGGCAGCTGATCGCAAGCCTGGTCGAAAAAGTGGCCGGCAAAGGCACGCGTGTGCAGCCGCGCCGCGATGCCGTCGATCTGATCTTCGCCCTTACCGGCTTTGCGATGTTCCGGCAGCTGGCGGAGGGCCGTTCGGCGAGCGAGGTCAGTGTTCTGATCCGAGTGGCCGCACATGCGGCGCTCGATCGGCTTGCCAAGTGATATCAGAAAACGGGATGGTGGAATTTCGCGTCGACCCGTTTCCGTCCGCCGATGAACTCGACGCGCTCTGGCTGCAAGCCTGGGGCAGCCACGCGTCCGGAGAATTTCCACGCATTCTCTCGCGCAGCCTCGCGCATATCGGGGCTTATGAAAGCGGGGAGCTGATCGGCTTCGTCAATGTGGCATGGGATGGCGGCATTCATGCCTTCATCCTGGATACTTGCGTGCATCCGCGATTGCGCAGGCAAGGCGTCGCCACGCGGCTGGTAAACGAAGCCACCGTGCTTGCCAGGGATCGGGGCGCCCATTGGCTGCACGTCGATTTCGAACCGCATCTTTCTTCGTTCTACCGAAGCTGCGGATTCAGGCCGACCGAGGCGGGTTTGATCAAGCTCCGGTAATCGTGGGATCGTGGGATCGTGGGATCGTTGGGCGGTTGGCTGGCGCTTGTGTCACAGGGGGAAGCATGCGGACTTGGTTTGTCGCTGCCATGTTGGCGGCTGCGGGAAGTGTTGGCGTTGCGGGTGAACTGCCAAGGGCTGGCGTTTCTGCGCCCTCTGCGGTGGCGTCCCCGTCGAACGCATCGGGCTTCGATGTCGCCGATATGGATCTTAAGGTCCGTCCGCAGGACGACTTCTACCGTTACGTCAACGGCGGCTGGCTCGATGCGGCGCAAATCCCGGCGGATGCGGAGCGCATTACGCCTTCTTCCGAACTCGATAAAGTCATCCGGCAGAGGCTGCGCCAGCTGGTCGAGGCCGTACCGGCTGACGCGAAAGGCGATCGGCAGAAAATAGCCTGGCTTTATCGGAGTTTCCTGGACGAGGCCGCGCTGGAAAAGCTGGGCGTGCGCCCCTTGGCTCAGGATCTGGAGCGCATCCGGCACGCGCGCACCGTCGGCGATATCTGCGCACTGATGGGGCAGCTCGGAAGCATCGGCGTCGATAGTCCATTCAGCAATTCCGTACTCAACGACGCGGACGATCCCGGCCAATATGCCTTGACGCTTTACCAGAGCGGCTTGGGCATGCCGAACCGCGACTATTACCTGGACGATACCGATCATTTCCGCGAAGTGCGCGCGGCCTACCGCAAGCACGTCGCCACCCTGCTGCGTATGGCGGGCGACGTCGACGCCGAAGCGGAAGCCACGCAGGTCGTTGCCCTGGAAACGCAGCTTGCCAAAGCCCAATGGCCTGCTTCGGAGCTTGGCGATCCGAGCAAGACCCACAACAAGGTGCGGCTGAAGGATCTCCCGCGCACGGCCCCTGGCATTGACTGGCCGGCCTATCTCAAAGCATCGCAAGCCACCGGCGGCATCGATTCGCTCATCCTCGCGCAGCCGGATTTCTTCGCCGCATTAGGCCGGATGCTGCAAGACACTCCGGCGCCGGTATGGCAGGCCTATCTGCGCTACCGCCTGCTGAGCGCCTATGCGCCTTTCCTCAGCCGCGCCTGGGTCGATGAAGGCTTTGCTTTCGAAAGCACCATGCTGCGGGGTATTCCGCAGAACACGTCGCGCTGGGAACGGGGCCTGGACCTGGTTGAAACATCGATGGGCGAAGGCCTGGGCCGGCTCTACGTCGAACGGTACTTTCCGCCGTCGTCCAAGCAGAAGTTGCAGGACATGGTGAAACACCTGGTGGAAGCCTTCCGCCAGGAGATCGATACGCAGGATTGGATGGCGCCATCCACCAAGCTGAAGGCGAAGGAAAAGCTCGCCAGGCTGCATGTCAAAATAGGTTATCCCGACCGCTGGCGCGACTACGGCAAGCTCGCCATCGAGCCTGGCGACCTGGTCGGCAATGTACGCCGGGCCAGGGCCTTCGAATATGCGCGCAATATGCACAAGCTCGGCCATCCGGTAGACAAGGGCGAGTGGTTTATTACGCCGCAGACGGTAGATGCGTATGAATTTCCGCCGCAGAACGAAGTGGTGTTCCCGGCCGGCCTGATGCAGCCGCCGTTCTTCGATCCCGAAGCAGACGATGCCGCCAACTACGGCGCCATCGGCGGCACCCTCGGGCATGAAATCAGCCATGGCTTCGATGACGGCGGCAGCCAATACGATGCCGATGGCCGGCTGCTCGGCAAGCCGGGCTGGTTTACCGAGAAGGACCGCGAGGCATTCGACCGGCGTGCACAGGCATTCGTCGCGCAATACGACGGTGTCGAGGCTGTGCCGGGCCATCGGGTCAACGGCGCCCTTACGCTGAGCGAAAACGTTGCGGATAACACCGGGATCGCCATGGCCTACCAGGCTTATCGACTTTCACTGGATGGCAAGCCGGCTCCCGTGATCGATGGCCTGACCGGCGACCAGCGGTTCTTTATGGCATGGACCAGGAAATGGCGGGCCAAGGTGCGCGACAGCGAAACGCTGCGCCTGCTGAAAAGCAACGAGCATGCGCCGCGCACGGTGCGCGGCATCGTGCCGGTAAGGAACCAGGACGCGTTCTACCGGGCCTTCGACATCAAGCCCGGGGACGCGATGTACCTGGCCCCGGCGGACCGGGTCAGGATCTGGTAATGGCGGGGGATTATCCCGCCGCTTAAGGCCGCCCCGGTGCAAGGCCGGGGTGGCAGGCCCGCCGCAGCGGACAGTGCGCTAAGGTACGCGCGTGGACACCAAGCCAAGGGGCCCGGGGGCATTTGGACTTGACGTCGCGTCAACATATCGATGCGCCTTTGGGGGGAGTTCGAATGATTCGCAGGTCTGCGGTGGCGATGCTGGTCGCCTTGTCTTGTGGCGTGCCGGGGATTCATGCGGAAAAGGCGCTTGCTCCGGTGGAGGCGCGGGTGCCGTTTGCGCCAGAAGGGTTTACCGGGACGGATGGCGCGGTCCATCTGGCTTACGAACTGCATATCACCAATTTCTATGGCGATACCGGTGCGCTGAAACCGAAAGGCTTGCAGGTCTTCGGCGATGACGCGAAGACGCCGTTGCTGGTGCTCGACAAAAACCAGCTATCCCAGTTTGTCCGGCCTTCGCCCGCCGAGCATGCGCCGGTGTCGATCGCGCCCGGAAAGCGTGCCGTCGTCTTCGTATGGATCACGCTGCCCGCCGGCGCGGCTTTACCGCACACGCTGCGCCACCATATCGAATTCGATACCGAGAAAAAGACCGTCACCACGCTCGATGGCGCGACGGTGAAGGTCGACAGCCAGAAGCCGATGACGCTGGGGCCGCCTCTGCGTGGCGGACGGTGGCTGGCGCACGAAGGGCCCGGCAATGCGCATTCGCATCACTGGGGCAGCCTGGTGGCGGTGAATGGCGACCTGACGATTCCGCAGCGCTATGCACTGGACCTGGTTGGCGTCGACGACGCGGGCCACGCGATGCGGCCGGGCGTCAAGGACATGCAGAAGACCACGTATGCGGATTGGATCGGTTATGGCGCGGAGGTGATCGCCGTGGCCGATGGCGTGGTGCGCGATACCCGCGACGGCGAGCAGGAACACAAACCGCTGAGCCCGCAGCCCGAGCCGTCGTCGCTGACCGCGGATGGCCTGTTCGGCAATTACGTGGTGCTGGAACTTCAGCCTGGCGTATTCGCCACTTATGCCCATTTGAAGAAGGGCAGCGTCAAGGTCAAGCCGGGCGACCGCGTCCATCGCGGACAGTCGCTCGGGCAGCTTGGCCAGTCCGGCAATTCGGCCGCGCCGCATCTGCATTTCCAGTTGTCGACGGCGGTGGCCTTCGAAGGATCGGAAGGGCTGCCTTACGTATTCGAGAGCTTCGATTATCTCGGGCCGGAATCGGAGGCGCAGTTGTTCGGGCAGGGCGAGGCGTGGAAGGAGTCGGCGGTGGGGCAGCGCAAGTTGCAGATGCCGTTGAATGATGTGGTGGTGCGGTTTGCGAATCCGTAGCCATTCGTTCGCCTTCAGTCCGGGCGGGCACAACCTGATCACAAGGAAGGGAGGTGGCTTATGCGCTGGGCAAAAATCATCGGCCTGCTGGTTGCAGGAGCGATTGTCGGCGGCCTGCTGACGGGCTTCGCGGTATTTGAATACATGAAGCAAATAGGCGTGGATTGGAATCAATGGGCAGCTTCGGAGCGTGACGAATCGAAAGTTGCCGATGCCATGATGACTTTGGGTTCGCTCAAAAGTCTTCGCGCCGAAGATGTGGACGGTGCTGAAAAAGGCCTGGAGTCGCGGCTGAACAGCCATATTTATGAGCTGGCCTTGATGAAGAGGACAGGCCACGATCCGAAGGGCGATACATCCAAGGCGCTATCAGCGATCGCGAAGTACCGGGAAACGTATCGCTGGACCAGCGGCAATCCGGAAGTGGACAAATTGACCACGAATGCTCTGAGCGAAGCGATCAGCGGCTCGCCGAAGGATCACTGACCTCAATGCCATCGGATATGTCTGTAAATTGCTCCTTGTGCGCACAACACGAGCGTGCGCCTACAGACAACCCAAAATCCATTTGATAGCGTGGCAGGCGTTGCTCGCGGTGTGTTTTAGGGCGCGTCGCGAGCAACCATGGCAGCAATGCTGTGAGAAGCGCGGGCCAAGGGTGCAGCAACACCCCTGACCCGCTGACCATCACCAACTAAACAGGAGTTGATCATGGCTGTGCCAGATCATACGTCACTTGTCCGCTCGCCGATCCCCAGGGCGACACATCCGCCGGCTAACCGGGCTGTCCGCCGTCTTTGCGGACACGGTTGAAGAACCGCGGTCTAAGAGTTTTCGCAGGTAATAATTCCTAGCCGTGAAACCCGGCGCGTTGCCTCGTGCAACGGCGAAAGCGACTGAAGCCGCAACCCACTTCATCAATCAAGCCGCCCGGCGCCTGTGTTCCAGGTGGTCGGTAAACCTCGAGTCCGTGTGGTCGCGGCACGTCGTGCTGTCTGGCGGCGTGCCGTTCTCGGGACGAGGGCGGCGTAGAGCAAGGAGTTGCTTATGGACGTTTATGGCGAGGCGTGGCTGAGCCGCCACGTGGACTATTTTTCGGATCCGGAGGCGGGGCCGGATGCGTTGTTGAACGATGCGACGGAGTGGCTGCATTTCGCGCATAACGCGATTCGATTGCTGGCGGAACTGGCTGACGAACACGGCAGCGTGAATGCGCAGCGCTTGCCGGTGATGCTGGAAAGCATCGCAACGTTTATCGAAATGGGCACGCGCTGCGCGACGCAGGCGCATTTGCGGATGCAGTGGCTGCAAGTGAAGGAGGTGGTGTCGGAGCGTCCAAGCCCGGCATCCTGATCAACCCCACCTACACCCTTACCGTCATCCCGGCGCAGGCCGGGATCCAGTAACGTCAC
>Ga0065165_1002987_pt1 | contig 12835 bp, 11 predicted proteins | sample AraplaMF_Cvi_mMF_FD_63813 | JGI IMG/M metagenome (GOLD analysis project Ga0065165, IMG submission 63813) | Arabidopsis root microbial communities from the University of North Carolina, USA - plate scrape MF_Cvi_mMF (version 2) (version 3) | ecosystem: Host-associated > Plants > Roots >... | reverse complement strand
ACCGTGCCCGAAGCGCAGGTGCTGGTCGAGGCGGTGCGCGGCACGCTGACCGGCAACCGCGAGCTGCTCGACCGCCATTTCACGCTGCAGTTCAGCGGCAGCCTCGACCAGTGGACGCTCGAGATGGTGCCGCGCGAACCGCTGCTGCGCGAACAGGTCGCGCGCGTCACGGTGAGCGGCGTGCGTGCCGCGCTGACCGAGGTGCAGGTGCAGCTCGCCGGCGGCGACCGCTCGACGATGAAGATCGTCGAGAGCCGGGCGCCATGAAGCTTCAGGGGTTGCGCCGGCCGGCGGCCTGGGTGTGGCTGGCGGCGATGCTGCTCGGCGCCTGGCTCGCGACGCGCGCCACCTACGTCGCCGACCTGTCGGCCTTCCTGCCGTCGTCGCCGAGTGCCGAGCAGCGCGTGCTGCTCGAGCAGCTTCGCCATGGCGTCACCGCACGCGTGATGCTGGTCGGCGTGCGCGGCGGCGACGCAGCCTTGCGCGGCGAAGCCTCGCGCGGCCTTGCGGCCGCGCTGCGTGCCGGTGGCGAATTCGACAGCGTCAACAACGGCGACGCCCTGGGCGCGCCGAAGGCGGTCGGCGAACTGCTGATGGGCCACCGCTACCTGCTGAGCCCGGCGGTCGATGCGCAGCGCTTCAGCGTCGACGGCCTGCGCGACGGCATCGCCGACACCACCGCGATGCTCGGCACGCCGGCCGGCGCGTGGATCAAGCCGCTGCTGTGGCGCGACCCGACCGGCGAGATGGCGCGGCTGGCCGAGACGCTGCTGCCGTCGGGCGGGCCGCGCGTCGAGGCCGGCGTGTGGGTGTCGCGCAGCCAGCCGCGCGCGCTGCTGGTCGCGATCACGCGCGCCGGCGGCTCCGACCTCGACGGCCAGGCGCGGGCCATCGAGGCGCTGCACCGGGCCTTCGAGCCGTGGGCCGCGCGCGGGCTGTCGCTCGACCTGTCCGGCGCCGGCGTGCTCGGCGTGCAGTCGCGCACGCTGATCAAGGCAGAGGTCGAACGGCTCGCGCTGTGGGACGGCGCGATCGTGCTCGCGCTGCTGCTGCTCGCGTTCGGTTCGCTGAAGGCGCTCGGCGTCGCGCTGCTGCCGGTGGCCAGCGGCGTGCTGGCCGGCACCGTCGCGGTGAGCCTCGGCTTCGGCCAGGTGCACGGCATGACGCTCGGCTTCGGCACCACGCTCATCGGCGAGGCGGTCGACTACGCGATCTACTACCTGGTGCAGGCACGCCCGGCCGCCGGCAGCGCGCCCGGCGCCGGCGCGCTGCATTGGCGGCAGCACAACTGGCCGACGGTGCGCTGGGGCCTGCTGACTTCGCTGGCCGGCTTCTCGGCGCTGGTGTTCTCCGGCTTCGGCGGGCTGGCCCAGCTCGGCGTGTTCTCGGTCGCCGGGCTGCTGGCCGCGGCGCTGACCACCCGCTACCTGCTGGTCGACCTCGCGCCCGACGGCGCGCCCGGCCTGGGCCTTCGGATGCGCCTCGGCCAGGCCACCGCGCGGATGGCGACCGCGCTGCCGCGGCTGCGCTGGTTCTGGGGCGGCCTCGGAGCCGCGGCGCTGGCGCTGCTGCTGTGCCTCCCGAGCGCCTGGCGCGGCCAGCTCACGCACCTGAGCCCGGTCTCGGCAAAGGCGCTGACGCTCGACGCCTCGCTGCGCGCCGACCTGGGCGCGGCCGAACTGGGCACGCTGGTCGCGATCGAGGCGCCCGACGAAGCGACCGCGCTGCAGCGCGCCGAACAGGCGAGCGCTCGGCTCGACCCGCTGGTGGCCGCCGGCTTGCTCGCCGGCTACGAATCGCCGACCCGGCTGCTGCCGGCCGCGGCGACACAGGCCGCCCGCCGGGCCGCGCTGCCCGATGCCGACACGCTGCGCGCCCGGCTGAAGCTCGCGACCGTCGACGGCCTGCTGCCGGCCGACCGGCTCGAGCCCTTCATCGCCGACGTGCAGGCGCAGCGCCAGGCCAGGCCGTTGACCCGCGCCGACTACGACGGCACGCCGCTCACGACCGCGTTGCAGGCGCAACTGCTGCCGGCGGCACAGGGCCGGCCGTGGACCGTGCTGCTGAGCCTGCGCGCCGGCACCCAGGCGTTGCCCGCGGCGCGGCTGCGCGACGCGATGCAGGGCCTGCCGGACACCCGCGTCGTCGAGATCCAGCCCGAGCTCGATGCGCTGTACGCCCGCTACTTGCGCGAGGCCTTCTGGCAAAGCGCGCTCGGCGCACTGGCGGTGCTGCTGATCCTGTACGCCGGGCTGCGCTCGCTGCGCCGGCTGTGGCGCGTCGCGCTGCCGCTCGCGGCCAGCGTGGTGCTGGTGCTGGCCGGGCTGACGCTCGCCGGCGTCGCGCTCGGCGTGCTGCACCTGGTCGGGCTGCTGCTCGTGGTGGCGGTCGGCTCCAACTACGCGCTGTTCTTCGACCAGCTGGCGCAGCAGGATGCGCGCGAGGCCGATGCCGAGACGCTGGCCTCGCTGCTGCTCGCCAACCTGACCATCGTCGCGTCGTTCGCGCTGCTGTGCAGCTCCAGCGTGCCGCTGCTGGTCGCGCTCGGCGAGGTGGTCGCACCGGGCACCGCGCTGTGCCTGCTGCTGTCGGCCAGCTGGGCCCGCCGCCCGGGCGGTGTGGGACAATCCGGGCCCTGATTTCCCCTGCTGGCGGCATAGCTCCTCGCCCCCAAAATCGATGACGCCTGCGCAGCATTCAACGTCGCTCCCCCGTTCGACGCCCCCGCCAACGCTCCGCGTGACGACCTGGCCCGTCCCCGTCTTCCTGCTGCTCAGCGCCGGCCTGCACCTGGTGGCGCTGCTCGCGGTGCTACGCACGCCCGCCGCGTGGCCGTGGGCAGTCGGCGCCGTCGTTCTGAACCACCTCGCGATCACGCTGCTCGGGCTGTGGCCGCGCTCGAACTGGCTGGGCGAGAACCTGACGCGGCTGCCGGCCGAGGCCGCCGCACGCGGCGAGATCGCGCTGACGCTGGACGACGGGCCCGACCCGGTGCTGACCCCGCAGGTGCTGGCGCTGCTCGACGCGGCCGGCGTGCAGGCCACCTTCTTCGTGATCGGCGAGCGCGCCGCGGCCCACCCCGGCTTGCTGCGCGAGATCGTGCGGCGCGGCCACGGCGTGCAGAACCACAGCTGGCGGCATCCGCATGCGTTCTCGGTGTTCGGCCCGCGCCGCATCGCGCGCGAACTGCAGCAGGCGCAAGCGTTCCTGCACGACGCGACCGGCGAGCGGCCGACGCTGTTCCGCGCGCCGGCCGGGTTGCGCAACGTGTTCCTCGGCCCGCTGCTGCACCGCGCGGGGCTGCGGCTGGCCAGCTGGACGCGGCGCGGCTTCGACACCCGCGACGGCGATGCGCAGCGCGTGCTGGCGCGGCTGACGCGCGGCCTGCGAGGCGGCGATGTCCTGCTGCTGCACGACGGCCACTGCGCGAGCTCGCCCGACGGCCGGCCGGTGGTGCTCGACGTGCTGCCCGCGCTGATCGCGCACGCACGGCAGGCCGGGCTGCGCTTCGTGCGGCTGGACGATGCCTGCACCGCGCGGCCGCAGGTCGCGCCGATCAACACCTCGCCCGCCACATGAAGCCGGTCGCGATCACCCGCATGACGGTCACGAGCGCGCTCGGGGCCGGCAACGAGACCCACCTGCAGGCGTTGCGAGACGGCCGCAGCGGGCTTGCGCCATGCCGCTTCGAGGACGTCGCGCTGAACTGCCACGTCGGCGAGGTCGCCGGCGTCGATGCGATCGCGCTGCCGGCCGAGCTGGAAGCCTACGACTGCCGCAACCACCGCCTCGCCTGGCTCGGGCTGCAACAGAACGGCTTGCGGGCCGCGGTGCGTGCGGCGCGCGAGCGCCATGGCGCGCAGCGGGTCGCGGTGCTGCTCGGCAGCAGCACCTCCGGCATCCTGCAGACCGAGCATGCCTACCGCCGGCGCGGGCCGGATGGCGCGCTGCCGGCCGACTTCCATTACGCCGAGACGCACAACACCGGCTCGCTGGCGCGCTTCGTCGCGCTCGCGCTGCAGCTCGACGGGCCGCAGTGGGTGGTGTCGACCGCCTGCTCGTCCAGCGCCAAGGTGTTCGCGGCCGCGGCGCGCCTGATGGACCTCGGCTGGATCGACGCGGCGGTGGTCGGAGGCGTCGACAGCCTGTGCCTGACGACGCTGTACGGCTTCAACTCGCTGGAGCTGCTGTCGCCGCAGATCTGCCGGCCCTGGGACGCCGGCCGCAACGGGCTGTCGCTCGGCGAGGCCGCGGCGTTCGCGCTGCTGGAGCGCCGGTCGGCCGGCATGGCCGAGCCGCAGGGCTGGCTGCTCGGCGTCGGCGAAAGCAGCGACGGCTTCCACATGAGCTCGCCGCTGCCCGACGGCGGCGGCGCGGTCGCCGCGATGCAGCAGGCGCTGGCCGGAGCCGGCCTGCAGCCGGGCGACATCGACTACATCAACCTGCACGGCACCGCGACGCACAACAACGACGCGGCCGAAGACCGCGCGGTGCAGACGGTGTTCGGCCCGGCCACGCCCTGCAGCTCGACCAAGGGCGCGACCGGCCACACGCTGGGCGCGGCCGGCGGTGTCGAGGCGGTGCTGAGCCTGCTGGCGCTGCAGCACGGCCTGCTGCCGGGCGGGCTGAACCGCCGGCAGCCGGATGCCGAGCTGCAGTCGAACTACGTCGACCACAGCCGCGCCGCGCCGCTGCGCCGCGTGCTGAGCAATTCGTTCGGCTTCGGCGGCTCGAACGCCAGCCTCGTGCTCGGAGCCGCCTGATGGCCACGCTCTTCGTGCAGGGCATCGGGCTGTGCGGCCCCGGTCTGGCGGACTGGGCGCAAGGTGCGCAGGTGCTGGGCGGCCAACTGGCCTATGCGCGCACGCCGACCGCGGTGCCGCCACCGGCGCGCCTGCCGGCCGCCGAGCGCCGCCGCGCCGGGGCCGCGATCAAGATCGCGCTGGCGGTGGCCGACGAGGCCTGCCGGCGCGGCGGCATCGACCCGGCACTGGCGGCCACGGTGTTCGCGTCGTCGAGCGGCGACGGCGCGAACTGCCATGCGCTGTGCGAGGCGCTGGCCGGCAGCGACCGGCTGGTGTCGCCGACGCGCTTCACGAACTCGGTGCACAACGCTGCCGCCGGCTACTGGCACATCGCGGTCACCGGCCGCGCCGCGTCGACCAGCCTGTGCGGCTTCGACACCAGCTTCGCGGCCGGGCTGATCGAAGCGGCCGGGCAGTTGCATGGGCAGGCGCCGGTGCAAGCGCAGCCGGTGCTGCTGGTCGCGAGCGACACGCCCTACCCCGAGCCGCTGAACGCGACACGGCCGCTGCCGGACAGCCTCGGCGTCGCGCTGGTGCTGCAGCCGCCGGGCGATGGCGCGCTCGCGCGGCTGACCCTCGCCGCGCAGCCGCCGCAGGCGTCCACGCCCTGCAGCGACGCCGGGCTCGAAGCGCTGCGCCAGCAGATTCCCGCGGCGCGCGCGCTGCCGCTGCTCGAACTGATCGCCCGCGGCGTCGCGGGCCATGTGGTGCTCGACTGCCAGACCGGCCTGTCGTTGCGCGTGGACGTGTCGCAGCCATGAGCTCGCCGGGCCGCCCCAAGGGCGAATACCGCAGTGCGCAGCACGACGGTACTCCTGTGAGCGACGACGCCCTGCTGCTCGACCAGCCCGGCATCGCGACGCTGATTCCGCATGCCGGGTCGATGTGCCTGCTCGACGGGCTGCTGGCCTGGGACGCGCGGACCATCCGCTGCCGCGCCACCGGCCACCGCGCCGCCGGCCATCCGCTGCGCACCGCGTCGGGCCTGCTCGCGACGAACGCCATCGAATACGCCGCGCAGGCGATGGCCTTGCATGGCGCGTTGCTCGCGCAGTCGACCGGCGCGTCGCCGTCGCCCGGCTTCCTCGCGAGCGCGCGCGGCGTGCACTGCCACCGGCTGCACCTGCACGACCTGCCCGGCGCGCTGGAGGTGGTGGCCGAGCGGGTCGCCGGCGATACGCACCAGCTGCTCTATGCGTTCCGCGTGCAGCATGCCGGCGAGCCGGTGGCCGACGGGCGGGCCGCGGTCGTGCTGAACCCGGTGCTCGCCTCAGGATCGACACCAGGAGACCCCTCATGAGCGACACCCCTGCCCTGCGGCGCGCGCTGGTCACCGGCGCGAGCGGCGAGATCGGCAGCGCGATCGCACGCCGGCTGGCGCGCGACGGCTTCCACGTGATCCTGCATGCCAACTCGCGGCCCGATGCGGTCGAGCTGCTGGCGCTGCAGCTGAAGGCCGCCGGCGGCTCGGCCGAAGCGGTCTGCTTCGACGTGACCGACCGCGCGGCCTGCGACGCGGTGCTGCTGCCGCTGGCCGAGGCCAGCGCGATCCAGGTGGTCGTCAACAACGCCGGGTTGCATGACGACGCGGTGTTTCCCGCGATGCGCGACGAGCAATGGCACCGCGTGATCGACGTGTCGCTGCACGGCTTCTTCAACGTGACGCAGCCGCTGGTGATGCCGATGATCCGCACGCGCTGGGGCCGGGTGATCAACATCTCGTCGGTGGCCGGCGTGATGGGCAACCGCGGGCAGACGAACTACGCGGCAGCCAAGGGCGCGTTGAACAGCGCGACCAAGGCCTTGTCGCTGGAGCTGGCGAGCCGCGGCATCACGGTGAACGCGGTCGCGCCGGGCATCATCGCGTCGCCGATGGCGGCACAGGCCTTCGACGACAAGACGATCGCGCAACTGGTGCCGGCCAAACGGGCCGGCAAGGCCGACGAGGTGGCGGCGCTGGTGGGGTTTCTGGCGGGCGACGAGGCCGGCTACATCACCGGGCAGGTGATCTCGATCAACGGCGGGATGGCGTGAACCGCCTCCCGGATCGGCATCCGGGCTACGAGGGGTTCTTCGCCTTGAACTGCGCGAGGTTGAACGCCGCCTTCGCCTTGATCTTGTTCTGCAGCAAGCCGGACCAGCCCAGTGCCCACCCCGGTGCCCCCAGCGCCTGCCGCGACCAGGCCCAGAAATCGAACTGGTCGACGTGCCGCACGATCAGCCCGTCGCGGAACTCGAAGCTCGCATCGATGATGTTCAGCACCTTGCGCCCGGTCGCGGAGAACGTGTAGCTCGCCTCCCAGTGCGCCGAGCCCTGGCGGTCGTCGGCCTGGATGCCGGTGTACTCGAGCCGCAGGTCGCGTCCGTTGGTGCAGAGCATGCGCCACATCATCCCGGCGTCGGGGCCGTGCAGGTCGAACACCGGGTCGCTGAAGTGGATCTCGCGGTGGTAGCAGCCGGCCATCGCGGACCAGTCGCGGCGGCAGAAGCCTTCGTAGAAGCGTTGGATCAGTGCAGCGTGGTCGTGCATGCGGGCCACCGGGGCAGTCGAGATCGGTCCAGTGTGCCAGCACCCAGGGCGGTTCGGGTATCCGGCGATGCGGATTCGCCACTGAAGTCGGTAAGCTCCGGCCATGAAGTTGCTGCTCGCCGAAGACGACGCCATCCTTGCCGATGCCCTCAGCGCCAACCTGGCGCTGGCCGGCTTCGAGGTCGACGTGGCCCCGAACGGCGCCGTCGCCGAGTACCTGCTGCTGCGCCAGCAGTTCGACCTCGGCGTGCTCGACCTGGGGCTGCCGCTGGTCGACGGCCTGACGGTGCTGAAGCGTGTGCGCGCCGCCCGGCCGACGCTGCCGATGCTGGTGCTGACCGCGCTCGACGGCCTCGACCACCGCGTCGCCGGGCTGAACGCCGGCGCCGACGACTACCTGACCAAGCCCTTCGACTTCCCCGAACTGGAGGCTCGCATCCGCGCACTGCTGCGCCGCACCCGCAGCGCGGCTGCCGCGTCGGCGCAGGAGATGGGGCGCCTGAGCTTCGACCGCGACACCCGCCGCGCCGCGATCGACAACGAGGCGATGGAGCTGTCGCCGCGCGAATGGATGCTGATGGACCTGCTGCTCACGCAACGTGACAAGGTGGTGACGAAGGAGCAGATCGCCGAGGCCTGGGCGGTGGACCGCGGCGATGCGAACGCCGGCTCGATCGAGGTCTACATCCACCGGCTGCGGCGCAAGCTCGACGGGTCGGGTCTCGCGATCCGCACGGTGCGAGGCCTGGGCTACCTGCTGGAAGCCGAAGCGGCCTGACTGGAACGGCCCGGCGTCGATGCTCTCCCCGTTCAAGCTGGCCCTGCGCCGCATGCCCGGCGTGACGCCAGGCACCCGCTCGCTGCACCGCCACCTGCTGCTGTGGCTGCTGCTGCCGCAGCTGGTGCTGTGGCTGGCCGCTGCCTACGTCACCTACAACGTCGCCGACCGCTATGCCAACCGCGCGATCGACGCCGCGCTGAAGACCGCCACCCGCTCGCTCGCCCGCCAGGTCAAGCCGATCGGCAACGGGCTGTTCATCGATTTCCCGAAGGCCGCGCAGGACATCATCGAGGCCGACCCGGACGACCGGGTGTATTACATGGTCAGCACGCCGCCGGGCGAGTTCATCCTCGGCAACAACAAGCTGCCGCCGCCGCCGGTCACCGATGCGCGGCTGGGCGAGACCTATTTCTACAACGGCAGCATGAAGGAGCGGACGCCCCAGGAGAAGACGAAGCAGCTGGGCATCCGCGTCGCGGCGATGTACCTGTCGTTCGGCGACGAGAACGCGCCGCAGCGCATGCTGGTGCAGGTGGCGCGCAGCCGTGCCAGCGGCGAAGAACTCGCGCGCCAGATCCTGGTCGACACCGCGCTGCCGCTGTCGGGGCTGGTGGCGCTGATGTCGGTGATCGTCTGGGGCGGCATCCGCACCGGCCTCGCGCCGCTGGCGCGGCTGCGCGCCGAGGTCGAGGACCGCGCGCCGAACGACCTGGCGCCGATCAAGCTCGAAGCCGCGCCCGAGGAAGTGCGTGCGCTGGTGAAGGCGCTGAACAGCCTGCTGGCCCAGGTGCACGAGAACGTGTCGGTGCAGAAGCGGTTCATCAGCGACGCGGCGCACCAGCTGCGCACGCCGCTGGCGGGGCTGAAGAGCCAGACCGAACTCGCGCTGACCGAAACCGACAACCCCGCGCTGCAGGCGCGGCTGCGCCGGGTGCACGAGAGCGCGACGCGCAGCGCCCACCTGATCAACCAGCTGCTGACGCTGGCGCGCGCCGAGCCGGAGTCGGTGGCCGCGCAGGGCCGCACCCGCGTCGACCTGCGGCGCCTCGCGAGCGAGGTGACGGCCGAGCTGGTGCCGCGCGGCCGGCACGCGGGCGTCGACCTCGGGCTGGACGATGGCGACGAGAAGCCGATCGAGATCCACGGCAATGCGCTGCTGCTGCGCGAGTCGCTGCTGAACCTGGTCGACAACGCGATCCGCTATGCCGGAGACGGCAGCGTCGTGACGGTGCGGTTGTCGGCGCAGGACAGCCAGGCGGTGCTGGAGGTCGAGGACAACGGCCCGGGCATCGCCGAGGCCGACCGCGAGCGGGTGTTCGAGCGCTTCGCCCGCGCGACGCACGAAGGCAACGGCTGTGGGCTGGGGCTCGCGATCGTCAAGGAGATCGTCGAGCGGCACACCGGCACCGTCGAGCTGCAGGCGGTGCAGCCGCACGGCCTGCGCGCGGTGGTGCGGCTGCCGCGGATCGTCGAGCGCAAGGCGACAATGGCATGAGCGCGGTGCCAGTGGGATCGCTGCTGCGCGAATGGCGCCAACGCCGGCGCCTGAGCCAGCTCGACCTGGCCACCGGTGCCGACATCTCCACCCGCCACTTGAGCTACGTCGAGACCGGCCGCGCGGCACCGAGCCGCGCGATGGTGCTGCACCTGGCCGAGGCGCTCGACGTGCCGCTGCGCGAGCGCAACGCGTTGCTGACGGCCGCCGGCTTCGCACCGCTGTACCGCGAGCGTACGCTGGACGACCCGGCGCTGAAGGCCGCGCGCGACGCCGTCGAGCTGGTGCTGCGGGCGCATGAACCCCACCCGGCGCTGGCCGTCGACCGGCACTGGAACCTGCTGGCGCACAACCGGCCGATGCTGCTGTTGCTCGACGGCATCGCGCCGCAGTTGCTCGAACCGCCGGTCAACGTGCTGCGGCTGAGCCTGCACCCGCAAGGCGCAGCACCGAAGATCGTCAACCTGAACGCCTGGCGCACGCACCTGTTCGCGCGGCTGCGCACGCAGGTGCTGGCCAGCGGCGACCCGGTGCTGGCCGCGCTGCTCGACGAACTGCAGGGCTACCCCGGCGACGACAGCCCGCCGGGCGGTGCGGACTGGAGCGCGGTGGCCGTGCCGCTGCAGATCCGCAGCTCGCTCGGCGTGCTGTCGTTCATCAGCACGACCACGGTGTTCGGCACGCCGGTCGACATCACGCTGTCGGAGCTGGCGCTGGAGACCTTCTTCCCGGCCGACGCCGAAACGGCGCAGCTGCTGCGTCGCCTCGGTGACGGACAAACCGGCCCGACGGGCGGATAAACGGGGACCGGCACGACGCCGCGGCCCCGACCGCACAGGAGACGACGATGAGCCCACGAACTGCACTGCGCATCTGCCCGTTGTGCGAGGCCTGCTGCGGCCTCGAGGTGCAGGTCGACGAGGCCGGCCGCATCGGCACCATCCGCGGCGACGCGGCCGATGTGTTCAGCGCCGGCTTCCTGTGCCCGAAGGGCGTCGCACTGAAGGACCTGCACGACGATCCGGACCGGCTGCGCACGCCGCTGATCCGGCGCGGGGCGCGCTTCGTCGAGGCCAGCTGGGACGAGGCCTTTGCCGAGATCGAGCGCCGCCTGCTGCCGCTGCGCGAGGCGCACGGCAAGGACTGCGTCGCGCTGTCGCTGGGCAACCCGTCGGCGCACAAGATGGGGCTGCTGCTGTACATGCCGCGGCTGCTGAAGGCGCTGGGCACGCGCAATTTCTTTTCGGCGTCGACGCTCGACCAGATGCCCAAGCAGCTGTCGAACGGGCTGATGTACGGCCACTGGCTGTCGATGGCGGTGCCCGACATCGAGCGCAGCGACTTCCTGCTGGTGCTCGGCGCGAACCCGATGGCGAGCAACGGCAGCCTGTGGACCGTGCCGGATTTCCGCGGCAAGGCGAAAGCGATGAAGGCGCGCGGCGGCCGGCTGGTGGTGATCGACCCGCGGCGCACCGAGACGGCAGCGCTCGCCGATGCGCACCACTTCGTCCGCCCGGGCAGCGACGTCTTCCTGCTGCTCGGCATGGTGCACACCTTGTTCGCCGAGGGACTGGTGAAGCTCGGCCGCCTGCAGCCGCATCTGGCGGGGCTGGATGCGCTGCGCGACGCGGTGCAGCCCTTCGGCGCCGACGCGATGGCCGCACGCTGCGGCATCGATGCGGACACTGTTCGCGGCCTCGCGCGCCAGCTCGCCGTGGCCGGGCGCGGCTGCGTCTACGGCCGGCTCGGCACCTGCGTGCAGGCCTACGGCACCACCTGCTCGTGGCTGATCGACGTGCTGAACATCCTGACCGGCCACCTCGACGAGCCGGGCGGTGCGATGTTTCCGCAGGCGGCGGCCTTCGCGGCCAACACCGCCGGCACGCCGGGGCGCGGGCGCGGCATCGTGACCGGCCGGCACCGCAGCCGTGTCAGCGGCGCGCCCGAGGTGTATGGCGAGCTGCCGATGACCTGCCTCGCCGAAGAGATCGAGACCCCGGGCGACGGCCAGGTGAAGGCGCTGATCACGATCGCGAGCAACCCGGTGCTGTCGGCGCCGAACGGGCCGCGGCTGGCGAAGGCGCTGGAGCGGCTCGACTTCATGCTGAGCCTGGACATCTACCTGAACGAGACGACCCGCCATGCCGACGTGATCCTGCCGGGGCTGTCGCCGCTGGAGGACACGCACTACGACGTCGCGTTCCCGCAGTTCAGCGTGCGCAACCACGCGCGCTACAGCCCGGCGGTGCTGCCGCCGCCGGCGGGCACGCCGGCCGAATGGGAAACGCTGCTGCGGCTGGCCGCGCTGCTGCAGGGGCGCGGTGCGCAGGCCGACATCGGCGCGCTGGACGATGCGCTGGTGGCCGAGGACGTGCGCAAGCTGGCCGGCGACCAGGCCGATGCGGTGATGCAGGCGGTGTCGCACCACCGCGGCCCCGAGCGGCTGCTCGACCTGGCGCTGCGCAGCGGGCCGTTCGGCGACGGCTTCGGCCGTCGGCCCGAGGGCCTGACGCTCGACGCGCTGAAGGCCGCGCCGCACGGCGTCGACCTCGGCCCGCTCGCGCCGCGCGTGCCCGAGCTGCTGCGCACGCCGTCAGGCTGCATCGAGCTCGCGCCATCGAGCTTGCTCGACGACCTGCGGCGCGTGGCCGCCGATGCAGGGCCGTCCACCGGTGACGCGGTGATCATCGGCCGCCGCCAGGTGCGCTCGAACAACAGCTGGATGCACAACCTGCCGACGCTCGCGAAAGGCCCGTTCCGCTGCACGGCGCTGGTTCATCCGCACGATGCGGCGCGCTGGGGGCTGCAGCATGGCGGACAGGCGCGGGTCTCGCGTGCAGAAGACCAGTCCATCGAGGTGCAAGTGGAGGTCAGCGACGAGATGATGCCCGGCGTGATCAGCCTGCCGCACGGCTGGGGCCACGCGTTGCCGGGGGCTCGCCTCGCGGTGGCCGCCGAGCGGCCCGGCGCCAACCTCAATGCGGTGCTGGACGATGCGTTGCGGGATCCGTTGTCGGGCAATGCGGTATTGGGCGGTGTGTCGGTGCAGGTCAGACCGTGCTGAAGACCGAAGCAAGACATCGGTTCGGATCAAGCAACGCCCGCGGAACCGGCTCCGCCGGGCCGCTGGGAGGCGCCCCTTGGGGGCCGAGCCCGGACATGAACAGTCCTGAGGACTGTTCGTGCCTGGCGAGGAGCTGGGCCTCTGGCCCAGCGCGGCCTGC
>Ga0065165_1002986_pt1 | contig 12835 bp, 9 predicted proteins | sample AraplaMF_Cvi_mMF_FD_63813 | JGI IMG/M metagenome (GOLD analysis project Ga0065165, IMG submission 63813) | Arabidopsis root microbial communities from the University of North Carolina, USA - plate scrape MF_Cvi_mMF (version 2) (version 3) | ecosystem: Host-associated > Plants > Roots > Endosphere... | reverse complement strand
GATGCCAATCTTAAAATCCTCGGTCTGGAAACCATCATCAACGTAGCGGAGAAAGACCTTAAAATCGATATTCGAAAAAAGCCTGGTACCAAGCAGTCAAAATCATGAGAAGAGACGGCCGCGTAAACCTTAAACGGCTTTGCGGATTGTTTGCACAGGCCAGCGTGTTAGCGGGAGGGTGAGCTGCTTCAGCGAACAGCGAGTCTCTCTTTCACGCTGATTCCACGGCAGCTACATAAAAAAAGCCCTTCGGATACCAAAGGGCTTTCTACTATTTCAGCCTAGCTGTAATAAATGTTATTGCTTGATCTTATACCCCTTAACACCGTAATAGAATATAAAGAGGTAGCACACAATTGGGAACAGGAACGCCTTCTGGTAGCCTACAGCCCCAACAATCAGTCCCATAACAGGCGTCATGATGGCACCACCAACGATCGCCATAACCAGCAGCGACGATCCCTGGCTGGTATATTTACCAAGGCCGTCAATGGCCAGCGTAAAAATGGTTGGGAACATAATAGAATTGAACAGACCGATAGCCAGCACACTCCACATCGCAGCCTCACCCCCGGTAAACACAGTAACCAGCAATAAAAGCACAACGACCATAGAAAACACAGACAGTGTCCGCGCCGGCACCGAACGGCCAACAATAAACGCCACACTGTTACCCACCACTAAGCCCATAACGATCAGTGCGGTAGTAACACTACCGGTCAGCATATAAATCACCAGTACTGCCACAATCGTAATTGTGCCCATAAGGGCCAATTTCTGCCCCTGACTGCGGTTTGTCAATGAAATCGCGCCGATAAAACGGCCAATCATCGCACCGCCCCAGTAATATGCAATATAGGCTGCAGCAGTAGCTTCGTTAAAGCCCATGAGTTCATCAAAGTACTTTACCAGGAAACTGCCGATGGCAACTTCGCCACCTACATACATGAAAATGGCAACCACCCCGAGCGTAAGGTGTGAAAATTTGAACACGCCCAGTCCCTTCTCAATAGTCTCGCCGGTAAACTTGGGCAGTTTTGAAACGGCTATAACGCCTGCAAGAGCCACCAGTGTAGCCGCCAGGAAAAGATACGGAGTTTTAACCGCCTCGGCAGTCATGTGTTCTTTACCGCCAACGCTCTCAAAAATCAATTTCGCCCCGATAATCGGTGCGATAGTTGTTCCCAGTGAGTTGAACGCCTGAGTAAGGTTCAGGCGGCTTGACGATGTACTGGCGTTACCCAATAGCGCCACGTAAGGGTTCGCCGCCATTTGCAGAACGGTGATCCCACCAGCCAGCACGAACAACGCAGCAAGGAACACCCCGTACGATTGTGATTCAGCAGCAGGATAAAACAGACAGCAGCCCACAGCAGCCGTAAGCAAACCTACAATGATGCCGTTCTTATAGCCAATGCGACCGAGCGGATCGCCAAAGTTCACAGAGATCACAAAGTAGATCAATGAAACAATAAAGTAAGCACCGAAGAACGCAGACTGGATAAGACCCGCCTGTGCAGGGCTAAGTTTGAAAATTCCCTGCAGGAAAGGGATTAGGATGTCGTTCATACAGGTAATAAAACCCCACATGAAAAACAACGTCGTCAGGATAATCAGTGGCAGCGTGTAGTTCTTGTTATCATTCGAAGAACTCGCACTGCTTGACGTATTCACAAAGGAAGCCATAAAGCGGTTTACAATTAGGTAAAGGAAATCAATACAATTCTCTGGATATCAGAACATTATTTCAGGTTCGTGAACTCCGGCAGAACTCGCCCCGGCAAGAGGCGAGCAAAAGAAACCAAAAAAACCAAATAATTATAACGTTTACAGGCTATATCCAGAAACATCCTTCCCGCAAACGAGTGCAGAACAAACAATGGATTGCAGGACAGTCACACGAAGAACAAGGCATCCCATTAACACAGTTTAGCCAGTCGTTAATCAGCACATCAGGTGTAAATAACAGTTTATTTCTGCAAATTAGGCCCCCTAAAACAGCCTTTGTGAAGATTCTAATACTCGACGACGAAAACCTGGACATGTTCCTGGCCAAGAAGCAGCTGGAACGTAACTACGAAGTAGCAGGCTTTACAACGCACACAGACGCGTTAGCCTGGGCAAAACAAAACGACTTCGATGTGGCACTCATCGACTACTATCTTGGCAGCTACCTAACGGGGCCGCAGGTGCTACAGGAACTCATAAAGATCAAAGGCCAATCGTTTAAAGCGTTTCTCCTCACCAACTACATCGACAATGACCAAGTCGATACGCTCAAAGCCCAGGGATTCCACAATGTTATTTTTAAACCACTTACCTACGAGAACTTCGCCCCACACCTGACCAGTTAGTCTGTCAGAATACAATATAAAGCAAAGGTCTGCCCGAGAGCAGACCTTTCACATTATTACAAGCTCATTACTTCGCTAATTGAAATGTAACACCGCACTCATGCCATAAGCGCCCGAACCATACATTGGGGCTACAAGCAGCGATGTTTTCGAAGGGCGACGTCCCCACTTATACTGGTGTGTCAGGTAGGCCAGATTGGTAGACAGAATACCAATACCCGCTCCCGCAAACACGTCAGAAATCCAATGGCGGTCATTCAGAATTCGCATTGCACCTACAGTAGCGGCTGTTCCATACGCCAACACACTGATTGCCGGATGCTCTGCGCCATACTCCTTGTGCATAAAGGTCGCTGCCATAAACGCTTGAGCCGTGTGGCCCGACGGAAACGAGTTACGTTCGTAAGGACGATCTGGACGCGGTTCGCCTGCAAGACGTTTAATTGATCCGGTAAGCGCCAGCATAATTACCTCTGACTTAATCAGCAGCGCGGTGCGGTTCCCGAAGTTGTTTTTCCCTTTAAGGCCCAAAGCATTCAGTGTATAAACGCCGGCAATCGGAGCATAAATCAGGTAATCGTCAACGTTCGTCTTGAAATTGCCAAAATGCTCCTGCCGCTCCTCGCGGACCTTGTAGCGATTGATCACATTATGATTATCATCGATGGTCATGTAAGCCCCAACGGCAATCAATGCCCCTGAAACCTTTACTGAGCGCATAAACTCACGTTTTTTGTCGGCTTTCCTGGCACAAACAGAATCTCCTGGTAGGGAGGTTTGGGCATCAACATGCTTACAGAAAGAAAAACAACAAAGAACTACAGCCCCGAAAATCTTCATAGATCAGTTTAGTGTATACTCTGGTTTACAAGAACAGTGCCTATCTCCTCTCCCATCCGTCCATCAACTTACCAAATTTCGCTTATTTTTCGCGTGAATGCTTGTGTTTTATCATGCAAACCTTACATACTCAGGAAAATAGCCGCTAACGAGTAAGAATACGAATTTCTATAGGAAATCACAGCACATCGCTTTTGTCCGTGCTTATAACGCTGATAACTTCCCAGAATGATATACACACCAGACTATTTTTCTCAGAATACAAGCAGAAAATGCTGGCTGGCCGTGTGCAGATCGCGCCATACACGGTTTATAGCCGTTGTCGGATCGGCCGCCCGCAAGCCCGCGTAGGGATACAACGTATCGACCACCTCACGTGCAACCTGGGCTAACTGCCGGCTGGTCCGGGTCACATCGGCCAACATACCCGCTGAAAGCCCCCCCGCGATGCATTCTTCCCACGAACGATCTAACACAGCAAAAAACGCTACACGGCAGTTGTCCAGGGTAAGCCGGGCTGACTCAAGTTTACTCTGGAGCATTACGGTGTGTTGATCCGTATGCGACCGCGAGTACCGTGGCCGTTCCGTAAATATTTCCGCACACAAATCAATAAACCGTAAGGCCATGCCCGAATAATTTGCCGCCAGCGTAGTTTCGGCAAGGGGCTGAAATGCATATTGAAATACCGCGTCACGATGCGTTGCAAAACGGCCATCGATCCGGAAGCAACGGTCTTGTGGCACAAACAGGCTTGTTACCGAAAAGGCATTACTCGCTGTGGCAAGCATTCCGATTGCTTTCCATGCCGGACGCGGAGTAACTTCGTCGCGTAAAAACACAAAAGGTCTGATCTCTGCATTACCTTCTGTATCACACACCGCTACACCGTCTCGGTGAATCACACAGTTAGCCGTAAACACAGTGGCATGCTCCGATCCGGTGGCATAAAGCCAGTCACCGGTTACCCGGTATCCACCAGATACAATTTCGGCCACCCCGGTAGGTGCCCCGCTCCCGGCAAAACAAACTCGATCGTTAGTAAGCAACGCCCGACACACCGACTCCTCTAAAAATCCGGAGAACCACGATGCTCCACTACAAAGCGTTACTACCCAACCCAAACTACCGTCTACCCAGGCAACACTCTCCTCCAACCGAACGCCCTGCGGCAAAGACAGCTCCAAGCCACCGTACACCTTGGGCACAAACAGCTTAAACCATCCGTGCGCATACAAAACGTCCAACTGTTCAGTATGCAGATGCCCAAGTTGCTCAGCTTCTGCGGTATACCGGCGCAGCTGCGTAACAACATTGCTGCCAATGCGCGAGGCGGGATGTTCAATAACCGTATTCATTTCCATATTACATCACAACGTCAGATGATCGATCTGTCTCCACACGCAATGCTAGCTTCCGCCAATCGAAGTAACCAAAGCATGCTACCACAAACAGAAAAAGCGTAAGTGCAGCCAGCAACGGCAGCTCCTTCTGCATCAGCAGCGGTATAGCAAAAGCGTTGGACACATTCAGCACCAGCCAGTTCTCAACCTTGCGCCGGGTAAGAAGCCATGTACCTGCCCAGGCGGTGGCACTGATCCACGAATCCCACAACGGTACCGTAGACGGCGTAGCCACGACCAGCACAGCATACAGCAGCGCCCATCCGCCCACTACAATTACCCCAACGATAAACCACTCCGTACGACTGGTAAACGTAACCGGTAACAATGGCTTGTCTTCCCTACGCGCCCAAAACCACCAGCCATAAATGCTCATGATGACATAATAGCCGTTCAGAATGCTTTCAGCATACAATTGAGCGTTATACAAACTGTAAATCGATAACACGGTAGAGATCAACCCGGCGGCATAAAGCCCAACATGATTGGCCCGGGCAAGCAATACTTCAGAAACGCCGGCGATCAGAACGATCCATTGAATAATATCTGTCTGTGCTATCTGTCGCACAAACAAACTGTACCAATCCATTACACGCATACGCAAACCTGCATTTAGTTAAAAACTATTTCGGCCACGGAGGCATGCATTATGCACGACATGAATATGTACCATTCCCTACGCTGGTATTACCCAGATCAGGTGTATGCAAACAGCCAAAACACAGTATCGCTTCCGTCTGCGTGCAATGGGTATAATCTCAGCCTTTATTTCAGCCGGCAGTCTCGAAATGATCTGCCGGCAAGGCACCCCGTTTAGCAATTCTAAATCAAAAGTATAAAAAACGTACTACAGCACAACGCCGCTCATCACTACGGCTCAATGCTCATGGTAAGCAGTGGCACCACCTTGACATACCCGTTTGAATCCTTGCGGAACTTGTACGTATAGTTGTAGTGTGTTTCAAGTTTACTCTCGTTCGGCAACCCATTGATAAGACAGATGTTACGTTCTTCGGCAAACTTAATGAGCTCCTTAAGATATTGAGCCGAAATCTGCCCCACCTCGTCGATTATACAATGCACAAAGAAGTTGCGAGCAGTCTTCTCGGTAGATTCTTTAATGAATACGTTTAGCAGGGTAATGTAGATTACAGCCTTTACCAGCATGTCCGTTCCAGTAGAACCTACCTTGTCGATCTTTTCGATCCAGCCCGTATCATTCTTACCTTCCTTAATACGGAAGCGAAGCTCGAACAAATCCTGAACACGAATCTGCTCATGATTCTCTTCGGCGATGGTCTTCTGCAAATCGTTCAACAATTCAACCGAACGGCGGTCAATCTCGGCCTTCGCCTTATTCGCCTGGTTAAACAGGTTGGCCTCACCATACAGAAACGGATTCTGATCGCGGAACTCCGCAATCTTCTGAAGCTTACGAAGCACCTTGTTCTCACTGTCTTCCGACTTCAGCTTGATGTACTCGATAAGCCGTGATCCTTCGAACGAAGCACGACTGAAATCGGCCTCCATCTTGGCGATCATCTTATTGATACGTCCCTTGTGCTCAATCAGCGCCTTCATCTTGCTCGATATCGCATCGATCAACATACCGTGACTCTTGGCCACTTCGGCAATCGACGTCTGAATTTTATTCTCGGCATAGAACTCCTGCAGATACGCAGCAAAACGCTCGTACTCCCCTTCGCCGGCCTGCGGATTCACACGGAAGTTAAGGTGATTGTCCGGGCGGAAACGGCCAGTAAATTCGGATACATTGTTCCGGAACTTGTCGAATTGGTTATGATACTCGGTATCGTTTGCCAGTAACTGCGAACATAACGAAACAATCCCCGCTTCTGAATAGGCCGAAGGCGATGGCTCAATGATATGGCGCAGCCGGTCAAACAACGCACGCTCACGGAAGTGCTGTTCAAAATGCTCCAGACCTGCGGTATACTTTTTCAGCGAATCGGCAACCACACGTACATCCTCCTCCAACTGCGCCTTGCGTTTCTGGTAGGCCTGCCGCTCAGCAGCAAACTCTTTATCTGATTCACGAATGCGTTCTTCCAGCTTTTCCTTGTCCTTGCGGAATTCATCTACCCGATCGAACAACTCGCGCTTGTCCTTACGGTAGTCGTTGATTAGTTCTGAATGCTCCTCTATCTCGGCCAGCGATTTACGAACGGTATTCATTTCCGTGCGTAAACCTTTAATCCGGCTATCGTCTATGCCTTTATTCTTTAAGACCTTGGACTTATCCTTTTGCAGTTTTTCCTTGCGCTCACCATAAGTGGCCATCTTTTCCTCCCGCTGGTCGCGCAATGTAGCCGTTTCCTCCTCAAAGGTCTTGGTAAGCAGTGCAAGGCGACCATTGAACGTTCCCTGCAGACCTTCCAGCTCCTGCTTCATCCGGGCATCGATGCCCGCCAGCGTATCGCGTAACACGGCAGACTCACGCTTCAACGCATCTTGCTGCCCATATACTTCTATAAGATCCTTCTCACGCTGAGCCTCGCCCTTGTTATTCCATACGTGCAGATCAAGGGTAAACTGCTTCTCGCGCTCATCGTCCTGGTTGCTTTCATAATCCAGCGTATCGAGTTCGTTGCGGAGTTGAGCGGTCTTACGGCCCAGGGTAGCCAGGCGCCCCTGCTCGTCACGGGTCTGCGCTTCACGAAAATCAAGGAAAGCCTGGTTCAGGGCAGCAATCTGTTCGAGGTACTGTCCTTTCTCCTGTTCGTATTCTTCAACCGTCTTCGACTGTACACCCAATTGCGACAGGTCGAGCTGAATACCGTACAGCGTCTCAAGGCCTTTCTTAATTACTTTCGGCTGAAGGTCGTTGCGGAAAAGAATATCCTCGTTTACAACCTTACCAATCGTGGTATGCCAGTCAGGATAATGCTCCTGCAAAAAGCCGAAGAACGCATCCTGATGCACCGATAGCTTGGATTCGATAGCCTTGATCTTCTCTTCAATAGCCAGCACATCTTCCTTATTCTTGGCTACATACTGCTCAGAGGTAAGCTTATTGCGTTCGCGGATATGGTCTGCATCCTTCTTAAGCGAATCGACCATGTTGTTCTTTATGCTGACGGACGACGTGCGCTCCAACCTACGCTTGGCAATTTCGTCCAGCTGTTCCTTCAGCATTTGTGTTTCGCGTTCGAAATACTTCTTACGCTTGATTTCCTTCTCCCGAAACTCAGCATCCTTCTTTTCAAGCTCCTTGGCATTAAGTTGCTGCCGGTGCTGATCGGCCTGTACGGTATACTTGTCGCGAAGCTCTGATTCTTCCTTACGGAAAGCATCGGTCATCGCGCTCTTGTCTTCCTGGTATTTACGATCCAACTTTAATCCCTGCGAGCCAAGCACATTCTCGAACTCACGACGCTCGTTTTCAAGCGCATCGAACAGCGTGCGGTATTGTTGCTCAATATCGCTGAATCCCGCCGTTAGCGTGGCGTATTCGGTTTCACGGGCCTGGAGTTCCAGCAATAACTGCGGTTTTTCGTCGGCCTTCTTTTGCAGGGCCGCGACACCACGTTGATCATAATCCTTCTGCTTCTTATCGACCTCGCGGAGCTTTGCTTTCAACGCGCCGATGTCCTGGTTAGCTTCCTTATTACGTTCCTGGTATCCGATCTCCTTCTCACGAAACGCCTGGTCCAGCGCTTCGGCATCGGCACGCTTCGCGGTAGCTTCTTCGCCCAAAACGATCTTTTGTTCATCTGCATATTTCAATGCTCCGCCAAGTGTTGCGGCAAGCGTACGCTGATGATTTTTCAGATTCCGGATCTGCGTAAAGTTATCCTTAATCAGGTCGCCACGCTGCGAATTCTCCTTGCGGAAGAACGTCTCGATATCCTGATAACGTTCCGTAAACTGGCGTAACTGCCGCTCTACGGTTTTAAGCTCGATGTTGGTATGCTTCGTACTAATGGAATTGGCGATACATTCCTTTACAAACTCGGCACGGATTACCGACTCTGAGCTTAGAAAGATAGAAGTAATGGCCAGCGGAATATTGTGGTAATTGGCATTACCCTTCATCAGCGCGAATTTCTTATAACGCTTATCGGGGTCAGCCCCGTAAATAATATTACGGTATCGCTCAAACGTTTCAATCTGATCGCTATAGTTAACCTTCGATTCGTTGAAGCGGGTAAGAACCGCCTTGGGCAACAGCGCGACGCTGTCAACAATATAATGATCCTGTACAAAAGGACTCTCTACAAAACGATAGAAGAGCTTGTTATTACGGTAAACCATAACGTGGAACAAGCCCTCTTCCGTAGCAATTTCGTATATGATATACGAATTGGGATACTGAAAATAGTAATCTTCAAACGACTTCTGCGAACTTGCAATACCAAGCCCGCGGGTATTGGCGCTATAGAAGAAAAGAATCGACCGCTGTAAGGTCGTCTTCCCCATATTGTTCGTACCGACAAAACAGGTGTTGCCTGCTATTTCGATGCTCGAATAGTCGGTATTGGCAATGTTTATAAAAATAATCCGGTTAAGAATCCGCCTGTTCTCCATCGTCTTCAATTGTTATAAGCGAAATAACTTCTTCGAGGTAATGAATAGCATCCATCACCTTAAACGTATCCTCGTCCTCCTGCTCAAAAAAACCACCGTCTGTCATGTCGCCGGCAATCTCGCCCACCTTGTCGGTCATCTTCTCACGACGCGACAACGCAAAGAGCTTCTGCTTCAGACGTTCGTTCGTATAGCACTCCTCCGCAATCTGCGTCACCCGGTAGCGTGTGCCTACCGCCGGCTTGGTATCCATAGACGAGAAGAAATCCATCACATCGATATAATACGCAAACTGCTCCAACTTCTTCTCCATGATCGTATTAGTCTCGTCCTGCTGGCTGAAGTAAAAATAGTTGTGTCCTCGCTCAAGGAAAAAACCGGTATGACTGAAGAACTCTTTCAGAATCGAGAAGTTTTCTTCGTGATTAATAATATCGAAAAGCTTGCCCATGCTACCATTCGAGCTGATAAAATTACCACGACTCAGAATGGTAAAAATCTCGGGTGTATGTTTGGGAATGTTCATTTCGCTTTCTCGGGCTTGGGTAATATAATAGCGTACCCCACGCGTTGTTTTTGTTTACGATCGTTGATAAAATCCATCGATCCGAATTTTCCGGAAATGGCAAGACGCGCATCGTAGTCGATCGAAATGCCGACATACAACGATATTCGCTTCTCAAGCGGCAGCTCTCCCACCTTATCCGGAAACTTATAGTGAAGTATAAACTGAAAGAGGTCGGTATCCGCCTCCATAAACTTATCGATCAGACCGGCAATGTTTAGACTCGCCGATTCTTCGCGGTGAGTGTCGTCAAATCCAGACGCCAGTTTACCCGCCGGCTTACGGTTATGATTACGCAGCAAATGCAGACGTGATGCTACCTTTTGAGTAAGCATGTAACCATGATCGGAATGCAGAAAATCCAACGACAACCGCGACTTCAAAACCACACGCTTATGGAACAGTAAGGCCTTCGTGCCGGCCACCACATCCACAAAATTGGTTTTGTATTTCAGTTCCTCGTAATCCTTCAACTCCTTTAATCGCTGGATCTTCTTATAGATCTCGGCCTGGTGCTGAATCTTGTTGATATAATCGATGATCTGCGACTGAATCTCATTGAGATAATCACGGTTCCGCACCAGTGTATACCGCAAATCCAGCACGATAGAGCTTAGTTCTGCATCGATAATGGTACTGAAGAAGCCCTGAGCATCGGAAATGATCTGCTCCGATTCTTTGATCAGAGCTATAATATCGTCGCGCTTACGCTTGTACTTGTCAAGCTCCTGAAGCTTGATAACATAGTTACTCTGGTTCTTATAGGTATCGTCTATGTTTTTGTGAAGCTTCATCACCTCGCGCGAGGTGGTAGAGTTAATCTTCTTCAGCGACCGCTTGATGTTCCGAAGGAACCGGGGATTGTTGTCGATCCGGTAATACTTGAGGTTCTCGCCCAGCGACTGAATGTTGTCGTTAATGAAACTGGTCGTAACCTCACCGATCTCAAGAAATTCTTCAATGAAAGTCACAATCCGGTCATCCAGACTGATGATGTTGTTATTCTCGTGGATCAGCTCGTAGAGAACCAGCTTCTCCAGCTTCTCATCCGTCATATCCTCACGGGCGAGAAGCTCAGACTTGTTCAGGGAGTCCTTATGCCCAAAAAGCATCTCAACCACGTCTTTATTCTGGTAAAGAAGGTTGACAAGGTCTCGAATGCCTAAGTTATGTTTCACGCCTTACGATATCTATTTCTCGTCAGCACCGCTAAATAGCAACGCACAGTACTGATTATCAGGATAAAGCAACTATTCGGATAAATTAAAAAACAGGCCCTGAGGCCTCGGAAAGCAATCTGAACAACGCCCTGGGCGCGCGGCTTTCAATATTTTCTGCAAACATAAGATAACCGCCCGATTCCCAATACCCCCACGCTTCATCACGCCACCCATTTTTTTTAAAAATCATAAACCGGATTGACAAAAGCACACATAACACATTCTGGCCAGTGCACAGTTTTTCTTCCCTTCATCAAAAAACGCTGCGCCGCATACCAATTCCAAGGCATATTCCGCTATTAACCCTAACCTGACCATGAACCGTTTAATTCTTTGTATGGCCTGCGGTCTATTCCTGTCGACGTCGCTTACATCACTGGCGCAGGCACCCCGCAAAATCAACGTAATTGCCTACTACTCGGGCGGCCCGGAAAAAATAGACAGCTTTGCCATTGAAAAGCTCTCGCACATCATCTTCAGTTTCTGTCATCTAAAAGGCAATAAACTATCTGTAGACAATAGCCGCGACTCCACAACCATTAAAAGGCTGGTTGCACTCAAAAAAAGAAATACATCCCTTAAAATCATCCTTTCGCTCGGCGGCTGGGGCGGCTGCGAAACCTGTTCCCCCGTATTTGCATCAACAGCAGCCCGCAAAGAATTCGCTGAATCGGTCCTGGCGCTTAACCAGTACTTTAAAACCGACGGCATAGACCTGGACTGGGAGTACCCTACCATTGAGGGGCACCCCGGCCATGCTTACGGCCCCGCGGATAAAAAGAATTTTACAGCCCTTGTACAGCAGCTACGCAAAACGCTCGGCAAAACGTACGAGATCAGCTTCGCCGCCGGCGGCTTTCAAAAATACCTCGACGAATCAGTTGAATGGAAACCGGTCATGGCCCTGGTAGACCGGGTAAACGTGATGTCGTACGATCTGATCAATGGCTATTCTACACAAACCGGGCATCATACTGCCCTGTATTCACGCCCCGGGCAAACAGAATCCACAGACAATGCCGTACAATACCTGATCCGTATCGGCGTACCACGAAACAAGATCGTTATCGGCGCAGCTTTCTACGGACGGATGTGGGAGAATGTTCCCGCTACCGACAATGGACTATACCAATCAGGCAAATTTAAAATGGGTGTAAACTTTAAAAGTTTTGAAAGGGAGATTCCCGAAGCAAAAGGTTTCACCCGCCATTGGGACGATGTCGCCAAAGCCGAATACCGCTACAACGCGACCCAAAAACTGTTCATTACCTACGACGACAAACGATCGCTTACCTTCAAAACACAATACGCTATAGATCAGAAGCTCGACGGCATTATGTTTTGGGAACTAACCTGCGACACCTATACCGACGGGCTGTTGGAAACGATAGATCAGGTGGCAAAGAAATAATCCATTTGACTGGCGTATAACGTTGATACAATCCGACATATACGCCAGTCAAATCGACTATTGAATTCGTATATACTTCTCGACCAGATGTAGATTCTCTTCTCCGGCGCCGATCTCCTTCAGCTTCTCCACGCCTTCCTGTACCAAAGTATCGCCGTGAAAGGAGATCGTGAACTCAAATGCATTCCCTTCGTAAGCTCGCGCGCTGCAGTATGCCAGGTTCTCGGTATAATGGTCTCCCGTTAGCGTATATGTGCCGCCTCCACCACCAAACGTTCCGGTGCTATCGGCTTTATCATCCGTATGCTGCAGGAAGGCGAAGTGTGTATCATTCAAAATTTTGATCATACTTGTACCCGGCAGATCGTTGTGTATAACAGTGTCTTTCTTGATATACACCGACGAAAGCAGTTTCCAACTTCCTTTAAGTTTGTTTTCTGCAACGGGCGGCTTCGCGGTACAGGATACCAGAAGAGCCGGCACAAAAATAACAA
>Ga0065165_1002985_pt1 | contig 12837 bp, 15 predicted proteins | sample AraplaMF_Cvi_mMF_FD_63813 | JGI IMG/M metagenome (GOLD analysis project Ga0065165, IMG submission 63813) | Arabidopsis root microbial communities from the University of North Carolina, USA - plate scrape MF_Cvi_mMF (version 2) (version 3) | ecosystem: Host-associated > Plants > Roots >... | reverse complement strand
CAGCACATCGAGATGGCGCGCGACGTCGCGCAGCGCTTCAACCACCTGTTCGGCCGGCAGCGCGAGCTGTTCGTGCTGCCGCAGGCGCAGGTCGACGAAGCCGTCGCGACGCTGCCGGGCCTCGACGGCCGCAAGATGTCGAAGAGCTACGACAACGCGATCCCGCTGTTCGAAGGCGGCCCGAAGGCGCTGAAAGAGTCGATCGCGCTGATCGTCACCGACTCGAAGCTGCCCGGCGAACCGAAGGACCCGGACACCTCGCACCTGGTGACAATCCACGACGCCTTCGCCTCGCCGGAGCAGCGCGCCACCTTCCGCGCCGAACTGCGAGACGGCCTGGGCTGGGGCGATGCCAAGCAGCGGCTGTTCGAACGGATCGAGTCCCACGTGGGACCGATGCGCGCGAACTACGCCGACCTGATGGCGCACCCGGAACGCATCGAAGAGGCGCTGCTGGTCGGCGCCCGCAAGGCGCGTGCGGTGGCAACGCCGTTCCTGCAGGAGTTGCGCGGCGCGGTCGGGCTGCGGTCGATGAAGGCGGTCGCGCGCACCGGCGCGCCGACGGTCGCCGTCGAAGCGCCGAAGCTGGCCGTCTTCAAGCAATACCGCGAGGCCGACGGCCTGTTCTATTTCAAGCTCACCGCATCCGACAACCTCGTGCTGCTGCAGAGCCGCGGCTTCGCCGAAGGCCGCGAGGCCGGCGGCTGGGTCAAGCGGCTGAAGACCGAGGGCGCGGCCGCGCTGGCCGATGCGCCGGTCGAGCTGGGCACCGAGCGGCAGCGGGTCGAACAGGCGCTCGCCGCCATCGTTGCGGCGCAGGAATAACCCGCGCTGCCGAGGTCTTCGGCGCGCGCTATGCTCTGCCCCCCGCAGGGTTTCCGCATGGCCGCCATCCACATCACCGACATCGAATCCGCCATCAACTGGTGGCGCGATCGCAGCCCGTCGCCGGACGGCATCACCGCCTGTCCGCAGGTGCTGGCGCTGGCCGAGGTGTACGCGTTGCTCGTCTACTACCACGAGAGCGAGTGCGACGAAGCCTCGATGCCGGCCAAGGCCCGCGACGCCTGGCTGCAGTGGTACGCCAGCACGCCTGACGCGCCGTGCATCGCGATCTGCTCGACCAGCCAGGGCGACGACATCTGCAAGGGCTGCGGCCGCACCTTCGACGAAGTGCAGCTGTGGACCGAGATGTCGCCGGCCGAGAAGCGCATCACCTGGCGGCGCATCACGATGGAAGGCACCGCCTGGCGTTTCAACCGCTACGCCGAACGCGCGCAATCCTCCGGCGAAAGCCCGGCCGCGTGACGGCGGCGGTCCTCGCTCGCGAGCACGGCCTGCTCGACAGCGCGCGCCGCATCGCGCGCCTGGCTTGGCCGGTGTTCATCGGCCAGCTCGCGGTGCTCGCGTTCAGCACCGCCGACACCGTGATGGTGGCGCGCCACACCGCCCTCGACCTGGCCGCGCTCGCGATCGGCGCCGCCACCTACATCACCGTCTTCGTCGGGCTGATGGGCGTCGTGCTGGCCATCGGGCCGATCGCCGGCCAGCTGTTCGGCGCGCGCGACCTGCCCGGCGCCGGCCGGCAGTTCCAGCAATCGGTCTGGCTCGCGCTGCTGCTGGCGGTGCCGGGCTGCGCGCTGCTGCTGATGCCACAGCCCTTCCTCGCGCTCGCGCAGGCCTCGCCCGAGGTGGCCGAGCGCGTGCGCGGCTACCTGGGTGCGCTCGCGTTCGCGCTGCCACCCGCGCTGGTGTTCACCGCGTTCCGAGGCTTCAACACCGCGGTGTCGCGCCCGACCACCGTGATGCTGCTGCAGCTCGGCGCGCTGGCGCTGAAGGTGCCGCTGAATGCGCTGCTGGTGTTCGGTGCCACGCTCGGCCCGCTGCAAGTCCCCGCGCTCGGCGCCGCGGGCTGCGGTGTCGCGACCGCCATCGTGATGTGGCTGCAGCTCGCGCTCGCATGGCAGGTGCTGCGGCGCGACAGCTTCTACAACGCGTTCGGCCTGCGTGGCCATCCGTTCCCGAAGCCCGACCGCGCGAGCCTCGTGGCGCTGCTGCGGCTGGGCGTCCCGATGGGCGGCTCGATCCTGATCGAGGTGACCGGCTTCACCTTCATGGCGTTCTTCATCTCGCGCATCGGCAGCACCGCGGTGGCCGGGCACCAGCTCGCCGCCAACCTGATCTCGCTGATGTTCATGCTGCCGCTGGCGCTGGCCAACGCGAGCGGCACGCTGGTGGCGCAGAGCATCGGCGCGCACGACGCGGCCGACGCGCGGCGCATCGGCCGGCACAGCCTGCTGATCGGCACGGCACTGGCCGCCGTGCTGGGCTCGGCGGTGTACCTCGCGCGCGAGGCGGTGCTGAGCGCCTACACCCGCGACGCGACCATCATCGCCGCCGCGATGCCGCTGCTGGCCTGGGTCGCGGTGTTCCACATCGCCGACACGGTGCAGACGATCGCGTCGTTCGTGCTGCGCGCCTACCGGCTCGCGACGGTGCCGATGCTGATCTACGCGTTCGCGATCTGGGGCGTCGGGCTTGGTGGCGGCTACATGGTGGCGTTCGACACCACCGGGCGCATGCCGGCCGTGCTGCAGGGCGCGGTGGGGTTCTGGTCGGCGTGCACCGCGGGGCTGGTGTCGGCAGCGCTCGGGCTCGGCGGCTTCCTGGCCTGGCTGTGGCGCCAGAAGTCGATCGACTGAGGCCGTCGCCTGATCAGGCCAGCGGCAGGCTCAGCTCGAAACAGCTGCCGCCACCGTCGCGCGACTCGCAGCGCACGCTGCCGCCATGCCGTTCGGCGATCTGCTTGACCAGGCTCAGCCCCAGCCCGACACCGCCCGCCTGCTCGGCATGGCCGGGCAACCGGTAGAACGGCTCGAAGATTCGCTCGCGCAAGGTTTCGGGCACACCCGGCCCACGGTCGCAGACCTGCACCAGCGCGCGGCCGGACCCGTTGCGCACCTCGATCGTGATGTCGCCACCGCCGTAGCGGCGGGCGTTCTCGAGCAGGTTGCGCAGCGCGCGGCGGATCAGCCGCTCGTCGCCCTTCACCGTGGCGGTGCTGCCATCGGCATCGGCACCGACGCGCGAGCCTTCCTCGGCCGCCAGCGCCAGCAGCTCGACCGGCTCGTGGTGGTCGACGTGCTGCAGTGCGTCGAGGCGGCTCGCGAGCAGCACCTCTTCGACCAGCGCATCGAGCTCGCCGACATTGGTGTCGATCTCGCGGCGCAGCCGATGGCGCTGCTCGGGCGTTGCGTCTTCCATCATCGACACCGCCATGCGCAGCCGTGCGAGCGGCGAGCGCAGCTCGTGGCTGGCGTTCGCGAGCAGAGACTGGTGCGAGCGCACCAGCGCCTCGATGCGCTCGGCCGCGAGGTTGAAACTGGCGGCCACCGCGGCCACCTCGTCGCGCCCCGACACCTCGACGCGGTGGTGCAGCTCACCGGCACCGAACTGCTCGACACCGCGCTTCAGCGCCTGCAGGCGCCGCGTGAGCCGCCGCACGACTGGCCAGGCGCCGGCGGCCACCGCGATGAACAGCAGCACCAGCACGACGATGGTGCCGACGCCGCGCTGCCAGCTGGGCGGAACGAACGGCAGGTTCGGCGGCAACGGGCCGAACTCGCCGCGGCCGTCGGGCGGCGGCCGCCGCAGGCCAGGCCGCAGCACCCACAGCGTGCGGCCGTCTTCGAGGTGGATCTGGAAGCTGCGCGTCTGGCCTTCGCCTTGGCGCAGCACGAACGAATCGGACGCCGAGATGCGGTCGCCGTTCGGATCGTCGAGCGCGAGCGGCAGCCGCAGCCGCTGCGACCATTCGCGCAGCGCCTGGGCCTGGTCCTCGTGCGGCGATTCGGCGCCCGGCAACGAGCGCTGGATCAGGTCGCCCCAGGCCGCCATGCGCTCGGACAGCACGTTGTCGGCACGGATGCGCTCGTCTTCCATGTGGCGCTGGAACAGCCAGGCCGAACCGGAGGCGAACAGCAGCAGCACCGCCACGACGGTGAGGTAGATCCGAAGGGTCAGCGTGCGCATCGCGGTTTCAGCGCCCGCAGCCCGTCGGCGCCATCGGTGGGCACATCAGTCGGCACCCTCCCCGTCCTGCTTCTTCGCGAACACGTAGCCGGCGCCCCGCACGGTGAGCACGCGGCGCGGGTTCTTCGGGTCGTCTTCGATCACCGCGCGGATGCGCGAGATGTGCACGTCGATCGAGCGGTCGAAGGCTTCGAGCGGATGGCCCTTCAGCAGGTCCATGATCTGGTCGCGCGACAGCACGCGGCCCGAGCTCTGCGCCAGCACGACCAGCAGGTCGAATTGGTGGCTCGTGAGGTCGCAGGCCACGCCGCCCAGGCGCGCGACGCGTTCGCCGAGGTCGATCTCGAGGCGGCCGAAGCGCAGCACCTCGTCGGGCGAGGTCGGCGGGGTCGCGCGGCGCAGCAGCGCCTTCACGCGCGCGAGCAGCTCGCGCGGCTCGAAGGGCTTGGGCAGGTAGTCGTCGGCACCGAGTTCGAGGCCGACGATGCGGTCCATCGGCTCGCCGCGCGCGGTCAGCATCAGCAGCGGCAACTGGCGGGTGCGCGGGTTGGCGCGCAGTTCGCGGCACAGGTCGAGCCCGTCGCCGTCGGGCAGCATCAGGTCGAGCACCAGCGCGTCGTAGCCGGCACCGGCCAGCCGTTCGCGGCCGGCGGCCAGCGAGCCGGCGGTCTCCACCTCGAAGCCGGAACCGCGCAGGTAGTCGCCCACCATCGCGGACAGGCGGGCATCGTCATCGATCAGCAACACGCGGGATGTCATGGGTCGGTCAGCCTCCAAGGCCGAAGGGCCCGCGGCACCGGGCCGCGGGCCACTGGAAGTGGCAGGTCGCAATGAGATCACAACTTGCGGTCCGTCAGGCCCGGCGAATCACTTCGGGGGCTGCGAGGGCTTGTCGCGCTGCGCACGCTGCATGCGGTCGCGCATCTGGTCTTCGCGCATCTTCATGCGCTGGGCCAGCTTGGTCCGCTGCTCGGGCGTCAGCACCTTGGCCACGTCGATCAGGCCTTGCGTGACGCGGCGGCTGGCCTGGTCGTGCTGGGCTTCGGCCTGCTGGCGCAGCGATTCGACGGCGGCAGTGTCGATGGTCGGCGCGGCCAGCAGCTGCAGGCCCTTGTCGTGCAGCCCCCTGGCGGCTTCGTGCTGGGTCTTCAGGTCGGCGGCCGCAGCCTGGACGATCTGCTTGATCTGTGCGCGCTGCGCGTCGCTGGCGCCGACACCGTCCAGCATGTGGTCGACCATGCGGTTCAGTTGCTCGGGCCGGCCCATGAACATGCCGGGGCCGCCCATGCCGGACTGGTGCATGCGGGGGCCGTGACCGAAACCAGGGGCGGGGGGATCGTTCTGGGCCCAGGCCGAGAGGGCCAGCGTGCCGGCCACCGCCAGCAGCATGCCGCCCAGCAGGCGCTTGATGCCGCGCGGTTTGTCGTGCGGCAGCGCATCGAAAGTGCTCACGTCGCTCATCGTCTTTCTCCAACAGAACCCGGGAGGCGGGTCGATGGAATGAATGGTCGCGGGCGGGGGTGAAGCGGGCTTGGCTGGGGGGTAAAGATCTGTGAATGGTCGGCGTGCGACCTGGGATGATCGCAGCGAAGCTGTTTTTTTATACAGTATGATGGGCGCAGCAGTTGCCACTGCCAACCTTGATCCGCCAGCGGCCCTCCAGCCGCTGGCTTTTTTTCCTGGACAGGATCAGCCGGCGGCGGTCTTCGCGTTGACCAACACCGGTTCGGCCCGCCAGGCCTGCGGGAACAGGCGCTTCAGGTCATCGAGCTTGGGCAGGTCGTTGAAGACGATGTACGGCTGCCGCGGGTTGCGGACGAGGTAATCCTGGTGATAGGCCTCGGCCGGGAAGAAGCGGCGGCCGGTTTCGATGCGCGTGGCAATCGGCGACTTGAAGACGTGGGCCTTGTCGAGCTGCTCGACATAGGCGCGCGCAGTGCGCGCCTGGTCGTCGCTGGCCGGGAAGATCGCCGAGCGGTACTGCGTGCCGGTGTCGGGTCCCTGGCGGTTGAGCTGCGTGGGGTCGTGCGCGACCGAGAAGTAGATCTGCAGCAGCTGTGCATAGCTGACCTGCCTGGGGTCGAAGCTGACCTGCACCGCTTCGGCATGGCCGGTGGAACCGCTGCCGACGGATTCGTAGACGGCCGTCGTGGCCTCGCCGCCCGCGTAGCCGGAGACCGCATTGCTGACGCCCTTGACGTGCTGGAAGACGGCCTGCACGCCCCAGAAGCAGCCGCCGGCGAAGACGGCGGTTTCGGTAGTGGCGATGGGGCTGGGCTGCGCCGTGGCGCCGGTGGCGAACGCCGGGACCACGCGCGCCTCGCTGCCCATGCCATCGGCCATCGCGGAAAGCGTCATCACCGCGCCGGTGCCGACCAGCAAGGCGGCCGCGGCGAGCAGGCGGCGGCGGGGGGAACGGGAGGTGGAGGCCATCGTGATGCTCCTGGAGGATCGTGTCGTGCTCGGTCGCATCGGCACCGCCAGACCTTACATGCGGGTGGCAGCGGGCCGGGTCAACGGGCCTTCGACGCCGAACCATGATTCGGCGACGACGACGCCGATCGTCGCCATGTGCAGCAGGCAGTGTTCGTTGACGACAGAAGCGATCAACGCAACGCTCAGCCGGGCAAGGCCCAGTCAAAGCGATACGAGTGCGCGCCGCCCTCGCCGATCACCACCTCCATGCGCCCCGAGAGCCCGGCAAGCGCGCCGGTGCCGGAACCCGGCACGACGGTGATGGACTGCTGCGGCGCGCCGGCGGCCATCGTCGAGCTGTGCTGCAGCACGAAGCTGCCTTCGCGTCCGGCGAGCGTGCCGCGCACGAGTTCCAGCGCGACATAGCCGCCCGAGGTCTTGGCCGCGTCGCGCCACGACAGCATCTCGCCCTGGCTCGTGGCCTGCAGTTCGCCGTGGAAACGCTTGTCGAGCGACATGCGGCCGAGGCCCGCAGGCGCGGCCACGTCGCTCAGCGGCTGCGGCGCGAGCGTCACGTCGAACGGGCCGGTGGAGTGGTGTGAGGTCATGGCAGTCTCCTGTCGAGCGGTGCGAAGTTCGGACGTCAATGATGGGCCATCAGGCCGTTCGTCGATCAACACCGATTGCCAGCGGGATCGACGCACAACGACATCGGCAGCCCGAACCACGGCAGCACGCTGCTGTCGAACCGGCTCATCGCGCTGATGCGATCCCCCTCGAGCGTGAGCACCACGAACCCCACGCCGGGAAACGGACCCGTCGGCGTGCGCAGGTAGGCGCCGAAGGCCGGCTGGCCGTTGGCCCGGGTGTGCACGAGCGCGAACCGGCGATTCGCGCGGAAGATCAGCAAGAAGAAGCGCGCCACGATCTCGCGGCCGCGGTATTCCAGCGGCATCGGCGGCATCGACATGAAGACGTCGTCGGTCAGCAGCGCCACCAGCGCGTCCAGATCGCCGGCCCCATAGGCATCGGCGAACTTCGCGACGATGGCGGCTTCGGCACGTGAAACGTCCACCGCAGGCTCCCGGCGATGCGCATCCGGTGCCCAACGCCGCTGAAGGCCGGCACGCGCCCGCTTGAGGGCGCTGTTGGCCGATTCGACCGTCGACTCCAGCATGACGGCCACCTCATTCGCCCGGAAGCCGAGCACGTCGCGCAAGATCAACACCGCGAGCTGGCGCGGCGGCAAGACCTGCAGCGCCGCGACGAACGCCAGCGAGATGGACTGCGCCTGCTCGTAGCGCGCCTCCGGGCCGACCGGCACGGTGATCGCCGCGTCGAGCATCTCGTCGGGATAGGGCTCGAGCCAGGCGACCTCGCCGAGCTGCGTCGGCTCCGGCGGCTCGACGCCGGGCACGTTCCACTCCAGCGCGGGCCGCCGCTTGGCGGTGCGCAGCGCGTTGAGGCAGCGGTTCGTCGCGATGCGGTACAGCCAGGTGCGCATCGAGGCGCGCTCTTCGAACCCCGGCAGGCCCTGCCAGGCCCCGAGCAGCGTGTCTTGCAATGCGTCTTCGGCGTCTTGCAGCGAACCCAGCATGCGGTAGCAGTGCACCTGCAGCTCGCGCCGGTGCGGCTCGGTCAACGCGCGGAACGCGTCGGCATCGCCGGCCCGCGCCCTTGAAATCAGGTCCGTGGTCATGGAATCGCATCTCCTTGTCGACATGGACACCGCGGACGGCACGGACTGGGCGGTCGGCGTGCGCCCAGTTCGTCGGCACAGCGGTGTCTATCCCGACGACGGCGCCGATGCGCAAGGGCCGTCGCACTCCATTCATCGAAACACCGAAAGGAACCGACCATGATTCTGCAAGACAAGGTGGCCGTGATCTATGGCGCCGCCGGAGCCATCGGCGGCGCTGTCGCACGCGCCTTCGCCGCCGAAGGCGCGACCGTCGCCCTCACCGGACGAGCCAAGGCGCCTCTCGAGGCCGTGGCCGGGGACATCGTCGCCGCGGGCGGACGCGCCGAGGTGGCAACGGTCGACGCGCTGGACGAACAGGCGGTGCAGGCCCACCTGCAAGCGCTGGTCGAGCGAACGGGCCGGGTCGACATCTCGTTCAACGCGATCGGCATCTCCGACCCGAAGATCTTCGGCGTGCCACTGGTCGAACTGGACGTCGATCGGTTCTCGCTGCCGATCGCGGGCTACACGCGCTCGTACTTCCTCACGGCGCGGCTGGCCGCACGGCAGATGATCCGCAACAAATCGGGGGTGATCATGACCGTCACCGCGCTGACCGCGCGCAGCGGCACGCGGCTGAACGGCGGCTACGGCTCGGCCACTGCGGCCAAGGAGGCGCTGACGCGCGACCTTTCCGCCGAACTCGCACCGCATGGCATCCGGGTCGTCAACCTGCGGCCGCATGGCCTGCCGGAGACGAAGACGATGCGCGAGCTCTTCGAGATCAAGGGGCCGACGATGGGCCTGAGCTGGGAGCAGTTCAACGGCTACCTTGCGGGCATGACGCACCCGCGGCGCGTGATGGCGCTGCGGGAGGTGGCGGACATGGCAGCGCTGGTGGCTTCGGACCGGGCCAGCGGCATGACGGGCACCACCGTGAACCTGACGATGGGCAGCCTGGACGACTAGGCGGTGGCTCGGGGAGCGCCGGTGCGGCGCCACCGCTTGGCATAAGGCAACGCGAACATGCAAAGGCCGCTGAACAGCAGCAGGAAGAGCGGGGGCAGCGGCGAATAGGTCACCCAGGCCGGTGGCTCGCCGCGCGCTCGCACGACGAAGTTGGCGACGACCGTCAGCGTGAAGGCCATCGACAGCCAGCGGTGGGACTGGCGAACCCAGAGGGTCCACCGGGGAGCAGGCTCGGTGCGCGAGCCGGTGAGTTCGATGCCGTGGCACATGGGATCTCCTGTTGCTTGGGATCCGTATTTGTAGCGGCTGCGGCTTGGCGGCGCTTCTCCGAAACTGCGGTCGTCGGCAACTGGATGTCCCATTTCGGGATCACCGGTCCTTGTCCCGTCCGTCGGGTTTAATGCAGGGTCGAAGGCGTCACCCACACCACAGGAGACCTCATGTTTGACCACGTCAAGTTCGGAGCCAGCGACTACGCCGCGAGCAAGGCGTTTTTCGTCAAGGCGCTCGAACCGCTCGGCGTCGCCGTTGTCTCGGAGGGCTCGCCGGCCTACGGCGTCGAGCTCTGCGCCAAAGGCAACAGCACGTCGCTGTGCATCTTCCAGACTGCGGAAAAGCCGGCGCACCTTCACCTGGCGTTCGTCGCCGAGACCCGCCAGCAAGTCGACGCCTTCTATCGCGCGGGGCTGGCGGCGGGTGGCAGAGACAATGGTCCGCCCGGGCTGCGTCCGAAGTACAGCGCGACCTACTATGCCGCCTTCGTCATCGGGCCCGACGGACACAACATCGAAGCGGTGTGCCATGCACCCGAGGCCTGAGCTTTCCTCGCGATCGACATGACTTCCATCGTTCTGATTCGCCATGCGGCCTACAACGAAGGTCAGGTCGGCGGCGCAGGCCCGCGCGTCGACCTCGGCCTTTCAGACGAGGGGAAGTTGCAGGCACAAGCGCTGGCCGACCGGCTTCGCCTGAGCGAGGAAATCAAGGCCGACGCGCTCTACGCCAGCACGCTGCCGCGGGCTCGGCAAACTGCCGCCTTGTTGACTCCTGCGCTTGGCCTGCCTGCCGTGCTGGAAGGGAACCTGGAGGAATGGCGAAGCGGCGACGGGCACATGGACGAGGCCGATTTCGCGGCGACATGGCAAGGCTTGAATGACCGGGACCGGCTGTTCCATCGCTTCGTCGAGGGCTGCGAAACCGCCATCGAGTTCAGCGCGCGCGTGCAGTCGGCACTGCATGCCATCGTGAAAAAGCACGCCGGGCAGACCGCGGTGCTCGTGGTTCATGGCGGCGTGATGCAGGTGGCGTTCCAGTACTTCTTCGGCTATGGCGATGCCGCCTTCCGCCGTGCCTACCCCGCTGCGGACTACGCCTCCATCACCCGCTGGAACCTGCCGATGAACACCACCAAGTGGGTTCTCGAATCGTCGAACGACACGCACCATCTGAAGGGTGCCTGAAAGGCCGCCATGACAAACCGTCTCGCTTCTTGCAGTTGCGGCCAACTCACCGCCCAGGTCGATGGCGATCCGGTTCGCGTCTCGATTTGCCACTGCCTGGCCTGCCAGCGCCGAACCGGCAGCGTGTTCGGGCAGCAGGCCCGGTTTCATCGCGAGCATGTCTCACTGTCCGGTGAGTCCTGCGAATACGTGCGCGTGGGAGACGAAGGCTCGCACGTGACGTTTCACTTCTGCCCGCGCTGCGGGTCGACGGTCTGCTACGAGCTCGAGGGCTTGGAGACGTACCTCGCGATTCCGGTCGGTGCGTTCGCTGATCCGGACTTCCCTCCGCCCAGCGTATCGGTCTATGAGGAGCGGATGCACAGCTGGGTCGTTCCGCCGGCCGACGCGCAGCACTATCCCTGAGCGGGTGGGAGCACCTGCGAACCAGCGCCCCAGAACAAAAAGCCCCGAACCATCCGGTCGGGGCTTTTGTCTTTTGGCGGGAGGGTGTCTTCCGAAGAAAACTCGGAAAACCGCATGAATGCTGGCGTTGCATGAATCCAACTGGAGAGGATTCCCCAAGCCATTCCCCCAAATGCTGATCCTTCACCTACTTCCCCTGGAGCGGCTCGTGCCCTGACCAGTACCCCCAGCCCGTCAGCAGGCCAGCGGCAGCTGCCACGCCGACAGCCGGGAACAGATAGGCGAGGACTCGCGACGGAGCCTTGTACCTAAGCAGGTCAGCGGGCAGCGAGACCAAGAACAGCAGGAACGCGAGTAGCACCATGAAGAAGATCGCTCCGAACGCAGCCACAACGATGACCCTCACGACATCTGAAGGCGAGACGGACGGCGGCCAGAAGTCTCGGAATCTGCTCTGTATCCGCGGCGCGACGACGGCGAGGTACGTAGCGGCAGTCAAGTCAATGGCGGCCCACACGCTCTTTGACGCGTGAAGCGGGACGACCGGATTGAACGTTGCCGCAGCGACGGCGGCGACTCCCAGAGTCACCCACGCACGCACCTGCCAAGCCTCCCAGGCAACGAACAGGAAGGCCCCACACGCGACAAATCGAATGCCGACGTAGTACGCGTAGGGCAGCGGAAGCGCGGCAATGGCCACAAGGGCGCAGACGGCAAACAGCGCCGGTTTGACTTTCATCGCACGCTCCCCTCTCTGACTGCGTCTCCAGTTATACAACCCCCCTAGGAGCGGGTCACAACTAGAAAGCGATCGGGGTTCGAATTACCCTTGATAGGGGTCCCCTCGGGAGGACCCGATGAGGGGGGTGGGTGCCGATGCTTTTCCCTTCCCTATCGTTTTCACTGAGGACACTGACGACAAGCACCCGAATCGGCCGCTAGCCCGCGTGGATGCTGGGTTGTGTGTCGTCAGACCGTCTGAGAACGGCCGACTTTCGACTGAGGACGCTGAGGACGGCCGTCGCATTTGAAGACGGCAGACACCGCTGTTGCCTCGCACTTTTCCTTCCCATTTCATTTTTTTACTGAGGACACTGAGGACAAGTGCCCGAATCGGCCGCTAACCCGCATGGATGCTGGGTTTTCGTGTCCTCAGTGCGACTGAGGACAAACGGCATTCGACTGAGGACACTGAGGACAGCAGATACGTCTGAGGGCAGGCGCAAGCGCCGTGCACTTGCTCTCGCTGGCGCCCATTGCCCGCCTTCAACTGCCCGACCGAACAGCAAATCCGCGTCGCGGAAGGAGCTGTGGCCCCGCCCTAACGCGGGCGAGCGTCGGTCCCGAAGTCGTTGCTGGAAACGTCAAGAGGACGCTCCCGTCTATGGGCAGTGCGCGTGCTTCCCCGCGTGGCCATCTGCAGCTGGGCTGGCATCATGCTGTCCGCAGCGTGCGCTGTTTCAATGCGAGCTCCATATGCTGACCTCATTTCGGACTCTTGTTTCGATGGTGATCTGTGGGACGCTTGCGGCTTGCGCCAGCGCGCCGCCACTCACGGACGCAGGGTCCCGAGTGCGCTTCATCACGGCAGAGCAATCGAAGTCTTGCAAGTTCGTCCAGGTCGTGCAGTACACCGACCGGATCATCTCTATGGGCAAGAACGCCACCGTGATGAAGTCAATCGGCGAGGCCGGCTTGCGCAATGAGGTTGGCAAGACCGGAGCGAACGCCGTCGTCATCACCAAGAATGAGAGCGAGTGGTTTCTCGGGAATGTCGGCTACACGGGAGAGGCATTCACCTGCTCGTAGGCGTTCATTGAGTCAGGGAGCCGCTTCTCCCGAAGCCGGCTCCTTGCGTTGATAGTTGTGCACCTC
>Ga0065165_1002984_pt1 | contig 12838 bp, 11 predicted proteins | sample AraplaMF_Cvi_mMF_FD_63813 | JGI IMG/M metagenome (GOLD analysis project Ga0065165, IMG submission 63813) | Arabidopsis root microbial communities from the University of North Carolina, USA - plate scrape MF_Cvi_mMF (version 2) (version 3) | ecosystem: Host-associated > Plants > Roots >... | reverse complement strand
GCTTCCGCGAGGTGAAGCGTACCCTTCTCGGCGCCGATCCCGATGCCTGCATCCAGCCGACGGGCTACTCACCTGCCATGACCGCCCGCGCATTTGAGGCGTTCTACGAGGGCCATGGAAAGCTGCCCCGCGCCTTCTTCGTCAATTCCTCGATCAACCTTGAGGGCCTGCTGCGGTTCCTGGGGCAGCATCCGCACGAGACCTTCGCCGACATCATCGTCGGTTGCTATGACTACGACCCCTTCGCGTCCTTCCTGCCCTTTCCGGTTTTCATGATCCAGCAGGACAGCGAAGCCATGCTTGCAAAGGGGTTTGCAATCCTCGAGGCCCCGCGCCGGGCGCCTGTCACGGTTCTTGTGCAGCCGACCCTGGTTCCGCCGCGCACGGCCCTGACGGGACCGCTCGATCAGCTGAGCGACGCCGGCGGAAACGGCTAACGGCATTTTCGATCGTCGGGCGATTGTCGGCTGGTCGATGGCTGGATGCGCTTGCGCTCCCTCAACCGTTGCGGTCGAGCGAAACCAGCAGATTGGCGAGCAGTGCCGTACGGGGCGCAAGGCTGCTGACCAGAATGTGTTCCTCATAGGTATGGGCGCCGGCCCCGTCGGCCCCGAGACCGTCGAGCGTCGGCACGCCGAGCGCCGCCGTGAAGTTGCCGTCCGAGCCGCCGCCTGTCGCCATGCCCTCGAGCGCGATGCCGAGCCGAGCCGCAATGTCGGCGGCGGCCTCAAACAGTGCGGCCCCCTCCGGACTCTGCGCAAAGGGCGGACGGTTGAGGCCGCCGCTGATCTCGAAGCTGATGTCGGGGTCGGTCGGGCGCATCGCCTCGATCTTGCCAATCACCTCGGCAGCCATTGCCGCATCCGGCAGGCGAAGATCGATCTGCAGGCGGCATTCCGCCGGCACCGTGTTGCGACCCGTGCCACCCTGGATCATCCCCGTGGTAACGGTGATGCCGCGGGCGGCATCGTTGAGCGCCTCGAGATCCAGCACCAGCTGCGCCGCGGCGCGGATGGCAGAGCGACCGTCCAACGGCCGCACCCCGGCATGGGCCGCTCTTCCGCGAACCAAAATGTCGAACATGCCGACGCCCTTGCGGGCAGTGACGATCTTGCCGCCGTCGCGCGCCGGTTCGACGACGAGGGCGTAGGCGGCGTCGCGCGCCAGTTCCTCGATCACCGGCCGGGACGATTTCGAGCCGACCTCCTCGTCCGGGACGATCAGCAGGTCGACCGACAGATGCGTGCCGGCGCGCATGGCAAGTCGCATCGCCTCGACCGCCATCAGCACGCCGGCCTTCATGTCGTAGATCCCCGGACCGTAGAGCCAGTCGCCCTCCTGCCGCAGAGGCAATGGGCCGGCAAGCGTGCCGGTCGCATGCACCGTGTCGAGATGCGCAAGGATCTGGATACGCCGGGCATTGGTGCCTTCCGGGCGGGGTGTCCGCACGATGAGGATATCGCCGAACGACAGGGTGCCGGCCCGGCGCTCGATCTCCAGGCCCGCGGTCTTCGCATATCCCTCGACATGGTCCACCAGCCGGTTGACGGCGGCCGCATCATGGCTCGGGGTTTCCATCTCGACCCACAGGCGCAGCTCCGAAAGAAACGCGCCGAGATCGATATCGTCGGGTGTGATCGCAAGGCTCGTGGGGGAGGTCATGGGCATGCGGCCTTGGTTCAGAGGGCGGGGACGAGGCGGATGCGATGGGTAATCTCGGCATCCACCCTGTCGCGGCTGTAGAGGAGCGGCACGTATTCGCCCTTTGCCCAGATCGGCGACAGATCGCCATAGTGCGGCGAGCGCGGATCGCCGGACTGGCCGGGCGTGTTGACGCAGACGCAATTGTCCCAATCGCCCACATCCATCACGAGCCTGACGGAGGCGCCGGCATTGACGCCGAAATCCCCCATCCGGTAGGCGGCATGCATCAGCGTCGAGCGGCTGCCGCCGACCGGCAGCGGGCCGACATTCCAGCTGGCGTCCGGCGTCGTTTTGATCCGAGCCGCGGCGTGCTCGAACAGCGCCTTGTGCAGGTCGCCCCACCGCCATGCGGCGGGGTCAGGTCCAAGTCGCGCCGCGCAATCCTGCCAACCCTGGTTCAGGGTCGAAAGGATCAGCGCGGCGCGCTCTTCACCGCTCCAGAAGTGTTCGGGCGTCTGGAGCAGGAACAGAAGTCGGTCGAAATCGCCCGGTAGGAGCAGCTGCCGGACGGTCGGATTGGGTGCGAACCGCGCCAGCATCGCGGGCCGCAAATGCTTCATCCACCACACCTCGAAAAGCGCGGCCGGAGCACTGTCTGCGTTGAGCCGGTGATCCCATCCGGCAAACAGCGAGAGCGGCGCGGCATGCCCGCCGTCCGCCGGCAGGGAAGCCGTGATATCGGCAAGCAGCCCGGTGATGATCGCCGCCGGGCGGGAATAGACATCGGTCTGCAGCGCCATGGAGGCGGCAAGCGTATGGGCGGTGTCGTTTGCGAGCACCTCGCCGATGCGGTGCGCGCGGCTGACTTCCGCCCATTCGTGGCCGATCGACGGGGCATTCGGATCCCGGTCGGCCGGCAGGTTCATCTCGTTGGCCGAGGCGACGAAACCGCGCTTCGGGTTGACCGTACGCGGCAGATCTTCAGCGGCGAGGAACCCGTCCCACTCGTGGCTTCCATCACCCGGCACCGGCAAAAGACCGTGCCAGTTGCGGCGGACCGGCGTAAAGCCCGCGGTGAACCAACCGATCGTGCCGGAAAGATCGGCGCTGACATGATTGACCGAAGGCGTGCCCCACCGGCCCATCTGGCCGGCGAAATCCTGCGTCGAGCGGCTGCGCATGTAGGAGAGGCTGCCGAGATAGGCGGCCGAACCAGGTGAATGCCAGACCGTGCGCATGGCGATGGCGCGGCGACGCCCGACATCCTCGTGCAGCACCGGACCGTGGCGGGTGAACGATAGTGTCAGCGACTGATCCGGATACCCCTTGACCGCAAACGTCTGTTCTTCGCGCGCGATCGCCTCGAAGCCATCGCCATACCGATAGAGATCCGGAGACCCCTCCTTCGTCTCGTAGACGTAGATGTCCTCCTGGTCGGCCCCGAAGATGGTCAGGCCGAAAGCTGTTTGACCGTTGTGGCCGATCGACACGCCGGGGGCGCTCGGCTCGCCGGTGCCGATGACGTTGAGCCCCGGTGCTTCGAGATGCACCAGATATCGCAGCGAGGGAACGGCATGCGCCCGGTGCGGATCGCTGGCGAGGATCGGCCGGCCGCTCACCGTGCGGGAGCCGTGCACGGCCCAGTTGTTGGAACCCTCCTCCGCGGCTCGCTGCACCACTTCGCCGAGATCGGTGACCTCGGTCCAGACGAACGCGTCTTCGAGCGGCGCCGACAGGCGCGAGGGCTCAAAGGTAACGGGCGCGGTCGCCAGCTTGAACAGCCGCACGGCCTCCAGCGGAATGTCTTCCAGCGACAGGCCGTCTGCAAGCTTCGGCTCGACCGGCGGATCGATCTCGAAGCGCAGCAGGTCCGTCTCGGCGTCCGCAAGCGCCATCACGTTGGCGCGCAGGATTTCCGAGACGCCGTTGCGGGTCAGCGCGTGGCTGCGGATGCGCACCACGTCTTCCGGCTGCCAGGATTTCGGCCGCGTGCCAAACAAAGTAAACTCCGGCGGCAGGCGATCGGGCTCGCGGATGCAGAGCGCGATGTAGGCGTTCACGCCGGCGGAAAACGCCGTGCAGATGGCCTGCGTATCGTCGGCATAGGAAGCCCATTCTGCCGCCATGTCGCCGCGGTAGAGAAAGTGCCGGGCGGCATGGTCCTGCGCCAGATAGCCGGGTCCGAAGTCTTCGGCCAGCAGGCCGAGGCCGCGCTTGCGCCACAGGTCGATCTGCCAGAGACGGTCGCGGGCCGCGTTGAACCCCTGCAGGAAGAACAGATCCGCCTCGCTGTCGGCACGGATATGGGCGATCCCCCAGCGGTCGACGGCAATCTCGGCCGGCCCTGCCAGCCCGCTGACGCTGATCGTTTCATCCGTCTGCTGGTCGGTCATGGGGCTCATCTCAGGCATGGTGACAGGCGACGCGCGCGCCGTCGTCACGGGGTGTCAGTTCCGGCCGGACCTGCGAGCAGATCTCCGTCGCCAGCGGGCATCGGGTGTGGAAGGCGCAGCCCGACGGAATGTTGGCGGGGCTCGGCAGTTCGCCCGACAGCACATAGCGCTCCTTGCCGCGCTGCACGACCGGATCCGCCTGCGGTACGGCAGACATCAATGCCCGCGTATAGGGGTGCTTCGGGTTATCGAAGAAAGTCGCGCGGTCGGCGATCTCGACGAAACGTCCGAGATACATCACCACGACCCGGTCGCAGATATGCCGCACGACGCTGAGGTCGTGGGAGACGAACAGATAGGAGACCCCCGTGCGCTTCTGCAGCGCCACCAGCAGGTTGAGGATCTGCGCCCGCACCGACACGTCGAGCGCCGAAACCGGTTCGTCGCAGATGACCAGGCCCGGTTCGAGCGCCAGCGCCCGGGCGATGACGACGCGCTGTCGCTGGCCGCCGGAAAACTGGTGCGGATAGCGGTCCGCATGCTCGGCGCGCAGACCGACCTGGGTCAGCAGCTCGCCGACCCTCTGCTTCAGGGCCGCGCCCTTTGCAACGCCTCGAACCTTGAGGGGTTCTCCGACCGTCGCACCGATCGTGGAGCGCGGATCGAGGGACAGAGCGGGATCCTGGAAGATCATCTGCACATGACGGCGGATGTCGTTGAGCTTGTGCCGGTCGGCACCGACGACCTCCTCGCCACCAACCCGGATGCTGCCGGAGACGGGCGCCTGCAGGCCGACGATGGTGTTGGAAAGCGTCGATTTTCCGCAACCGGATTCGCCGACCAGTGCGACGGTTTCGCCGCGGCCGATCGTCAGGTCGACGCCGTTGACTGCCTTGACCACCTGACCCGATGCGCCGAACAGGCCGCCTCGACCGCCGAAATGGACCGCGACGTCTCGCATCTCGAGAACGTGGGCGTTGGGATCGCTCATGCTGCCACCTCAACAATCTCGTGCATCCGGTCGATATGCCAGCAGGCGGAGCGGTGGCCGTCGCCGCAATCGAAAAGCGGCGGCTGCTCGATCCGACATTTGTCGGTGACCAGAGGACAGCGGCTGGCGAAATGGCAGCCCGCGCCGAACTCGTCCGGCGTCGGGACGCGGCCCTCGATCGTCGCCAGATCGGCTTTCGGCGCGTCGTCGAGCGTCGGGACACTGGCGAGCAAGAGGGCCGTATAGGGGTGCTGCGGCTTGGCGAACAGCGAATGAACGCCGGCGATCTCGGCAACGCGGCCCGCATACATGACGGCGACGTCATCGGCGATATCGGCCACCACGCCCATGTCGTGGGTAATGAGCACGATCGCGGTGCCGCGCTCGGAGACGAGTTTCTTCATGAGGTCGAGGATCTGCGCCTGGATCGTCACGTCGAGCGCCGTGGTCGGCTCGTCGGCGACGAGAACGCGCGGGCTGCAGATCAGCGCGATCGAGATCATAATCCGCTGGCACATGCCACCGGACAGTTCGAACGGATACTGGTGCAGCCGGCGATCGGGATCCGGGATGCCGACGTCCGCCAGCATCTGCCGGGCCTTGTCGTAGGCTTCGGCCTGCGACACATCGTTATGGGTGCGATAGGCGGCGGCGATCTGCGAACCGACCGTCGTCAGCGGATCGAGCGAGGCGCTCGGCTCCTGGAAGATAATCGAGATGTCCTTGCCGCGGGCCTTGCGAAACTCGCGCTCCGACAGCGCAGACAGCTCCAGTTCGTCCAGACGGATGCGACCGCCCGTTTGTTTGGCTGCCGCCGGCAGAAGACCGAGGATCGCGTAGGAGGTCAGCGACTTGCCGCAGCCGGATTCGCCCACCAGCGCCATGACCCGGCCCGGCGCCACGTCGAACGACACGTCGTCGACGACAGCAGCGCCGCCGATCTCGATCGTCAGCTTTTCGACCGACAGCAAGGGCCTGGGTTCTACGCTCATCAGCGGCTCCTTCAGCTTGCGTCCGCGGACGGCTCTGGGCGCTTGTAGTTGCCGATCGAGTTGCCGCCGTCGACGCTCAGCACCGCGCCGGTGATGAAGGCCGCCTGGTCCGAGCAGAGATAGGCGATCGCGCCCGGCGCATCCTCCGGGCCGCTGGAGCGGCCGAGCGGAATGTTCTTCAGCATGTTGGTCACGTATTCGTCGGTGAGCGTCGAGACTTCGCTGCCCGGCGCAAAGCCCGGCTCGACCACGTTGACGCGGATCCCGTGATGGGCAAGCTCCATGGCGAAGCCCTTGGACAGGCGCTCTATGGCGGTCTTCGAGGTGCAGTAGGGCACCGAATTCTGGTTCATCTTGCGGGCTGCACCCGACGAGATGTTGATGACCGAGCCTTTTCTGTTTTCGGCGATCATCAGCCTGGCCATCTCGCGCGTCAGCACGAAGGGAGCCCGCAGGTTGACATCGAACACCCGGTCCCAGTCGGCAAGCTCCATCTCCAGCAGCCCGAAGCGGGTATAGATGCCGGCATTGTTGACGAGAATGTCCGGCGCTTTCCATTCGCGGCGGACGAGATCGACCAGCTCAAGCATCGAGGCATCGCTGGTGAGTTCCGTCGCGTGCAGGAGCGTCGTCTTCGGATCGAGCCCGAGATCGGCAGACACTTTTTCCAGCGCGTCCATGCGGATGTCGCTGAGGCAGAGCCTTGCCCCGAGCTTGGCGAAATAGGCGGCCGTCCAGCTGCCGAAAATGCCCGCAGCACCGGTGATCACCATCGTTTTGTCTTCGAATTGCATAGCAGACCTCAGCGGGAACGGGAGCGCGGATCGAGCTGGTCACGCAGCCAGTCACCGAGCACATTGACGGAAAAGACGAGAAGGAAGAGGCAGGCGCCCGGCACCAGCACGATCCACCAGGCCCGCTCGATATATTGGCGGCCGATGCTCATGATCGAGCCCCAGCTGGCCGACGGCGGCTGGATGCCGAGGCCGAGGAAGGACAGGCCGGATTCCATCAGGATCATCAGGCCGAACTCGGCCGTCGCGACCACCAGGATGGGCCCGGCGATATTGGGCAGGATGTGATGGAAGAGGATACGTGCGGCGCCGGCGCCGGACAGCTCCGAAGCCTTGATGAACGGCAGGTTGGCAACCTGCAGCGTCTGCGCATAAGCGACGCGGGTATAGCGCGGCCAGCGGGTGAGGCCGAGCACCAGCACGAGCTTCAGGAAGCCCGGCCCGAGCACGGCGACCGTCAGAACCGCAAGCAGGATCGCCGGGATCGACATCACGATGTCGACGATGCGCATGATGATGGTCTCCGTCCAGCCGCGGAACCAGCCGGCAAGCATGCCGAGCGAGACACCGACGAGACTGGAGACGACCACCGACAGGACGGCCACGCCGAGCGAGACGCCGGCCCCGTAGAGCGTGCGCGTCAGGAGATCGCGGCCGAGATCGTCCGTGCCGAGCCAGAAGGTGTCGCCGCGATAGGCAAAGCCCGGCGGCTTCAGGCGGGCAAGCAGCGCCTGCTTGTTGGGGTCGAAGGGCGCGATATAGGGTGCCAGGATCGCCAGGATGACGATCAGCGCCAGGATCGTGGAGAAGATTATCACCGAAACCGGCAGTCGGGCCGTTCTGCGGCGGAAAGCTTGGATGCGACCGTTCACCGGCATCTCCTCAACGGACCAGCCGGATGCGCGGATCGACGGCGACATAGACCAGATCCGCAAGCACGCTCGTCAGCACATAGACGAATGAAATCAGAAGGACGATGACCTGGACGACCAGGAAATCGCGCGACTGGATGGACTGGATGGCCAGCTGTCCGATGCCCGGCCAGGCAAACACCGTCTCGATGATGACGGCGCCGGCAAGCAGGTTGCCGATCTCCAGCGCCGCGATGGTGATCACCGGTATGGAAGCGTTGCGCAGCACGTGGCGGACGACGACCTGCGCCATGGACAGGCCCCGGGCACGACCGGCCCGGACGTAATCCTTGCCCAGCTCGTCGATGATCGAGATGCGGGTCATGCGCGCAAAGGTCGACATCGACAGCGCGCCGAGCGCGATCGACGGCATGATCATTGCTGCGAGACTGCCCGAGCCGGAGGTCGGGAGCCAGCGCAGCGTGACGCCGAAGATAAAGATCAGCAGGATCCCCGACAGAAAGGTCGGCACGCTCTGGCCGGTCACGACGACGGCAGACAGAATGCGCGCGATCATCCCGCCGCGATTGGTAGCCATCAGGATGCCCGCCGGAATGCCGAGGCCGATGGCGACAACGAGCGCCCCGGCCGCCAGCTGGATCGTGTAGGGCAGGCGCGAAAGCACGATATCCAGCGCCGGCACGCGCTGGACGATGGAATCGCCGAAATCCAGGTGGGCGAGGCCACCGAGATAATCGAGGTATTGGACGCCGATCGGCCGGTCGAACCCCAGCTGGCTACGCAGCTGGGCGATCATTTCGGCGGAGGCATCCTGGGGGACCAGAAGCAGGGTCGGATCCCCCGACAGATGCATGACGACGAAGACGATGGTCAGCACGCCGAAGATCGCGATGATCGCCTGGAGCAATCGCTGTGCGACGTATTGGAGCATAGTCGTCCTCCTCGCCCGGCAGGCCTTATTGCTGCCAGCTCATGTCCATGACGAACAGGGCCTCATTGGCGGTCGGCTCCCACTTCAGGTGCTTGGCCGCACCGTAAAGCGCATAGGACTGATAGAGGCCAAGGCCGGGAACGTCCTGGCGCAGGATCTCGTAGGCCTGGGCGTAGAGTTCCTTGCGCTTGGTTTCGTCGAGGATGCTGCGGGCCTCGTCGACGAGCGCGTCGTACTTGTCGTTCTTGTACTTGGCCCAGATGCTGCCGCTGCGGAAAAGCGGAAAAATGATGCCGTCCGCATCCTGGCAGGCGCAGGACCAGGCGCCGAAAGCCAGGCTCCCGGCATTGGCAGCATCGCCCTGGCGGCGCTTGAGGAAGGTTGCCTGGTCGCTCGAGGCGATATCGACCGAGAAGCCGACGTCGTTCAGCATCTGCTGCATCGCTTCCACCAGCGCCCGGCTGTAGGAGGGCGAGGTGAGGAACTCCAGCTTGGCACCCTCGGCGCCGGCTTCCTTGAGCAGCGCCTTTGCCTTTTCGGGGTCGTAGTCGTAGCCGGCAACCTTGTCGGTGTAACCGAAGACCGGCTCCGCACCGACGACGTTGACCGCCGCGCCATAGCCTTCGAGCAGCGCGTCGACGAGGCCCTGCTTGTCGATCGCATAGGCAATCGCCTGGCGAACGCGGACGTCCTTGGTCGGACCGGCCTCGGCGTTGATATAGAGGTAGCCCACCCGTTCCGTCGCACCAGACAGAAGCTGCGTGCCGTCTCCGTCCTTGATGCTCGCCGCCTGGTCGGGCGGTACGTCGCGGATCAGGTCAGCCTTGCCGGTCTTCAGATCGGCGATACGGGTGGAAACGTCGGGTACGGCGCGAAACACCACCTTCTGGAACGGCGGCTTGCCGCGCCAGTAGCTGCCATAGGCTTCGAGGTCGGTTTCGATCCCCTTCTTCCATTCGGTCAGCTTGTAGGGCCCGCTTCCCATCGGCTTCTGATTGAATTCCTGGTTGCCGACCTTTTCCACATAGGCCTTGGGGACGATCGACAGTTTGACGAGCTGGGCGAGAAGCGCCGGATAAGCGGACTTCGTCGTGACCTTGACGGTCACCGGATCGACAACCTCGGCAGACTTGATCTGGTCGAACTGCGACAGCTGCGGGCTTTTCAGCGCCGGGTCGATGATGCGCTTGATCGAGAAGGCGACGTCTTCCGCTGTCAGCTTGGAACCGTCCTGGAAGGTCACGTCGTCGCGGATCTTGAACTCGATCGTCGTGTCGTCGAGGTATTTCCAGCTTGTGGCGATCTGCGGAACGATCGTGCCCGATACATCGCGGGTGATGAGATTGTCGAAAATGTTGCGGTAGATCGAATAGCTGTCGGTATTCCACTGCAGGTGCGGATCGAGCGTCGCCGCATCGTTCGGCAGGTCGATCGTCAGCGTATCCTTGGTTTGCGCCGAAGCCGCCGAGGCGACCAGCGCCAGGGCCGAAGCCGCGATAAGTGCCAGTGCTGCTTTCATGTGGTTCACCCTCTTCCTCTTGTTCTGGAAATCCAGCGCCGCAGTCGCGCCGCGCGGCAGCAATTATGCCTTCGTCAGTCCGCACTCCTCAGCGCAATAACGCGCGAGCTCGGCATGCGTGCAGAACCAGACGTCGCCCTTGTCCTTTGCATGCCGGAGAACCTCCTCCAGGATGAAGATGCGCGATCGATGGCCGACGTGATGCGGATGCAGCGTCACCTGGAACAGGCCGCCTTCGTCCCATGCCACGTCGAGTTCGCGCCTGAGGATGTCGGCGACCATCGCCGGGCCGCCATAGGGGCGTGCGCCCGTCATGCGGTCCATGGCAACGTAGGGGGCGTCGTCCCGGATCCATTCGACCGGGATCTCGACGATACCGGTCGGCTCGCCGTCTTCGAGAAGCTCGTAAGGGTCGTCGTCGGCCATCAGCGACGAATCGTAGAGAAGACCCATTTCACGCGCGATGGCGAGCGTGAACGGGCTGAAGTCCCAGGAGGCAGTGCGCATTCCGACGGGCCGTTGTCCGGACAGCTTTTCCAGCATGTCGGCCGCGCGCAGGGCCAGATCCCGCTCCGTGTCGTGGTCGAGCCGCGAATTGAACTCGTGGATCCACGAATGCATGCCGATCTCGTGGCCGGCGGAGACGACCGTCCTGACTTCCTCGGCATTGATCATCGCCGAGACGGCGGGCATGAAGAAGGATGCCGGTACCTGATATTTTTCCAGCAGCGCCAGGATGCGCGGCATGCCGCGGCGGGCGCCGTATTGTCCCTGGCTGAGACGGCTGATCGATGCACCGCCATTGCGCAGTTCGAAGGTCTCGTGATCGGAATCGAAGGAGACGGCGACAGCCATCCGGGCGCCGTTCTTCCACTGCGCCGGCTTCAGGGACCGACCGGCCCGGGCCTTGTTGAGCTTCTGCTCCCATGCATCCTGCGGCCAGAGCCAGGGCTTGTTCAGATCATGATCTAGCGTCGCGGACATATGGAATTCCTGTTCTGACGAACTGCCGACGGTATCGCCCATGCCCGTAATTTGGTACAAGCTTAAGAAATAGACAGCAACCGAGGTTTCGTTCGCATATATGAACTCCGAGGTAAAAAGTGCCGGGCGCATTCTGGATCTGCTGGAATATCTTTCCTTGCAGCGGGAGCCGGTCTCGTTGTCACAGATCGTCAGAGATTTGACGTTCCCCAAATCCAGCGCCCATAGCCTCGTCCTGACGTTGATCGCGCGAGGCCATCTCGCGCAGGATGAAGCCGGTCGCTACAGCCTCGTGGAGGGCAGCCGGCATGGATTTCCGTTCAGGCCGCATGAAGAGGAGCTCGTCGCCGCGGCCCGCCCCCACATGGAAAGCCTGCGCGACCAGTCCGGAGAGACGGTCCTTTTGGCGACCATGAACGCCCATTGCGACATCCGGCGACTGTTCAAGTGCGTCAGCCGTCAGCCGCTGCGCTACGACGTCAACATGGGATCGCCGATCACGCCCTACTGCACGGCGACCGGCCGTATTCTGCTCGCCCATGCGTCTGCGGACGTGCTCGATGCTTATCTCGCACACGAGCGGTTCCTGACCTATACGCGCTTTACGGTCGCCAACCGGGCGGACCTCCTGAGGATCCTGATCAAGGTTCGCAGCGACGGTTATGCCGTCAACAATGAGGAGTTCATCACCGGCTCGACGGGAATTGCTGCTCCGGTCCGCGACAAGGCGGGGACGGTGATCGCGGCCCTCAATCTGGGCACCCTGACCTCGCGGTTCGTCGGCCGGCAGGATGTCCTGATCCTGATGGTCCGCGAGACCGCCCTGCAGATCAGCCGCGCCTTGGGCTATGGACGCTAGCGACGGGCCCGGGCCCGGGCGCGGAGAAGCTACGGAGTGGCGACGGAAGGCGACGCAGCGGTTGCTTTGGCTATGGAGGCGGTTGCGCTGGTTATGGAGATCGCCAGGATTGTTTTGGCATCCGAGCGGTTATTCTTCGAACCCGGCCGGCCATCACCTACCGTGTCCCCGCCGGTCGGCTTCCTTCCGCCGCCATCATGGCGGGTAGCGTTGGGCACTGTCTGATCTTGGGGTCTAATTTCGGATTGGTGTCTTGAACGCAAAAATCCCGCAGCCTTGGGCTACGGGATTGGTTTTGTTTGGTTGCGGGGGCCTGGTGCCACGGAGACTTGTAAATTTAGCTAGATAGCTCCTGCATGTCTGGTGCGGCTGGGCCGAACGTGCATTGTGCATCACGCAGATAGAAGGTCGAGCCAGCCCTAACAAGCAATCGATGAGACTCATCCTCATTTCCGGCACTTTAGGTGGCGCGATATGATCTGACCAGGGTATCTCTGCTTTGCGCCAGGGTCACTCTGCCTTGATCTATTCATCGCGCCACGCGCCAGATTCGATCACCTTACTGCGCTTTTATGTAGTCCGCGCGGCAGCCCAACGTCCAGCAATTCCTCGGCCCGATATCCCTGTACTCATCAAGGAGAATCCACGCATAACCCTGAATCAGGTTTTCGCGCAGCTCCGCTTCGACCTGTGACATGCCGTAGTCCTACAGGAGGGTGATCGCCTCCATAACCATCCCGTCGAAGTCACTCGATTGGTCGGCCTCGGCCTTGCCCCGTTAAACTCATCCCAACGAGTCGCATGGCCAGTGCATGGCAGGTCGCGACCGTTACGCACAGCACATCCACGGACGCCTTGG
>Ga0065165_1002983_pt1 | contig 12839 bp, 8 predicted proteins | sample AraplaMF_Cvi_mMF_FD_63813 | JGI IMG/M metagenome (GOLD analysis project Ga0065165, IMG submission 63813) | Arabidopsis root microbial communities from the University of North Carolina, USA - plate scrape MF_Cvi_mMF (version 2) (version 3) | ecosystem: Host-associated > Plants > Roots > Endosphere... | reverse complement strand
AGATCTTTTTCATGCTTCGTCCTGAGGATTCAAGTTACTTCGTGAGACATCCGCCTCGCTCGCAGGCCCCAGCCGACACGCACGGTCTCAACTTTGAGAATCGGCCGATCCGGGGCGAGGTACACCTGCACTTTCGTGAAACGGATCACGCTTGCGCATCACGCGACAGAAATGCATCCGACGGGCTTCTTCGAGGGACGTGCGGCGTCAGCTTCGCGTCAGCACAGGCCACGGCAACGCGCGCTTTCGCAAGCTTGCGAATCGGCCGCGTGCGGCTTCTCGTTTTTGAGGCAACCGGCGTGACTGAGAGTTCATGAGCTTGTTTTTTCGTGCGATGACGAGACTGAGTTCCATCGGGTCCTGCAGCGGACCTTTACCTCAAGGAGCGAACGTCATGCAGATCCAAGTCCTCACCGTCCTGGCCCGCCACGAACATGTCCAGGCCCTGATGTCGCCGGTGCTCGAAGGCCGCGTCCAGGAAGCCGTCTCGAAGGCCGAGGAGCTGCTGGGCGATCGCCCGGTGCACCTGGGCGACGACATGCTGAGCGAGCTGGCCCAGCTGTGCGGCGACCTGATGCTGTCGCTGGACCGTGCCGAAGAGGCCGAGGAGACCTACCGCCTGGCCGTCAAGCTGGCCGGCGGCGCGCAGCGCGGCACGGTGCGCGTGGTCTCGTGCCGCGGCACCGGCTTCCTGAGCCTGTACCAGCACCGCTACGGCACGGCCGCTGCCTGCTTCGGCCGCATGGCCGTCGACGAGGCCGCCACGCCGGCGCAGAAGGTCGAGGCGATGTGCGCGATGGCGATGGCCCGCCACGGCCTCGGCCAGAAGGAGCGCGCGATGCAGGCGCTGGACGACGCGAGCGAGATCGCCCGCGACGACGATTCGGCCCAGCTCGCGATGATGGTCAGCCTGGTGCGTGTCGAGCTGCTGGCGCAAAGCGAGATCCGCGCGCACGACGACCTGCGCGACCATGTGTTCTGGCAATCGCCGCTGGTCGACCGCATGCCGGCCTCGGCCCAGCTGCAGCCGGTGTCGGCGATCGACCAGTGCATGAGCGCCTACGGCCGCTTCGCGCTGGTGGCCCGCCGGCTGCGCCAGCTGCGCGACCTGGTGATGGCCGGCAGCGGCGATGCCCGCGCCCAGGCCGCGCTGCCCGACCACGTGGCCGGCCTGCGCACGCTGGGTCTCGCGACGCTCGAGCGCCAGGCGCGCCTGGACACCGCGCTGGTCGCGATCACGCAGCGCCAGGCCGAGCTGGCGCGCGCCACGCTCGAGCCGCTGCAATCGCGCGAAGCCGAGATGGGCGGGCGCCAGCGCTGGCGCATGGAGCTGTCGTACTGCCTCGCGAAGGTGTGCGCGTTGTCGGGCCGCGTCGATGAATCGATGCGCCACTACCAGCGCTACGCGCTCGAATCGATGCAGTGCGTACGCACCGAATCGGCCTTCGACGACCGCGCGGCCCGGCCGGGCACGGCGGCGCCGGTGGCGGTGAAGGACGACATCGAGATGCGGCTGCCGGCCAAGTACCGCCGCGCGTACCGCTACCTGCTGGAGCACCTGGACTGCGCCGAGCTGAGCGTGCGCGAGATCGCCGACGACATGGGCGTGACCGAGCGGGCGCTGCAATGGGCCTTCAAGAACCACCTGGGCATGACGCCGGGCGAGGTGATGCAGCGCTGCCGCGTCGAGCGCATCCGCGCCGACCTGCTGCGCGACGACGCGCCGGGCCACAGCGTGATCGAGACCGCGGCGCGCTGGGGCATCCGCAACCGCTCGACGCTGGTCACCTCGTACCGCAAGTACTTCCGCGAGACGCCGACCGAGACGCTGGCGCGCCGCGGCCGTGCGGACCACCTCGCGGCCGCGTACTGAGACGGCCATGTGGACGCGTGGCGTGCGGGCGTCGATCGGCGCGCTGCTGGCGGGGGCCGCTTCGCAGGCCGGCGCGGCCTTCGACTGCACCGACCCGTTCGGCAACCGCTACCTGAGCGCGCGGCCGATCGCCGACGGCGGGGTGCAGTGCGTGCCGGTGGCGCCGCCGGTGCAGGCTGCGAAACCGTTGAGTTCGCAGGACGTGGCCTCGATCCTCGGCCTGGCCGACGAGGCGATGGCGGCCGACGCGCAGCGGCGCGGCAGCCTGGCGCTGCTGCCGCCGTCGTCGATCGCGATCTCGGCGGTGCCGTCGGCTGAGCGGATCAGCGCGTACGACCCGCTGATCGCGTCGGTGGCGCGCAGCTTCGGCACCGATGTCAACCTGCTGCGCGCGATCGTGCACGTGGAGTCGCGCTTCAATGCGAACGCGGTGTCGCCGAAGGGCGCGATCGGACTGATGCAGGTGATGCCGGCGACCGCGCAGCGCATGGGGCTGGCCGATGCCGAGCGCAACCTGTTCGAGCCCGAGGCCAACCTGCGCACCGGCACGCGCTACCTGCGCCTGCTGCTGAACATGTTCGAAGGCCAGCCGGAGCTGGCGGTGGCGGCCTACAACGCCGGCGAGGGGGCGGTGATGAAGTACGGGCGGGAGATCCCGCCGTACCCGGAGACGCAGGCGTATGTGCAGAACGTGATGGCGATCTACCGGAGCCTGAGCCGTTAGGTTCGATGTGTGGCGTCAAGCGCGCCGCCATGTAGCCCGGATGCCAATCCGGGTCAACGGTCTGACCGATCCCAGATCGGCATCCGGGCAACGAACCAGCCGGTGATGAGTCTGTGCGTGGACGCATGTACCGCACAGGGACATTCCTCCAAGCCCAGAACACCCGACATGCCGCGGCTATGGAACGCAGCGCCTGCCTCGGTGACACAGCGATACGCCCGCAACCGCGGGCTCGCGTATCACCTGGCCTGGAGCAGTTCCCATGGAAGACCCGGATCGATGGCAATGCCTGTTCGTGCAGCGGATGCGCGCACTGTTCGAGGCGAACGGGCAACCGCCGCCTGAGCTGAAGCACGACGGCGAAGCGGCCGACGCGGTGGGGTTCACGGTGGACGGGGTCGATTTCGAGATCTCGCACGACGCCGTGCTGCACCGGGACAACCTGTTGCTGGAATGCGAGTTCGGCACGGCCCCGCAGGACGAGTGGGCGCTGCGGAAGCTGCTGCGCCTGAACCGCCGGCTGCAGCCATCGGGCCGGGGCAGCTTTGGCTGGCGGCGGGAGGCCGATGCCATCACCTTCGGGGTGCAGCTGCCGCTGGCGCGCTGCGAGAAAGACACGATCGAAGCGGTGATGGCGGCGATCGCGCAGCAGGTTCATCACTGGCGCGCCGGGAGGTCGCTGGACGAGGACGCATTCCCGGAGGTTGAGGCACCTGAAGCTGCTGATCCGCCGCTGCCGTCAGACACCGATGTACGTTCGCAACTGGTGCGCGTGCTGCATGAGTTGTGCGATGACGATCGCGTGGACGGTGTCGAGGAACTCGATGCGCCGCCGCAGGCCTTGGCGCTTCGCCTCGCGGTGGGGGATGCCGAGGTGACCCTGGTGCATGTCGAGCCGGGGTCGGTCCGGCTGACTCTGGGGTGCGAATACGGTGCGGCGCCGATCGATCAGCCGGTCGACGTCTTGTTGGGGCTGCTGGCGTCGACCGACTCGCATGCCACCGGCGGGGCGGATGGATTCAGTCTCGAAGGGCCTGCAGACCTGGTGGTGTACCGAAGCACCAACCTCGGTCCGGACTGGACTAGCCAGGGCCTGCTGACCGAGATCCTCGATATCGCTAGCAACTCGGCGGAATGGTTCGATGCCTGTTGGCGACGCCGGGATCCATCGCAGGTGCCGTCGCACCCGGTGGATGAACTGGTCAACGTTTTGAATTGATGTTCTTGGAGCTTGAGATGAAGTACAAAGTTCGTGGATTTAACCCGGTGAAACCACTTCGCCGCTTTGTTGGTCCGAAGAGTGGAGGTAATGAATATGAGGTCATCAATAAAGAGAAAGAAAGACTCTCTCATAATAGAAAACATCTTCGTCAAGCCTTGGCGTACATGAACGGTGGAAGCTTGCCTGCAGGTTTTGAAAAAGAGCCTGACGCGGTTAAGTTTGGATACTATATGGATCGCGAGACATTTGACTTGATTGTGAGTTCAGGGGCCGATGATCTGAAGGGTATCGAGGGATCCGAAGGAATTGGCAGGAAGGCACATGCCAGAAAGGCGTTGAATAACTTCTTTGGCCTGCTTCGAGGAGGGGCATTTGATCTGACTTGGGCGGTTCATGGGGCAGTCATGATCCTTCAATGCGATCTGAAGGGACAGGTGCTGCCGAAGGAGTTGCAGAATCTAGCGTTCAATCTTTGGTCGGCAGGTGATCGAATCGGCGTGGAAATTGATGTTCCTCTGTTCTCTTGGGGTGCTGTGATCGGTACGGTCACAACAGAGCGGCGGCGTGAGACGGGTGATGTACGGGTGATACGATGGACGGATGGAACCTTCACGTTCCGTACGAAGGAGATCAGTACAAACCGAACCAGATTCGGAGTCTTTCCGAAGCGGACGGCTGGAGTCCATGCGATTCGGGCCAAGCTGAGCGCGGCGTATCAATCCATTTACCACGTTGCGAAGAGTGAAAAGCCCAACTTCCTAAACATGACTCCGTTGTATGGCTCTGACGAAGATGGTTCCGACATTGTGCGAGTAGCCGTCCCCTGCGCCTTGAAGGAGGCGGTGAGAGCTACGACGCTCGATCCGAAACTCAGAATAAAATTTACGGGCGGAGCGGACTCTCACTACGCGTTTCGAAAAGAACTTGCGAAGGAATTGGCAAGGATATTCCCTCATAGAGGCCTGCGGAGCAAGGTAAAGGATTCGGCCACCACAGCGCGAAAGAAAATAAGCGCCTCACATATTGATTTTGATAAGGGAGGAAGTGATTCGACGAATTCGCGCTCCGACAGTAGATTGGATGACGGTGCTGAGTCATCTGCGGGTGAGAAGGCGGCTCGCGGAAAGTCGTCCTTGGATCTGAGTGATGTGAATGAGGCAAGGCGTAGTATTGGAAGTAGTACATCGCATGATCGCGTCGATAGCAGGGGGGATTCCAGTCAAGAGGCTGAGAGTCAGTCATTTGATCTTGATAATTCGATCTGCGGTATTGAAGATGAAAATTCTGCATCGTATGTCAGTGTTGCCGAGGGCGAGTTTGGCTTCAGGGGTGGTCGTAGGGTGGAATTTGTTGAAAATGGTTGGAGTACCAATATCGGTAACCCCGAGTATAAGCAGGAGTGGGGTGGAATTGGCTTGCCCAAGCTGAAGTCGGAGCTGTCGACCGAGTCAGATTATCAGAAAAGTGAAGCGGACGGTGTAAAAAGTTCTTCAATATCGGAAAATGACGGTGTGATGCGCTCGATGGATATTATCGAAGACGCTGTCGTTTCTCGAGGCGAGTCGATTCCAAAATATGGACACTCGGGCGAGGCGGAAGAAGCTGTCGTTGCTGAAGAAGGGTCGCGCCTCGGACAATTGAAGAAGGAAGATCTGCAGCCAAAGAAGCATAAGCCAAAAAAACTGCTGGTTCGTGCTAGGAAAAGAGTTCGTAAAATTATCAATGTAAGGCCATCGGCGAATGTGAAGAGTGCGGTGGATTTCGAAATTAATGTTGAGAAAAGCTTGCTCGGGAATGATATTGCTCGACAAATTGATGCTGCCGTGAACCCGCTGCTTTGTTATATTTATTATTCAGGCCCGGCTCATATAGATACTCCTCGACTTGAGGATGATGCTAAGAAGCTTGCTTCGGACATAGATGATGTCCTATCGAGAATTTCTGATTCCGATTTTGTTGCTTCAGATGATGACAATGAAGCCGAGATCGAACGTGCAAAAAAAGCGATGCAAGCGTGTAGAAAGAGACTGAATAGTCTGCTGAAAGCGCTTATGAAAAATCCTAATGGAAATGAAGAATATGATTGGAGGGGGGAGTTGGGGATAGTTGTGAAAGCTATGATTAATATATCAAAGCCATTGTCACTTGGTAGAGTGACTCCATCCAATTTGTCTGATATGGTTTCTGGGATATGTCAAAATTGGAGGCGCTCACCTCAATTGTCGAAAGAGGAGATTTTGACGGGTATTGGGTATGTTGTTGATGGTTTGAGCAAGGTGTGGGACTTGTCTCGTTCGGATAGAGAGGGGTGGGTGGGGCTCGGTGAACTCGAGAAGAATCACAAGCGTCTGAATCGCCTGTATTCGAAAATCGAAAATACGGATGCGGTGAAGAATGAACGCAAAGTCAGTTCTCTGCTTCTCAAGGCATATGAAGTGTTGCAAACCATGCAGTCCTCGTCGGCCACGAATCAATGAGGCCAATCTCGCTGCCTCTCCGCAGCTCAAAGAGGCCACGCGGAGCCCCTGTGGCGCATGAATGCGCCGCAGGGGCTCTCCATTTCGCGTGCCGTCCTCTCGCACGGCCTGCAGCCGCGACGCCGTGCAATGCGCCAGCGGCTTGCGCGGCTCCGATCGGCCGATCGCATGCCGTCGTGGCCCGCATGCCAATCCGCGGAACGCATCACGCCGTCCCGGATTGGCATTCGGCCTACCGCTCCGCCGGCAACTCCAACGCCACCCGCAACTCCCCCTGTGGCGCCTCCATGCGCCACAACCCACCCTGCATCTCGCGCGCGATCTCCTCGCACAGCGTGAAGCCGACGCCGCCGACCGCCGACGCATCCGCCTCGCGGGCGGCCGACGCGAACAGCACCCGCACCGCCGAGCCATTCATCGACAGCATCACCTGCGGCGCCTGCGCGCCCCCCAGCCGCTCGATCTCGATCAGCAGGATGCGCAGCAGCACCGCCAGCCGCTGCGCATCGCCACGCACCTGCGGCGGCGCCACGCCGTGCAGCGCCAGCGGCTCGCGCGGCCCCGAGCGGCCGATCGCCATGCCGTTCCACGCCTCCTGCAGCGCGAGCGGCAGGTCGAGCACCATCGCCTGCGGTGCCGCCCGGTACGAGAACATGCGCAGCTGCCGCGTCAGCGCCGTCGCCTCGTCGATGTGGGCCACCACGCCGCGCAGCGCCGCCGACATCTCGGCCGGCTTCAGATGGTCCGCCTGCGTGATGCACAGCGACAGCGCCTGCCGCGCGGCCACCAGCGGCGCGCCCAGCGAGTGGTAGATCTGCGCCATCAGCCGGCCGACCACCGCCAGCCGCTGCGCATGCAGCAGCGCGGTCTCGCGCTCCAGCCGGCGCTCTTCGGCATCGCGCTCCAGCGCGGCCATGCGGTAGTGCAGCCGCTCCTGCTCGGGCTGCGTGAAGCGCCGCGCCGCATGCGCCTGGCGCAGCCAGCGCAGCGCATCGGCATGCCGGCCGTTCGCGGCATGCGCATTGGCCAGCATCTGCATCGTGTTCGGCAGCTCGCCGTCATGGCGGATGCTGCGCATCGCGCGGATCGCCCGCTCGAACCGCGCCGCGGCCCGCCCCGGCTTGCCGGCATGCTGGTAGTACACGCCCATCGTCAGCCACACCTGCGCCATCCAGCGCGGCGCGCGCGGCAGCTGGCGCACGCGCCGCAGGAAGATCGACGCGGTGTGCCGCGCGCCTTCCAGGTCGCCGAGCCGCGAGCGCGCGTAGATCACCATGTGCAGCGAGGCCAGCGGGCTGCGGTCGCTCGCCTGCGGCAATGCCTCGGCGGCACGCCGCCGCTCGGCCTTGGCCTCGGCCAGCCGGCCGCGCCGCTCGTGCGCGTCGGCCAGGTAGGTGCGGCTGAAGCCGAGCGCGGCGCGCGCGCTTTCGGCGGTGGTCGCCACCTGGCTGCGCAACGCGTCGGCTGACTTCTCTTTCGACGTCTCTTTCGCGATCTCGGCCGCCACGCGCAGCACCTCTTCGCAGCATTGCGCCGCCGCGTCGAACTCGTCGACGCACAGGAAGGTGCAGGCCTGGTTGAACAGCAGCCGCACCAGCAGCTCCAGGTCGCCGCGTGCGCGTGCCCCGGCCTGCGTCTGGCGCAGGTGCTCCAGCGCGCGGCTGAAGTCGCCGGTCTCGATGCAGATCGAGATGCAGGTGCTGGCCGCGCTTGACGCGCGCGCGGTGTCGCCGGCGCGCTCCAGCTTCTCGCTGGCCGACAGTGCCCGCGCATATGCCAACTCGTACTCGCCGAGCTGCGCATGCAGCCGGGCCATCAGCAGCTGGATGCGGCCGAGCGTGTGGCCGTCGACCCCCTCGCCGGCGGCCAGGGCCGCCGCCTGTTCGAGCAGGCCGCGATGGCGGGCGGGGTCTTCGGCGGCTTCGAGGGTCGGCAGCGCGTCGATCACGCGCTGCAGTTCGGCCGTCGGCGGGGCGATCAGGTCGGGCATGCGCCGCATTGTGCGGGCGCCGCGGCACGGCCGGAGCGAAGCCGACCACGCGGCGTCGGGTTTGCGCACGCCGCTTCGTGCGCGGCACCGGCCGGCGCGCACGGCCCGCCTAGCCTGTCGATGTCGGCAATCCGTCGACGCCCGTTGCATTCGGTCACGCCATGTCCGACGAAAAAACCGAAGAGCCCACAGAGCAGAAGCTGCGCAAGGCACGCGAGGAAGGCCAGGTCGCGAAGAGCCAGGACGCGGCGATCGCCGCGTCCACGCTGGCGGTCGTCGGCACGCTGATGGCCATGGCCGACAGCAGCGTCGCCCGCATCCGCACCGTGATCTCGCTCGCACTCGACATCGGCCCCGGCGACATCCCGATGGACGTGATCTGGAAGCGCCTCGCCGCGATGGGCATGGAAGCCGGGCTGGTGATCCTGCCGCTGCTGGTGGTCGCGGCCATCGGCGCGGCCATCGGCATCGCCGCGCACGTCGGCTTCCAGCTCACGCCGAAGGCGGTGCAGCCCAAGTTCGACAGCCTGAACCCGGCCCAGGGCATCAAGAAGGTGTTCTCGGTGAAGTCGCTGATGAGCTTCGCGCAGATGGTGCTGAAGGCGGTCGTCATCGGCGCGGTGATGTGGCAGGTGATCGTGCAGCTGCTGCCGCTGATCTCGGGCGCGGTGTTCCAGACGCCGCTGGCCATCGGCGCCATCGCCTGGGGCGCGATCGGCAAGGTGCTGCTGTTCGCGGTCGCGCTGTTCCTGGTGCTGGCCCCGCTGGACTACGCGCTGCAGCGCCACCACTTCATGAAGGGCCAGCGCATGTCCAAGGACGAGATCAAGCGCGAGTTCAAGGGCCAGGAAGGCGACCCCGAGATCAAGGGCCAGCGCAAGCAGCTGGCGCGCGAGCTGGCCGAGGAAGACCCGAAGCAGGCGGTCGGCCGCGCCGATGCGGTGATCGTCAACCCGACCCACTACGCGGTGGCGATCCGCTACCGCGCCGACGAGGCCGGCGTGCCGGTGGTGCTGGCCAAGGGCGTCGACGACGCGGCGCTGGTCATCCGCGGCCATGCCGAAGCGATGGGCGTGCCGGTGTTCGCGCACCCGCCGCTCGCGCGTGCGCTGCACAAGGTGCCGGTCGACCACGCCGTGCCCGAGGAACTCTTCGAATCGGTGGCCGTGGTGCTGCGCTGGGTGGACGAGATCGGCGCGAAGCGCGGCGATCCGGCCGCAGCCCGGCCCCCCGGCGACGACAACCCCGTTCATTGACTCTCATCACCCAGGCGGATGCCATGAAGAAATTCAAGATCAACATAGGCGGCGATGCCGCGATGGTGGCCACGATCGTGGCCATCCTCGCGCTGATGGTGCTGCCGCTGCCGACCTTCCTGATCGACGGCCTGCTGGCGGTGAACCTCACCATCAGCACGCTGCTGCTGATGGTGACGATGTACATCCCGAGCGCGGTCTCGCTGACCTCGTTCCCGGCGCTGCTGCTGTTCACGACGCTGTTCCGGCTGTCGCTGAACATCTCGTCGACCAAGCTGATCCTGCTGCATGCCGACGCCGGCCACATCATCGAGTCGTTCGGCAACCTGGTGGTGGGCGGCAACCTGGTGGTGGGCATCGTGGTGTTCCTGATCATCACGGTGGTGCAGTTCATCGTGATCGCGAAAGGCTCGGAGCGGGTCGCCGAGGTCGGCGCGCGCTTCACGCTGGACGCGATGCCGGGCAAGCAGATGAGCATCGACGCCGACCTGCGCGCCGGCCACCTGACCGCCGACGAGGCGCGCCAGCGCCGCGCCGCACTCGCGATGGAAAGCCAGCTGCACGGCGGCATGGACGGCGCGATGAAGTTCGTGAAGGGCGATGCGATCGCGGCGCTGATCATCACGGTGATCAACATCCTGGCCGGCATCGTGATCGGCATCACCTACCACGGCATGCCGGCGGCCGAGGCGGCGAACCGCTTCGCGATCCTGTCGATCGGCGATGCGATGGTGTCGCAGATCCCGTCGCTGCTGATCTGCGTGGCGGCCGGCGTGATGATCACGCGGGTGGCCGACGAGCATGCGGCCAAGCCGAAGTCGCTCGGCGAGGAAATCACCTTCCAGCTGACGCGCAGCCCGCGCGCGCTGTACCTGGCGGCCGGCTTCCTGTGCGGCTTCGCGCTGGTGCCGGGCTTCCCGTGGTACGTGTTCCTGCTGCTGGCCGCGTCGCTGGTGATGCTGGGCCGCAAGCTGCAGGGCAAGACCGCCGGCAAGGCGACCTCGCACGAAGGCGAGGCCGATGCGCTGAAGGGCCTGCAGCGCGAAGGCGCGAAGGCGCGCAAGGGCGACATCCAGGCGATCGAGGACAAGGCGAGCGCGTTCACCGCGCCGCTCGCGGTGACGATGTCGCCGGCGCTGGCCGCCTCGCTGCGGCCCGACGTGCTGAACAGCGCCTTCGAGCGCGAGCGCCTGAGCCTGCAGGAGCAGCTGGGGTTGCCGTTTCCCGGCATCCGGCTGTGGACGCGCGCGAGCCACGCCGACAACGAGTACGAGCTGCTGCTGCACGACGTGCCGCACGGCAGCGGCCAGCTGGCGATCGGTCCGAAGGCCGACGGCGAGCCGTCGAACGAGGAGGTGATCGCGAAGCACGCGGTGCAGTCGCTGCACGAGCAGGCGCATCAGTTCCTCGGCATCCAGGAGGTGCAGTGGGTGTTGGAGCGGGTCGGCGCCGACTACCCCGGCCTGGTGGCCGAGATGCAGAAGGTCGTCACGGTGCAGCGCATCGCCGAGGTGCTGCGCCGGCTGCTGGAAGAGCAGCTGCCGATCCGCAACATGCGGGCGATCTGCGAGAGCCTGATCAACTGGGGCCCGAAGGAAAAGGACGCGCTGATGCTGACCGAGTACGTGCGCGGCGACCTCGGGCGCTGGCTCAGCCACCGCGCGACGCAGGGCAGCGGGGCGCTGTCGGCGGTGCTGCTGGAGCCGGCGGTCGAGAAGATGATCCGCGACGCGATCAAGCCGACGCCGGCCGGCAACTACCTGGCGCTGGCACCGGACGCCGTCGGCGCGATCGCCCGGCGCGTGAAGGAACTGGCGGGGATGACGCCGCGCGCCGGCATCGCGGTGGTGACCTCGATGGACATCCGCCGCTATGTGCGCCGCATCGTCGAATCGGAATCGAAGTGGCTGGCGGTGTACTCGTACCAGGAGCTCGGCGCGCAGGTGCGCGTGGAGCCCCTGGGCAGGGTGGCGCTGTGACGCCCACCCCCGGAGGCGCTTCGCGCCACCCCCTCGAGGGGGCAACCCCAGTGGCCCGGCAAAGCCGGTTCCACGGGGTTCGCTGGATCACGTTCAAGTTGCGTCGAGGTGCTGAATGAGCCGCACTCGTCCTGTCACCTTCGAAGTGCACCGCAGCCCGCTGCCGAAGCAGCCGGTGCCTGCCGACATTCTGCGCGCACCGAGCTTCACCGACCTGTTGCGCCAGCGCCGGTCGTCGAGCGGCGCACGGCCGTTCGGCGAGCGTCTGCGCGCCGATCCAGAGCCGTCATCGTCACAGCCGGTCGATGCCGAGTTCGCCATCTCCGCCGAACCCGAACACGCCACCGCAGTCGCCCGCGAACCCGAGCCCGAGCAACACGCCGAGCCCGAATGGGCCGACGAACTGGTGCCGAGCCCCGAGCTGCTGCAGCCGCTGCTGCACGGCGCCGCCCGCGTGGCCCGCGTCGCCGCGCCGACGCACCCGGTGGTCGCCGCGATCGCACAGACCATCGCGCGCTTCTGCAACGAGAGCGCGGTCGACGACAGCGAAGGCTGGCAGGTGCGCATGCCGCTGCGCCCGGACGTGCTGCCCGACACCACGCTGGCGCTGTCGCTTTCGTCGTACTGGCTGCAGCTTCGCTTCGAGACCACCGACTCGAGGGCCCGCGACCTACTCTTTGCCCATCGCGACGCCCTCGCCGCAACGCTCGAAGAATCCCTGAACCGCCGGCGCGATGTCGCCATCTCCATTGACTGAATCGCCATGACCGCTGCCACCCGCATCGAACCCGTCACGCCGATCGCCGCCCACCTGGGGGTCGTCGGCGCCGCCGCCGCCAGCGCCTCGCGCCTGCTGCACGACCGCCGCCTCGGCGCGTTGTGGCGCGCGCTTGACCTGCGGCGTGGTCTCTCGCTCGCCGCGGCGCCGGATGCAAACGACGCCCTCCGCGGTTTCGCAAGCTACGCGCTGGAGCTCGACTGCGACGCTGGCCGCTTCAGCCTCGCGATCGCCTGCCGCGCCGATGCCGCGTTGTCGCTGGCCGCGGCACCCGACCTGGGGGCGCCGCTGCGCGCGCTGGCCGCCGAGGCGCTGTTCGGCGAGACCACCGAGCGCCTGTCGCGCCTGGTGCTGCCCGGCGTGCAGGCGGTGGCGCTCGCGCCGCTGCCGGCCGAGCAGGCGCCGCGCACCGGCTGGTGCAGCCTGCGCCGCGACGGCGCCGAGATCGCACGCGTCGCGGTGCAACAACTTCCCGGGCCGGTGCACGACGCGCTGCGCGGCGCCGCGCGGCCGCACGGCCAGCGCAGCGCCTGGCGCTCG
>Ga0065165_1002982_pt1 | contig 12841 bp, 7 predicted proteins | sample AraplaMF_Cvi_mMF_FD_63813 | JGI IMG/M metagenome (GOLD analysis project Ga0065165, IMG submission 63813) | Arabidopsis root microbial communities from the University of North Carolina, USA - plate scrape MF_Cvi_mMF (version 2) (version 3) | ecosystem: Host-associated > Plants > Roots > Endosphere... | reverse complement strand
CGTCGAGCGCGCGCAGGGTGAGATAGCCGCTGGCCGCCGAGCCGATCACCGCCAGCCGCACCGTGTCGCGCGCCGCCTCGGTCGAGAGCAGGGTCGCGCGCGACGCCGCGGTGGCGTTGGACAGCCGGCCGAACAGATCGAGATCGTAGGAGGCCTGAAGCTGCGCCTGGCCGACGGTCTGATTGGTGCCCTGCCCGAAGGCGTTGAGCGCGCGCTGCGGCCCGCCGCCGGCGGCCGCGTCGAGCGTGGGCAGTTGCGCGCCGACGGCGGCACGGAACAGGGCCCGCGCTTCCTCGACCCGCGCAGCCGCGGTCAGCACGTCGGTGTTGTTGGCCTCGGCACGCTCGACGATGCGATCGAGCGCAGTGTCGCCAAAGGCCCGCCACCAGCCATCCGCCACCGCCGCTCCCTGCGGCACCTCGATACGCCAGCCTTGCGGCGTGGTCACCGCCGCGCTGGTCGGCGCCTCGGGACGCGGCCCCATGCAGCCGGCAAGCGCGGTCGCCGCAAGCAGGACGAGCGTACGCCTCATCGGCCGCTCGCCGTATCGACCCGCGCCTGCACCGACATGCCGGGGCGCAGCCGTTCGGCATCGTGCTGGCCCGGATCGATCGCGATGCGCACGCCGATACGCTGCGGCACCTTGACGAAATTGCCGGTGGCATTGTCGGGCCGGAGCACCGCGAACTCTGATCCGGCGGCGGGCGAGATGCGCTCGACATGGCCGGTGAAGCGCTGGTTGCCCAGCGCGTCGACGGTGAAGCTGGCGCGCTGGCCGACGGCGATGCCCTTGATCTGCGCTTCCTTGAAATTGACGATCACCCAGCGGTCGGGCGGCACGAGCTGCATCAGCTGGGTGCCGGTGGCGACATATTGGCCGAGCCGGACGCCGATCTCGCCGAGCTGCCCGTTCTCGGGCGCGCGGATGACGGTATTGTCGAGGTCGATCTGGGCGAGCTTGAGCTGTGCCTCCGCCGCCTCCACCTGCGCCTCGAGCCCGCCCCGGCCGACCTCGACCGTGCGGACGTCCTGCCGTGCGATCTCGCCCCCGGCCTGCGCCTGCTTCACCCCGGCCTTCGCCTGGGCGAGCGTGGCGGCGGTCTGGTCGCGCTCGCGGATCGACACCGATCCATCCGAGGCGAGATCGTTGACGCGCGCCATGTCAGCCTGCGCACGCTGAAGCTGTGCCTTGGCCGCGCCGACCCCGGCGATCTGGCCCTGCAGCCCGGCGGTGCGCGAGGCGCGCGCCTGCTTCGAATTGGCGAGCGCGGCCAATTGGGCGGAGACGTTGGCCTGCGCCTGCGCGACCCTCGCGCGATAGATGCGGTCGTCGATCCGGGCGAGCACCTGCCCCGCCTTGACCATCTCGTAATCGTGCACCGCGACCTCGACGACATAGCCGTTGACCTGCGGCGCGATCACCGTGGTGCGGCCGCGCACATAGGCGTTGTCGGTCTCCTGCCGCCCGCCGGCGAACGGGCCGATCCCCCAGGCATGGAGGATGGCGCCGGTCGCGATGACCAGCAGCAACGCCGCGCCGAGCGTGAGCAAGGGATGCTGCCGCGGCGCGCGCCACGTCTGCGGAGGCGGCGGCGCGGGTTCCGCTGCCGGTTCGGACGGCGGCGGAGGTGGCGCAGGCGGAGGCGGTGGAGGTGGCGGAGCCGGAGGAGGCGACGGTGCGGGCGTTGCGGCTGGGGGTGCGGTGCGTTTGTCGGTCATGATTTTGCCCCGGCCGGCGCGGGCCCGGCGAGCGGCCGGAAGCGCCTGATAATGATGATATAGGCGAGATAGAGTGCGGTGGAGAGCGCGATCCACATCACGAAACGGAAGGTGTCGTTGAAGGCGAGGATGTTCGCCTCGCGCTGCAGCGCCTGGGCGACCAGAGCCGAGCCCTGCGCCTGCGCCTGGACCGGATCGGTGATGACCAGCCCGAGCGAGCGCGCGCCCGCCTGGATGCGCTGCACCACCAGCGGATCGCCGAGCGACAGGCGCTCGGCGAGCGCTTCGGCATGCGCGCGGGCGTGCGCGGTCTGGTAGCTGCCGAGCAGCGCCGATCCCGCGAGGCCGCCGATATTCTGGGTGGTGCTGAACAATACGACGAAGCTGACGAGATGCGTCGGCCCCTGCGCCATCATCCGCCCGAAGCCGTGGAGCAAGGCCGGGCCGAGGAACAGCGACGAACCGAAGGCGACGAGGCACTGGCTGACATAGAGCTGCTGGGGCCGGGTCAGATTGGTGGCATAGCTGTCCATCCACGCGCTGAGCGCGATGATGAGCGTCGCGGCGAGCACCATATAGGTCAGCCGCTCGGGCTTCACGAGGATCACGGCGGTGAGCGTTCCCGCTATGGTGGCGAGCAACACATAGAGGAACAGCGTGTGGAGCTGGTCGTTGGTCAGCCCGCCCGCGGTGAGCAGGCCGACCGCGCCATAGGTCTGCTCGGCGAGCGCAATGCGGATCAGCAGGGCAATTGCGGCGAAACGCAATATCTCGAGGCTGCCGAGCCACTCGATGTGGAGCAGGGGATTGCGCCGCTGGTGCTCGATCAGCACCATCAGCGCGAACAGCGGCATGCAGGCGATGAGCGCCCAGCCGAGCCACGGCGTATCCGTCCACCAGAGCGTGCGCCCGAAGGCGAGCACCGAGCAGAGCAGCAGCATCGCCGGGACGGCGAGCGCTATGGTCACCGCGTCCATCGGCTCGAAAGCCTTTTGCCGGTCGGTCGGCGGCAGCGGCACGAGGTTGAGTGCGGCGAAGGCGATCAGCGCCATGCCGGTCTCGACGAGGTGCAGCCCGAGCCAGCCGTGCGCGCCGACATTCTCGACCGGGATCAGCCGCGCGACGGGCACCGCGAGCTGGGGGATGGTGAAGCCGATCATCAGCGCCTTGGGCCGTGCGCTGGGCGGGAAAACCTGGAACAGATTGTAGAGCACCAGCGAGGTCAGCCCGCCATTGGTGATGCCGGCGATCGCGCGCGCCACCAATACCATGCCGAAGCTGGGAAAGGCGAAGCCGATCAGTTCGGCCACGATCAGCGCGAGCAGCAACGTATAGGCGACGCGCGGGATGCCGAACTCGATGCGCGCCTTGACCAGCAGCAGATTGGCGGTCGCACTGAACGCGACATAGACCACCAGCATCCACGACGCCTCGTTCTGATAGAGGCCGAGCTCGCCCGCGATGGTGGTGATATTGACCGTGATCAGTCCGTTGCCGAGCCCCGAGGCGAGACCGATCAGCAGCGCCGATATGGCATAGGCGACCTTGCGCGGGGTGGAATGGCGCGGCGAATAAGGCGAGCCGGGAAAGACCGGCCGCTCATGCGGCGCGAACTGATACTCCTGCGCTGCCTCCGCCATGCCCGCGCGGCCTTCCCCTTGAGTGCGAACGAGACTGAGCCGCCGAACGCACGGCGTCACTCATATGTTCGTATGCGACCGATGCGCAGGCGAAATCATACCCGGTTGGGGAACGCTGTGATGCCGAAAGTAGCACCAAACATTCACTCGTGCGTGAGTGTTTGTTGACGCAAGTCCTCGCCCCGGGCAGTTTCCTCCGCGCACGGCAAAATGCCGGCCAGGAGGAGAGGTCATGTCGGGGGACGCGATGCCGGGAAATATGGCGCGGCGCGAATTGCTTGCCGCAGCGGCGATGCTGGGCGCTGCGCAGGTCGGGACGGCAAGCGCCAGCCCGGTGAAGCGCACCCGCGCGGCCCCACCCGGCTTTCTCTGGGGCACGGCGATCTCCGCCTATCAGAGCGAGGGCAACAACACGAACAGCGATGCCTGGTTGATGGAGAATCTCCAGCCGAGCATGTTCAAGGAGCGCTCGGGCGACGCCTGCGACAGCTATCACCGCTATGCCGAGGATTTCGCGATCGCTGCGAAGCTGGGCTTCAACGCCTATCGCATGGGCGTGGAATGGTCGCGGATCGAGCCGAGCGAAGGCCATTTTTCCAACGCCGAGCTCGACCATTATGCACGCATGCTCGAGGCGTGCCGCGCGCACGGCCTAAGGCCGATCGTGACGCTCAACCATTTCACCACCCCGCTCTGGTTCGCGGCGCGCGGCGGGTTCGAGACGGCGGACTCGCCGGCGATCTTCGCGCGCTATTGCCGCAAGGTCGCCGAGCGGCTGGGCGGGCTGATGCACATGGCCACCACGTTCAACGAGGCCAATATCCGGCTGCTGGTCGACCTGATGCCGCAGGCCCGTGCGGCGGCCCCTGTGGTGAAGGCCGCCATCGCCGCTGCCGCCAAGGCGATCAACGCACCGCATTTCTCGCGCCTCGCTTATGCCGATCCGGCGGTGGTGAGCCCGATCATGCAGGAGGCGCACCGGCGCGGCTATGAAGAGATCAAGTCGGTGCGCCCCGACCTGCCGGTGGGCCTGACGCTCACCACGCAGGACATCCAGTCGGTCGGCTCGCCGTCGCTCGTCGCCCATTATCAGGGGCTGCTCTATGGCGACTGGATCGAGGTCGCGCGCAGCCATGCCGACTTCTTCGGCGTGCAGACCTATACCCGCTTCGTGTTCGACGATTCCGGCCTGCGCGGCCCGCCGCCGGGCGCGGAACTGACGATGGCGGGCTATGAATTCTACCCGCAGGCGCTCGCCAACACGATCCGCTGGGCGCACCGCGCGATCGGCAAGCCGATCTACGTGACCGAGAGCGGGATCGCCACGAAGGACGACACCCGCCGCATCGCCTTCATCGACGAGGCACTGGATGGGGTGCGCGCGTGCCTCGACGAAGGCATCCCCGTCCACTCCTATCTCTACTGGTCGTTGCTCGACAATTTCGAGTGGACCTCGGGCTATGGCGTGCCCTTCGGGCTCGTCGCGGTCGACCGCGAGAATTTCAGGCGCACGCTCAAGCCCAGCGCGCTGCACCTCGGCGCGATCGCCCGCGCCAACCGGCTGTAACGGCGCGGCACGCATTTCATTCACGCTCGTGTGAATTAGTGTTGCAAGCGATCGCGCTTTGCGGCAGCTTGAGTCGATCAGCGCCAAAGAGCGCACAGGAGAGGTTGGGGAGGGTTTAATGAAGGCCTATGCGTTGTGGCTGAGCGCGTCCGCGCTGGCATTCACCTGTTGCGGCACCGCCATGGCGCAGACGCAGCCGCCGGCCCAGGACGAGAGCGCGAGCGCGAGCGCGCCGCAGGACGAAGGCAGCGAGATCGTCGTCACCGCGCAGCGCCGCAGCGAGAATCTGATGCAGACCTCGGTCTCGGCCTCGGTGCTCTCGGGCGCGCAGCTCGAGAACAAGGGCGTGGTCAATGTCGATGCGCTGCAGTTCGCGATGCCGAGCGTGGTCGTGAACAATTTCGGCCAGGGCAACGACTTCAACGTCCGCGGCATCGGCAAGGCCGAGCACAACACCCAGACCACCACCGGCGTGATCACCTATCGCGACGGCGTGCCGAGCTTCCCCGGCTATGTGCAGGGCGAGCCCTATTACGACGTCGCCAACATCCAGGTGCTGCGCGGCCCGCAGGGCACGATCGTGGGCCAGAACGCGACCGGCGGCGCGGTGTTCGTAAACACCAACGATCCGATCATCGGCGGCGGCGTGCACGGCTACGTCCAGGCCAATTACGGCAATTACAACGATCTCGGCGCGCAGGGCGGCGTGAACCTGCCGATCAGCGACAAGTTCGCGGCGCGCGTGGCCTTCTATGGCGAACGGCGCGACGGCTTCTTCGACATCACGGGCCCCGGCGGCAGCAAATATACCGGCCATAATGGCGATCTGCGCATGGCCGCGGGCCGGCTGAGCCTGTTGTGGAAGCCGAGCGACAATTTCTCGATCCTGTCGAAGACGGACGTCGGCTATATGGATTTCGGCGGCTATCCCGCCACGCCCTATTGGCAGACGATGAAAACCTTGCCGAACGGCGCTGCCAACCCGCGCTACGGCGACCTGTTCGACCTGACGGCCAACGCACCGAACGAAGCACGCGACGAGTTCGTGCGCTCGATCCTCAAGATCGAGTACGACACCGACTCGGGCATCAAGTTCCGTTCGGTCACCTCCTATCAGAAGGCGAGCACGCGCTACGGTACCGACCTCGACGGCACGTCGTCGGATTTCAACAATCCGATCACCAACTTGCCGATGGCGAACACCTATTTCTTCGACGACGTCAAAGAACGGCAGATCAGCCAGGAATTCAACATCATCTCGCCGGATCACCAGCGCCTCACCTGGCTGGTCGGCGCGTTCGGGCTGTGGAACGATTATGAATTCCCGGCACCGTTCGACAATTTCGACATCAACACCTGCTACCCCTATGACGCGACGGTCGCGCCGCAATGCCATTATCGGCTCAAGGGCACCAACCCGACGCGTTCGTTGGCGGTGTTCGGGCAGGTCGGGTTCAACGTCACGCCGAACCTGAAGCTCGAAGTGGGCGGGCGCTATACTGCCAGCCAGTCGACCAACCATGTCGACGTCCAGCAATATGCCAACCCCATCTATTCGCCGCTGCCGGTTCCGCCCTATTATTACATATCCGGCTACGATCCGGTCTATATCCGTCAGGATCAGACGGTGAAGTCCGACAATTTCTCCTACAAGGTCTCGCTCGGCTGGAAGGCGAGCAGCAGCCAGTATCTCTATGCCTTCGTCGCCACCGGCTTCCGCCCGGGCGGGCTCAACGTGCCGGTCGGTCTCGGCCTGCCCGATCCGTTCAAGCCGGAGGAAGTGACGTCCTACGAAGCGGGCTGGAAGGGTAATTTCGCCGGCGGCAAGATCCGCACCACGGTCACCGGCTTCTACAACGATTACCGCAATTTCCAGGTCATCATCGGCTACCCGAACTACCCGACCTTCGGGATCGAGCTCAACGTGCCGCACAGCACGAAGATCTATGGCGGCGAGGCCGAAGCCGAATTCCATTTCGGCGGCTTCTCGTTCGACGCCGGCATCAACGTGCTGCACAGCGAGCTGGGCACCTTCTATGCCAGCGATCCGCGTATCCCCAGCACGCTGCCCTGCGCGCCGCTCACCGGCCCGGCGAGCGTCTCGTGCATCAACCTGAACGGCCGTCGCCAGACCTATGCGCCGAACTTTACCTTCAACGTCGGCGCCGAATATCGCTTCAAGCTCGACGAGAAGAACACGATCACCCCGCGGATGAATTTCGGCCATATCGGCGACCAGTGGGCGACCTTGTTCGAGAATCCGGCGCTCGGCGACCTGCTGCCGGCGCGCAACGTGCTCAACGCGCAGCTGGCGTGGGAACATGGCTCGTGGACGGTCACCGGCTATGCCACCAACCTGACCGACCAGCATTATCCGGGCGCGCTCAACAGCGGCCTCTATTTCGCCGGCCCGCCGCGCCAATACGGCATCAAGGTGCTCAAGGTCTTCTAGGTCTTCCCGATCCGGCCGTCGCGCATGCCCTCGTGCGACGGCCGGCTTTTTGTTCCTCTCAAGCTTCCCAAGGTGTCATGCAAACCTACGGCCTGACGGTAGACAAGTTCCTGGATCACGCCGCCAAGTGGTTTCATGACCGCGAGATCGTGGGGGGCGATGCGGGCCGCGCCCTGACGCGGACCGACTATGCCACGCTCCGCGAACGTGCCAATCGCATGTCGGGCGCATTGCTCGCTTTGGGCATGAACGAGGGCGACCGGGTGGGCACGCTCGCCTGGAACAGCCAGTACCATCTCGAACTCTATTATGCCGCGATGGGCGTGGGGCTGGTCTGCCACACGCTCAATCCGCGGCTGACCACCACCCATCTCGCGGCGATGGTCAACGAAGCGGGAAACCGCGTGCTGGCGGTAGCGGCCGACCTGCTGCCGCTGGCGCGCGAGCTCGCGCCGCTCTGCCCCTCGATCGAGCATCTCATCGTGCTCGACGCACCCTTTTCAGACGCAGAACCCCTCGGGTCGCACCCGGCCTGCGTCTGGAGCCATGAGGTGCTGCTCGAGCGGCTGGGCGGCGCGACCCCTTGGGGCGACTTCGACGAGGATGCGCCCGCGGGGCTCTGCTACACCTCCGGCACGACCGGCAGTCCCAAGGGCGTAGTCTACACCCACCGCTCCAACTATCTCCACACGTTGCGCGCGCTACAGGCCGATGCCGTCGCGCTGACCGCGCGCGATGCCGTGCTGGTCGCAGTGCCGATGTTCCATGCCAATGGCTGGGGCCTGCCCTTCGCCGCGCCCGCTGCCGGCACCAAATTGGTGCTGCCGGGCCGCACGCTCGACGGGGCGAGCCTCGCGCGGCTCATGCGCGACGAGGGCGTGACCGTCGCGGTGGGGGTGCAAACCGTGTGGCTGGGGCTGGCCGACCATCTCGAGGCGACCGGCGAGACCCTGCCTGCGCTCGAGCGCGTGCTGATCGGGGGATCGAGCTGCCCCGACGCGCTGATCAGGCGGCTCGAGGACCGGCTCGGCGCAGAAGTGCAGACCAGCTGGGGGATGACCGAGCTGTCGCCGGTCGGCACGATCGCGCCGCAGGGCACGGCCGGCGAGGGCCGCGCCTCCGGCCGCCCGCCAATGGGGCTGGATCTCAAGCTCACCGACGCCGCGGGCAACACGCTCGATCCGCAGAGGGGCATCCTCGGCCACCTCAAGGTGAAGGGCCACAGCGTGCTCGACCGCTATTACCGGGCGGAGAGCGACGCGCTGGACGAAGAGGGTTTCTTCGACACCGGCGATCTTGCGATGATCGATGGCGCCGGCAACCTCACCATCTGCGGCCGCGCCAAGGACCTGATCAAATCGGGCGGCGAATGGATCAATCCGACCGAGATCGAGGCGATTGTCGGTACCCACCCGGCGGTGCGCCATGTCGCGGTGATCGGCCGCCCCGACGCGAAATGGGGCGAGCGCCCGGTGCTGATCGTCGAGACCGAGCGCGGGCAGGACGCGCAGGCGCTGATCCGTCTGTTGCACGGCAAGGTCGCCGACTGGTGGATCCCGGCCGAGGTGGCCGAGGTCGAGGCGATGCCGCTCGCGGCGTCGGGCAAGATCGACAAGAACCGGCTGCGCGCGGATTACGCCGAAGGGCGAATCGCCGCGGAGCGGGTGGCGCGCTGACCCCTATCCGTCATCCCGGCGAAAGCCGGGATCTCGTGAAGTAGCGCGAAACCACTCCTCAAAGCCCACCGTCACCCTGAACTCGTTTCAGGGTCCATGCGCGTGACCATCCGCGAGCGATGCAATGGGTGGAAAGCGATGCGCATGGATGCTGAAACAAGTTCAGCATGACGGACGCGGGAAAGGTCAGCCCGCTTCTTCCGGAGATCCCGGCTTTCGCCGGGATGACGGCTTGGGGAGTGCGGGAGCCTAGAGGCTCACTCGCACCCCGCACCCTTTGCCGGCAGCTTCTGCGCCGCCAGCCCGACATTCCAGTTCCAGCCATTCTTGCCGTCAGCCTTGCGGCGGCACATCACGGTCTCGTTGAACTCGAACATGCCCGGCATCAGCTTCGTCGAAGGCTCGGGCGTCGCGGCGAAATGCATGTAGCTGGCCGCCGTACCGTAAGCCGGCCAGCCGGGCGCATTCCCGGCGACCGGTTTCCCGTCGCGTGCGAAGCTGGTCCAATAGCCGATCATCGCGTCGGACAGCGCCTTCTCGCCCGCCGTATCGGGGATCTTCGGCCAGCGCGGCGGGGTGACCGCCAGTGTGCCGAACACATAGGGCAATTCGCTCGCATGGAAGGCGTGGAGCCCCGCTTCGTCCATCGCCGGATAGCCGTGATCGAACATGTACAGGTACGCCGGCTGGCCGATCGCGGTCTGCTTGCGCGCGAGCCGTTCCGCGGTCCAGGCGTAGAGGCTATCGCGCGTGGCGGCGATGATGCTCTCCTTGTAATCCGCCGCCGGATAGAGGCGCAGAAAGGCATCGGCGAGGTCGCCATACTTCTCGCGGATCTGCGCTTCATATTCGGCCGCGGTGGCGGTCGGCTTGGGCGCGAGCACCATCAGCGAACGGATCTCGCCCTGGTTGAACCCGGCGAGGAGCGGCACCGGCGCCTGCTCGCCCTTGTCGAAGGCGGTGACCATCTGCTGCGTCAGCACCAACCCGTCGACATTGGCGAAGGGTGGGAAGCCCAGCTTCGCGGCGCCGTCGGTGATCGCCTGCGCGTCCATGCCGCGCAGCGCGGCGAGGTTGGGCGCCTGCAGCCCGCCGGCGAGCATCTGGCCCAGCGCCTCGCTCGAGGGCGAGCCATAGACCGCCTTTTTGAGCTCGGGCATCTGGATCATATAGGCGCTCTCGGCGATCGCCTTGTGGAACAGCCCGCGCGCCAGCGGCGAGACCATCAAATACATCGTACTGAGCCCGCCCGCAGACTCGCCTGCGATCGTGACATTGCCCGGATTGCCGCCGAACGCCGCGATATTGTGGCGCACCCAGCCGAGTGCCGCGATCTGGTCGAGCAGCCCGTAATTGCCCGAGACATGCTGCGGCGATTCCGCGCTCAGCTCCGGATGCGCGAGATAGCCGAGCACGCCGAGGCGATAATTGATCGAGACGACGATCACGCCCTGCTTGGCGAGGCGCTTGCCGTCGTACATCGCCTCGCGGCTCGATCCGGTGACGAGCGCGCCGCCGTGGATCCAGAAGAAGACCGGGGCATTCTTGGCGTTCTTCGGTGCCCAGATGTTGAGCGTGAGGCAGTCCTCGCTCACCGGCAGCGGCTGGTCCGGCGAATAGACCGACGGGGTCCGCGACTGCGGCTGGACGCAGGCCGCGCCGAACTCGGTCGCGGGGCGCACCTTCTTCCAGCGGGCCATCGGCGCGGGCGGACGCCAGCGCATCGCGCCGACCGGCGGCACCGCATAGGGAATGCCCTTGAAGACGTTCAGGTCGCCTTCGGCGCTACCCTGCACCGCGCCCGAGGGTGCGTCGATCACGGGGCCAGACTGGGCGAGCGCGGGAGTCGCCAGCGCGACGGTGCCGAGAAGCAGCAGATGACGGAGCTTTTTCATGCGCGGGCCTTTGCTTCGGCCCGGAGCACACGGGCCAGCCAGAGAAACAGGACGATGGCGACGAGATAGGAGGGCGTGAGCGTGAACAGCGCCGGCTGGAGCGAGTGGACATGGCCGTTGGCCTTGAACCAGTCGCTCGCGGCGCCGACCCAGGTCGGGCCGAGGCCGAGGCCGATGAAGTTCATCACCAGCAGCAGCAGCGCGCCCGAGAGCACGCGCTGGTCGGGCCGCACCTCCTCCTGCACCAAAGCAACCGAGGAGGAGAGGTAGAAGTAATTGAAGAAATTGACGACCGTCAGGAACGCCAGCGCGACCACCCAGTCCGCCGCCCAGACGAAACCGACATAGAAGGGCAAGGCCAGAGCGAGCGAGATCGCCGGGGCGAGCGCATAGGCCGTGCGCGAGCGGCGCGTGAAACGGTCGATCACCCGGCCCGAGACGAGCATGCCCGCGCCCATGCCGACCGCGACGACGAGCGCGTACCAGAGCGCGATCTCGCCATAGGTCATGCCCTTCTCGTCCATCAGGAACAGCACGGCGAAATTGCCGAGGCCGTAGGTGACGAACTGGGTTGCGCCGCTGCCGAGCGCGGCGAGCATCAGCACCGGGTGGGTGAAGAACATCCGCACCGTTTCCCAGAAGCCCGCCTTGGCCGCGGGTCCCGCGGTGGGTGCCGTATCGGTCGCGCCGCGCTCCGGCTCGCGCATGAACAGTTTGAGCAGGATCGCGGTGACGAGCCCGACGATGCCGATCGAGACGAAGGCGTCGCGCCAGTCGAACAAGGCCGCGATCGAGGCGCCGAAGGCGATGCCGAGCGCCGCGCCGATCGGCGGTCCGAGATTGTAGATGCCGAAGGCGATGCCGCGCCGGCCCGGCGCGAAGGTGTCGGTGATCAGCGCATAGGAAGGCGGCACGCCGCCCGCCTCGCCGAAGCCGACGGCCATGCGCGCCGCGACGAGCTGCGGATAGGTGGTGGCGAGCCCGCAGGCGGTGGTCGCCGCGCTCCAGATCGCGCAGGCGAGCGAGAGCACGGTGACGCGGTTGGTGCGATCGGCGAACCAGCCGACCGGGACGGCGATGAAGCAATAGAAGAAGGCGAAATAGAGCCCGCCGATCCGCCCGAGCTGGCCGTCGGTGAGGTGCAGCGTCTCCTTGATCGGCTTGGCGAGGATGCCGAGCAGCTGGCGATCGAGGAAGTTGAGCACATAGACGAAGGTGAGCACCGCGAGCACGACCCAGGCGCGGGCTTCGGTGCGCGGCGTGGCGGCTGCGGCGGTGGTGGCGGTGGTGGCCATTGCCTAGTGAATCCATGCGAGGCGCACGCCCCGCATCGCACGCCGTACGCCGGCGCGATCCTTCGCCTTCATGGCCCCGCTCCTCTCGCTCGACTTCTTGTCGTTGCCCCGCATCATGGCGTGCGCCGCGCCCGTGTCAATGCACACTATCACGCGTGTGAATATTATATTGTGCCGGAGATCGAACCGCTTGACGCTCGGCGGATCAGGCTGAAAGGACGAGCGCGTGACGCAGAGTGTGAAACCCAGGCGACAGTCGCGCAAGGCCGAGCAGCGCGCCGAGACGATCGAGCAGATCCTGGATGCCGCGGAGGAATTGTTCGCGCGGCACGGGCTGCACGGGGTTACACTCAAGGACGTCGCAGCGCGCGTTGGCGTGCACCACACGCTGCTCAATTACTATTTCGCCGACAAGAAGACGCTGTTCGATGCCGTCTTCGCGCGCCGCGCGACGGTGACCAGCGAGCGGCGGATGCGCGTGCTCGACGAATATGAGGCGGCGTGCGGCGCCAACCCGACGGTCGAGGGTGCGCTGCGCGCGTTCCTCGACACCGATCTCGACCTCTATATCGAAGGCGGCGAGGGCTGGAAGAATTA
>Ga0065165_1002980_pt1 | contig 12849 bp, 8 predicted proteins | sample AraplaMF_Cvi_mMF_FD_63813 | JGI IMG/M metagenome (GOLD analysis project Ga0065165, IMG submission 63813) | Arabidopsis root microbial communities from the University of North Carolina, USA - plate scrape MF_Cvi_mMF (version 2) (version 3) | ecosystem: Host-associated > Plants > Roots > Endosphere... | reverse complement strand
CCTGCGCCTGGCCGGCCTCGGGCGCCCAGATGTCGAGCGGGCTCTCGATCGGCAGCCAGGCGCTCCAGTCCGGCAGCTGCAGCGGGATCGGCATCTCGCGGGTGTTCAGCACCTTGCCGGCGCTCGGGTCCATCGCATTGTCGAGTTCCGACTGCGTCACCGCGGCAGTGCTGGTCGCAGCCTTGCCGGTGAAGACGTTGACGAAGGACTTCGCATCCGGCAGCACCGCATCGAGGCCCGCGCCGGCCGCCCATTCGACGGTCGGTTTCGCATCCAGGCCCGGGCCCGGCTGGTACGGCGGATTCCACGGCGTGGCCTGCGCCACGTGCGGCACCTTGGCGTACAGCGCGGCACGCAGGTACGCGGCGATCTGCTTGCCTTGTGTTTCGCTCAGGCCATGGAAGCGCGAGCGCTGCACGATCGAGTTGTTCGAGAAGTTGAAGTACTGCAGGTCGCGGCCGTCGCTCGCATGGCACGACGAGCAGGCCGCGCGGATCTTCGCGTTGACGACCGGCGACTTCAGCAGCAGGTTCTGCGCATTCCACAAGGCCTTGCCCTGGTCGGCATCGGCGGTCCAGGTGCGGCCCGCTTCCTTCTCGGACTGGATGTCGGCCCACTGGCGCGGTTGCGCGGCCGTCAGGTTCCTGCCGGCGGCGTCCTGGACCTGCACATCGAGGATGCGGAAGCCGTTGGAACTGCCGTCGGTGCCATTGAAGCGGAACTCGATGCGGTTGGTGGCCGGCAGCGCGACGAGGCGGGCCCGCGCGGTCGCATCCAGCGGCACGCGGAAGCGGATGGTCAGCAGCCCGCCATTGACGCCGCCATGCGCGCGCTCGACTTCGTCGAGCTGCACCGCGCCATCGCTGATGTCGATCCACGGCGCGGTGCCGCCGTTCGCTCCGCCGACGACGCGCAGGCTGCCGGCGATCTTCGTCAGCGGCTTGGCCAGCGCCTCGAACTCCGGCGAGTTGTAGAAGCCGCAGCGGTGGCAGCGCACCACCAGCTGGCTTGCGGTGCCGAGGGCCGACGCGTCGAGCGCGAGCTGCGCCGGCACGACCGTGGGCGCATCGGGCGCGCCGGCGCCGAGCACTTCGAGCGGCAGCGTCAGCGTGGGGACGGGCGACGGAGCGGGTCCGGGTGCGGGTGCCGGTGAAGGCGCCGGAGCGGGCGACGGCGCGGGGCTCGGGGCCGGCGCGGGACTCGGCGCGGGCGACGGTGCAGGAGAAGGCGCAGGCGCCGGGCTCGGGGCCGGGGCCGGAGAAGGAGCCGGCGCGGGGGCCGGCGCCGGGGCCTGCGCATCGGTCGCCAGCAACTGCCAGCGCTGGTTGTCGTTGTTGCCGCAGTCCCACTGCTGGATGCGTCCGCCGACGACGGTGCTGAAGTCCTTCACGTCCAGGCACTTGCCGGTGTGCTTCGCCGCAATGCGAAGGCTGTCGCCGACCGGCATCACGCTGAAGCGCTGGTTGGCGCCGCCGCCGTAGCTCCACTGCTGGATCAGCGCGCCGTTGGCGGTCGAGATGTCGCTGACGTCCAGCCCGCGGCCGCTGTTGACGTTGACGAACGCATAGCTGCCGTCGTCGGCCGCGCGCACTTCGAAGCGCTGGCTCGCCGACGCGCTGCAGGCGGCCTGCAGCGTCTTCGCGCCGTCGGCGGCGGAACTTCCTTCGATGTCGAGGCACAGCTTCGATTGCAGTCCGCGCAGCGTGTACTGGCCGATCGCGAGCGCACCGCGCGCACTGCCGCTGCGCGGGAACAGCAGGAACTGCTGGGTCGCATCGGCCGTGCTGCAACCGGCCTGCTGCAGCTGCGCGCCGTCGGCGGTCGAGCGGTCGGCGATCGTCACGCACTTGCCGCTGGCCGCGCTGACGAAGCGGAAGCGGTTGCCCTGGGCGCGCCACGGGCGGAAGCGCTGCGCGTTGGTGTCGTTGTTGGTCCATTGGTGGAGGGCCGCGCCGTCGGCGCCCGAGCTGCCGGACAGGTCGAACACCTGGCTCGTGCCGGCATTCACCAGCTTGACGTTGCCGCCGGCCTGGATCGTCACATCGAAGGCCTGCGTCAGCGCATCGCCGCAGGTGGCCTGCTGGATGCGACCGCCATCGGGCGTCGACGGCACGGCATCGACGCACTTGCCGCTCTGTGCGTTGACGAGCACGTAGCGGCCGGGCGCGAGCGTCACTGCCGCATCGGCGACGGCCTCGGCCGTTTCACGGTTCAGCGCCGCATCGGGTGCCGGCCCCGCCGACGGATTGCCGCCGCCGCAGGCGGCCAGCAACATGGAGACGGCCAATGCGGCCGCGGTGGGCGTGGCGTGCAGCGTCGAATGAATGGGGCGCATGGATGTCCGTCTCCGATTCTTTTTGCAACGGCGGATCAACGGATCCGACGCGCGAGTGAAACCGGTTCCATTCTTTCGCGCCGCCGTCCCGGCAGGCATCGCAATTGGAAAGCGTGTGAAAGCAGGCGTAAGACCTTGGCCTCGCAGCCCGGCTGCCGATCCCGGATCGGCAGCCGGGCTACGGCGCCATCAGGAACCGCTCCACCACCGTCAACTGCTCCGGCACGTTCAATGCCGGCGCATGCCCGCAGCCCGGCACCGTCACCACCTGCGCACGCGGCCCGCGCTGGCGCATCTGCTCGGCGACCTCCGGCAGCAGCAGGTCCGAGTTCTCGCCGCGCAAGCACAGCACCGGCAAGCTCAGCGTGTCCCACGCGTCCCACAGCCCGTAGTCGTCGTCGTGGTGGGTGAACTGCATCACCATCGCCGGGTCGTAGTGCGGCGTCACGCGGCCGTCGGGCAGGCGGCGTGTCGAGGTCTCGGCCAGGCGCCGCCACTGGCCGTCGCTCAGCCAGCCATAGGGTTGGTAGATCTTGCGGAAATACTGCTCCAGCTCGCTCACCGTCTCGAACGCCGCCGGCCGGCCCGCATAGCCGCGGATGCGCGCGAGCGCCGCCTCGGCCAGCTCCGGCCCGTTGTCGTTCAGCACCAGCTTGCGGATGCGGCCGCGCAACGGGCCCGCCGCGGCCCGCGTGCCGATCGCGCCGCCCATCGATGTGCCCAGCCAATGGAACTCGTGCAGCCCGAGCTGGTCGACCAGCGCGACCGCCTGCTGCACATAGAACGCCAGGCAGTACTCGCGTTCCGGATCGCGGCTCCATTCGCTCAAGCCGCGGCCCAGCGTGTCCGGGCAGATCACCCGGAAATGCGGCGACAGGTGCGCCGCCACCTCGTCCATGTCGCGGCAGGTGCGCGCGAGGCCGTGCCACGCGATCACCGTCTCGGCCCGGCCCGCGCCCCACTCGGTGTAGTGCAGCTCGCGGCCTTCGCAGGCCAGGTAGTGCGACGTGAACGAGACCACGGCTCTTCGGCTTGAGCGTCAGTTCGGGATCGCGATCGACGTGCCGGCGAAGCCGATCTGGTCGGCCACCAGCGGCGCGGCGCTGAGCGCCGGCACGTTGGCCGCGGTGATCGCCGGCGCCGCGCCCGGCAGCCCGCCGCGCGGCGTCGCACGCACCACCTGGCTCGGCGGCAGCGCGGCGCCGGTCTTCAGGTGCGCATACATCGCGTCCATCGCCCGGTTGAAGTACACATGCAGCGGCACGAAGCGGGTGTCGAAGCCGCTCAGCGACAGGAAGCCGTCGAAGTGCTGCGCGTTCGTCACCTCGATGTAGCCCAGCTTGCTCGCCGCCTCCACCGTCTTGTTGAACGCCACATAGGCCCGCGCGTTGTTGTTGACCGGCACCAGCGCATCGCTGCGGCCGGCCACCACCAGCACCGGCTTCGCGCGCAGGTTGCCGTTGACCAGAACCTCGGCCATGCCGGCCTGCACCGCGGCGGCCTGCGCGGCGGTCGGGCGCGTCGACGTGGCAGTGGCCGTCAGCGCCGCGCCGGTCTCGTCGACGCCGGTCACCAGCGCGCGCTGGCACAGTGCGTTGTCGAGCCCGAAGTCCTGCACGCCGGTCGACACCGACACCGCGGCCGCCCACTGCTTCGCGCCGCCGACGGAATCGTTGTAGACCACGCTGGCCGGCGAGCCGTTGGCGGTGCCGTTGCCGATCGCGAAGCTCTGCGCCTTGCTCGCCGCCAGCGCCGCGATCGGGTTGCCGCTCGCATCCACCTGCGCGAAGCTGGTGCCGCAGACGTTGTCGAGCACCGAGAAGCGGCCATACATCACCGGGTACATCGCCGACAGGATCGGCCCGTTGCCGAGCGCATAGTGCGCGTTGTGCATCGTGTCGTTGTCGGTCGTCCAGCCGTAGGCGCGCAGCTTGTTCAGCGCGTCCAGCGACTGCGCCGCGGTGTCGGCGCCGGTCACCAGGCCCTTCGCCGCGAGCCCGGTACAGCGGGCGGTGGCGCGCGCCGTCTGCGCCGTCAACCCGATGTAGTTGAAGAACGAGGTCTCGGTCAGCGCCGCCTCCGCCGCCAGCGCGGCACAGGGCTGGTAGAGGTTGCCGAAGGTCGTGAAGTCGCCCAGCGTCTTGCCATACGCCACCACCGCCGCCCCGCCGAACTGGATGCCGTAGCCGCTGCGCGTCGGCATCTCGGTCACCGGCTCGCCGGCCACCACGCCGTCGATCAGGCCGGTGCTGTCGGCCTCGGCCGCGCGGATCACCGCGGCACCGCCGTTCGACACCGAACCGGCGATCACGACGGTGTTGGCGGCCGTGAACGGCACCGGCGCCGCCGCGTTGCCGTAGCGGTCGTTCAGCGCATACAGCGCATACGCGGCCGCGGCCAGCGTGTCGTTGCCCCAGTCCTTCTCCGGGTTCAGCTGCGAGTGCACCTGCTTCAGCGCGAGCCGGTTCGGGGTCAGCGCGTTGTAGGTCGCGCGTGCGGCATCGCTCACCGCAGCCGCGAAGAAGCTCAGCGCGCCGGCCGCAGCGCGCGTCGCGCGCGTGCCGTCGATGCGGTTCACCGTGTCGTCGGTCAGGTCGTACAGGCCCATGCCCTTGCCGGCGTCGGTCAGCGCGACCGCGCAGCCGTGCTTGAGACCCCACTCGGCCGAGGTGGCGATGGCGCCGTACACGCCGCGCGAGCCCGACGACGGGCCCAGCACGAGACACGGCGCGCTCTGGTTGAAGCTGTCGGGGATCTGCACCGCGATCGCGACCCGCTTGGTGCCGGCCGCGTTGTCGAGCACCGCGACGTACTCGCGGCCGGGCACCAGGCCTTCGCTCGTCGTCACGCTGCCGGCCGCATCGACGTTCGGGCCGTACAGCGTGCCGTAGCCGCCGGCGGCCGTCACGTCGACCAGCCCGCGGTAGTTGCTGAACAGCGCGTTGCGGCGCAGTTCGGCGGCCGTCGGGTTCAACGGGTCGGCATACGCAGGCGCGGCCGCGGCCAGCCCGGTCTTGCCGAGGCCGCCGGTCAGCAGGTCCTGCGTGGCCGCGGTGCTGCCGCTGCCGACGGTGGTGGCCGGGTAGGTGGTCACCGTGAGCTGGCTGACGTTCGCCGGCAGCGTGTTGACCGGCAGCGGCGTGTCGTCGTCGCTGCCGCAGCCGGCCAGCGCGAGCGTCGCCAGGCCGAGTGCGGTGAACGTGAACGAGGTGGGCGAACGGAGTCTGGACGTCATGGTGTCTCCTTCTGTTGTGGGACGGGCTGCCTCGACCGCCGCGCGCGCAGCCGTCCCACGATCCCGTTCGGGAAGTGGTAGACCGACAGCACGAAGAGGACGCCGAGCCACAGCAGCCAACGCTCGGGCGAGATCAGGGTCGACAGCAGCGGCACGCCGCCGACCAGCGGCGCGGCCAGCGCCATCAGGTTCTGCAGCTGGCTCTGCGCCAGCACGAACAGCAGGCTGCCGACGACGGCGCCGTACACCGTGCCCATGCCGCCGATCACGACGATCAGCAGCACGTCGAGCATGATCTCGAAGCTCAGCGAGGTGTCCGGCCCGTTGTAGCGCAGCCAGAGCGCGAGCAGGCAGCCGGCCAACGTCGCGAACAGCGCCGACAGCACGTTCGACAGCGTGCGGTACACCACCGTGCGGTAGCCGATGGCCTCGGCGCGGAAGTCGTTCTCGCGGATCGCCTGCAGCACGCGGCCGAACGGCGAGTTGACGATGCGCAGCATCGCGAGCACCAGCGCGGTGGCACAGGCGAACAACAGGTAGTACGCAACCCGGCGGTCGCTCAAGGCCTCGGGCAGCCGGAAGCTCAGCCCGTCTTCGCCGCCGGTCCAGTCCGACAACTGCGACGCGAGCGTCAGGAAGGCCGAGGCCACCGCCAGCGTGATCATCGCGAAGAAGATCGCCTTCACGCGCAGGCTGAACAGCCCGATCAGCAGCGACAGCAGCAGCGAGACCGCGAGCGCCGCCGCGACGCCCACCGCCAGCGCGAGCCAGCCCGGACCGAGCCGCGTGCTGGCGATCGCGATGCCGTAGGCGCCGATGCCGAAGAACATCGTGTGCGCGAAGCTGACGATGCCGGTGTAGCCGAGCAGCAGGTCGAAGCTCGCGACCAGCACGATGAAGACCATCACCTTGGCCGCGACGTTCATCGCCTGCGTGCCGGGGAACACGAACGGCGTCAGCGCGAGGCCGAGCAGCACCGCGACCAGCACCAGCGCGAGCGCGCGGCTGCGCGGCAGGTCATGCGACAGCAGGCGATCGACGAGGCGGGCGATCATCGGGAACTCACCGGGTGGTCACAGAATAGAGCCCGCGCGGACGCCACAGCAGCACCGCGACCATCAGCCCGATGTTCGAGAACAGCGCGACCTTCGGCCACAGGAAGCCGGTGTAGTTGGCGAGCAGCCCGACCAGCAGCGCGCCGACGAAGCAGCCGAGCGTCGAGCCGAGCCCGCCTATGATGATCACGATGAAGATCAGCACGTTCAGCTGCGCGCCGATCTGCGGCACCACGCCCTGCTGGTACAGCGCCCACAGCGCGCCGCCGAGGCCGGCCAGCGCCGAGCCGGCGACGAACACGCCGACGAACAGCGTGCGCACCGGGTAGCCGAGGCTCTCGACCATCTCGCGGTCCTGCACGCCGGCGCGCACCAGCAGGCCGAGCCGCGTGCGGTTCAGCGTGTAAAGCATCGCGGCCAGCATGACCGCGCCGAGCCCGGTAGCGAGCAGCCGGAATTTCTCGACCGACGCATCGCCGAGCGCCAGCACGCCGCGCAGCGCCTGCGGCAGCGACAGTGGGACCAGCGCCGGGCCCCAGATCGCCTTGATCAGTTCTTCGCCGATGATCATGCCGCCCATCGTGATCAGGATCTGCTTCAGGTGCTGGCCGTAGACCGGTCGCACCAGCACCCGCTCGAAGGCCCAGCCGAGCGCGGCGGCCAGCACCATCGCGGCGAGCATCGCCGGGAACAGCGCGGCCAGGTTGAGCCACAGGCTGTCGGCGCCGGTCCAGTCGGCCAGCCCGCCGAGCACGCTGGTCGCGATGAAGGCGCCGAACGCGATGAACACACCGTGGCCGAAGTTCAGCACGTCCATCAGCCCGAACACCAGCGTCAGGCCGGACGCGACGATGAAGACGATCATCCCCATCGCGAGGCCGGCGACGGTCAGCGTCAGCCAGGTCGACGACGAGCCGACCAGCGGCCACGCGGCGAGCGCGAGCAGCGGCACCAGCGCGATCGGCAGCAGGTCGAATGACGCGCGGGGCAACGTGGCGCTCATTGGTGCACCCCCAGCGACAGGCCGAGCAGGCGGTGCTGCAAGGCGTCGTCGTCGGCCAGTTCGGCCATCGCGCCGCGGTGCACGATGCGGCCGCCGTCCATCACCGCCACGCGGTCGCCGAGCGCGCGCGCCATCGCGAAGTTCTGCTCCACCAGCAGGATCGCCGTGTTCGTCGCCTTCATCTCGCGCAGCGCCGCGACCAGGTTCTGCACGATGGCCGGCGCGAGGCCCTTGCTCGGCTCGTCGATCAGCAGCAGGCGGCGCGGCTCGATCATCGCGCGGGCGATCGCGAGCATCTGCTTCTGCCCGCCCGACAGCGCGCCGGCCGGGTGCAGCCAGAACGTGCGCAGCGCCGGGAACAGCCCGCACAGCCAGTCGAGGCGCTGTGTGTCGATGTCGTCCAGCGAGCGCGCGCCACGCGCGGCCAGCAGCAGGTTCTCGCGCACCGTCAGGTCGCCGAAGATGCCCATGTTCTCCGGCACGTAGGCGATGCCGCGCTGCGCGATGCGCGGCGTGCCGACGCGGGTGATGTCGTCGCCGTCGAACACGATGCGGCCGGCCGAGGCCGTCCACAGGCCCATCACCGTGCGCAGCGTCGTCGTCTTGCCGGCGCCGTTGCGGCCGAGCAGCATCGTCACCTGGCCGGCCGGTATGTCGAGGTCGACACCCTGCAGGATGTGGTACGCGCCGATGTGCGTATGAACGCCTTCCAGCAAGAGCGTCATGCCGCGAGCCCCAGGTAGGCCTGCTGCACGATCGGCGAGGCGATGACGATGCCGGGCTCGCCGTCGGCGACGAGCTGGCCGTTGTGCAGCACGACGATGCGGTCGGCCAGTTCGCGCACCACGTCCATCTTGTGCTCGACCAGCAGGATCGCGCAGTCGCGCCGGGCCTTCAGCGCGCGGATCAGGTCCAGCACCACCGGTACCTCGTCGGCGCTCATGCCGGCGGTCGGCTCGTCGAACATGAAGACCTGCGGTTCGAGCGCCATCAGCATCGCGACCTCCAGCTTGCGCTGGTCGCCATGCGGCAAGTTGCCGGCGAGCCGGTCGGCCTGGCCGGCCAGGCGCACCTGCTCGAGCAAGGCCTGCGTGCGGTCGAGCGCATCGCGGCGGTCGCACCACACCGACCACAGGTTCAGCCCGAAGCGCGCGCGAGACTGCACGACCAGCCGCACGTTCTCGCGCACCGGCAAGCCAGGAAACAGCTGCGTCAGCTGGAAGGCCCGGCCGATGCCGCGGTGCGTGCGCGCGGCCGGGCCTTCGGCGGTGATGTCGACGCCGTGCAGCCGCACGCGGCCGGACGTCGCGCGCAACTGGCCGGAGATCAGGTTGAACCAGGTCGTCTTGCCGGCACCGTTCGGGCCGACGATGGCGGTCAACGTGCCGGCTTCGAATGCGCAGCTGACGCGGTCGACCGCGACGTGGCCGCCGAAGCGGATGGTGAGATCGTCGGTTTCAAGCATCGGGGACGACGGTCAAGGGCAGGTCCCGATCACGTAGAAGTTCGTGCCGGTCATCTTCAGCGTCGTCGTGACGAACAGGTTCCACAGCCCCATGTTCTGGTTCGACCCGTTGGCCAGCGCATAGCCGCCCACCACATGCGCCCGGTTCGCCGCGACGTGGGCATAGTTGCTCGCGGTGGTGCAGGTGGCCGCCGGCGGCGCGCCGGTGGTGGTGCCGGTGGCCGCGGCGGACGACGGCCCTTCGGCCCCGCCGGCGTCGACCGCCTTCACCGTCCACGTGTAGGTGGTGCCGGCGGCGAGCCCGGTGTCGGTGTAGCTGGTGCCGGCCACCAGGCTCGCGTTGACCTGGCTGCCGCCGCGGTACACGTTGTAGCCGCTCGCGCCGGCGACGCTGCCCCAGCTGATCACCATGCTGCTGGCGGTCGCGCCCGAGGTGCCGACGCCAGTGGGTGCTGGCAGCCCCGACGGCGCCGAGCCGCTCGCGAGCGTCGTCATCATCGCGCGCACCGCGGCCATCTGCGGGCCGGATTTCTTCGCGTAGTTCGCGTTGTCGTAGCCCCACCAGTCCCAGCAGCTGTTGGTGGCCTGCGTGCTGGTCTGCGGGTACAGCACGACGATGCCGTTGGTGTCGGCCCAGCGGTTGTAGCCGGTGTTGCGCACGTATTGCTGGCCGACCAGCGCGGTGTTCTGCTGGCAGCCGTGGAACACCACGTGCAGCTTGCACACCGCGCCCGCGCTGCAGCTTTGCGGCACATAGACCCAGCCGGTGGCGGCCATGCCGTGGCCGGAGACGAACGCGCCCTGGTCGAACTCGGTGAAGGTGCCCGACAGCGTGCCGTTGTTGCGCGCGTTCAGCGGGCCGTGCAGCTGCTTCAGGATCTCGCCGGCGAGGTCGAAATCGCAGTCGTTGATGTACGGCGACGCGGTGCTGCCGCAGCTGCTGCCGTAGTCGTCGGTGATCATCGCGTGGCCCGACGCGATCGTGTTCTTGTAGACGATGTTCGCGGCCGGGACGAAGCCCTGGTAGTAGGTCTTCAGGTCGTTCATCACCGCGGGCTTCACGGTGTTGTCCGAGGTGCCGGAGTAGAGGTAGACCTTCGACGTCGCGAGGTTCGCGACCGGGTCGATCAGGCCGCTCGTCGCCCAGCTGTTGGTGGTACTGGCGAGACCGCTGACCGGGATCGTGCTGGCGTGCGTCATGCAGCGGCCGGTCGCGTTGACGATCGATCCTTCGGCGCAGTAGTACGGCCCGCCGGCCACGATGCCGGCGCCGCGCTTGAAGGTGGCCGAGTACGCGACGTGCATCTGCACCGCCATGAAGCCACCGGACGACAGGCCGGACACGCTGACCTCGGCGGGGTCGATCTGCAGCTGAGGGAGCGGAGTGGCCTGAGTGGGTGACGCTGCCGCGGTGATGCTTGCAAGAACCCAACGAAAGATGCTTTTCATTTGTCCTGTCTCCTTGTATTGCTTGCATTGCCGTTCGCCCTGAGCCTGTCGAAGGACGGGCTCAGGGAAGGGCTTCGACAAGCTCAGCCCGAACGGACGAAGCGAGGCATCGGCTCAACGCTTGTTGCGGATCGGCACGTCCATCTCGTCGGGCCTGATCTCGCGCACCAGCTCCGGCACGCCCCACGCGAATGCCGGGTCGGCCTTGATGCGGAAGTGGTACATGCTCTGCATCGCCTGGTGGTCCTCCTTGCGGAACACCATGCGGCCCTTCGGCGTCTCGAAGGCCATGCCTTCCATCGCGGCGATGAGCTTGTCGGTGGCGGTCGCGCCCTGCGTCTTCTTCAGCGCCTCGACGACCGCGATCGCCGCGCTCATGCCGCCGGCGGTGAAGAAGTCCGGCGGCGCCTTGAACTGCTTGTAGTGGTTCGCGACCAGCCATTCGTTGACCGGGTTCTTCGGGATGCCGAAGTAGTAGTACGTCGCGCCTTCCATGCCGGGGAAGTTCTTGTACGCGGCCATCGCGGGCAGGATGTTGCCGCCGGTCGCGATCTCGATGCCGTGGCGCTTCAGGTCCAGGTCGGCGATCTTGAACGGGTTGCCGGCACCGGCCCACAGGATCCAGATGATCTTGCGGCCGGGCTGATCCTTCAGCTTGTCGATCAGCCGCTGCGCGCCGGCGGTGAAATCGGTGGTGCTGGTCGGCAGGTACTCGCCGTCGATCAGCTTCGCCTTCTTGATCGACTCCTTGAAGGCCTTCACGCCGTCGCGGCCGAATGCATAGTCCTGCGCCAGCGTCGTGATCGTGACGCCGGGCTTGTCGAGCGCCACCGCATTGGCGATCGCATCCTGCGAGCTGTTGCGGCCGGTGCGGAAGATGTAGCGGTTCCACTTGTCGCCGGTGATCGAATCGGCGACCGCCGGCTCGACCAGCAGCACCTTCCTGTATTCCTCGGCCACCGGCAGCAGCGCGAGCGCGACGCCCGACGACGACGGGCCGACCGCGATGTCGGCATGGTCGTCGCCATAGGCCGCGGCGAGCTGGCTCTTGCCGATGTCGGGCTTGCCTTGGTCGTCGCGTTCGATCACCACGAGCTTGCGACCGGCCACCGTCATCGTGCCGCCGGTCGCGTAGTCGAGCCCCATCATGAAGCCGGTCTGCGTCTGCTTGCCGTAGGCCTCCAGCGCGCCGGTCTTGCTGTAGACGTGGGCGATGCGGATGTCCTGGGCCTGCGCCGGCGCGCCGGTGCCGGCAAAGCCAAGGCCGGCCATGGCCAGGCAGGCCAGCAGCGCCATCGGGCGCTGTCGGGTCGCGGTCATGCTGTCTCCTGTCTTATTGGAATGGCGATGCGCGTGCACCCGTACAGCGCAAGCGACGTGCCAGTCGTGGGCGAGGCGTTCAAGCCGTTGATCGGCAAGGACTTTGCGTTGCGGGCCTCGGGTTGTCCCCAAGGGCGGCTTGTTCAGCGGGCAGACAACCCAAGTGTCCGGATTCCAACCACGTGCCTGGATTCCGGGCTACAGGCGGCGCATCAGGGCGAGTTGCGGCGACGGGTCGGTGACCGTGGTGTCGAACGGGTGCGTCAGCATGCGCGACGACTTCAGGATGCGGCTGACGTAGCCCAGTGTCTCGGCATACGGCGGCACGCCGCGGTAGCGGTTCACCGCGCCTTCGCCGGCGTTGTAGGCGGCGGCCACCAGCGTCACGTCGCCGCGGTAGTAGGCGAGCAGCCAGCGGATGTACGCGAGCCCGCCGCGGATGTTCTGCGCCGGGTCGAATGGCCGCTTCACGTTGAAGCGGGCCGCGGTCTCCGGGATCAGTTGCATCAGGCCCTGCGCGTTCTTCGGCGACTGCGCGACCACGTCGAAATTCGACTCGACCTGGATGAACGCGAGTGCGAGCTGCGGGTCGACGCGGTACTCCGGCGCGATGGTCTTCACCAGGTCGACGATGTACTTCGGGCCGTTGCTGCGCAGCTCGGCGGCAGGCGCCGCGACGGCGGGCGTGGCCTGCACCGCGGCCGCCACCACCGGCGCGGGCGGGCGCATGCAATCGGGCAGGTCGGGGCCGGGCTGGCCGACGCGCTCCAGCATGCGCACCGCCTGCGGCAGGCCCTGCTCGGCGGCGGCGTGGAAGAAGAACGACGCGGTCGCGTCGTTGCGCTCGATGCCGCGGCCGTTGGCGTACATCCACGCGAGGTTGTATTGCGATTCGGCATCGCCCTGGCGCGCGGCCTGGCAGTAGAGCTGCGCGGCGCGCGCCGGATCGCGCGGCACGCCTTCGCCGTTCTCGTAGGCGATGGCCTC
>Ga0065165_1002976_pt1 | contig 12860 bp, 12 predicted proteins | sample AraplaMF_Cvi_mMF_FD_63813 | JGI IMG/M metagenome (GOLD analysis project Ga0065165, IMG submission 63813) | Arabidopsis root microbial communities from the University of North Carolina, USA - plate scrape MF_Cvi_mMF (version 2) (version 3) | ecosystem: Host-associated > Plants > Roots >... | reverse complement strand
GCAGCTGAACGCGCTGAACGACACGCTGATGAACGAGCTCGGCGCGGCGCTGAAGGCCTTCGATGCCGACGAGACCATCGGCTGCATGGTGGTCACCGGCAGCGAGAAGGCCTTCGCGGCGGGGGCCGACATCGGTGCGATGGCGGGCTGGAACTTCATGGACGTCTACAAGAGCGACTACATCACGCGCAACTGGGAGACCATCCGCAGCGTGCGCAAGCCGGTGATCGCCGCGGTGAGCGGCTTCGCGTTGGGCGGCGGCTGCGAGCTCGCGATGATGTGCGACTTCATCATCGCGGCCGACAGCGCGAAGTTCGGCCAGCCGGAGATCAAGCTCGGCATCATCCCCGGCGCCGGCGGCACGCAGCGGCTGCCGCGCGCGATCGGCAAGGCCAAGGCGATGGACATGGTGCTGACCGGCCGCATGATGGACGCCGCCGAGGCCGAGCGCGCCGGGCTGGTGTCGCGCGTGGTGCCGGCGGCCGAGCTGCTGAGCGTGACGCTGGCGGCCGCGCAGGCGATCTGCGAATTCGGCGGGCCGAGCGTGATGATGGCCAAGGAGGCGGTGAACCGCGCCTACGAGGGCCCGTTGTCGGAGGGCATCCAGTTCGAGCGCCGGATGTTCCACGCGCTGTTCGCGACCGAGGACCAGAAGGAAGGCATGGACGCCTTCGTCAACAAGCGCAAGCCGGCCTTCAAGCACCGCTGAGCCCCGAAGGCTCAGTCGGCGTTGCGGTACACCAGCAGCCGCCCCTTGTACGCTGCGTGCGTCGCATCGGCCGCCTGCTGCAGCGGTTCTTCCTGCAGCGAGAAGCCCATCGCCGCCATCTGCTTGCTGAACTTGGCGCGGTTGCCGCGGTTCGGGTCGACGATCCAGACCTCGGCGCGCTGCGCGACGTGGCGGCCGATGAAGCCGGCGAGCAGCCCGCCGTCGTCGCGCTCGTAGAGGATGTCGCTGCCGATCACCAGCTCGAAGCGGCCGCTGAGGGTCTGCTGGTCCTGCGGCACCGGCGGCAGCAGGTCGGTCGCCGATTCGGACCACTGGCCATGCCGGTAGGCCATCGGCGGCAGCTGGTTCAGGCGCAGGTTCTCGGCCAGGAACTCGGCCGCCAGCGGATGGCAGTCGCTGGCCGTCACGTCGGCACCGCGGCGGTGGCTCACCAGGCTCGCGAGCGCGAGGCCGCAGCCGATCTCGAGGATGCGCTCGCCCGCCACCATCGTCCGCGCCGCCATGCGCCCGGCCAGTTGCAGGCCGGACGGCCACAGCAGCCCGAACAGCGGCCACGCGGCCGACGAGATGCCCTGGCTGAGCGCCAGGCCCTGCGGGTCGGAGAACTGCTGGCGGTCCAGCAGCGAGCGAATGTGCAGGTCGGGCACGCCGTCGACGGCGATGTCCTCGTGCTTGATCAGGTATCCAGGCATCCGGCAGTGTAGGCGCCCGGCGGCGTCGAGCGCGGCTCTCGGCGAGGCCGGGAGCCGTCGATCTCAGCTTTCCTTGCGCAGCGACGGGAACAGGATCACGTCGCGGATGCTCGGGCTGTCGGTGATCAGCATCATCAGCCGGTCGATGCCGATGCCGCAACCGCCGGTCGGCGGCATGCCGTATTCGAGCGCGCGGATGAAGTCGGCGTCGTAGAACATCGCCTCTTCGTCGCCGGCCTCCTTGTTGGCCGCCTGCGCGTGGAAGCGGGCCGCCTGGTCCTCGGCGTCGTTCAGCTCCGAGAAGCCATTCGCGTACTCGCGGCCGGTCATGAAGAGCTCGAAGCGCTCGGCAGTGCCGGGGTTGGCGTCCGACGCGCGGGCCAGCGGCGACACCTCGACCGGGTAGTCGATGATGAAGGTCGGGTGCCACAGCTTCTCTTCGACCGCGGCCTCGAACAGCCCGAACTGCAGCTCGGGCAGGTTCCAGTGCGCCGGCGCTTCCTCGCCAAGCGACTTCAGCGTCGCGCGCAGCACCTGCGCATCGCCGGCTTCGGCTTCGCTCAGGCCGGCGTGCACCACCAGCGAATCGCGCACCGTCAGCCGCGTGAACGGCTTGTCGAGGTCGACCGGCTTGCCGGCGTAGCTGAGGCTGGCCGAGCCGGTCGCCTGGCGCGCGGCATGGCGCAGCACCTGCTCGGTGAAGTCCATCACGTCATGGTGGTTCCACCAGGCCGCATAGAACTCCATCATCGTGAACTCGGGGTTGTGGCGCACCGAGATGCCTTCGTTGCGGAAGTTGCGGTTCACCTCGAACACCCGCTCGAAACCGCCGACCACCAGCCGCTTCAGGTACAGCTCGGGCGCGATGCGCAGGAACATCTCCTGGTCGAGCGCGTTGTGGTGGGTGACGAAGGGCTTGGCATTCGCGCCGCCGGGGATCGGGTGCAGCATCGGCGTCTCGACCTCCATGAAGCCGTGCTCGAGCATGAAGTGGCGGATCGAGCCGAGCGCCTTGCTGCGCGCGACGAAGCGCTTGCGCGCCTCTTCGTCGGTGATCAGGTCGACGTACCGCTGGCGGTACTTCTGCTCCTGGTCGGCCATGCCGTGGAACTTGTCCGGCAGCGGCCGCAGGCTCTTGGTCAGCAGGCGCAGCGTGGTCACGCGCACCGACAGCTCGCCGGTCTTGGTGCGGAACAACGTGCCTTCGGCACCGAGGATGTCGCCCAGGTCCCAGTGCTTGAACGCGGCATAGACCTCGTCGCCCAGCGCGTCCTTGGTGACGAACAGCTGCAGGCGGCCGGTCGAGTCCTGCAGCGTCGCGAAGCTGGCCTTGCCCATCATCCGCTTCAGCATCATCCGCCCGCCCAGGCTGACGACGATGCCCTGCGGTTCCAGTTCTTCGTTCGGGATCTCGCCGTACTTGCGGATCAGGTCGAGCGCATGGTGCTTCGGCTTGAAGTCGTTCGGGAACGCGACGCCCTGCTGGCGGATCGCGGACAGCTTCTCGCGGCGTTCGGCGATCAGCTTGTTTTCGTCTTCGGGCGGCTGGGGAGGGGTGGTCTGGGTCATGAAGGGCTCTGGAAATGCGCCGCAATTTTAGGCGGACGGCCCGGGATTCCCCGGCCGGGGCGCGCCCGGCCGAATAAAATCGCCCGTTTGCCCCGCGGGGCCCCTGCCTTCGAGACCCATGCCGACACCCTCCATCATCCGTGACCGCAAGCTGCGCCTGGCGCTGGTGGGCTGCGGGCGCATCGCGCAGAACCACATCGCCGCGCTGAAGCAGCATGCCGACCGCGCCGAATGGGTGGCGGTCTGCGAGAACCAGCCCGAGCTGCTGGCCAAGGCGGTTGCGCTGACCGGTGCGCAGGGCTTCTCGTCGCTCGACGCGCTGCTGGCAGCGAGCGATGCCGACCTGGTGGTGCTGGCCACGCCGAGCGGCCTGCACCCGCGCCAGGCGATCAAGGTCGCGCAGGCCGGCCGCCACGTGTTGAGCGAAAAGCCGATGGCGACCAAGTGGGACGAGGGCGTCGCGATGGTGCGCGCCTGCCGCGATGCCGGCGTCAAGCTGTTCGTCGTCAAGCAGAACCGGCTCAACGCGACGCTGCAGCTGGTCAAGCGCGCGGTCGACCAGGGCCGCTTCGGCAAGCTCGCGATGGTGACGGTCAACGTGTTCTGGACCCGGCCGCAGGCCTATTACGACGCCGCGCCGTGGCGCGGCCGCTGGGACATGGACGGCGGCGCCTTCATGAACCAGGCGAGCCATTACGTCGACATGGTCGACTGGCTGGTCGGCCCCGTCGACAACGTGCATGCCTACACCGCGACGCTGTCGCGCAACATCGAGGCCGAAGACACCGGCGTGATGAGCCTGCGGCTGCGCAGCGGCGCGCTGGCCTCGATCAACGTGACGATGCTGACGCACAACAAGAACTTCGAAGGCAGCATCACGCTGCTCGGCGAGCGCGGCACGGTGCGGATCGGCGGCGTGGCCGTCAACAAGATCGAGCACTGGGAGTTCGACGCGCCGCACGACGACGACGCGAAGGTGGCCGACGCCAGCTACGGCGTCACGTCGGTCTACGGCCCCGGCCACCCGCTGTACTACGACAACGTGATCAACACGCTGCGCGGCGAGGCGCATGCCGAGGTCGACGGCTACGAGGGGCTGCGCTCGCTCGAGGTGCTGATCGCCGGCTACCGCTCGGCGCGCGACGGGGTGCGGGTCGGCCTGCCGCTGGTGTTCTGAACCGGATGTCCTGATGATCCATTCCTCCGCCATCGTCGACGACGGCGCGCAGCTCGGCGCCGGCACCCGCGTCTGGCACTTCGCCCATGTCTGCGCCGGCGCCCGCATCGGCGACGGCTGCTCGCTGGGCCAGGGCGTCTACGTCGGCAACGACGTGCGCATCGGCCACAACGTGAAGATCCAGAACAACGTGTCGGTCTACGACGCGGTGACGCTCGAAGACGACGTGTTCTGCGGCCCGAGCATGGTCTTCACCAACGTCTACAACCCGCGCTCGGCGGTCACGCGCAAGAACGAATACCGCCGCACGCTGGTGCGCCGAGGCGCGACACTGGGCGCCAACTGCACCATCGTCTGCGGGCACACGGTGGGCCGCTACGCCTTCATCGGCGCCGGCGCGGTGGTCCACCGCGACGTGCCGGATTTCGCGCTGATGGTCGGCGTGCCGGCCCGCCAGGCCGGCTGGATGAGCCGGCACGGCGAGCGGCTCGCGCTGCCGCTTGCCGGCGATGGCGAGGCCGCCTGCCCGGCCACCGGCGAGCGCTACGTGCTGCGCAACGGCGTGTGCCAACCTGCAGAGGAAGTTCAAGCATGAGCCGCGACAAGCTCGATTTCGTCGACCTGAAGACGCAGTACGCCGCGCTGAAGGGGCCGATCGCCGAGCGCATGCAGCGCGTGCTCGACCACGGCCAGTACATCATGGGCCCCGAGGTCGCCGAGCTCGAGGCACGGCTCGCCGCGTACACCGGCGCACGCCACTGCATCACGGTGGCCAGCGGCACCGAAGCGCTGCTGATCGCGCTGATGGCGCTCGACCTGCGGCCGGGCGACGAGGTCGTCACGACGCCGTTCACCTTCGCCGCCACCGCCGAGATGATCGTGCTGCTCGGCGGCGTACCGGTGTTCGTCGACATCGAACCCGACACCTGCAACATCGACGTCTCGCGGATCGAGGCGAAGATCACGACGCGCACCCGCGCGATCATGCCGGTGAGCCTGTACGGCCAGGCGGCCGACATGGACGAGATCAATGCGATCGCGCAGCGCCACGGCCTGCCGGTGATCGAGGACGCGGCGCAGAGCTTCGGGGCCGATTACGGTGGCAAGGACGGCGTGAACCGCAAGAGCTGCAACCTGAGCACCTTCGGCTGCACCAGCTTCTTCCCGAGCAAGCCGCTCGGCTGCTATGGCGACGGTGGCGCGATCTTCACCAGCGACGACCGCCTCGCGCAGGCCTGCCGCGAGATCCGGGTGCACGGGCAGAGCGCCCGCTACACGCACACCCGGGTCGGCGTCGGCGGCCGCATGGACACGCTGCAGTGCGCGGTGGTGCTGGCCAAGCTCGAGCGCTTCGACTGGGAGATCGATCGCCGCCTCGCGATCGGCGCGCGCTACAACGAACTGCTGGCCGGCCGGCTGCCGGTGGTCGCACAGCGGCCCGGCCGCAACAGCGTCTATGCCCAGTACACGGTGTTCGTCGACGACCGGCCGGCCGTGCAGGCGGCGCTCACCGCGCAGGGCATCCCGACCGCGGTGCACTACCCGCGTCCGGTGCACCGCCAGCCGGCCTATGCGGCTTATGCGGCCCACGCGCCGGCCGACGGCTGCCCGCAGGCCGACCGGGTCGCCGAGCGCTGCCTCAGCCTGCCGATGAGCGCCGACCTGAGCGCTGCCGACCAGGACCGCGTGGTCGCCGCGCTCGTTGCTGCTGCGCGCCGCTGACCGCATGGCCGACGCGCCGCTGCCTTCGCCGACGCGCGGCCTGCTGCGGGCCAGCCTGACGCTGGCAGCCGGCGGCGCACTGGCGCAGGCGCTGCCGCTGCTGCTCGGTCCGCTGCTGACGCGGCTGTTCACGCCGGCCGAGTTCGGCCACTACCACCTGTTCGCCGCGGTCGCCGCCAACCTCGGCGTCGTCGCCTGCGGCCGCTATGAATTCGCGCTGCCGATGGCCGCCGACGATGGCGAGGCCGACGCGCTGCGCCGCATTGCGCTGCGCCTGCTGGGCGCGACGACCGTGCTCGCCGCGCTGGGCGCGGGTGGCTGGGCGCTGGCTGGTGCCGGGGCCTGGGTCGCGTGGCTGCCGCTCGCGGTGGCGGCGGCCGGCGCGGTGTCGCTGGCCACGCTGTGGGCGACGCGGGCACAGCGGTTTCGCGCGCTGGCCGCGGCCCGCGTGCTGCAGTACGGCGGCGCCGCGGCGGCCCAGGTGCTGGCCGGGTTCGCCGGTGCCGGGTTGACCGGCCTGATCGTCGCGCCGATCGCGGCCGCGGCCGTCGCCACCGCGGTGCTGCGGCTGCCATGGCACGGCGCGCTGCCGCAGGCTCCGGCGCTGGCCGGCGTGATGCGCCGCCACCGCGACTTTCCGCTGCTGAACACGCCGCATGCGTTTGCCGGCGCGCTGCAGGACACGCTGAGCCTGGTGCTGATCGCCGCGCTGCTCGGCCCGGCCGAGGCCGGCTTCTGGGGACTCGCGCTGCGCTACCTGAAGGCGCCGGCCACGCTGGTCGGCAGCGCGGTGTCGCAGGCGCTGTACCCGAAGCTGGCCGCGGCCGGCCCGACGCCCGAGGCCCGCCGCGCGGTGCGCCGCGTGATGGGCCTGCTGGCGCTGCTGGCCGCGCCGCTGGTGCTGCTGCTGTGGGTGGCGGGCCCGTGGGCCTTCGAGGCCGCGTTCGGCCCGGCCTGGCGCGAGGCCGGCGTGCTGGCCCGGGCGCTCGCGCTCTACGTCGGCCTGCATTTCGTCGCCAGCCCGCTGGCCGTCGTCACGATGGCGTGGCAGGCCCAGGCCTGGGCGCTGAAGCTCGCGCTCGCGGGGCAGCTGGCCTTCGTCGCCGCGCTGGCCGCCGGCCTCGCGCTGGGCGACCTGGCCGGGGCCGGCTGGGCGGTGTCGGCGGCGATGGCCGGCTACTTCGGCGTCTATTTCTGGTGCCTGGCGCGCTGGCCGATGCCGACCGTCGGTGCGGATGCCGCGCTGCCGGCCCCTTCTTCCGCGACACGATGAAGAACCTGCTGCGATCCGTGCTGAACCGCTGGCGGCGGCGCCTGGCCCGGCTGCTGATCTACCGCATCGTGTTCGGCGAACGCTCCGGCGGCCGGATGCTGGCGAACACCCGCATCTCGCCGGCCAGCTGCATCGAACACGAGGAGCGGCTGGTGCTCGGCGACCACGTCTACATCGGCCCGTTCAACTTCATCGAGGCCAGCGGCGGCATCACGCTCGGCGACGGCGTGCAGCTGACCAGCCACTGCAGCCTGGTGACGCATGCGTCGCACCGCTCGCAGCGCCTGCTCGGCGAGGGCTACACGAACTGGCCGGCCGCCCAGCCGCGGCCCGGCTGGATCGCCGGGCCGATCGAGATCGGCGCCTGGTCGTTCATCGGGCCGCACAGCCTGATCGAGGCCAACACGAAACTCGGCCGCGGCACGCTGGTCTGCGCCGGCAGCTTCGTGCGTGGCGAGTACCCGGACTTCGCGGTGCTCGAAGGCCGGCCGGCGCGCGTCGTCGGCGACACCCGGCGCGCCGATGCGCGGCTGCTCGACCAATACCCGACGCTGCGGCCGCTGTACGAGGCCTGGGCCGGCGAGGTGCCGCCGCGATGACGCTGAAGCTGGTGCTGATCGGCGATGGCGAAAGCCCGCACCTGCTGAAGTGGGCGCGCGCGCTGCACGGCCGGGTCGAGCTGTGGGCGGTGTCGAGCCGCGGTTTCGACGCGGGCTTCGATGCGGTGCTGCCGGCAGCTCGCCGGCTGGCGCTGGACACGCGGCCGGATTTCGCCGGCGGCAACATCGGGCTGCTGCGCCAGCTGCCGCGGGTCATTCGCTGGCTGCGCGCGATCGGGCCCGACTGGCTCGCACCGCATTACCTGAGCTCGCACGGCACGCTGGCCTGGCTGGCGCTGCGGCTGGGCGGCGTACGGGCGCGCATCGCCGGCTCGGCCTGGGGCTCGGACATCCTGGTCGCACCGGTGCGCAGCGCGCCGATGCGCTGGCTGACCCGGCGCGTGCTGGCCGCCTGCAGCCTGGCCACCAGCGATTCGGCACACATGGCCGGGCGCATGCGGGCGCTCGGCGCCGGCGAGGTGATGGTGTTTCCGTTCGGGCTCGAAGCGCTGCCGCCGGCCGCAGCGGGCAAGCAGCCGGCGCTGTTCTTCGCGAACCGCGGCCTGGAGCCGGTCTATGCGCCCGGGCGCGTGCTCGATGTCTTTGCGTCGCTGGCCGCCGGCTGGCCCGAGGCGCGCCTGGTGGTCGCCCACGACGGGTCGCTGCGTGCCGCGCTCGAGGCGCGTGCCGGCCGGCCCGACCTGGCCGGGCGGGTGCAGTTCGTCGGCCGGCTCGATGCGGCGACGCAGGCGCAGTGGTACGACCGCGCGCGCTGGTACCTCAGCCTGCCGGTCAGCGATTCGGTGTCGGTTTCGGTGCTCGAAGCGATGGCCCACGGCTGCATCCCGCTGCTGTCGGACCTGCCGGCCAACCGCGAGCTGGTGCAGGACGGCTGCAATGGCGTCGTGCTGTCCGATGGCGAACGGCCGACGCCGCAGCGCCTGAGGCCGCTCGCCGAGCGTGCCGACGAGGTCGCGGCGGGCCTGCGCGCCTGGGTCGCCGCGCATGCGATGTTCGACGACAGCGTCGCGGCCTATGTGCGCCGGCTGGAGGAACTGTCGTTTCACGGGAACGGCGCGCAATGAACATCCTGTACCTGAACCACTACGCCGGCACGCCGGCGCTCGGCATGGAGTACCGGCCCTACTACCTGGCGCGCGAGTGGGTGCGTGCCGGCCACCGGGTGCGCATCGTCGCGGCGACCGTCTCGCACGTGCGCTCCCGCGAGCCGGCGCCGGGGCGCGAGGCGGTCGACGGCATCGACTACGACTGGATCGCCGCGCCGCGCTACCGCGGCAACGGGATCGACCGCGTGCGCAACATCGCGGTGTTCCTGGCGCGGGTCTGGCGCCGCACCGCGGCGCTGGTCGACGAGTTCCGGCCCGATGTCGTGATCGCCTCCAGCACCTACCCGATGGACATCTGGGTGGCGCGCCGCATCGCGCGGCGGGCCCGCGCGACGCTGGTGTTCGAGGTGCACGACCTGTGGCCGTTGTCGCCGATCGAGCTGTCGGGCATGTCGCCGCGGCACCCGTTCGCGCTGCTGTGCCAGAAGGCCGAGGACGATGCCTACCGCGATGCCGATGTCGTGGTGTCGATGCTGCCGAAGGTGGCCGATCACATGGCCGCGCACGGGCTGGACCTGCGCAAGCTGCACGTCGTGCCGAACGGCATCTCGCCGGACGACTGGGCCGGCGAACCGGCGCCGCTCGACCCCGCCATTGCGGCCCACATCGCGGCGCAGAAGGCGCAGGGCCGCGCGGTGGTCGGCTATGCCGGCTCGCACGGGCTGCCGAACGCGCTCGACGTGCTGCTCGATGCGGCGGCGCTGGTGCGCGACGAGCCGGTGGCCTTCGTGCTGGTCGGCGATGGCATGGAGAAGGCCCGGCTCGCGCAGCGCGTGGCCGCCGAAGGGCTGGGCCGCGTGGCGCTGTTCGCGCCGATCCCGAAGACGCAGATCCCGACGCTGCTGCGCGAGGTCGACATCGCCTACATCGGCTGGCAGCGCACGCCGATCTACCGCTTCGGCATCGCACCGAACAAGCTGATGGACTACATGATGGCCCGCTGCGCGGTGCTGCATTCGGTCGAAGCCGGCAACGACCCGGTGGCCGAGGCGGGCTGCGGCGTGACGGTGGCGCCGGAAGACGCGACGCAGGTGGTGCGCGGACTGTGCGACCTGCTGGCGGCGGGGCCCGAGGCACGCCGCGCGATGGGCGAGCGCGGCCGGGCGTTCGTGCTGGCCCACCACAGCTACCCGGTGCTGGCGCGCCGCTTTGCCGACGCGATGCAGGGGGCACGTCCGTGAGCAGCCACGAGCCCGACCAGGTGGCCGAACGCTATGCGCGCCGCCAGGTGGGCGACCGCTACAGCATGCTGCGCCCGGAGGTGTGGCAGACGGTGCACGAGCGGCAACGCGCGATGCTCCGGCTGTTCGCGCGGCACGGCGTGCGCGAGCTGCCGGCGCTGCGCCTGCTGGAGGTCGGCTGCGGGCACGGCGGCAACCTGCTGGAGCTGCTGCGGCTGGGCTTCGCGCCCGACCACCTGACCGGCATCGAGCTGCTGCCCGAGCGCGCCGCGCAAGCCCGCCGCTGCCTGCCGGCGGCACTGGCGCTGCATGCAGGCGACGCACTGCAGGCCCCGATCGCCGAGGCGTCGCAAGACATCGTGTTCGCTGCCACCGTGTTCTCGTCGCTGCTCGACGATGCGTTCCAGCAGCGGCTGGCGGATGCGATGTGGCGCTGGGTGAAGCCGGGCGGCGCGGTGCTCTGGTACGACTTCACCGTCGACAACCCGCGCAATCCGGATGTGCGCGGCGTGCCGCTGTCCCGGCTGGAGGCCTTGTTCCCGCACGGGCGCGTCGATCGTCTGCGCGTCACGCTGGCGCCGCCGGTCGCGCGCGCGGTCGCACCGCTGCACCCTGCGCTCTACACTCTCTTCAACACCTTGCCGGCGCTGCGCACCCACGTGCTCGCCTGGATTGCCAAGCCCTGACCATGTCTGCCAACCTGCCGTTCCTCCCCTTCGCGCTGCCCGAGATCGGCGACGAAGAAATCGCCGAAGTCGTCGACACGCTGAAGTCCGGGTGGGTCACGACCGGCCCGAAGACCAAGCGCTTCGAAGAAGATTTCACCGCCTTCCTCGGCGACCCGGGCCTGCACTCGATGGCCGTCAACTCGGCCACCGCCGGCCTGCACCTGGCGCTCGAGGCACTGGGCATCGGCCCGGGCGACGAGGTCATCACCACCACCCACACCTTCACCGCCACCGCCGAGGTGGTGCGCTACCTCGGCGCCGACGTGGTGCTGGTCGACATCGACCCGGCCACGCTGTGCATCGACGCCGCCGCGGTCGAGGCCGCGATCACGCCGCGCACCAAGGCCATCGTGCCGGTGCACTATGCCGGGCTCGCGGCCGACATGCAGTCGCTGCTGGCGCTGGCGAAGCGGCACGGGCTGAAGGTGGTCGAGGATGCGGCGCATGCGCTGCCGACGACCGTCGGCGGCCGGCTGGTCGGCACGCTGGATTCCGACGTCACGGTGTTCAGCTTCTACGCCAACAAGACCATCACCACCGGCGAGGGCGGCATGGTCGTGACGCGCGATGCCGAGCTCGCGAAGCGCATCAAGGTGATGCGGCTGCACGGCATGAGCCGCGATGCGTTCGACCGCTTCACCGCGAAGGTGCCGAGCTGGTACTACGAGATCGTCGCGCCGGGGTTCAAGTACAACCTGACCGACATCGCTTCGGCGCTGGGCATCCACCAGTTGAAGCGGGCGCGGGCGTTCCAGCAGCGGCGCACCGAGCTCGCGGCGCGGTACGGCGAGGCGCTGGCCGGCCTGCCGGTGATCCTGCCGCCGCAGCCGCCCGTGGGCGAACAGCATGCGTGGCACCTGTACGTGCTGCGGCTGGCCGATGATGCGAAGGTGACGCGCGACGTGCTGATCGAGCGCCTGTTCGCGGCCGGCATCGGCTGCAGCGTGCATTACATCCCGCTGCACCTGCAGCCGTACTGGCGCGATCGCTACGATCTGAAGCCAGCGCAGTTCCCGAAGTCGCAGCATGCGTACGAGCGGATGCTGAGCCTGCCGTTGTACACGCGGATGACGGACGACGACGTGCAGCGCGTGGCCGCTGTCGCGCGTGCCGCGCTGGGCTGACGTGGCGGCATGGCCAAGCGCTTGTTCGACATCGTGTTCGCGGGCCTGGGCCTGCTGCTGCTCGGCCCGCTGCTGCTGGGCATCGCGCTGTGGATCAAGCTCGATTCGCGCGGGCCGGTGTTTTTCCGCCAGGAGCGCGTCGGGCGCTTCGGAGTACCGTTTCGCATCCACAAGTTCCGCACGATGGTGACGGATGCCGAGCAGCTGGGCGCGCAGATCACGGTCGGTGCCGATGCGCGCATCACCGCGGCCGGCCGCTGGCTGCGCGCGAGCAAGGTCGACGAGTTGCCGCAACTGTGGGACGTGCTGCGCGGGGCGATGAGCCTGGTCGGGCCCCGGCCGGAAGTGCCGCGCTACGTCGCGCTGTACCCACCTGCGATGCGTGAGCTGGTGCTGTCGGTGCGGCCGGGCATCACCGATCCGGCGTCGCTGAATTTCCGCAACGAGAGCGAGCTGCTCGCGCGGGCGGCGGACCCGGAGCGCGAGTATGTCGAGGTGGTGATGCCGATGAAGCTCGGGCTGACCGCGGACTACGTGCGCCATGCCAGCCTGCTGGGCGACATCCGGTTGATCTTGGCGACGTTGGGTGCGATCAAGGTTTCCTCATGAACTGGCTTTCCCTCGATGCTTTCCTGACGCGGGTGCGTCCGCACCGCGAGGCGCTGGCGCTCGCGCTGGACATGGTGGCGGTCGCAGTGTCGTGGCAGGCGACGTATCTGTTCCGGCTGGGTTTCGAGCGCTGGTTCGAAGCCAGGCCCGGCTACGACGCCTGGGTGATGCTGGGCATCGTCGCGCTGTACGGGCTCTTCCTCAAGCTGTTCCACGTGCCGAAGGGGATGTGGCGCTTCAGCGGCTTCGGCGAGGTGAAGCGACTGGCGGCGGTGTGCATCATCGCGGGCCTGATCGCGGCGGTGGCGGTGCTGATGGCGCAGCTGACC
>Ga0065165_1002975_pt1 | contig 12862 bp, 11 predicted proteins | sample AraplaMF_Cvi_mMF_FD_63813 | JGI IMG/M metagenome (GOLD analysis project Ga0065165, IMG submission 63813) | Arabidopsis root microbial communities from the University of North Carolina, USA - plate scrape MF_Cvi_mMF (version 2) (version 3) | ecosystem: Host-associated > Plants > Roots >... | reverse complement strand
TTCTATCGAGCACGAGCCGAGGAAAAATAGCTCGTCGCGGAGGCGACGGACGGCGCGGCAGCCATCGGGGAGGGCCTCGGCGGTCGCGAACGCTAAAGGATTGACCGATGTTTCCCCCGGCACGAGCCAGTAGAAGGTGCCGGTGACGGTCGCGAGCACGAAGTAGCCGTTTAGGACATCAATATCCACGATCTCGGGAAGATCGGTGAGCACGACATCGGGATCGTCGGCATCTTCCAGATCGCGGAGTTTGACGAGCGTGACGGCCTCGCCGTCGTAGACGTAGAAGCTGCCCGCGCTCGCTACCCCGATGCGTTCGAAGGTCGCTTCAATCCGGCATGGCGAGCCATCATCGGCGATAGAGCCGATGGCCACCTTCGTGGTGCCCTCAAGTGCAAACCACTCATTCGCGGCCACGATGATTGGAGCATTCGAGATCGAATTGTCGGACTGGTAGACCGCGCGGATCGATCCGAGGCCATTAGTGATGCGGGTGAGTCCGGGTCGCTGGAGCCGGAAATATTCATCAGGCGAAGCGCCGCTCTCGTCTTTCTCCATGTAGAGGTTGACCAACCTCGTTTCGGGCTGCGAGGCGGATGCGCGGTCATAGGACTGCACGCCGAGAGGGACGACGGGCATTAGAAATAGACCCCCGGCACAGCCTCGGTCTCGACCGACCAGTTATGAGTAAGGGCCATCTGCCAACGCGCGGCGTTGCGGACGGTGATCTCCGAGGGCTGCTGCCCATATTCGTCTGCAAGTTCGATCGCGAGTGCGCAGACGAGACCGAGGGGGTCGCGATGGGAGAGGGGGGCCTCGCTTGTGAGGGCGAGATCGCTGATTGATTGCCACTTCTGGATGCGGGTATCGAAGATGCACTCTTCGACCGTGTTGGTCGATGGATCAACCAACGCGATGACGGACCCATCGGCCGCTGTATCGGGGAGCGAGACGTTTCCACCTTCAAGGACGATGCGCTGACCGGGCTTTGCCTCCACATCGAACGAGGCGGGAAAGACATCAACGATGACGCCGAATGCACCATCGTTGATCAGCCGGGAGTAAAGACCCTTTAGCGTGTCGAGAGCGTCATTTTGCTCGCCCTCGCGCGGAAGCTCACCTGAGGCGATAACGCCGATGCGGCGCAGTGAGCGGCAGATGATATCGAGGCAATTCATGCCAATATTTATCTGCGCACGCAAAAGGGGCGGACTGTCACCAGCCCGCCCCCATCCCTTGGTTGTAGAGTTGTTAAGCGTCCGAAGCCGCAGCGTGGAAAAGAGTGACCATACCGGTCTGAACGCCAGCAGCGCTCATCTTCACCTGACCACGGATTTCGGTGATGCCGACGCCGATCAGATGATCGTTGTCGAGCTTGTTGAGACGCGGCTCCGGCATGCGGGCGTAGGCGACCGCAAGGGCACCCTGACCGCAGAGGAACGCCTGACCGACCTGTGCCGACGAAGCGCCGACATTACCCACCACCGGAATCTCGGGGATTTCGCGGATGATAATGCCATTGTAGATGAGATCACCGCTCTGGAAGATCGGGTTGGTTTCAACGTCGCGGGGACGTGCGTCCTTATTGGCAGCCGCGATCGTCGCATCGTTTTGGAGGTCGCGGAAGCCTTCCGAGCCCACGAAGAGCACGTAGTATTCACGACCAGCCGTGGCGTCCGAGGTGAACGGGCGAATCTTGAACGGCGAGGTCTTCCGCGCCATCGTCTTCGCCATCTGGAGCACACCAGCCGAAAGCTTCTGCGAAGCCGCGACGGTGGCGAGTGCGGTTGCCATGACGCCCGAGGACGAGTTGGCCAGCGCGCTGCCGAACAGAATGCGATCGGTGTTGTTGACCAGATGCGCGTTCTTCTCGGCCGCCGAGGCCGCAGCCCAAGTCTTGTAGGTGTCCTCGACCGGGTTGCCGTCGGTGTCGTTGCCGCCCTTGATTACGATGCTGTGAGCAGCGGTAATTAGGTCGTCGCGCAGCTTTTCAGCCGACCACGACTTGAGGCTATCGCGCGCCACATCGGCGACATCGATCTCAGTGCGGAAACTTTCCGATTCCGGAACCGCGACGGCATTGCGAACGTGCGCAACGCGGACGGCTGTGCCGTAGTTGGCGAGGTTTTCTTCGTTTCCAACGAGCGTCGCGGAACCGGCGACGCCAGCACCAGAAAGACGCTTGAAGTAGGTGAAACGGATTGTCGAACCCGCTGTCTGACCGAGCGACTTATCCATGCGGATGATCGCGGTCGCAGAGGTGGACATGTAAGGGAGGAAGCCGCTTTCGCGAACGTATTCCTGCGTATACTTTCTAGACCAATTCTGCTTGTCGTTTACTGAACTCAGTTTGAAGTTAGCCATTAATTCCTTTTGTTATTTTCGGAAAATGGCGTCGAAATCGTCCTTTGCTTTCTGTGTCAGGGAGACCGCCTCATTCGTCGAGCGGGCGGTAGCGAGTGACCTAGGGCCATTGGGTTTATTCGTCGCCGGGGTTGTAAATGCGGCGTGCTCTTGCGAGCCTGCCGCGAGCCCAAGTTCGACTGCGCGTTGACGCACAAAGGCGTCGGGGTCAGCGCTGAAGCTCTTGAACAAATCGGAGCGTTTCTTCTGCTCGACGACCCATTCAGCGGGATCAGGATGCTGCATCAACTCGGCTTCGAATGCGGGATTGCGGGTCGCCTCCACACCTGCCCAATCCGCCACATCGTTGATAAACTCCTGTCCATATTTCTGGACGGCGCGAGCACGAGAAGCGGTTAGGTTGTGTGCGAAGACAGCCTGCTGAACCTGTGAGGCCAACTGCTGCTGCTGATACTGATGATATGCTATCGGATCATCGTAAGGGTCGGGGACGCCGCTAGGCAGGATATTGCTCGCGGCCTCAACTTGAGGCTGTGCAATCTGCTGACGTAGACGGTCGAGTTCTTCGCGATATTCCCGCGCTTTGTCGCGCTCTGCATGAAGGGCGGCTAGTGGAACCGTTGTGGGCTCCGCTTTAGGCTCATCTTTGATCGCTTGCGGCTCGGGATCGGCGTCAATAGCCGGTTCAACATCCGATACTGAAGTTTCCTCTAGTTCGGCTTCGATCACCTGTTCCGTTTCAGGTTCGGGTAGATCGTTGAAAAAATCATCGAAACTCTTGTCTTCCATATCCTCGTTCCAGTCATCTGCGCGTGACTTGATCGCGAAACGCCCTTTATCCGTGTCGGCGACACACTGCTCGTGATCGGCACTAAGCAACCGAAACGCCCTTGAAGTTGGCGGCACTCGCGGGACCGGAGGGTCCCCCAATCTTATTTATCTCCGAGCGTCAAAAGCCCGCGTGGGGCTGCTGTTGCGCGCTCATGAGAGCGTTGAAGGCGATCAACTTCTTGGCGTCTTCAGCGTCGAGGAGCGCGTCTGTTTCTGCCGTGGTCTTTCGCGCATCGGCGATCGCTTTCGCGGCCTTCGCCTGCTCGCTCTGCATCTCGACTTCGTTGCGCTGCTGCGCCATCTCCTGCGCGGCTTGGGTTTCGCCCGCTTGACGCTGCTGCGCCTCGGTCGCGAGACGCTGGAGCTTTTCGATGGTCGCGCGCTTGTTCGGAAGGGTGGACATCTCCAACAGTGCCCAAAACTCGGGTGAAAAGGGCGAGAGGCGGTTGCTCGACGCGTATTCGAGCAAGGTCGAGAACGTCTCTTGTTCGAGCGTCGCGGTGTCGGGGACGGTGACCAGCGTAACGTCCATGTCGAGTTCGGCCAGCCGGTTTTTTACGCCTACCTGACCCATGGAGAAGGTCGTCGCCGGTTGGCCGGTGTAGGGATCGATCAGCGGCTCACCTGTGGCTTGGTTCATTGCGGGCACCGCAACTGGTCCCATGACCGGCTCATTGATGGTGAGAAACTCGGGCGCGCGGGGATCATCCGTGATGCGGATCACCTCGGGCTGCGAGAAATACTGCCGAGCGATGCACCACATCGCGCGATAGATCGATAACTCGAAGTCTTCGAAGCGACCGAAGCCGCGAGCCAGTTCGGTGTATCCGGCTTGCTGGAGAATTTGCCGCGCGCGTCCTGACTGGTTCGCCGCCGCAACTTGCCCGAGAACGGCCGGGGTCGGGGCCATGCGATCCAACGCCGCCATATCGTTCTGGAGGATCATCATCTGTCCCTGCGCCATGTCGGGGGCAGGAATGGCCTCCCATCCGAATGGGATCGTGCCATCGGCCTTGGAAGCTTCCCGTTTGGCAATCGCCTTGTTCTCGGGCGGCGCATACTGGTCGGTCTGGCGAACCTGTCGATGGTTGACCAAGTGAAGGAGCCGTGAGTTCCGCGCGTTGAGGGAATCTTGCAGCGGGATCATGTTTCGGATCGCGCCGAAACGATCACCATTGCGCATGATCTCGAAGCTCACCGCCTTGACCGGGCACATCGAGACTCCGAGATCGTCGCGATATTCGCATGGACCAGAGTATAGCATTCCCGCTTCGACAAAGACGGCGCGGTGCCACTCTCCGCCATGGATGTAATAGAGATCGACCACGCGCACGCGGCGGCGCAGCGGGTCGCTCCACCACGTTTTCTTGCTGTCGTCCTCGAAAAATGCCGACATATCGCCTTCGGGGCGACCAAGCTCGACATAGCTATCGGGGAACTCGGCCTCGACTTCTGCGCAATCGCGCAACTTAGCGATCCCGAGGAATGTCGAATCCGAGAAGTCATACTCGACGCTGAAAGGGTCGTAGACTAACTCACTCCAACGGATAGGAGTGATATCGATGGCGGTGCCGTTCCACTCAAGAGAGACCGCCGTCGAGCCTTCAATCAGATATTCCTTGCTCGTCGTCTTCCGATGCTTCTTGTAGTTGGCGCGGTCAGCGAGATAGCGAAGTGTCTTCGTTACGATATCGGCGGCATCGGCGGCGCGCGGAACGCGAGGCATCGCCTCTGGATCGCTTGCGCCGCTATCAAGAATACCAAGCATGCCGGAGATCGCGGACACGACGCGATTGGTGAAGATTGCTGGCTGGCCACGCTTATCAAGTTCGTTTAAAACTGCGGCGCTGATCTGGTTGCCGTCGAAGTAGTCTCGGTCTTTGCGAACCGCGACCGCGTTCGAATGGGTGGCATCAATGAACGACTGGACCATCTTCCTCAACCGCGCATGGTCAACCGGGTTCTTATAATCTTCCATGCCGGTATTTATCTGGTGCGCTACCAGCACATGTCGGAGCGGTTCTCGTGAGTTTCGGGCGCTTCATAGTCGGGATCGACACATTCCGAGCTAGGCCGCACAGGCGGGGTATAAGCTGGCATCGCCTCGGCTAGAACGCGGGCAATCGAACCATCCGCATCAACCTGATCGTCATGCTTCCCGACCGGGAAGGTGACATATTCATCAAGAGCGGTATCGCCGATCTCGCCTTCGGGTAGGTAGACCATGCCCATCGAGGCCATTGCTTGGTAAGCTTGTGCCTTGCCCTCTTTGTCACCCGCACCTTTAAGCACGAGCGGTTCAATACGGCAGTAAATCTGAGTGTCGCGCATCGCCGCCATGACGAAGGATTTGATCGCCACCCAAGTGCCGTCATTTTCCGGATACCAGCCACGCGGGTTCCACTTCTTGATGAGCGGTAAAGCGCCGGTCGAGGCAAGCTCAACGCGTCCATCGATGCTGCGCTGAACGCCGAGCATCTCGTCAATAAGGCATTGCTTGCGAAAGCTATCGACGAGCCAGATGTTGCGACGATCATCAACGCCCCAAACCCGAATGACGTTGTAGTCGCTGGTCTTCTTGCCACCCGGCGCATGATCGCTGGTCATGTAATAATTGAGGGTCTTTAGGCGCTGATCGGGCTTGTAGCGGTGGAACCAGTCGCGGGAGAAATAGCCGTCCGTGGCGGGGGCGGGGCGCTGCTGATACTGCCCAGCCCACGAGAACGGCCCCATGCTCGATTTGAGCTTCTTGATCGTCTTCTCGGAGAAGCGTGCCGGGAACATCAACTCGCCGGGTTCGCGGTGATCGAGCCAGCCGAGACCGTTCGGACGGGGATCGCTCTCGGCGATCATTGGAATTGAGAGGTGGACGTAACCGAGTTCGGGGCGGCTCAGGATCGCGCCCGCAACGTCTTCCTCGTGCAGCCGCTGCATGACGACGATGATGGAGTCGCGTTCCTGATCGTTGAGACGGCTCGGGACCGCTTCAAGGAAGGTCTCGACCGTGCTCATGCGATCTGCGGCGGATTTCGCGCCGCGCACGCTATGGGGATCGTCGATTACGACGATGTTGCCGCGCGAGCCCGTCATGGAGGCGAACGCCATCGCTTCGCGCGCACCCTTGGCCGTGTTCTCGAACGCGGTTTTCTTGTTCTCGTCGTCGCGTAGGTCGATTGGCCAAAGGCGCTGATACCAGTCGCTGCTGATCAGCACGCGGGTCTTGCGACTGTCGCGGGTGGCGAGCGAGAGATTGTGCGCGGCCGAGATGATGCGCTTGGCTGGATCGCGCGCCCAAAGCCATGAAGGGAAGAGAACGCCGACCAGAAGCGATTTGGCGGAGCCGGGTGGCACATTGATCAGGAGACGCGTGCAGCGACCCTCCGCGACCGCCTGAAGGTGATCGCAAATGACGCCAATATGCCAATTGTGAATGAAGGGGGCGGGATCGACTATCGACCACGCCGCCGCGACGAATTCCTTGAAACTGTCGCTGTAGAACCGACGTTGGACTTGGAGGATTTCCGCCTGCGTGAGCGGGCGGGGGTTACCCACGCTTCTCCTTCGCGCTGGCCCTTACGATGTCGGCAAGCGTCTCCTCCGAAAGCTGATCGACATCGAGCCCCTCATATTGCGCCTCATCCGGCGCGGGAACGGTGATCGCAGGTTTCCCGAAGCCTTGCTCGATCCAAGCCTTCGCGGCGCTCACACGCGCGCCAGCAGGAGCGTGGGGGTCTTCGATGATGGCGAGAAGCTGATCGGCGACACGCCGCACTTTCGATCGAAAATATGCGGTGTGATCCTTCTTCGATGCGTCGCCCGCACCGGTCTTAGGCTGGCTGCCGCCAGAGGGATTGCCGCTCACCCCTTTGGGAAAACGCCCCTTATGGTCGCGCGGGATCTGGACTACGTTGTTTATGTCATCACTCATGCGGATATTTATCCCGCTGAGGGGTCTTACGCGGCGAGATCGTAGAGAGCCGTCGCTATCTGCTGACATTCGAGATCGTCGGGATGCGTGAGGTCGGTGAATGAGCTTGCTGGCGGGAGACCGTTCGCGGTGCCACCGGGGATCAAGATGTTGTTGATGTTGTTCGCGGCGGTGAACGCCGATTGGATCGCGGTTCGACCCGTGGCCGGGGACGTGACCAGACCGGGATTGGTGCAATCGAAGAGATTGATCCAATAGAGGGGCTGGCTCGGTGCAGCCGTTCGGAAAGCCGTAAGGCTGCTCTGCGCGAACGCCTGTATCGCGGCGGCGCTGTCGCCACCGAGGCAATTGTTAATCCCGATATTGGTGATGGTCCGCTGCGCGCCGACATTCGCGGCGACGGTGAAGTCGGACGCGGTGATCCGGCGACCACCATATCCGAGATTGATCATCTGCCAGCCCTTCGCGGCGCAAAGCAGGAAGGCCCACGAGTTGCGGACGGCGGTCGAATTGAAGCCGTGGACGATGCTGTCGCCGACCAGCACGCACTTTTGAGCGGTGCGGACGGATGGTGCGGCCATGACAGCCGAGGCCGGAATTTTTAGACCAGTGAAATCGACGCTCGCGCAATGTGGGAAAATGATCTCGACGGTGCGCGCGCCCGGATTGAGCGCGAGGGAGACAACGGTCGAGCCGGTCGGATGTGGGTTGTTGAACACCCAAGCGCCGGGACCATAGAAGTCGGTCGCGAGCACGCCATCGACGTAGACCGAGCCCACGTCGTTATAAGTCGAGAGGCGCGTAACCAACCCGGTCCAGTTGAGATGAAGCTCGACCGTCCCCCTTGCCGCCATGGTGAGTCCGAAGCGGATGCGCGCGCCGGGGGCGCAGTGCTCGAAACCCTGACCGTCGCTGATCGGACGTGTCATCCTGAGCTTGGTCGAGTCCTGCGTAACCGTGCCCGCGAAGTCAGTGACGCCGATATGAGGCGCATTCGGGAGGATCGATTGGGTGGCGGGCTCGATAGTGGGTTCGGGCAGCGCCTGCGCAAATCGGTAGGCGAGATACATCAGGAGATGCCCTCGGTAATCTGCACGGTCGAACCGAGGCTCGCGGCGACCGCTCCCGCCGTGATGTCGGGGAGCAGGCGGACGACGAGATAAAGCTTGCTGCCCTGCGGCACGCGGAAGCTCCGCGTGAACGTTACGCGCTGGTAGGTTTCATCCGTTAGATTGACGCGCTGGAATTCGCCCGAGCCGGGAGACCCGCCAAGGCTCGAACCCACGTAAGCGCCGATATCGAGTTGTCCCGGCGCGTCGGTGAGGCCGCCGATCCAAAGGCTGGCGTTGATGGTGTAGACGCCCGCGCGATAGGCGACGAAATGCCCGCCACCTCCGCCCCATAGGGCCGAGAGGTTCTGGTCCATAAGCTGATCGCCAGCCTCGACCATCGGGATCGGCGTGAAGGCGTTGACGGTAAGGGGGATGCTCGCCGTGTTGCGCATCTCGGCGGAGATCGTCCGCGTGGTCTGCTGGAGGCGCTTCCAGCCGCTGATAGCCGTCGAGTAGACGAACAGCGCGGACTCGCCGCTGATCATCACCACAGATGCCTTGCTGTCGATTAGCGCACCCGAGGAAACAGCGGCTTGGACGGTGATGGGGACGAGACAGCTTCGGGCGATCGACAGGAATACGGCCTTGCCGTCGTCGGCAGGGAGGGCGGCAGGGAGATTGACGACGTAGCCCGCGCCAGAGTTGCCGCATTCCACGGAGGTGTTGAAGTCGGAGGCGGAGAGCGCGGTCGCGGCGAGGATCGAACGCGGCGTGCCAAGATTGATAAGCTGCTGGCCGAGCGTCGGTGCATCGAGGGTCTGGCGAAAACCACGACCGGTGGTGTCGCGGAATGAACTGGTGGGATGGGTCGAGACATAGCTGGCATCGACGCCGGGATCGTAGACGAAGGTCATCCCCGCGCCGTTGTCGCCGACTGCGCTTCGACCACTGACCTGAACGATGTCAGCGCCAGCCGGGATCGTTAGGGCGGGGGCCTGCGCAAGAGTGCCGATCGCGGAGACGTTGCCACCGGGATTGCCCTTGTCCCCCTTGGTGCCTGTCCCGGTGGGGCCGACCTGACCAACCGCGACCTTGAGCCACCGTCCGGTCGCTCCGTCATCGGGCTCGAGAACTGTTTCCGCGTCGTCGGCGCTGGTCGAAAGGGGCGACCAGACAAAGAGACCGCCGAGACCATCGGCAGGGGACAGGCTGCCCGCAACGATGGCGGAGTAGCCCTCTTTGAGCTTGAGCGAGGATACGGAACGTAGTTCGTCGAATGTGTCGGCAACAACGAACACGTTGCCGTAGGTGGGGTTGTTGATCTGGAGGGCCATGAATGTATTTATTCAGCGGCCTGACTTCATCGTTTACGGCTGTGGCGTAGTGCTTCATTGGGGCGGGGAAGGTCACATGCGTTTGATCTATGTAGATGAGGCGGGCACGGCACCAGCGGAGCCTGTTCGCGTGGTAGCTGGGGTCGTCGTTGAAGCGGACGAGCAGTGGCGACCTGTCGCAGACGACATGAAATCGCTTATTGCGAAATGTGTCCCCAAAAAATACCAAGACGGTTTTGTGTTTCACGGAAAGGAAGTATTCAACGGCGGCAAGAACATTGACCGTTCTGTCTGGCAATTTTCCGATCGGTTAGATTTTTTCAAAACGATGCTCGGCCTGCTCGGGGCTTACGAAATTCCCATATCAGTCGGCGTGGTCTGGCGAGGCTCCTTCGACCACACTGATTTAGTTAAAAAGAAGACGCCGATGTTCCAAATAGAGCACTCGATAGCATTCAGCTATTGTATCGAGCGCGCGGATGTTTTTCTTAGAAAGTATCTTGTCGGGAGGGAGGTCGGGACGGTCATCGCTGAAGCCGTTCCTGTTGGGCAAAACATCCTATCGTCAGTCGGGCTGATATACAGAGATCAGTCGCTGCTAATGACAGAAGAGCACCAAAGGCCGGAGACTTGGGAGGTGGCGCTCGGGATAAATCCTGAGCCCGTGAAGATCGAGATAAAGCATATCATAGATGTCGTTCATTTCGTGGATAAAAAGCGAGCGCCGATGCTGCAACTTGCAGATGCGTGCGCATTCGCATTCCGCCGTAGTTTATCAAAGCAACCGCACGGTGATGATCTGGTATTGGCGATGCTCGGAGAAGCTCAGGGGCGCTCGTTCTGCGATGATCCGGTCTGGCTATCTATGTCATCGTCCAAGTTGTTTAATACCAGATCATACTGGTCCGACGAACAAAAGGCGAAAGCGAGGCAAATTGAAACAGCATTGGCGATGCAAAATCTCATGCAGCAAGTTTCCTCTGCACTCGACGACTGATTGAAATCAGAAATTGGGCCTCAACACTTGCGAGGCATAATTCTGGACAGATCGGGCCCTGAAATATTGGGCCGGGGGAGGGGGTGGGGTCGGATCACCTGCTCTCCGCCCTGCCTCGATCCTGCTCGCGCGTCCTGCCCCGGACCGTCACCCGACCGTCTCTATGATCCTCCCCGAGACCATGCGCGGCGATGATGTTCGCAACGTTCGGCCCAACGATGAGCGGGCGACGATCGCTGATTGTGTCCGGGCTTGTGTCCTGCCGCTGGTAGCGTTGGGGTAAAACGACGTAATATCAATACTTTAAATGCTTGGAGCAACGGTGTATAAGGCCGCTGCTCTTTTGCGCAGGCGCTCGGTCGCGGCTAAGCGACCTTCACGGCACATGGAAAGCGATCGATGCCCACCGTCGTCAAGGCCGTGGAGAAACGCATTGGCGAGACGGTTAAAGAGCGGGTGGGGCTTCGGTATCAGGACAGAATTGGCAACAGGTTGCAGGCAATCACTCCTGAGAGGCCGCTGAGCGGTCTATTCTCCAGCCTGAACGAGTTGTTAGTTTTAGATGATTTGGTCGATCAAAACCCTTGGTGCCAGACAGGAGGTCGAGGGATAGCATTGCGCCTTTTCTGTCTAATTCATAAGAGTATATCAGTTCTTTTCGATGTTTTTCAGCACGTAAACTGCATTTACTCATATAGTAAGAGTCACATGAGGCGAAAACCATCCTCCTGCCGCGCCCAATATTTTTCACACTAAATCTGAATCCGTTATGAATAAAATTCTTCGGCCCACGCGCTGCGGGATTTACGAACTGTAAAAATCCTAGAGAGCGGCATTTCAGCGTAGTTTTACAATCGCTAATATTACCATACTCACGCAACTGATCGCTCTCCGCATTCGATCTATCGTAAATGGGAAAGCCCATCTCAAATCTGGATTCTTCAATCCGAAGGAAGAACTTCGACTTTTTATCGATGTAAAGTATTCCACCGGATAGGTCCGACAAACGGTATATGTTCTCCACACGATCCTGATCGGCTAACATCGCTAAGTAAAATATCGTAAGCATGGCTTCAAAATCCTAGAATTCGACGTGCTCGACCAGTAGCGCGCCTAGCGCGAAGGATGTCGCTGACTAAAGTGCGGAATTGCATATGCGCCAACGACGATCGAGACTGCCCAGATTGCGGCGTTCATTCAGCCCTCTCCCTTGATCGCTGCGACCTCATCGGCGAGCCGTCCTTGATCGAGCAAACGCATACAGAGAGCAATCGGGCCGGATGGCTCCTGTTCTCCGTCCTCGATGCGACGCAACGGTCTGTCGGACGCCATGCCGAGCAGTTGGGTTAGCTGGTTGATCGAAAGTGCCGCCCGATTGCGGATTTCCTTGAACTCTTTCGGTGTCATGCGAAACGCTATAGCTTGATATCGTCGATGGCGAGAATCCCTATTCCGGTTTCGCCTTCCACTTTTTCCACCAGAGTAGCACTCCCCCGACTACGGTCGCGCAACTGGCTATGACTGCGTAAAGCGGGTTAATCTGCTTGATCATGTAGAGGAGCCAATCTAACCAACTCGACTTAATCACGAACGTGTCGGTATAGGTAGGCCCATCGACGGTCGTAGCAGTTCCGTCGATCTTCATCTGATTATAAAATGCGAGAGTGAGCGTGACGGGCTCGATTGTTTTCGGGGTGACGTTCCATTCCCACGTGGAGTTCGCGACTGTGCTAACGCCTTTCTCCGCAGGGCCGAGGGCTTGAATATCGACGAGATCAGGCGGACCTTGTAGTTCGGCGCGCACGGTGGGGGTTAGCATCGCGGTCGCAACCCTTTGCTCTCCCGCGCCCACGGCTGCGCGAGCTTGCGCCTGCTCGATGCTATTCGAGGCCACGCTGGCGACCAGCCTTGATGGTTTTCCAAACGGGAGGTCGGACGGACGATTGTAAACGATGTCGGACGTGCGCAGTTTCGCTGCGGCGCGTTCGGCATCACTGGTTGAGGCTACGAGGGCCCTCTTCGCTAGTTTACGCTCGATTGTGAGGGCTGTCTTCTCGCTCGCCATTCCTTCTCTACGCATACTGTAGATCAAGCCGCTGACGCTCTCCGGATTCGCTACATCGAGCAGGCGCGCGAGATGGTCGATCTTGGCTTCGCGGTCGTTGTCCTTGTTCTCGCTTCCCTCGATATCCCGGACATTGAGAATTGCCCTTTTCAAAGCGGCGATCTGCTGCTGGCGACCCACAGACTGCTGGGGGTCGAAATGCTCTTGTCCATTCGGGCCGGCTTGACCGCCACCTCCTCCCCCACCTTCGGGCGCGCTTGCCGCACTTATCCGCTCGCGTGGGAAGATTTC